>Ga0209390_10000287_pt1 | contig 95773 bp, 89 predicted proteins | sample BON01_FD_187212 | JGI IMG/M metagenome (GOLD analysis project Ga0209390, IMG submission 187212) | Freshwater microbial communities from Lake Bonney liftoff mats and glacier meltwater in Antarctica - BON-01 (SPAdes) (version 2) | ecosystem: Environmental > Aquatic > Freshwater > Ice > Glacier... | reverse complement strand
CATCAACTCCATGAGTTTGCGGTGGATTACTGCCAACTGGAAAAAATTGTCGGGGCCAAACCATTTCAGAACTACCCGCAGGAAGTTCAAGTGCCTTCCAACAGGCTTGCTGACTTCGCTGAGGATGTTGCGGCACGCGAGCGTTCGCGGCTTCACCTGGGGGATGGACCCATCATCGAGCTGAGACAGGTGCTTGAGAACAATGTCGGCGTGCGCATCTTTTCAGTGCCTACGGCATCCGATATTGCCGGGATGTACGCATTCGTTCCGGAGCTCGGCTATTGCATTCTGGTTAATGCCCGACACCCACAAGCCCGGCAGCGCTGGACGCTGGCGCATGAGTATGGTCATTTTCTGGCAGACCGCCACAAGCCTGGCGTTGACTATACGCAATCGATCGAACGTGTACCTTCGAGTGAGCGATTTGCCGATGCGTTCGCGATGTGCTTCCTGATGCCAGCGACCGGCTTGCGGCGGCAATATTTTGATGTCACTAACAGTCGCAACGATTTTCAGGTCGCCGATCTGTGTGGACTGGCGAACTACTACGCAGTGTCTGTGCAGACGATGACTCTGCGGTTGGAGTCATTGTCATTGATTCGAAAAGGAACGTGGGATTTGCTTTCGGAACAGGGATTCAAACCCGAGCAAGCTCGAAAAAACCTTGCGCTTGTGCCTCGGGAGATCAGTCTGATGGAGCCTTATCCGGCACGCTACAAGTATCTTGCCGTTCTGGCCTATCGTGAAGAAAAGATCTCGGAGGGGGAACTTGCCAAATTCCTGCGCACGGATCGAGTGTCGGCAAGAAAAATTGTCCTTGAATGTGGTGAACGCTCCGATGACATTGGCAGCGACGGCAGCGATGCGGTTCTGAATGTCCCGCTGGAACGCTCTTTGCTGTCAGCTTCCTGAGTCGGGATACGAATGCTCATGGATGATGTTGTGATTGATGCCTGCTGCCTGATCAATCTCTACGCGGCCGGCAATCTGCGCACTCGACTTCTCGTACATGGCAGGAAGTGGTGCGTTCCCTCAGTGGTGCTTCGTGAGTCGCTGTACATCCATCAGGTTCAGACCGATGGAACGACCGTGAAAATCGCCATTGAGATTCAATCGCTGATTGATGACGGCTCTGTTAATTCCTGCGATGCAACGGACGGAGCGGAGCTGGACTTGTTCGTTGATTTCACTGCGAAGATCGACGACGGCGAAGCCATGGCTCTGGCAATCGCAAAATCGCGAGGCTGGACTGTTGCGACGGATGATCGAAAAGCAATTCGGTTGGCTGGAGAGCACTCGATCTCGATATTAACGACTCCGGACTTGATGAAAAGCTGGGCCGACTCAACCCATGCTGCTCCGGAAGAATTGCGGCTGGCCCTTGAGCAGATCGAAAAGTTGGCGACATTTTCTCCTCCCTCCCGCCATCCACTCTACGAATGGTGGAATGACAGCGCAGGTCGCTGATCACCCTACAAAAAACACTTCGACTTCCACTGAATCTCTCAGAAGTTCCGAAATGGTGAAAGAACTGGTATTCCTCCGTGTGAAACTGTTGAGGAAACCAGATGGCACATGTTCCGGAAACCAGTGAAAGCCTGATTGAGCGAGTCAAAGACTCGGCAAATGTTGAGGCATGGACTGATTTTCTGAAGGTCTGTCGGCCCGTCATCCTGCGAATGGCGCGGCGGCGGAATTTGCAGGATGCGGATGCTCAGGATGTCTGCCAAAAGGTTCTCTTTGCCGTGTCTCAGGCCATCTCGCAATGGGAACCGCATCCCGATCATCCGTTTCGAGCCTGGCTGGGGCGAATTGCTCGCAACGCCATTCTGAACGCGGTGACTCGACGACCGAAAGACAAGGCGACAGGGTTAAGTGAAGTCGAATTGCTGTTCAGAGAAGTCGACGACGACGATCACGACGACTCCGCAGAGTTGATGCTGGAAACTCGTCGGCAGCTTTTTCAACGAGCCAGTCAGATCGTGCGATGTGAATTTACCGACATCACGTGGCAGATGTTCTGGGAGACCGAGGTGGAAGGTCAATCTGTCGAAGCGGTGTCGACTTCATCCGGCAGAACGGCTGGCGCTGTTTATAACGCTCGGTGTCGAGTCATGAAGCGGTTGCGTGAGTTTGTTCAGAGTGAAAGTCAGATCTGGGGAGTCGAGTCATGAAGCTCCAAATATGTCCTGATCCACAGCAGCTGCAACTGCTTGTCGATGGAGCGTTGGATCAGCAGGCCGAAGCCGTCGTAGAAGAGCATCTCGGCTCGGCGATGGAAGTGGCGGAGCTGCTTGAGGCCTGCCTTGCGCATGTCAGCAGCCCGTTGAAGAACCCGTTGCCCACTGAGCCCGAGGCGCTAGCCGACCCTTCACGAAGTCAGCGCCACGCCGAATTTGCTAAGAAGAATCGGCTAGCGCCTCAGGCTCATAGTCAGCGGTTTGGTAATTCTCATCCTTCCCTGCGTTTTCTGTGGACCACACTCATGAACGACAAACGCATCCTGTCACTGGTCGCTGCCAATTGATTGCTCCGCCGGGGCGAGCCCGACGGAAGCACGAAGAAACCCGTGGACGAAAATCCTGCCGCCGCAGGGTCGGCTCAATCGTCTTTTGAGTTCGCTACTGCACAACGAGCCCGGAGGTTACACTGTGCGGATCCCCTGCCCCTCGTTTTGCGACTGTCAGCGTCGGCATCGTGAGGGGCAACCTGTCAGCGGACGTGGTGCAGTCAGCTGGTTCAGCCAACATCTTCGTCGAAAGTTCAAAGAATTAAGTGACCCAGGACTTGGAAAGATTTTTGCGGCCTGAAGAGATTGCGAGGATTTCGCGTCTTGAGTTGCGGGCTCGTCGAGTTGTCGAAGGGTTCGTCTCGGGGTTGCATCGCAGCCCGTACTTCGGCCATTCGCTGGAGTTCCTGCAGCACCGTGAATACGTGGTCGGCGACGACCTGCGCCGTATTGACTGGAAGCTGTGGTCGCGTTCCGATCGCTACTATCTTAAGCAGTTTGAAGAAGACACAAACGTCCGTATCATGCTGGTCGTCGATGGCAGCGAATCAATGCAGTTCAAGTCCGGCGCGATGTCGAAGTTCGATTACGCTCAGACCATCGCCGCCGGATTCGCCATGCTGGCCCTCAAGCAGCACGATTCCGTGGGAGTCAGTGTTTTTGATTCCACCATTCGCGCACAAATCCCGGCCAGCAGCCGCAACAATCATTTGCAGGCAATTCTGGCGGGCCTGGAAACTCAAACGGCTGGCGGAAAAACGGATATCCTCGGTGTGCTGCGGCGAGTGAACGAATCGCTGACTCGGCGAAGCATCATTATCCTGATGTCCGATTTGTTCTGTCCGCGCGAAGAGCTGTTCAAAGGTCTGACCATGCTGCGTCAGCGAGGCCATGAGGTCATTGCGATGCATGTGATGGATGATGAAGAACTGGAATTCCGTTTCTCCGGGACATTGCGTTTCGAAGGTCTCGAAGACGGCGGTAAGCTCACCTGTGATCCAGCGGCTTTACGAGTCGGCTACATGAAAGCGCTCGACCGTTTTCTCGATGCCATTCGCAAACGCTGCGCTGGCAGTGCTGTGGATTACAAACTGATTCGAACCAGCGATAATCTGGATGCCGCATTGGCCCACGTGCTGATGCAGCGAAGGAGAAAATGACCCTCGTTCCAGGGCTCCAGCCCTGGAACGCAATGTCCGGAGGCTCCTGCCTCCTTGGGCATCAGGCGCGCAATAAGCGGGAGGCTGGAGCCTCCTGGCAGTGTGTTCCAGGGCTGGAGCCTTGGAACAAGATATGTTGCCCTCACCGAAAACCACCAACTGAAAACCGAAAACCCTCCGCCTCATGTCCTGGCTCACCCAGTTTTTCCTCAACCCGGCTTTTGTGCTGCCTGGGGCTGCGCTGGTGGCGGTGCCGATTCTGATTCATATCCTCAGTCGACTGAGGTACAAAAAGGTCCGCTTCGCCGCGATGGAATTTCTGCTCGAAAGCGAAGAGCTGAACCGTCGCCGGATTATCCTTGAACAACTGCTCCTGCTTCTGCTCAGAATCCTGGCGGTCGTCTTTATCGCACTGCTCATCGCGCGGCTGGTGCTGGATCCGAGTCGCCTGCTGATGCTCCGCGGAGCCAGCATGCATCATGTGCTCCTGCTGGATGATTCGCTGTCGATGCGCGACCGGGAAGGCGATGCACCCGTATTCCGTCAGGCCCTGACAACTCTCGAAAACATGCTGGCCGAAGGAAGTCGTCAGCCGGGCGCATCACGAGTCACCATTTTGTCGATGACCGATCCTCAGCGGCCGATCGTTTCTGACCGTACTCTGGACGGAGCCTTGGTTCAGGAACTGCTTCCTCGACTTCGCAACCTCACCTGTACATGGAAAGCAGCCTCACCCGTTGACGGTCTTAACGCAGCCCGCGATATTCTTGCGGCCGATGGCAGTGCCGCCCCGCAGGTCCATGTGATTACCGACCTGCGAGCTTCTGACTGGAACAATCGGCCCGAAGTGGCACAGGCCTTGGAATCACTGAACACAATCAAGGCGTCCGTCGATCTGATTAAAGTCGTTAAGGACGCTCGCCCGAACGTCGCCATTCAGCAGCTTTCTGCAGAAACGCTGGCGGTCGCCCAGGGTGTTCCCTGGCGAATCACACTGACTCTGAAGAACTACGGATTATCCAAAGTCGCCGGGCTGCGCGGAAGCGTGCTGGTTGATGGAAATCCGCTACCGGGCAAGATCCTGATCCCGGACCTGGAGCCTACCGCTGAGCTGCAGGTTTCTCACGACCTTGCATTCGATTCAGAAGGTCGGCATCAGGTCGAAGTGCGTCTGGATGAAGATGCCTTGCGCGAAGACAATCGCCGGTTCCTGGCCGTTGAAGTGACCGAACGACGGGTCGTACTGATTGTCGACGATGAAGGCCAGCAGGAGGATGCATCCTTCGTCGCCGCGGCGCTGAGTGCTGATCCGGCATTGACGGGCCTGACCAGCGAAATTCGACCGTCTCAGGCGATTACATCTTCGAATCTGAAACTCTATGACTGCATCTACCTCCTGAATGTTCGCGATCTCCCGGCGGACGCGACTGTGCTGCTGGCCGAGTATGTTCGCAGCGGCGGCGGCATCGCGTGGTTCCCCGGCGATCAGGCGAATACACGATGGTATTCTGAGACTTTGCGAGAACCATCGCTGAAGCTGTTCCCGGTCCCGCTGGGAACTCTGCACGAAGTCGCCGTGGGCAGTGGATCAACTTCAGAAACTGACTCAAGTCCATTTATGAATCCGGTCTTTGAAACACATCCCATTTTTCTGGTCTACAACTCTCCGGACAGTCCGTTTCCGGACACGGTTCAGATTGCTCGCTGGCTGCAGGTTACAGACGACTGGAAAGTGGATGACACTGAACGAGCGGACGGCGTCCACACACTGATCCGGCTGAAGAACGGCCAGCCAGTGGCGTTTGAGCACACGCAGGGAAAAGGCAAAGTGCTTACGTTTCTGACAGGAGCTGGTCGACGCTGGAGCAACTGGCCCGTGTCACCGGCAGCGCCGGGTTATGTGGTCATGCACCTGCTGATTCATCAGCACCTGCAGCGTATCATCGACACGGTCGAACTGCGAGAACTGACAGAGCCCCTGCGGCTGGAGTGGCCAGTAGGGAAGTTCACGGAAAATGTGGAAGTTTTCCTGCCCGAAGCAGCCAATGAAGAAGAACCGGTGGCGGAAACCTTTGTTCGCCTGCAAGCAACGGCGGTAAAAATTGACCAGGCGAAACCTGCGGCTCCTGCGGATGCCAAAGGGGTGCTGAAATCAGATAAGGCAGAGACAGGCGACCGAAAAAAAACTCCAGATCAGAAGGCAGATAGCCAAAAGCTGACCGTGACGATTACGCAGGCCGAGCGGCCGGGAATCTATCGAGTTCGCCGCTTTGATCCGGAAGGCGCGGGTTTCGAAATCTCCATTGCATTGAACGTTCCGACGACAGAAAGTGCATTGGCGATTGCCGATGCACAACAACTGACGCAGCAGGCCGACTTGGGGCACGTTCGTGTCGTGGAAGCCAATGCCGCTCAGGCTCTGGGTGGTTCTGCGGCTGGCCGCGAAGTTCGCTGGGTGCTGCTTGGACTGCTGATCGCGGCGCTGATTGCCGAACAACTGCTGGCTCTCCGGTTGAGCTACCATCCGGAGGTGGGGCGATGAGGGAGAATAGTTTTCAGTGTTCAGTTTTCAGTGTTCAAAAGAACGAGGCAGATTTGAAATTTGAGATTTCAGATTTAAGATTGCGACTCGTGCCAGAACAGGCTTCTACAACAAACGACAGCGTGCCACTCGCAACTTCACACAGGCTGGCGACTGAATCTGGTACGCCGAGATTCGCCAGCCTCCAGGTGGATGAAGCCGCTTCGCCGGTTTCTGTGAATCAAGTCGGTTCTCAGATCGACACTCAGTCGTTTCAGACAACGGAACTTGATCTGCCCGAATCGACCGTCGGCATTTTGTTACTGTTCGGTGGACTGGCGGCGTTGATCGCATTGACGGTTCGAACGTCGCTGCGCGATTCGCGATTCCTGACACGAAATTCACGGATCGCTTTGCTGGTACCTCGCCTGATTCTGCTGGCTCTGGTTCTGCTGATTGTGCTGAACCCCCAAAAGCGAACTCAATTGAGCCGCGTCGAAAAATCGCGAGTCGGCATTTTGCTGGACACATCCTTATCTATGGCATGGCCAGCGGGAGATCCCGGCAGCAAGGGGGCCGAGGACCAAAGCGGCGAGGGAGGAACGCAAGCCGGATCTGCGACAGGACGGACGGCAGAAAATGGCACGCGGGCAGATGCGGCGATGCGGTCGTTGATTGAGTCGGGCATTCTGACGGAGCTCAGCAAGACACACGCGGTGACTGTTTACACATTCGACTCGCAACTGGCGGGACCATGGGCGATTGTGAGCGACGATGCGGTTCGTTTTGTCAGCAGCGACACTAAAGCGACCAATTCCCAGACGATCGATTCCAAGACGCCCGGCTCACAAAATTCCACGGCGACGTTATCGCTGGAAGAAAGCAATCAGACAAAGTCGGAATCGATCACGAACCCTGCCAGTCTGCGGCAGTGGAAAGAGATTCTGCAGCCTCGAGGATCTGAAACACGGCTCGGTGAGTCGCTTTATCAGATGATCGGGCAGCTGTCAGGTCGCACACTGAGCGGCGTTGTTGTTGTCTCCGACGGCCAATCGAACGCCGGGCTGGATACCGAACCCGCTCGAACACGCGCAGAACGCACAGGGACCCGGCTGATGACAGTGGGCGTCGGCAGCCAGAAACCTCAGATGAATCTTTGGGTGGCTGGAATGCAGTCGCCGACCGATGTTCATCAGGGCGATCCATTCGATGTGAACATCACCGTCCAGGGCACGGGCACTGCGGGGCAGGCGGCTATCGTACGCCTGTTTCAGCAATCGGCGGAAAGCGATGGAAAGGATCGTCGTCAGATCGCCGAACTTCCCATTGAACTGACCGATGATTCCATTCCGGCCTGGGTCCGCTTCAGCCAGCAGCTGACAGTCCCGGGGAAGTACGATTTTATTGCGAGAATCGAATCGCCCGGTGGCGTCGTTGAAATGACGCTCGATGACAACGAACGCCGTCGTACCATTGAAGTCACCGACCGTCGCATGAAAGTGCTGCTGATTTCCAGTGGCCCGATGCGCGATTATCAGTTTGTTCGTAACACGCTGTTTCGACACAGTGGTGTCGAATCGGATGTCTGGCTGCAGTCTGTCACCGACGAAAATGTGGGCTTTGTTTCTCAGGAAGCCAAAACACTGCTGACGAAGTTTCCGGCCACTGAAGCCGAACTGTTCAACTACGATGTGATCGTGGCGTTTGATCCGGACTGGAGCAAACTGTCGGCCGAGCAGCAGACATTTTTGAACCGCTGGGTTTCTGAACATGCGGGCGGGCTGGTCATTGTGGCAGGGGAAATCTTCACGACGGCCCTGGCTCAGGACCCTGAAGCATTTCGTGACATCAGTGTTTTGTATCCCGTGCTGCTGAATCGCATGCTTCCGGATCTGCAACTGACTCAGCGGGCCGATGAGCCGTGGCCGGTCACATTAACAGCGGAAGGTCGAGTCACCGAGTTTCTGAAGATTGCAGATGCCACCGGGAATGCGACCACCGATCTGTGGTCCACATTCAAGGGAATTTATCGATCTTATCCGGTCCGCGGAGTTCGAGACGGCGCTGTGGTTCTGCTGGAATACGGTAACCCGCGAGCTCGAACAGAACTGGGGCAGCCGCCGTTTCTTGCGTCACAGTTTTATGGGACCGGACGCACAATTTTTATCGGCTCGGCAGAAACCTGGCGACTGCGAGAAATCTCCCCGCAGGGACATCAGAGGTTCTGGACGAGTCTGATTCGTGAAGTCGGCCAAGGACGCCGCAGCCGCGGGTCTGCCCGAGGCCTGTTGCTGCTGGATCGGACGGAGGTTGCTCCTGGTCAGCCTGTGACTATTCGCGCTCAGCTTTATGATGCCAGACTGCAGCCTCTGGTGACGGAATCGGTTCCGCTGACCATTGTGGACAATGAAGGCCAGACAATCACGGTGCCGGATCGACTTAACGCCGACGGTCGAGGAGCCGGTCAGTACGTCACCAGCTTCCGTCCGCCACGTTCCGGCGCTTATCGTATTTCCGTGCCAGTCCCGGAATCATCCGACGTTCTGCAAACCACGATTGATGTTGTCCTGCCAAATCTTGAGTCCCAGAACCCAACTCAGAATGCCGAACTGCTGACCAATTTGACCAGGGAGACTCAGGGCAAGTATCTGAGCCTGGCTGAACTGGCGACCCTGCCGGCACTTCTGCCCGATCAGAGTCAGCCGGTCGTTGTCGACGAACAACTGCGAACACTGTGGGACCGCGGCTGGCTCTTGTTTCTGATGATCGCCCTGCTGGCGACGGAGTGGATTCTGCGACGCGTCTGGCGGCTGTCGTAGAAATTGACTCGAGCGAAGTCAGCGCTTCCAGTCGCAACCAGATCCCGGACGCTATCTTATTTCAGGACTGGCTCTAACGGGACAGCACCATGTTTCACCCGCCGCAGTGCGTCAGCGGGCTGTTGATTAATTTTTTTTCGCGAAAGTCACACTAACCCGAAGTTGCATTTTTGAAGTTGCGATCATCGCAGTTGCGGGAGATTCATGGATCGAAAAGTCAGGGGGAAATCATAACCCGACGCGTCAGCGAGGGATTTTCGAACATTCATCCCGAAACGCAAAAGCACAATCCCTCACTTACGTTTCGGGTTGGGATAGTGGAAAACTCGTAACTTCAAAACTGGCGATTCGGTTTAGTGCCAAAACAACCATACCTGTTCACCGGCGGTGTCCGTGCGATGTTCGCAAATACAGGAGTGACGAATGATGCGATCTGGTTTTTTCCACGCGGCTATTCTGACGATTGTCTGGTCTCTTCCCTGCGCTGCTCAGGAAGAACGAATTCCCCATGCTCAGGACAAGCCGCCCGGACCGGCGCTTAGTCCGGCCGAAGCCATGGCAAAGATGACGGTGCCGGAAGGATTCACCGTCGAACTGGTGGCGTCGGAACCCGATATCGTCAACCCCGTCGCGATGACGATTGATGAACGTGGCCGCTTCTGGATCACGGAATCATTCGAGTACCCTCGGCGAGAAGCTGGGCCAGGACGCGATCGAATCAAGATTCTGGAAGACACGGACGCGGACGGCAAAGCGGACAAGTTCACCGTGTTCATGGAAGGCCTGAACATTCCAAGTGGCATCGCCGTTGGGCATGGTGGCGTCTGGGTCGTGAATTCGCCAGACATTTTGTTTGTCCAGGATACCGATGGAGACGGCAAGGCGGACACTTCGGAAGTCGTCGTCACCGGCTTTGGTCGCGATGACACTCACGAACTGCCGAATTCACTGACCTGGGGCCCCGATGGCTGGCTGTATGGGCTCAACGGCGTCTTCAATCCTGCGCATGTGGTTTACGGTCCGAAAAATGCGAACTTCAAAGAAGGTCAGAAGCCATGGGACTTCACCTGTGCGATGTTTCGCATTCATCCAAAGACGCGTGAGTTCCAGGTGTTCTGCGAAGGCACGAGCAATCCGTGGGGCATCGCGTTCAACGACGAAGGCGAAGCGTTCATCAGCGCGTGTGTGATTGATCATCTGTGGCATCTGACAGAAACGGGTTACTACCATCGCCAGGGAGGCCCGTATCCGCCGTTCACGTGGAAGATCGAAAGCATCGTCAGTCACAAGCACCAAAAGGCGGCGTACTGCGGCATTCACTGGTACGACAGCGATGCCTATCCAGAGCAATATCGCAAGAAACTTTACATGGGCAACATCCACGGCAGCGGCATCAACGCCGACTCCATCGAACGCTTTGAATCGACCTACAAGGCGTCTCTTGACGAAGACATTCTCGCCGCGAATGATGCGTGGTTCATGCCGGTCGTTCAGAAGACGGGACCCGACGGCTGTCTTTATATTCTGGACTGGTACGACCGCTATCACTGCTATCAGGATGCGAATCGCGATCCGGCCGGTATTGATCGGCTGAAGGGTCGCCTGTATCGGCTGCGTTACAAGGACACTCCGCGAGCGAAGAATGAAGACATGGCGAAGCTCAGCGATGACAGACTGATTGACATGTTGGGCGCGGGCAATGACTGGCGACGCGACATGGCTCAACGCATTTTGGCAGAACGGTTATTGGCTGGTGGTGACACTGCCACCGCCGTCAGAACTGCTCTGGAAGCTGAAAAGTTCTTCTTTCGCAATGAAGAAGAGTATCGCCGCAGGTTGGGAGTGCTGATGGCGGCGGGGGAACTCAATGAAGAACTTCACCTGCGCTGCTTGCGCGAGAGCATGACTTCTATTCGCGCCTGGGCCGTGCGAGCGGCGGGTGAGCAGTCGCAGATCTCTGACGCTGTGGGAAAACGGATAATCGAACTTCGTAACGACCCTTCACCACAGGTGCGTCTGCAGGTGGCAATCGCCGCCGCGAAACAGGAATCCATTCCCACGATTCCAACTCTGGTGGCCGTCCTGGCTCAGGCAGAAAATGATCCGCTGGTGCCACGCGTGGTGTGGCAGAATTTCCATCCGCTCCTCGAAAAGCAAACGGCGGAGTTCGTGGCTGAAATTCAGAAGCTGAAATCCGACTCAGGGGAATTCCCGATGCCTGTGATCGATCTGCTGCCTCGTGCGGCTGATCGAATTCTCTCGACCAGCAAGCCCGACACGCTGGCCGTCGCTGAACTCGTCAAACTGCTGCTCCGTACCGAAGCCACAGACGATCCGGCCGATCGTTGCCTGCAGTTGCTGACAGCTCGCATTCGCTCAGGAGAGATCACCGGTGAGTCGCTCATCAATATCCAGACGGAACTTGCGCAGTCCCTGAACGCGGCGATGCAGAACGAGCTCACGCGACCTTCGACTCTGTCCGCGGTAGAACTGGCAACGTCACTTCGAATGAAGGAAGCTGTCGGGGTCGCGGTACAGATTCACAATCAGACCAGCGACGAAAGCATCCGGCTGCGTCTGATCAATGCGCTCATAACGGCTGGCGAAGACAGTGGACTAACGTCTGCTGAATCCCTGCTGGCTTCTGCTTCGTCTGCCGATCTGCGTCGCAAGGCGATTCAGACAATTGGTCGAGTCGGAACTCCCCGCGCGACCAAAATTCTGATTCGCCATCTAGCCAAACTTCCGGCGGATGTGCAGCCGGCTGCGATCGAAGCTCTGACCGATCGTGAGGACTCAGCGATCGAACTGATGGGGCTCATTCGTGATCAACAGATTGCGGCTTCAGTCATTAATGCCAATCAGGCCGGCAAAATGCTGAGTCTGAAAAATCAACCACTGACCGAACTCGTCTCAAAGCATTGGGGAGTCGTGCGCACCGAACGCGATCCGGCGCGTGTTGAATTGATTGCTCGCATGCGCAACGAACTGCGAACCAGTCACGGTGATCCAGTCGCCGGACGAGTTGTCTTCAAGAAGCTCTGCGCGCAGTGCCACAAGATGTACGGTGAAGGTGCGGAAGTCGGCCCGGATATTACTCGCAACGGCCGGGCATCGTTTGAACAGTTGCTGTCCAATGTGTTTGACCCAAGCCTTGTGATTGGTGCTTCCTATCAGGGCCTGACGGTCGTCACGAAAGAGGGACGTGTTGTTTCGGGTTTGCCGATTGAAGACAGTGCTCAGCGAGTCGTTCTAAAAGTTCAGGGCGACAAACAGGAAATCATTGCTCGTGCGGACATCGAAGAAGTGGTGCCGAGCAAGCTGTCACTGATGCCCGAGGGAATTGAGAAGCAGCTGCAGCCTCAGGAACTTCATGATCTGTTCGCCTTCATTTCGCTCGACAAGCCGCCGGAAGATCCCGAGGCAAAACTGCTGGTGGGATCTCGGATCGTGCCTGGAGCGTCCACAAAGCCAGGCGATTTTCCAGTCTTGATCGAGCAACTGCTGCCTGGATACTCAACCAGCAAAGTTGGCGAAGGCGGCATTGAAGTGCTGGGTGATCATCACGGCCGCCCTGCTCTGCGGACTCATCCGATTTCTCGATCCGAAGGCTGCCGACTGACAACGACGACCACATTGCCCGTGGCCACGAAAGTGCTGCTGCGAATCAGTGCGGCTTCCCATGAACAGGGCGACTGGCAGCTGATTGTGAACGTCAACGGACAGATTCGTCACCAGTCCATCATCACACGCGGCCAGAACGGTGTCGAATGGAAAGAGATTTCCGTCGACCTGACCGATCTCGCCGGCCAGCCTGTCACGATCGATCTGTCCAACAAAGCCAACGACTGGTCCAACGAATTCGCCTTCTGGAACGCCGCCGAAATCGTGGCCCAATAACTCGTTCCAGGGCTCCAGCCGAGTTCTCTCGTTCCAGGGCTCCAGCCCTGGAACGCACTGCCAGGAGGCTCCAGCCTCCACACGATGTCCAAAACCCAACATCCCCAACACCAAACTGCCCGGGAGGCTGGAGCCTCCGCCCAGTGCGTTCCGAGGCTGGAGCCTCGGAACGAGGAAGGATAACCCAGAATGGCGCGCACACGTTACCGGTTCTCTACCGAACAGCGACCTCACTTTCTGACCAACACTGTCGTTGCCTGGCTGCCAGTCTTTTCTTACCCTGATTATGCCAACATTATCCTGGACAGCTGGAGATTTCTGCAGAAGGAACGAACGATCGTCATTCTGGCCTGGGTGATCATGGAAAATCATCTGCACTGGATTGCCACCGGTCCAAACCTTGCAAAGCGAGTCGGAGAGTTTAAGTCGTATACGGCGAAAATGATCCTGGAAAAGATGAGGCAGAACAACGCCTCGATCCTGCTGCAGGAGCTGGAATACTACAAGCTGCGTCATCGAGTCGATCAGACGTATCAGCTCTGGCAGGAAGGCAGCCATCCCAAAGTGATTGAATCGGATCAAGTGATGTGGCAGAAGGTGGAGTACACTCACAACAACCCGCTCCGTCGCGGATTTGTCGATCATCCGGAACACTGGCGGTATTCCAGTGCGAGGAACTACATGGGAATGCCGGGGCTGATGGATGTCTGCACCGACTGGAGATGAACTGGAGGGCGTGTTGATTTATTCGTTTAAAAAATCGCCGCTTCAGTTTTGAAGTTGCGTTCTTCGAAACCCTGACGGACGAATTGGTCGAAAAGAACGGGAATTATCATAACCCGACGCGTCAGCGAGGGATTCGTGGCCACCCAGCCGAACTGCCAAAACTCCATCCCTCACTGACCTTTATGGTTTCGAAAAGCATCACAACCCACTAGCGGATGACCGAACGAAAAAGGCTTGGAGGCAGGAGCCTCCGGGCAGTGCGTTCCAGGGCTGGAGCCTTGGAACGAGGGTGTACGAGGTAAACTGTGCTTTCCTGAAACTGCGGGCCTGAATAGAATTTGGCCAGGTTATTCGGCGTCGACGGAATCGACGTAAAGTTCTGTCTGAAGGGGGCTTCAGGTTTTCGCACGGACGCAACAACTAAGCCGGCTGCTGCTGGTCGCCTTGCTGTTTTTCTGTGTCAGCGGATGTGTTCATCAACAGTCGCTGCCGCCCGCGTTTCAGTCTGCGCGCACTCTCGACGGCCGCCTGCTTCCGCCTCAGCGACAGTACTGGACCGCATTCCGAAATCCGTCCCAGTTCAATGCGGCCGGATTGTATCTTCTGCAACCCTATCAGCCTGGACGCATTCCGCTCGTTCTCATTCACGGACTGGCGTCCGATGCGTTGACCTGGGAACAAACGGTCAGCACACTGAATGCTGATCCGGAAATCGTCGCCCGATACCAGATCTGGCTGTATCAGTATCCAACAGGCCTGTCGTATCTTCGAACCGCCGCCGAACTTCGTAAAGAGCTGCTGTCCATCCGCTCCGTTCTCGACCCAACCAACAGCGATCCGGCATTTGAACAAACGGTATTGGTCGGCCACAGCATGGGAGGCTTGGTCGCCAAGCTGCAGGTCAGTTACAGCGATGATCGCGTGTGGCGTGCCATCTCGGATGTACCGCTCGATGAAGCCCTGAACTCGGGACCTGTTCCCGACGACGCCGTTGCCTCCGTCCTGTTTCAGCCGGTGTCGTTCGTCAAAAAAGTTGTCTACATCGCCACGCCCCATCAGGGATCCAACTGGACTCAACAACCGCTCGGACGAATCGGCAGCTGGCTGATCAACATCCCCGATACGGTCCAGCAGGAGTACGCTCGTCTTGTCCGCGGTCGCCCTGGACTAGTGCGCGATCCGGCCTCGAAACCGCCGACCAGTCTCGACCTTTTGATTCCCGGCAACAGCATGATTCGAGCCACCAATTCGCTCAGATACGCGGAAGGTGTCGACACGCATTCCATCGTCGGAACCGGATATCGCTCACCGGACGGTTATCTGGGCGACGGAGTTGTCGCTCTGATCAGCGCTCAGCGGTCCGATGTTCGTACAGAATACTTTGTCAAAGCGACGCATTCCGGCATCCTTCAGAACGCTGCAGCAGCGGCCGAACTGACCTGCATCCTGTCCCGGCTGCCGTGATCTGAGACTGGATTCGGCGGCGTCATTTCAGCGTTCGCCATCAGCACAGGTGACCAAGGTGTTCGCACACGACGGATCGAATTTCCGAACCCACGTCGTCCATCGTCCGCAGCGAACCGTCTTCACGGAGACCATGAATCGTTCTCCAGTCCAGACGACTGTGAGCCAGCGCAAGATAACACCGGCGAACACGCTCAAGATACGGCAAGTCTGATTCCTGCAGGTCGGCTTCCTGATCGGTATAGTCGCGTGCCGCTTTGCGTGAGACCAGTTCGCGGCTCATCTGCGAAGACATATCAATCAGTACCGTCAGCACAGGACGAGGCAGCTGAAAGACATCGAACTCCACCTTTTCAATCCATTCCACCAGCGCCGTGCGTTCGGGGCCGTCGAGCTTCGCGGACTGATGAGCCAGATTGGATCCGACAAACCGATCGAGCACAACGACATCGTTGTCTTCCATCATTTTCAACAACAGGGTACGCGATTCGAATCGGTCGCCCGCGTAAAGAACAGCGGCCAGCTGCGGATGGACATCCTTGAGGGATCCGAAGCGGCCGTTCAGAAAATCGCCGATGGCCGTTCCGAATGTGGTCGCGGCGTAACGAGGAAACTGCAGCGTGTCGACTTGCAGCCCCATCTCGCGCAACGATGTCACCAGTCGACCGGCCTGAGTCCCCTTACCAGCCCCATCAATTCCTTCAATCGCGATCAGCGTGGCCATGAATCGGCTCCGGCATTCATGGTCAAATTTTGAGGAATTCCCAGCGCAACAAAATCAACGGGCTCAGACGCACAACTTTCCATCAGACCACTCTGTGCCAGCGACAGTTCTGCATCCCGTGAACTGACATCCGTTGTCTCAGCAGAATCAGAACTCCGGTGGCGTTCCCCCGGACGCACATCACTGGCAGCCCGCAGCGGCTCACATCGTTCAGCAACAACACCTTCACGATTCGCCGCCATAGCCCGGCCCCGAACGAAGTGCCCCACATCGGCCGCCGTACCGGGCACTTCCACCGGCATATACCAACGATCGGTCCCGCGAACATAACCCGGCCGAGTTTCCGATTCCCGCTCCGCGAGAATCTCGAGCAAACCCAGATCGAATTCCTGGCCGACATTATGACCTGGCGAAACACGACTCAAATAAAATTGTTCGGCAAGCCCGCGTTCCAGATCGCCCAGCGTGCGGACTCGTTCTTTGATCACTTCGGGGGGAACCTGATCGGGCATGGTCGCCGCCGGAGTTCCATCGCGTCGACTAAAGGGGAACACATGCACCTTCATGAAACGAGCCCTGCGACAGGTCTCCATAGTCTCTTCAAATTCGGCCAGAGTCTCCCCGGGAAATCCGACGATCACATCCGTGCTGAACGCGGGATCGCTGCCCAGCATGTCACGAATCTGATCGAGCCGCTCCAGAAACCGTTCGACTCCATAACGCCGTCGCATGCGAGTCAGCACACTGTTACTGCCGCTCTGCAAAGCCGGATGAAACTGCGGACACAGGTGCTCGCAGTCTCCGGCTGCTTTAATAAAGTCGTCATTGACTTCAACAGTTTCGATACTCGACAAACGCATTCGCCAGTTGCCGGGAATCCGATCCAGGCGACGCAGCAAATGCCACAGTCGTTCTGGCTTGTCGCCCGACTGCAGATTGTTGGTATCGACACCGAAGTGTCCCATATGAATTCCGCTGATCACGATTTCACGATAGCCGTGTTCAACCAGCGCACGAATTTCGTCTTCGATGTCGACCGGGCGACGGCTGCGCAAGCCCGGTCGGACTGTCGGGATGATGCAGTACGAACATTTCAGAATGCAGCCATCCTGAATCTTCACAAAGGCCCGCTGATGGCCTTCGAATTCGCTGATGCCGTTGGGCATGTCGACGATGCCAAAGCGGCTGAGCACATCCGGCAACTCGCGCTTGTCAGTGACGACTTCAATCACATTCGGCAGCTCCGACACCGCTCGCGGATCGCGAGTCGCGTAGCAGCCCATCACAATGGTTTTCGTGCCGGGATTCTGTCGCGACAGCTGTCGAATCACCTGACGTGATTTGGAGTCGCCTGTATTCGTCACCGTGCAGGTATTGACAACGCACAGGTCCGCGGGCTCATGTTCGTTCGCTTCCCGATACCCGCTTTGCAGCAAAGCTTCGCGAACGATCTGAGTTTCATATTGATTGACTTTGCAGCCCAGTGTCACCAGGCGGCAGGTTCGAAGTTCAGACATGGTCAGGCAGCAGCAAAAAGTGAGTCGGGGCAGCCGTAAATCAACCGAACTGCGCATGGTGAACCGTCCGCCCCGGAATCTCAATGGCGGACCGCGATGCTGGCCAAAATTGGCCCAATTACATCGTCGAACGACGTTTCAACGCCCCTTTTCCGAAAAACAGTCGCAGTTTCCGCCAGATCCACGCCCCAAATCTCAATGGCAATCTTCAATCGGCAATCTCAAATCCCTTTCTCCCTCACGGATGATCTGCGATAGTGAACGTCCCCCCAGACCCACGCATCCCGCCTTTGCCTGCCTCCCGGAGCGACCGCATGCTTTCGATCGTGAATCAACCCACGTCGCTTTGTGACGGTATTCAGCGACGCGAAGCCATGCGCATCGGAGGACTGTCCGCCTTGGGCCTTTCTCTTCCTCAACTGATGCAGCCGTCAGCAGTCGCAAGCCCGCTGGAAAGCACCGCACCTGGATTTGGAAAAGCCAAATCCGTAATCATGCTGTGGCTGCTCGGCGGTCCGCCTCAGCATGAAACATGGGACACAAAGCCGCAGGCTCCCAGGGAAATTCGCGGCGAGTACAGCAGCATTGAATCGGTTGTGCCTGGAATTCGTGTGGGCGAACTCATGCCCCGCACGGCAATGCATACGGACAAGCTGGCGGTGCTGCGTGCTGTGGTCACGAAGGACCAGGCGCACTCATCCAGCGGTTATCAGATGCTGACCGGAGTTCCGCATTCTCCGCTGAGCCAGGAAAACGTCACGTCCAAAGCGCCCAACCTGGCGCCCTCTCATGCCGCGATCATGCGCGCCCTGCGCCCTGATCACGACGGCCTGCCGTCTTCAATCGCCCTGCCCTATCACATCGCAAACGATGGGGAAATCGTCTGGCCGGGCCAGGGAGCCGGCATTCTTGGACGCAAGTTTGATCCGTGGCTGATCAACTGCGATCCCTCTCGAGCTGATTTCAAAGTCCCCGATCTGGCACTGCCAGACGATATCTCTTCTCACCGCTTCACGTCACGCCGCGCCCTTCTTTCGCATCTGGACCTGAACCCGCCGGGCCTTGTACGAGCCAATGCGGCCAGTCGATTTCAGCAACACACGGAACAGGCCTTCGATCTACTGGCTGGCAAAGCCGCACGAGGTGCGTTTGAATTGGATCAGGAATCCGAGGCAACTCGCGATCGCTATGGACGCAATCGCTTCGGGCAGTCGGTTCTGCTGGCTCGGAGAATGGTCGAAGCCGGCGTGTCACTGGTGCAGGTCAACTGGACCCGCGTGGAAGCCGTAAAAAATAATGGCTCGTGGGACACGCATAATAACCATTTTTCCGACCTCAAAAATCATCTGATGCCACGGATGGATTATGCTTATTCATCGCTCCTGCAGGATCTTGAGGAACGCGGCCTTCTGGAGACAACGCTCGTCGTGTGGCTCGGTGAATTCGGACACACTCCGCGCATCAACGGCAACGCTGGTCGAGACCATTGGGGCAACTGCTTCTCGGTAACGCTGGGCGGCGCCGGAATTCGTCGAGGCATAGTGCATGGCGAATCCGATGCGCATGCCGGCTTTCCAGTTTCAGGAATGGTGACGCCCGCTGACATCACGGCCACGATCTTCCATTGCCTGGGCTATTCGCCAGAAACCCTGCTTTACGATCAGACAGCACGACCGCTCCCACTGACTCAGGGATCCGTCATTCGCGAGATCGTTGGTTGAGCCGCCACGCGCTTCCTGCGGCCATGCGGTTTGCACTTCAGACGAAGTGAAGGTTACCGTGCAGTTGCTGGAAATCTTCGACCGTGACACAAAGCCTCCGGCGAAAGCTGCAATGTGTACTGCGGGAAACACCTCATCTCCTAACGCGATTCTTAAGCGAAATAAGTTCGCGTTTGTCGGTTTTCCGGAGAAATCGCCACTCCTTACCCAATCGGAACTTTTGGTTAAGCGACCTGATGACTTTGCCCGATAAGTGCTTCGGAACACAGGAGGAATGGACTCCAGATCGCAGTGCCGCAGGATGCTGGGCACTGTCTGAAGTCCAACTAAGAAGTGCGTGAAGGTGAAGGATTCACGAATGCGTCCCAGATTGAAATTGTTTGTTGGGGCTGATGAGCCAGAGACATTGACATTTCCCGAACCGGAAGTATCAATTAACCTGGGCGAACTGAGTCGAATCCTGGCGGATGCCATGATTTGGGATCGCTCATGGGTGGCAGATTTTGCCGATGATGAAGTCCGGATCTCAGCCGATCTCTACGAAGTCCTGTCAACATACGCTCATCTGCGCCCGAGTGCCTGATCAACCGCAGGACTTCCGTTCTGAATCGCTGCCATTGACAATAATAAAGCGACGGCCACTTTCGGCCGCCGCGTTTTTTGTTTCACCGCACGGGCTGGAATTGAGTCCCCGTTTTCCCCTCGGCGACGCGATATTCCTCAGGCTTTGCCGTTCATCGTTCCACTTCAGGCGAGACGCGACTATCCTGCAAGACAGTCTGCTCCGGGGATCTGTCTCCGGAGTATTGGTTTGCCGAACTCGTCTATTTGATATCAGCGAGAACATCAGATGCCTCTTCGCGAAGATGCCGAAGCCATCTGGCGAGCTGGCGTGGCCGCCGTTGATTCATCGCTCGCCGTTCAACGACAATTCCACATTGATGGAAATATTCTTCGCATCGCGGACATAGATCTGAATCTGGCAGACGTTGATCGAATTGAGATCCTTGGTGCTGGCAAAGCTGGAGCCGGGATGGCAAGCGGTGCTGAAGGCGCCTTGCTTCCTCACATTCCCAGCGATCGAATTTCGGGCTGGGTCAACGTCCCGGCTGACTGCCTGCGGCCTCTGCAGTGCATCCATCTGCACAACGCACGCCCCGCCGGCCTGAATGAACCGACCTCGGAAGCCGTGGCTGGCACCGCAGAAATTTTGCGGCGCATCGATAGCATGACGCGCCGCGATGTCTGCATTGTTTTGCTTTCAGGCGGTGCCAGTGCCTTGCTCTGCAGCCCGGTTCCGCAAATCACGTTGGCGGAAAAACTGAGCGTCACGCGCGCTCTGGCCGGCGCTGGCGCACCCATCCATGATCTTAACATCGTCCGAACGCAGCTCTCGCGAGTCAAAGGCGGACGCCTCGCCGACGCCTGCAAGGCTGGAGCCCTGATTGCATTGATCATCTCCGACGTCATCGGAGACCCTCTGGAAATTATTGGCTCCGGCCCCACCATGTCGGCTCCGCCACGCCCGCGGGAAGCCATCGAGATTCTGCGGAAACATGACCTGCTGGATCGTGTGCCGAAAAATGTGATCCAGTTTCTGACGCTGCGATCCAGAGAAACGGAAACTCTGGCGGCCGGACCACCGACTTCCCGCACGTCTTATGACCGACCACACTGCATCCTTCGAAATGTGATCGTCGCCAGTAACTCGATTGCCCTGAGAGCCGCAGAACAAAAGGCGACACAGCTGGGCTATCAGACGGTTTCCCTTGGATCAGACAATGCCGGCGAGGCGGCCGACGAAGGCCGACGACTGATGGACACCATGCGATCGGCCCGGTCCCAAATGTCAGCGGTTAATCCTCAGCCCATCTGTGTTCTCAGCGGCGGTGAGCCCACCGTAAATCTGCGCACAGGCGGCGCTGCAAGTGGCAGTGCGGCTGCTTCTATCGCCACGGCACGCGGCGGACGAAATCAGGAACTGGTTCTCGCTGCCATTGCTCAGTCTCCGACTGTCGAAGACTGGAACGGCCTGAGTCTCCTGTCCGGGGGGACCGACGGAGAAGATGGTCCGACCGATGCGGCCGGCGCAGTGGCGAACAAAGATTTGATCGCGCGCATTGCCGCCTGTCGTATCGATCCCATTCCCTATCTGGCCCGACACGATTCTTACAACTTCTTCAACGTTGTCGACGGACTCTTAAAAACCGGCCCCACGCATACCAACGTCATGGATCTGCGAGTCGGCCTGGTAGACACTTCTGCCTCCGATTGATTCAAGCGTCCTATTTGTCGGCGTGACCCCAACGCCACTCGATTTGCGATTATAGTAGCCATCACTCTCCGAGTGATGAATGCCAACGGCCGCGTTCTGCGGCCTTCGTCACTCGGAGAGTGACGCCTACTTTGTCAAAGTGACTGCCATTGGGCGCTGCCCCAACGTCGAGCAGCCGATCTCCCCGCCGTTTGCGGTCTGCAGAAATCGCCTCTATCATCCGGCCTATGCAGGAAGTGACTCAAAATATGGCCGAACGCAACATCATTATCGTAGGTGTGGGACTGATCGGCGGCTCCATCGCAGCCGCCATTCGTCAACGCTTTCCCGACTGCAATGTCATCGGCATCGGGCGAAATCGTGACCGTCTGGAAAGTGCTCAAAAGGCAGGTCTGCTGACATCCTGGTCGGACGAAATTACAGCGGCCAGAATTCCCACCGGAAGCCTCGCCGTCGTTTGTCTTCCCGTCAATCAAATTGCCGACACGGTCAGTGAGCTACTGAATGCCGGATGTGAACTGGTCACCGATGCGGGCAGCGTCAAAGCGTCCATCTGCACCGCGTTGAAGGATCAATCCGACCTTCGCTATGTCGGAGCTCATCCAATTGCAGGCAGCGAACAAAGTGGCTTTGAACATGCCGATGCAAATCTGTTCGCAGGCCGGCTGTGCGTTGTGACAACTTCAGCCCCACAACAGGCGATTGACAGGAACGTTCAGCGAGTCATCGCGTTCTGGAAAAGTCTGGATGCAGACGTGTGTCTGATGTCACCCGATGAACACGATCGCGTGCTGGCGCTGACCAGTCATCTGCCTCATATCCTGGCCTCCGTCGCGGCCGGTTGTGTGGAGCCCGGTCTGTTGAACTTCACGGGCACAGGTTATCGCGACACCTCACGAATCGCAGCAGGGTCCGGCAGTTTGTGGGCCACTATTCTTTTGGGAAATGCAAAGCATTGCCTGGACGCTGTCGATGCCGCCGAAGACATTCTGCATCAGTTCCGCACGGCTTTGACAACCGGCGACGCGAAACAACTGGAGTTACTCTGGGAATCGGCTGCCGAAAAGCGACGTCTGCTGAACCGCGACAAAACAGACAGGGTTTGATTGGCGATTGGCGATTGGCGATTGGCGATTGGCGATTGGCGATTGGCGATTGGTGATTGGTGATTGGCGATTGGTGATTGGCGATTGGCGACTTCAAATCAAAAATCGTCAATCTTAAATCTCAAATCTATTATTTCCCGACGTGCTTTCGCGAATGCTGAATCTATCGAGCTGAAACTTTTCCAGCAGAGCGATCAGATGCGACACGCGTTCGTCCAAAGACGCTCCCGCGCGAATTCCGACAGCAATGGTACCCGCTGTCAAAGCGGCGACACGCGACACGCTGATGGGCAATCCGTACGGCTTCAAATCTGCAAAGAATTCTTCGTCACTGCACACTTCCCCGAATTTGCTTCCCTGGTAGGTGAACTCAATGCCGTACAAGTCACCGCTCCACTGGTAAACGAACGGTCCAAACAATTCATGACGACTGACGATCCAGAATTCGTCATCGTTGAGAATGATTTCGTTGGGAACCAAACGTGACACCAGTGCACACTCCTGAACCGCCTGTAGGGATTTTGATCTGCCCCGGAGGATAAAGAACCAGCCAATTTTAGTAACAACTGCAGTACGATCGCGTTTCGTCCGAAAAGAGGACAGACCATTTCCGGCAGTTGAAAAGACGGGGATTTTGTTTAATTCAGTGGATTACACGGGGTTGACAAGAGATTCCCTGTCTGAGTATCAAACGCGTGAATTTGGCAGTCGAAGCGTTACAACGACACAAGGTTACGGGATTTACACGAGGTTACAGGTCATGGTTTTCACTCTGGAAGCAGGCGAAGTCGCAGAGAAAGACTGCATTTCGGTCTTCGCCGGGATCGAGCATTTTGGAATTGCGGTTAGTCCTCGTCTGCGGGGTGATGACGACGACGAGTTCGCGGACGAAAGTTTCGCGGACGAAGACGTTGAAGATGATGAAGATGAAGATGATGAATTCGAAGAGGAAGACGAAGACGACTTCGAAGACGATGACTTCGAAGACGATGACGATGACGACTTCGATGATGACGACGAAGAAGAAGAGGATGAAGAAGAAGATGAGGAATTCTAGCCAGCATCAGTCTGAAGGTCTTCACGAACGTCACTGAGCCGCTCTGGATGTGATCAGTTGAACGTTCCTCTCATTACGTTACTCTCCGGGCACTTCGTTTTCGAAGTGCCTTTTTTTGTGGGTGCTTGAGTTCTCAGACAAAGATACAGACGATGGACGGACTTTGGGATCAGGTTCAGGAAGCAAAGAATTGGCTGGCCACGCGTTGGCAGGGCACACCTCGCGCCGGACTCATTCTGGGCACGGGCCTTGGCAGTCTCGCGACTCAGCTCCGGACCGAAGTGGAAATTCCGTACGCTGAGATCCCTCATTTCCCCCGCTCAACTGCTCCTTCTCACGTCGGCAAGCTGCTCTGCGGAACTCTGGAAGGAGTTCCCGTGATGGCGATGGAAGGTCGCTTTCATTATTACGAGGGCTATTCACTTCGGCAGGTCACCTTCCCGATTCGCGTCATGAAAGCGATGGGCGCTGACACTTTGGTCCTGACCAGTGCCGTCGGTGGCATGAATCCGCAATATGCTCTCGGCGACATTGTGATCCTCGACGATCATATCAACCTGATGCCCGACAGCCCGCTGCGTGGAGTGAACGATGATCGCCTTGGCCCCCGCTTTCCTGATATGAGCCAGCCGTACAATCGTGAACTGATCGAACGAGCCCGCGTCATTGCGCTGCGACTTGGAATCTCGGCGCACAAGGGAGTTCTCGTCGCAGTGCCCGGTCCAAATCTGGAAACCCGCGCCGAGTACCGGATGCTGCGAACGATGGGAGCCGATGTGGTCGGGATGTCCACCGCGCCCGAATGCATCACGGCAACTCATGCAGGCCTTCGCACCGTCGCGTTTTCCATCGTGACCGACATGTGCCTGCCGGACGCACTGGAACCGGCTGACATTGAAAAAATCGTTCGCGTCGCAGGCGAAGGCGGCAAACGGCTCGAACAAATCCTCATCCAGCTCTTCCGCGATCTGCCTTGAAAAAACCGGGTACTTTAAAACCTCGAGTCCCTCGTCAAAAATCGCTTCCGGAGAATCCCGTTTTGATGGACTCAAAAGGCCCCCAACCGTCCTTCGCCCCCGCGGGGGAGAAGGTGGCCGACAGGCCGGATGAGGGGGCACGCTGTGCATTCGACAAATTAAAAGGACCAGCAATCGCAAAGTCCCCTCACCCTAACCCTCTCCCCCAACAGGGGAGAGGGGACAATCGCAACCGTCCTTCTCCCCCGCGGGGGAGAAGGGACAAACACAAAAGCGACCGCCAACTTGCCTTCCCCGTCACTCTGCCGGAGGAACTGGCGGCAGATTTTCGCCATCGAACAGAACAGCAGGCGGTAATTCGATCGGCTTCGAATCACTCACCTGCTTAACGGCCGTCGCCGCCTCAGGATCTGACACCGGTGACGCTTCGCCAATCGCAGAAGCGTTCTCCGCCGGCGTTTCACCAGCCACCGACGCCGCAGGTGTGCCAGCCGCTGCAGCATCGCCCGTCGCGGCTGCACCGGATTCGTGAGACGCCTGCTCAATCTGCTTCTGCTGAGCCTCGATGGCCTTGGCATCCGCCAGCTGCTTCTCCAGCACGGCCGGATGAACATAGCTGTGGCGATCAGCAATCGTCAGCGGTTTCACCTCACGAGGCTTCTTCTTTTCAAATGGCGCGTTGATCCGGTTTCCAGCCAACGTTACGCCCTTATAAACGCTGCCTCGCGTCAGCGGACCAACTCCCATGAACCAGGAATCCTTCGCATCGCTGCGAGCCACCGCGGCGCCGGACTGCCACACAGGAATCCCCGTGTCTCGATGGTAGGCAAACACAACAATCTTCGACACGCCCATCATGTTGTTACGCTTGCCAACCGAAATCTCCGGAATCGCAGGAACCGCGGGAACACCGCTTAACGCCGATGCCGCCATCCCAAGCCCGTTGCTGGAAGGAATTCCATATGTCACTTCCATCGTGTCCGTCCCAAGTGCGCCAACGCGAGCTTCCAGAACGTAATCCGCTTCGGTGCGATTGAGTTCCAGTCGACACCCGGTGGTTGTCATCTTCTGCCGCAGCGCACTCACAATGTAGTCGGAGTTGATATAAACGTTGGGGCCTTTGAATGTCTGCATATAAGCCGTGTCAAGAAACACGGTTCGCCCGGCCAAAGGCGACAGGTCCAGCTGATCAATCGCACGATCGACTGAGTCCGAAAGCACCAGTTGCTCGGTACCGATCTTCTGCACAGCCGCGCCACAGCCCACTGCACAAAGCAGTAAACCGAAGACAACTAGGAATTGTGAGATCGAAACTGAACGCACGGCAAACATTCTACTTTCGTCAGGAGTCCCGATGATGCTCCGGCGACCTTACCTGGTTCCGCCTTCGCCAGTCTTTTGCGAAACATGCAAAAGCCACTCGAGCCCATCCGATTCTCTTTTGCAGCACAAGACCGCCGAAGAGCCAATCGTCCGGAACCGGTAAGTTTATGGCCAATCCCTTCTTTCGCTTCCCCCAGGATCAGGCAAAAACTGGAACCCAGCCCGGATTGAGGATCACCAACGTCCACTTTTTCGGCAGATTCTGCACGCAATATACGTCCACCTCCAGGACTCTCCAAGGCGAAGCAAACGGTCTTGATTCTTGGTTCTTGGTTCTTGGTTCTTGGTTCTTGGTTCTTGGTTCTTGGTTCTTGGTTCTTGGTTCTTGGTTCTTGGTTCTTGGTTCTTGGTTCTTGGTTCTTGGTTCTTGGGGCGTGGGGCGTGGGGCGTGATTGATCTTGTCCACCGATCCGCACGAGCGGGTTGTTGATTTAGTAATTTTTAAGGTCAGCTACCCATCACAACCCGACGCGTCAGCGAGGGATCTACCGAGAATTACACCGCCAATTTCATCCCTCGCTGACGCGTCGGGTTGTGAAAACGTTCTCAGTCCACCCCATTTCCCGGAGGCCCGCCGGTACAACGCAGGTTGCCCAGTCCGTTTCTTCGCCCTCCCGGAATCCATTCGACGGGCGTTTTCGCCAGGATCAGCTCCCCATCCGGCGCGAATTCCAGACTACTGTACAAGCCCTCATAACCCGATCGCACATCGGCTCGTTCCCCAACCACTGGCATGCAAACACTTTAGGTGGCGTGACACGGGCAGACCAGCCGTCTGCAAAAAATTGAATTCGACGTAACTCCTTTCCAGAAAGCCACTTGCAGTGTTCATCTGGATTCACGACGCAACAAGGTTAGTATCGTGCAACCTCGCTTTGATCGGCGAGTCGTCCCACTGCCCAGAGGAGTACGACGGGCAGTCAAATTCCCTCCAGAACGGATGCCCGTCCCCATCGTTTGTCTTTCCTGTAAAGGCAGTCGACCAACAGCAAACGGTACCACTCGATCGTCCTGATCTTTACGGTCCCGCTTGATTCACGGGTGTTGATATGACCAATCGAAATTCCCACCTCAGAACCACGACACGATCCAATCCCCAGTCGGCTCGTCGCCAGCGTACGTCTGGACGGCGGCAGTCGGTGCGGCCCGCGTCTGCGCATCAGCACCGCGGTGACGGGCTCGCGACTGGACGAAAGTTCGACGCTCCGGAAGTCTGGCATGACCCTGTCACGCGGACCAGCACTGACGCAGGTTCGGCTGTAAAGATTGTTCTTCAGCCGGCAGGCGACGGTTTCATTCATCCGGTCTCCGCGAACGATGTGTGCGAGCGAGTCCTGCAGTTGCCTCCACAGTTCCAGGAGAAACTGGAAGTCGTGCAACTCAGCCGGATGACTCGCAAACGTCGACTGTTCCCTTGCTATGGATTGCAGTGGGGATCGGCTGTGTATCTGTATCCGATTGAAGCGTCTCTGGAAGAACTGTACGTCCGAGCTCCCCGGCCTGCGCAGCGCATTGAGAGCGAGATGTATGGCGGCCGATGGGTTCAGGATGGAAATCTGTGGCGTCTGATCTGGACCGAAAACACGATCCGCGACTTCTATCTCAATAACGTCCTGATCCATGAAGTCGGTCACATCAATGATGACCGCAACACCAGCTTCCGCAAACGCGAACAGTTCGCCGACTGGTTCGCCATCGAGTACGGCTTCCGCGCTTCCAGGGCTCGCAGATCTCGCTCGTAGTTTCCGGAAGGTGGGCCCAGCGCAGCGCAAAAGTCGTATTTGCAGGAGAGCTGGGGTGTCTGAGTTTTGCTCCACATGTCTGGGTTAACATAGTCGCAACCGTCCTTCTCCCCCGCGGGGGAGAAGGTGGCCGACAGGCCGGATGAGGGGACTTGGTGTGCACTCGAGAAATAAAAAGACCAGAAATCGCAAAACCACCTCACCCTAGCCCTCTGCCCGGCAGGGGAGAGGGGACAGTCACAATTGCCCTTCTCTCCCTCGGGGGAGCGGTTTGCTCTGCTCCGGCATGTTGAGCTGCCGAATCAAAAATCAAAAATCAAAAATCCGCCCCCCACCCCCACCCCTCACGCTTATTGGACACTTTTGCGCCAGCCCACCATCGCCCTCTACAGAACAGCGGCCACCCATGCGCGCATGGCCGTCTCGAGCGCGTCTTCCACAGGAGTCAGCTTTAACCCGGCGGCAATCGCTTTGCCGCTATCCAGCACGCAGTTAGAACGAGGCGTCCTGGCGGCCAGCTGCATAAACTGTTCGTCGGATTCAAAAAACTGAAACGACTTCTCCGACAGCCGATGCTTCAGAATCAGTCGAACCACATCCTTCGTTGTCACGCTGCCGGGATTCGTCAGATTGTAAGTGCCAAACGGGATGCGCTGAAGCCAGCTGTCCACGCACGCGTTTGCAAACTCATCCAGCTGCGAAAGGCTGTTGGTCGCCATCAGCAGGCGATCGTAACGCATCATCTTGCTGATATAGTTGCGCGGGCTGTCGACGTCGTTAAAGGGAATCCGCAGTCTCCAGACGAAACACTGCTCGGCACCCTGCAGCAGTTCTTCCCCCAACGCTTTGCTGCCCGAATAAAAACTGCAGTTGTTGCGACGGAACGAGAAATTCGGATCATCCTCTTCCGTGAAACCGGCACCGTCTTCTTTGGCCCCGGTGAAAATGCATCCGGACGACACATGTCCCCAGGCAGTTTGCGTCTGTTCACAGGCCGCTCGGATCACCCCGGGCAGGACAGCATTTCCATCCAGGCAGTCAGTCCTATGAATCTCACAGGCATCAACATTCGGCTTCCCAGTGTAGCCAGCCGCGTTAATCAGAAACTCGGGCCGCAGCTCCGTTAGCATCTTGACCAGCACAGTCAGCTGCGAATAATCGACATCACTTCGTGAAGCCACCACAAACGGTATGTTCCGCGCATTCAGATTTTTCTGAATGGCATTCCCGACGTAACCGTTTCCCCCAAGAAGCAGAATCATTCGACACCCACAAAAAAATCATGTTCGAGGCAGGAACGTTAAGACTCCACAATCATTCGCCTTCAGCCAGTTTCGTCCAATTGCCGATGAGCATATCAGGTTTCTTTAAATTCCCAACTTATTCATTCACTCGTTCCGGGGCTCCAGGCTCGGAACACACTGCCCGCGAGGCTCCCGCCTCGTATCCCGAGCCCTGAAAAGAAAACTCGCCTCCCCTATGCCCATTCTTGCCAAAGAACCCGACATGTTTCCCGAAGACCTGCTGGAGCACCCGGCAGCAGGGATCGACGAGTCGTGGTTTGCGATGTATACGCTGGCACGGCATGAGAAGGAGCTGATGAGGAAGCTGCGGCCGCTCAACATTGCCCATTATGGTCCGATGGTGCAGCAGCGCAAACGATCACCTCAGGGCCGCATTCGCACCAGCTACATGCCGCTGTTCACGGGCTATGTCTTCATCCGCGGCGACGAAATTGCACGTCACAACGCAGTCTCCACCGGCTGTATCTCGCGCTGTCTGCCGGTCACAGAATTCGAGCAACTCCTCGAAGACCTGAAGCGGATCCGTTTGATCCTCGAAAAAGGCAGCGACGTTCAGCCTGAACCCAAACCGCTGATCGGTCGCGCCGCCATCGTCAAAACCGGCGCCATGGCCGGCCTTCGAGGCACCATCACAAAAGTTCACAGCCAGCACCGCCTGACCGTCATCGTCAACTTCATGCAGCAGGGCGCGTCTGTGCTTGTTGACGAAGCCGACGTGGAATTACTGTAGTTCGGTCAATCTGACATCAGAAATGCGTGCCGCAGCAACAAAAAATGCCCTCGCCAGTCAATGCGGCAGTTCTCCTGCAAGGTAAGATCCGGCACTCCTCCAGACGCAGATTGAAGCACTCACTGAATAGTTAAAAACTTTCTATCCTGGCACGATAACAATTGACACCCCGCAGTCAGTATTTTATCAACCGTGTCAGGATGTACCGCCATACGGCATGACTTCGCTTCATGGGCAATGATGTTCCGAGTCTGCGAACTGGCCGCCTGGCGATCTTTTTCCACAACATCACATCCCGGCAGCTGCCAGCCGCAGCCTCGACCCGAAGAAGTGAGACTGAAATGAGAGCCTACTCCGCAGCCATGTTTCTGCTCCTGACCGTTGCCACGGCAGAAGCGGGCATCATTTTTCAGGAAACAGGCGGATCACTTGGCAACGGAACTGCCATCACATCCTCCAACACGTCTTTCACGTATGTGAGATCGGGCACGGGAGGCAGCATCTTTGCTGTCAATCCCGGATCGTTCACCGGAACCTCCTTCGATCTGGGAGGCAGTCCGGGAACAAGCCTCACCGGAGTGGGCTGGTCATCAGGCTTTGGGAATCCGCTGTTGAATACCGTTTCATTTCAACTGACGTCCTCGAACCTCACGGCGGGCGATCTGTTCTTTGGCATTGGTTCGGGAGACACATTCACCCAGAACAGTACGTTCACAACATCCCATCTCAGTTATGCCTTTCAATCGGATAACGGCGTTCTGCAAAGACGAACATCGTCCACATGGTCAGATGTTGGCCTTTCCCTGACCAACAGCACAGCCTATGAATTTCGGATACTTTCTAATCGTTCGGGCATCGCTCAAAGCTACACGGGCGGCCTGCTGGCCAACAATGCCATCGATCTCTACGTGAACGAAACGCTGATCGGGGACGACTTGGCATTCACGTCCACCAGCGTCGCAGCCGACGCCTTTCGAATCTATCAGGTCAACGGCGGAGCCCGATTCGAGCTCGACAACATCAGCCTCTCAAACACCCTCGACGTCGCCGCAGTCCCGGAACCCTCGTCGATCGTGGCTATCTCCGCCGCCGGGCTCTGCGCCCTGCTCCATCGAAAGCGTCGCAAACACCAAACCACAGCTTAGCCGATTGCCGATTGCCGATTGCCGATTGCTGATTGCCAACTGCCAACTGCCAACTGCCAACTGCCAACTGCCAACTGCCAACTGCCAACTGTCAACTGTCAACTGTCAACTGTCAACTGTCAACTTACATCATCGCTTGGGTTCGCTGAACAATTGTTGAACGGAGAATGCAAATCCCGGCAAAACGGAGCCTCCGGAAAGGTGGTCTGATTCTGTCAGAACAGACGACACAACCGCAGATTGAAAGACCGTGACCGTGCGATCCGCAGGCTGGACGTACCAAACCAGACGGACACCATGTTGAAAGTAATCTTCGAGTTTTTGAGCCATTTCCTCGCGAGTATTCGATCGGCTCAGAACTTCAATCGCCAAATCGGGAACGAGGTCTGCGATCGGGGATGACGGAATTTTGCCGTCACCCAGTCGCTGAAAGGAATAGAATGCGACATCGGGAATTCGAATAAGACCGGGCGAAAGGCGGACGAGTCCATCTGCTCCGGCGACGATCCCAAGCTTGTTCTCTTCAGCAAAGTTGCCAATCAGACGCAGAAGCAGGCCAGCCAGATACGACTCGTAAAAGCCCATCGACTTCTCCACCAACACGCCGTTGAACAATTCGAACAAACGGTTTTCCTGAAGTTCAAAACGTACGACATCAGACTCCGTGCCGACACCCGGCCTGGGATCCAGGCAGATTCTGGGCAGTGGCATTGGCCCCAAAAGCTCCGCCAGATCGACTGCCGTCCAATCATGCGGGCTTACAATGAGTGAACTCATGAATAAATCCTTGCTGGGAGGAACCCTCGAATGACATCAAAGTATAGGCATTAGGCAGACAGAGTTCATCACTGATGTCGTTGGTCTCGTGGCTCGTCAACCTCTGATTTTTGGGTTCGTCATTTCCGCGCAGGCGGGAATCCCATGCTGCGGTCTGGATTCCCGCCTGCGCGGGAATAACTCTGACGACGTAATGCCCGCTTCCCTCTACCGAAGCCCTTTTGAAATCAGCAAAGCGTTCGACCATTCAGCATACCCCGCCCCAAGACACGGCTTGGGTTCTAATCGATAGTCAATTTCCAGATCATAGGCGGCTCGGTCATACGCAGTGGCCAACACGACTTGCAGATCCAGTTCCGCGTCCGGATCACCTTCCTTCAAAGGAATCGCAATCACAGGCAATCGCTGACGTAGCTGAATCGGCCAGACGTAGCCTTTCGGGCGGCGATCTTTGCGAGACACATGCACAAAATAGTCAGCCGTAGGCAGCAGTTCGCGAGTATGCAAATGATCGCCGTCACGCAGTAGATCAATTTCGACAAAGTGACTCGACGACGTCATGACTTCCTGGCGCTTTTGCTCGTAACTCGCTCGACCACGAGAACCAGCAATCTTGTTGGTAGGGCTCAGCAGTTCAATCACTGTCACCACAGTGTGTTGATGGGTGTCGATCACTTCCAGCCGTGCTTCATGGATCTCATCTTCGATCAGCGTCGTCATAATCAGGGGCTCTGCCACAGCAGTCGTTTCCCCGAGTCTTGAACTAATCGGGCCTTCCGAGAATCCTGTCTGAATGATTTTCAGATCAGGAATGATCGCCTTTCGGCCAGGATCATTTTCATTCGAAATGTAAACCCGTTCTTCGACACGCACATGATACTGCGGTCGAAGACGACGATTAAGGACAGCCTGAATCTCCGAAATCAGCCCGTGATGCACGTCTGGCCAAAGACTGGGGGCTTCGAGGTACGGATCCATGCCAGGAAAGGGGGACTGCATTTTTAATGTCTTCCGTTAAAGTCCATCCACGAATCGCCGTCCGTTTTTATACCCCTGCCCTGCCCAGCCGTCAATCACATTTGAACAACCCCAACTCCGTCGAGTACATCTGCTGAGCGGCGATTTCGCGACCGAGGAAATTGCTGGAATCGGCTACAGGGCAACGATGTCATGCAACGAGAGGCCAAGGTCACTCCGCAGCAGCCTTGGGACTTTTCAGGGTCTTACCCCAATGCCCGTCACTTTGTAGCGGAACGCGCCAAGCGGGTTGTTGATAGCCATTGAAATGCGCGTATTCCGAAAGCCTTGGCGGCTTCCGCTACGATGATTCGCACAGCCAACCAGAACTCGGCGCATAAAAATGCCCGAGGCCTTTTGTCCCTCGGGCAATTTCCATATTGCCTTGTGATCAATTCAACATGATGCACCGTTGAATAATCGCCCAGCACTTCTGAAGTTGTCAAAATCCAGAACCGGCGCAAAAAAACTCGCAGAGGAGATCCTCTGCGAGTCAAATGTTTCTTCAAACTGCTATTTGAGAAATCAAACAGCGAGCGGCTCAGCTTCAGCAGCCGCTTTCCGACGCCGACGAATCACCCACGCCGCAGGAGCCATTACCAAGCTACCTAAAAGCAAAGTTGCCGGTTCTGGATTGGCAGTGAAATTCAAGGTACTGGAGCCTGCACTGGCATCGGCCCAAGACAACCGATACACGAAAGTATTAACCGCAGTAGCAGCCGGGGCAAGACGAGTCCCGCCGCCATTCAATCCGCCCCATCGGAAGCCGCTTGGGATATTCAACGCACCCGCATACTGAACGCCGAAAACATCAGAAGTGATTGGCGCCGGACCACGCAATCCAGCACTACCCACTCCTCCGGATACAATCCCGTTGTTTGTGAGATCGAATCCGTTTAGGTCCAAGGACTGCCCTACGTTGGCGATAGAGTTCGTGACTCTTAGAGTAACCGTGTAATCTGTGGTCAATGGATCGATAGCCCTCGCATCGTAGTTGAATGTCAGCTGAATCGGAACATGCATCTGGAACACGTTCAAATCGACGGTAACGGTACCTGTCCCAAGACCATTCGCAACGTGGTTATATGTCTGCGAAGTAACGCCAGTGACCTGAGCAACAGCATTATTCGAACTGGCGACAGTGGAAACCAAACCAGCCTGAGCACTCGATCCCACCAGAAGTGACATCACCGCAACTAAACACTGACGAAATGACATACGAATTCTCATCCGAAAAGCCTCGATAGAGAAAATCTTGCATTGGACCCCATTTAACCCAAATCACCAAGCGAATGCAACCGACACTTTCGGAAAATCCCGAACACGGTCCGGAATTCGGGAACTCGGAACTCAAAACAACCGCGACGGTCTGGAAGTGCCATCTTACGCCAATCACATGGTGCCCAGTACAGGCCGCCGTGATGACAGAAGTATTCATTGGGAATGAACCAACTGTCCCGTGAGGAAAAGCCGTCAGGCACTCACTTGCCGCCCTGTTTCGCCAAATCAATTTCGCCCGCCCGCCGCTCATGCTCATCCGCAAGATCCGGGAGCCCCAATCCGCGATACGCCTCGGAAAGTCCGCGATGAGTTTCCTCACTCGGGGGCAAACGTGGCAGAGCATATTCGAACTCCGCAATTGCTGTTTTCCAGTCTTTTCGAGCCACCATGACATGACCGCGTGTGTCGTGAAATTCCGGACGTTCTGAATCTTGCTTAATGACAGCGTCAATGATCTTCAGAGCCTGGTCAGGATCAGGCGTCTCCGACTTCACGAGATACCATGCAAAGTTATTCGCTACAATGAGCCCGGAAGGTAAGAGGCGAAAGGCTTGCTCAAGGTGTGTCCCGGCAAGATCCACATTGCCTGTTTCAAAATAAGAAGTGCCCAGAATCAGGTGACTGATACCAACGGCCCTGCCCTGAACAATATTGGCCTTCAGGAATACTTCGGCGGTCGTCGAAGTCTCGTCCTGACTTCTCAACAGGACCAGGATCTTTTCGAAAAGGATCAACTCGTTCGGGTTCTGTTCCAAAGCACTTGCCAAAAGCTGAAACGCTCGCGGGCGATTTTCTGCCGTTTGATCCAACAGTGCATCGGACCAATGCACCAAAACCAAAGCGAGTGCCTGCCGAAACTGGGGCGTATCGGACAGGGTAATCCCCTGCTCTAAAATCTTTACTGCCTCGTCATACTTCTCCAGAAGCAACGCGGCTTCCCCAAATTCCAATCGAGCGGCGACGTCCCCGGGAGCCTCTGTCACAACTTCTCTGGCTCCGGCATAAACTTGTTCCGCATACGTTCGGGCGGCTGGTACATTGCCAGCGGCAGCACTGGCTTTCGCCAGCATCAATCGATACTTGAATGTCTTCTGGCCCGAAAACCTGAGATGTTCAACAGCAGAACGCCACAGGCCAGCCTGAAAATAGAGGTCTCCCAGAATGGAATGTGCGTTCACATTCCCGGGATCCAACTGCACCACATACTTCAAATGTTTCTCAGCTTCGGCACCCAGCTCTTTTGTCACGACCGGGGCGGAGAGAATCTGAGTCGCCTTCCACAAATGAGCAGGGGCATAAACGGCGTGCGTGTCCGGAGCCAGCTTTTGCAGCACAGCAACTTTTCGACTCTCGTCTTTCAGATGATCGGCGGCAACTGCCAGTTCAAAATAGGCATCTCGATCGCGGAGGCCCAGTTCAATGGCTCGCTCCAGATAAAGCAAAGATCGAGCCCAGTCTTCCTGCTTGCCGGCAACTCGTCCTGCCTGCAGATACTTCAGTGACAGTTGAGTTGTTGTCGTCGCGGCCGCATTCATGCCAAAATAAAGACTCACAATGATCACGCCAACGCTTGGCAATCCCCAAAGAAAATGACGCCATCGACGTGATGTCCACCATGCCACGATGGCACGGCCAGTCCACGACACAGCGCCCATCACCCACTGAAATGGGGAAATAATGATCAACCACGCCAACGTCCACCATTTTGGACTGGTTCCCTTCCGGAACCGAGCCTGCTGACGCCATTCGGAGATTCTGCGAAACATTAAGGGGTCTCCGATTTTTCTGAACTGCGGACTGCTGTTCCAGCCTCGGCCAGAACTCTTTTCGTCAGGATGTCACGAGTGACAACATATAGTCGCAACACTTGTTTTTCCTGCTCCGCGGTGAGTGGTTCGTAACTTCGTGCGAGCAGATGGACCTGAAAGTACGGCGGATCAGAAATTTCGTATTCTGTGACCTGTTGCCTTCCGAAAGATTGCAGACGCCCTTCTGCACGCGATTCCAGCCCCTGATCAGCCAGATTCTTTAGCAGAGCAGAACTTTTGCCCTTCAGATCGAAACTACTGAACAACATCAGAGCCTGCCCCAAAAGGTCTCGCTCCATTTCAACAACGGCCACTGAAGATTGATCACTCTCGATACCGCAACACTCCGCCAAACCAGTTGAATCCCTGATCGAAAGCTTTCGCATGGCCCAACCCACCGATTCGTAACATTGCGTCATGTCCTTGATGCCGTCATACGGATAATCCAGCGACACCCCGACGGTCAATTGCCCACTCTTGTAGACCCAACGCTGGCTGGATCGGCCGAATGGATCTCCCGCGACTCGATGAATTGTTTCAAATTCTGTCAGCTGAAATCCCTCTGCTGCTGAGGGCAGCAGATCTTTTCCGAAATCCGGAAGTTCGATCTCGCTGACGAACACCGCACTCAGTGCCGGGACATTGGTGGGCATTCGAAAGAACTGAGTCACACCAACAAGCGGAAAAACGGCAGCAATACAAAACCATCCGAGACTCGCTGATGGGGAACTCGATGTGCGCCGTCCTGCAGCGGGCTTCCGACTACCTCCGGAAAACTTAGAGACCAGTTTGGCAATGTCTGAAAAGGGGTCCTGAGGAAACAAAAACAACAACAGCTGATCGGTCGTCACAATCAGCATCGCGGAGATGCCGAACAGGACAACTCCCAGGACCGAATGCTTCCATCCGGCGCTCAAATCCATTTGTCGCTGCCATGCGAGGGCGACAAATGCGATCCTCGCCACATTCTCTACGATGACCAGGCCGAAGGTGCTGAACAACAACGCCAAAGCGTGGACCACGCTTCGTCGACAAAAGGCACTTAGAAAGAGTGCCATGGCCGTCAGCACGTACAGCGAATGAATTCCGCTGCAGGCATCCGCAACAAACAAAGGCTTTCCCGGAAGTTCGATCACGTTGGCATAATTCTGATGGAGAACATCCAGCTGATCGAGCAGACGGCTTGTCAGCCGCGTCGTTACGCTCCGCAAACGAACAATCAGATCTTCATCCATCCCAAACGGCAGTGGTACCAGAATGGCCGTGAAAAACCATATAGGCATCCAGCGCTTGGCTCCGGAAAATCCATGCTGAAAGACCAGGAATGCCAGAAACGCAATCATGCCACTCACGGCCGCCACCCACGGCGACCAAACCCACGTGGCATACATCAGGCCCGCCAAAGAAACGACCAGCAAGGCCATTGCAGTGGCTCTCGCCCAGATTCCCACATCGGAATTCTGCTTTTCCGGCATCACCATCAACAGCATCCAGACGGCTACTGGAAACAGGAGCAGAAACTGATAGTGCGGTCGAGCCAACATGCCAACAACATGGAAATACAAAACAGGCCCAAATCCGAGAGCCAGCAACGCAGCAATAACGCTGCTCCGACCGACCCACGGAAAGCGATTCAGAGTTTCATTCATAGGTACCAGATTCTTAACGTCAGATCGATTCTCAATCACTCATCCAAGACAACGGGATGGTCACAACAATCTACATCCCCAGTCAAAGACATTCGTCCGTTTTCCAGAAAGATCTCGGATCCAATCTGCATGTCGATGAAACTCCGAAGCACAAAAAATGCCGGCAGCGGCTCTGTCCAAAGCAGCCTTCTCACTAAGCTCCCTGAAAAACGTTCATCAGCCCTGCTGATTCGGCGATGTTCTTTACAAAACGTAAAGAACATCAGACCGCCGAGCAGCATTCGTCTACTGCTGAGCAGACTTCTGTTCCAGCTCTTTTCGCTTCAGGACGATCCACCCTTCATACGTCGCCATCAGACAACTGAACGTCCATCCCGCAGACCCGTCAAGAAATCCAAGTTTTACAAAGAACTGATAGCAGAAACGCAGAAACGGACGGGCTGGCAAGCGACGGCTGAGTGCTCGAAGCGAAGCTCTTCGCCGGGCACGATCGACAGACCACAGATCCTGCCACACAAGCGACTGCATCACACGATACTCCAATTCCGCTTCTCGCGATGAATACCGATTGTGCCTCTCAATCCAGTCAGTAATCCCTTTACTAAAGGCATGGTGTAGAAATGGTTCGGTAATCGTACCCAAACGTCCATCCACGTCAGGCACTGCCACTTCTCCGTGACCATTTCTCAGAAACCCGGCTTTCCCCCTCCGCACCAATCGCATGATCCAGACGGGAAAACCATCTGAGTATCGCAGCCAACTCCCATGAAACATTGTCTTTCGACACATTCGATAGGCGACGCAATCATTAAGCCCTGAAGAAAAAATCTGTCGCAGTCCAGATGCCAACTCCGGAGTGATCACTTCGTCCGCATCCAGATGAAGTACCCATTCATTTTTCAGGTCTGCATTCTCCATCGCCCAGTTACGCTGGTCCGCGAAATCTGCAAACGAATGTTGAACCACTCGTGCTCCGCTGGCGATTGCGAGTCGATCTGTCCCGTCAGTGGAACGATCATCAACGACAACCACATCGTTGCACCAGCTCACGGCTTCAATACAGCGTTGAATGTTGATAGCTTCATTTCGAGCGAGGATAACGACGCTCAATGGGTACTGCATCCTGCTAGGCTCTGTCATCAGCCTGCCTCGCCAGACTTCTGAATTTCAGAAAGCGCGCAGGGTTTCCACCTACGACTGTCCAGTCATCTACATTCCTGGTGACGACGGACATCGCTCCGATAACCGCACCTTCACCGATGCAAACACCAGCAGAAACAAACACACCGGCGCACACCCAGCTATGTGCCCCAACACGAATCGGAGCGGTAACCAGCTTCATGTGAGGATCAGTAATATCATGCGAGGCGGTACAAAGAAACGAATACTGTGACACTGTGGCATGATCTCCAATCGTCAAACGATCGACACAGTAACAGTCGACATCATGAGCAATCGCCGCTTCTGTCCCCACGCTCAAATTCCAGGGAGCCCACACTTTCACGCTGGGTGAGATGCGTGCATTCTTTCCAATCGTCGCCCCAAAACATCGCAGCAAAAACCGACGCCAGCCAAAAAACACTCGCGGCGACCAGCGAAAAACCGTTCCCCAGACGATCGCCCAGAGCACACGCCCGAGTTTGTTTTGCAAACTATGGGAACTCGGACATTTGTCTTTGCTGACGTCGAGAGCAAGAGACGAAGAGCGAAGGGCGGAGGGCATGGAGTCGGACTCAAGGGTGCTCGCCAACTCTGCGGAACCGCTCGCAGACAAATCTTCATTCTCTCCCGGCACTCTACTCCCTCTCGTCTCGCTTACCGCCAATACCGTTCAACGAAGCAAAATACCATGGACATTCCATGTGCCCCCACTCTCAAAAAGCAGAGCTCTTCTGGGGAATTTGCGGACGGCACACGCATTGTGCCTGCTACTTTTTGAATTGTATTGCGTTTACCGCCCAGCCAAAGACGCTGGCCCATGCAATCGCCGTCGCCGACAGCTCGAAGGTCCACAGGCGAATCAGTCCTCCGCAAAGGGCTCCTCAGCCCTTGCACCCGTCAAGCTCTCCGAACAGTTTCACCAGGTCCACAGTCCAGCCCGGCAACACGTCGCGGCCGTCAATCGTTTCCTCTTGCACAGCCACACGGCAGGATTCGGCATCCGTAAACACAGCGACCGTGCGGGTTTGAGGGTCGACCATCCAGACAAGACGAACGCCAGCCTGAAAGTACTCGCGGCGCTTTCGAGCCATCTCGCCACGGGTATTGCTGACACTCAGCACCTCAACCACGAAATCCGGAACCAGTTCGGGCACAGGTTCCGTCGGCAATTTTCCGTTCGGCATTCGCTCCCAACTAAAGAATGCCACATCGGCTGCGCGGACAGTGTTACCAAACAAGCGAGTCGTCCCGTCAGGCCCCGTCACAACACCCATCGGATGCGACTCAAGAAAATTGCCCAACCATCGCACCAACACCATCGCCAGTAACGATTCCTGCCACCCCATCGGTTTCTCCACCAGGGTTCCATCCACCAGCTCGCACAGAGTGTCGTCTGTTCGCTGGGTCTCAATAAGGTCCGCCAGCGTCGCAGAGCCCGGAGGAGGCGAAGCACGAACTCGAGACGGCGCAATCCCCCCCAGATCCGCCAGACGATCCGCCAGAGAGACCGTCACTGCCGCATTGATGCCAAACTGTTTTGGTGTTTCTGTTGTGCTCATCTCACCATCCTAACACAAACCCAAAGCGAACTCGTCTCAAAAGAAGGGCAAGGAATCAATCGGGTGAAGCCGACGATCGAGTCATTCACATGCAACAGTCCACAATCCATGATGCACATCAGGCTGAAGGCTGAAGGCTTGAAGGCTTGAAGGCTTGAAGGCTTGAAGGCTTGAAGGCTTGAAGATAAGGACCATCACCGGAAATGGCGATAGCATGGTCAGTCGCGTTCACCCAGAAACACGAACTTTTTTGTAAGATGGGACCAGCGAGGCGGCAACCCACCAAACGTTGCGTTGCGGTGGGCCGCCGCTCCGCTGGCCCCACCCTGGGCTTTGCAAAAGTCGTATTTTCAAGAGAGCGGAATTACCGGAGTTTTGTTCCACATTTTAGAGATCACACTATCACAAGTCCCTTCTCCCCCGCGGGGGAGAAGGTGGCCGATAGGCCGGATGAGGGGGCTTTCCAGGATGGCAGCGTGCAAACATACCAAATGGCACACCTTCCTACTTCCTACTTCCTACTTCCTACTTCCTACTTCCTACTTCCTACTTCCTACTTCCTACTTCCTACTTCCTACTTCCTACTTCCTACTGCTTACTGCCTACTTCCTACTAAAATCCTCTCCCACTCTTTCAGCACCTTCGCCTTATCATACTCCATCGCAATGGCACGAAGATCGGCTGTTGGTTTCAGTCGGTGTTCAAGGAACGCCTGCATGCGGTCAGCAAGTTGCTCGGCGTTCCCGGGTTCAAACATCCAGTCCTTGCCCTGACGCTCAGCCAGTTCCGGTATGGCGGCGACGTTCGATGCGATCACCGGCGTATTGCATGCAAACGCTTCCAACACTATCAAACCGAAACACTCCAACGCCTTCGTCGGCAACACAAAACAATCGGCCGCGGCATAACAACCGGCCAACTGTTCTTCCGACAGCCGCCCGACCAGTTCAACATGCTGCTGCAATCCGGCAGCAGCAATTCGCTGCTGCAAGGATTCACGCAACGGCCCGCCACCACCAATCAGCGTTCGAAACTTCAAGCCTTTTTGAGCCAAAAGTCTACTCGCCTCGACCAGCGTTTCTAGTCCCATGCGATTCTGAAGCCGTCGCAAAGTAAAGAACACGGGGCTATCCACATCCCATGACTCCCCCAGTTCCCTTCGCAGTTGCCGACGACTCTGAGCAGGTACAAAGCGAGTCGACTCCACCCAACCCGGTGCGACGAGTCCCTTCTCCCCAACAGCCCTCCGATGGCGAGACTGCATCACAGAAAGCGTATAACGGGAATCGCACTGAACCTGATCCACCAGCTGACAATTGCGGCGATCGACTCGCCGAGCGACAAGTGATGCAAGTCGTTGTGCGAATCCCGGTCGAGCGTCAGACGAGTTACTCAGCAGTTCATCATCAAACGGAGAATGCACCGTGTAGTTGGAGTGCACGGCCCCGTTCTTCAGCGCCTGCATCGTCCCAAGCGACTGCAGCGGACTGTGCCCACTGACAAATCGAACCGGCGATGCCCTGTTCACGCTGGCTGCAAGTTTCCGTGTCTCACGCAGATGATAGCGAAGTCGGCCTAGACCACCCTGCGTTTTTCCGGATGGCCGATAGCGTACAACTTCCACGCCGCGAATCGTCTCACGCAACGGCCCGTCCCAGTTTGCGTCTTTTGCACAACAGAGATAGGTAACCTTATGCCCCTGCCCGGCAAGAAACTCGGCAAACTCCGAGGCCAGTCGAAATGATCCGCCGGTGACGTCCTCGTACCACGCATGACATGCAATGAGGACATGATTCGAAGGAACGCCCATCTGTGCCTTTGCGAACAACTGAAATATCACAGCAGAAAATAGTAGTGCAGCGAAGACTTACCGAAAGAAAACATCTAACGCATCCCAACGGGTCTGGGAATCAATCGCGTTTGAGGCGGAAGTGTAGACGCTGTATTCATCGTGGGCGCGGTATTCATCGTGGGCGCGGTTGCTGGCTGCATCGCAGGAACTGCCAAGGCCATCCCCATGATTAAAGTTACCACAAGAGCGTTCACCGGATCACCACTGTACTGCTGATGGGAAATACAGAATGACGCAATGTTGCCGACAACAACACTAATCAGACCAAGCTGCAGAATCTTGAATTCGCTGGAGGGTGGCACCATCCGCAGTGACTTTGCAACACTACGAACCACAAAAATCAGTGCAAAGCTTAAGAGCACGACGCCAAAGACCCCAAATTCAGCAAACATTCGACTAACCCCGTCTTCCTGCCAGCCTCGAGTCGATCCGGAACCTTGTGACACGTAGTATCGACCTTGAGTCGCTGAACCAAGACCGCTGCCAAGAAGTCCTACATGCCGCAGTGTGGAAAGAGTCGAGCCAACCACGATTTCGTTTGTTCGCCCGGCTCCTTCCGTAAACAAGGATGAGGCATATTCGGTGTAGTCATCCGCCTGATCTGTTGCCAGGAAAAACACACCCAGTCCGCCCCCAAGAGCGACAGACACTGTGACAATAGTGGCAAACTTTCCAATCCGTCTGACACCATAAAACCACGCCAGGGTGAGCAGGGTCGCAGCAAACACAAGCGGCACTCCGATCATTTTCCGCCGTCCGGAAACAATCACGCAAAAAGTGGCCCAAAGCGCAAACACAAGCCATCCCGGCCGGATATTTCGACGTCCCTCAGCCGCCAGAAGCAGACTAAACATAATCACGTGCGCCGCATGCAACCCCATAATGTCAGGACTGCGATACCATCCGCACATCAGGTCAACGGTGTACCCTGTACGGTAGCGAAACCACTTGAAGTCAATCCCGCCCAAGGCTGGAACATCAGTCCCCAAATACTCAAAAACGACGCCAATCAGGGCAATACTGTTGACCACTATATAGAATCGAAGAAATGCCAAAACGAGCCTGCGGTTCTTTGCAAAGGCATACCCCGTCCCGACACCCAGCGCAGGAATAAGGTAGGTGGCTCCTCCGATTCCCGCCAGAATAACTCCCTGGGGCTGGGTCATCACCGAAATGGCTGCAGCCAGAATCATCGCCAGCAAAAGAAGCTGAAGAGCCATCCGAAGGCGGGGATAGGTCTGCAGCATACGTCGCAGAGATCCGTGACACGCCATGGATGCCACTAAAACGATCAGCAGCCAAAGCACGGCACCACTCAACGTGACCGCAATTGGCTTGCCAACCACCAGTTTACGAACAGGGTCCCGAAGAAAGTCAATCAGGATTCCCAGGAAAATGGCTTTCCGCCAGTCAGCAAGCGCAACAAGACAAGCCCCAGCGAACACCAAAATCCAGAGAGATCCCCAAATGCCGGTCATGACGCTATTCCCCGCAAACTCTTCATCAACCTGATCCTGTTGCCTGCCTGGGCAACCATAAAGCGGAAGCGATGAAGCTCTTCAGGCTTTCGCCCCCCCACAAGGACGAACCTCCGAAAGGTCTCCGGAAAACCAGGTTGCGTTCAGAAACAAACCGCAGCCTGTTGGGGCGTGTTGATTTAGTGAGCCGCAAAGCGCTAGCTGAGGGTGTGTGTCATAAAAACACAAGGAAAAAACCCACGGCTAGCGCCTCGCGGCTCAGGTTGTGACTAAATCAACACCCGGTGTTACCGACGGAGATCGGCACCGCTGTGATGATATCAGAAAATGCCCGGTTGAATTATCGAATGGCAGCCAGGTTCTGACAGACATCCCCGCTGGCCGAACAGATTAATCTTTACGCACACCATTCAACAGAGGTTTCTCAAACGAAAACGCAGCTCGCAGAATACCTTCCGCGGCAATCTCCGGAGAATACCCCCGCACGTGTTTTTGACATTCCATTTTCATATTCGATAGCGAACAGCAAGCGCCTCCAATTTCAGAAAATCGCATGGATAACTCGTCCCAGTCCCCCATCGTAAACGTCCAGCCAGTTTTTCCGGAGACAATCAGATCCGAGGCACAGCCAACATGATCGCTCACAATCGCCGGTATTCCGCAGGCCATGGCTTCATTCGCCACCAGCCCCCAAGTCTCACCAGCATCAGACGGCAGCACAAGGACATCGGCTGCGACATAGGCGTTAACGATTTCGGTCTGATTCAGAAAGCCGGTGAAGGTGACAGCGGCGAGCGACGAGTGGCGAGAGGTGAGAACGGAAGGCACGAGAGATTCACAGGTGGCGCGTAGTTCGCCGTCGCCGACCATAAGCAGGTGGATCGGACGATGCGGCTCCTGAGATGCCCGAACACTCTGATGAGCCCGCAGGAATGCTTCAACAAGTTCGACAGGATGCTTCTTGTGCTCAAACTTGCCGCAGTAAAGGAAGCACACGGCATCCTCTGGAATGTTCCATTGGGCTCGCAGTTCGGACCGATGCGATTCTGCAATCACTGCCGCTCTGGCAAACCGGTCATTCTCGACGCAGTACGGAGCATCAAACATCCGCGATTCCGGAATTCCGTGACTCCTGTAGAACTCACGATTCGCTCGACCAATCGGCAGAAATGCATCATATCTTCGTACAAGTTGCCGCTGGAGAATCCGCTTCCACCAGGATCGCTTTCGCAGGTTGTTAGCCTCACCCCGAACAATACAAGGGATCCCGAGTCGCTTGCAGGCCCACAGTGCTTGTAGGCACGTCTTCACGACCCAGCCGTTGACAACAACGACATCAATCTCCAGTTCTCGCAGGACCGACTGAACCTCAGGAGTATCACACCCGCTGAAGTGCGTGACACCTGGAGACTTCGACACGTTCTTTAAGATGCGGTATTGATAACCTTCCAACAGAGGAATATCCCATTCGAAGGCCACGCCAAACCCAGCTCCCTGAGCTGCGGCATCCGGGAGCATAGCAAACAACACCGTGAATTCTATGTCCTTACGCGCCGCCAGACATCGAAACACCGGCACCTGATATTGAATCGGGTGACTGGTGACGAATGCCACGCGGAGAGGGCGTTGAACGGCGGAGTGAAGAGAGGCGAGTGGCGAGAAGGGAATAGGTTCTGAGACGCAGGATGCCTGGCGCGAGGAATCGCTGCTCACTTCATCAACTGCCAACTCTCCATCGTTCTTCATTCGCAATTCCTGCCCTTCAACTCTTATCTCTCGCGGTCTGTTGATTTAGTAGAGTCAACTCAACGGTGTCGCTGTCCTCAAGCCCGCGTCCCACCGGCATGAAGCCAAATGGCGTGGACTTAATCAGCCGCAGGGCGCTAGTCCAATGGCAGTCGATTTACGATTATAGTAGCCATCACTCTCCGAGTGATGAATGCCAACGGACGCATTTTGCGGCCTTCGTCACTCGGAGAGTGACGTCTACTTTGTAAAAAATTCACAACCTCTCCGCGAAAGCCACGCAACTTTCGCCGAGCGACAGGCGACCAAAATTGCATTGTTCATGTCCAGAATGGACTAAATCAAAAACCCGCTCGCACCTTGCACCTCAATGTCCCGGTACCCCGCCCCTTTGATCCAGTGCTGCGAAACGCCTGGTGAGATCAACCTGCCAGCCAGGCAGTACGTCAAGCCCATCAATCGTCTCCTCCTCGGTCGCAATGCGGACGGACTCGGCATCGGTATAAACAGCCACCGAGCGAGTTTGAGGATCAACCTCCAAACTAAACGCACACCCGCTAAAAAATATTCTCTGCGTTTACGCGCCATCTCGCCCCGAGTGTTACCAGCACCGAGCACTTCGACGACAAAATCCGGAACCAGTTCGGGCACAGGATCCGTTGGCAATTTTCCGTTCGGCATTCGCTGCCAACTGAAAAATCCCACTCGGCTGCCCGAACCGTGTTAGCAAACAGGCGGGTCGTCCCATCAGGTCCTGTCACTACGCCGAGCGGTTGTGCTTCAAGATGATTTCTCAGCCACTGAACCAACACCATCGCCAGTAAAGATTCCAGCCAACCCATCGGCTTCTCCACGAGCGTGCCATCGATCAGCTCACACAGTCGATCATCCGTTCGCTGGGTCTCGATCAAGTCTGCCAGCGTCGCAGTCCCTGGAGCCGGAGCAGCACGGACTCGTGATGGCGTAATTCCCCAGACTCGCCAGACGGTCTTCCATTGAGACCGTTACCGCCGCGTTCATCGGATCCCGTTTCGGAGTTTCGATTGTGCTCACCGACTCATTCTACCAAAACCACACTCCAGCGACATAAACAACTTCCAACTGCCAATCGGACGACTTCCCAATGACATTAGCAATTTTCCTCGGCGTCCAGGCACTTCATTTTTTTGCTGTTCGTGGAGGTCCCCAGTGGCTGACTAATCAGCTTTGGTCCGGTCGCCGATAACCGAGCTGCCAACACGATGGCTCGAAGTTCCCCCAGCAACTTCACAGGAATATACCATGGATGCCGCAGGTGAAATTTTGTGCGAACTTCACGCAACAGCCGGCGAAAAACGTATCGCCATTGCGCCAAACCACTGCTGTTGACCATCGCAAAATAGTAGTCGCCGACCCCATGCTCGGGTGATGCCGACGTCAGATGATTACTATTCGTGCGGGTCCCTCCCCTTTGTGCTCGCAAATGAAAGATCCGCGCCTCCGGCTGAAAGCGAATACGGCCTCCCGCTCGACAAAGCCGCTTGCAAAAATCATTATCAAATCGATAGGCGACAGGCGGTAAAAAATTTTCGTCAAATCCGCCGATCTGAATAGCTCTACCCCGACGGACGGTCAGATTCCCGGACATGCCGTTCTGGATGAACACCGCTTGAGCCGATCGAAAGCGAAATCCACAGTCTGCAAATGGCCCGACTTCAGACTGATGCTGGTACATCAGATCCGGGGATTCTCCTGGCTGCAGAACCTGCCCTGCGACGGCCCAGACATCGTCCGCCACAAATCCGGCAACATGCTGTGCCAGGAATCCAGGTTCAACCCGAATGTCGTCGTCAAGAAACAGGACAAATTCTGAAGTGGCTTGCCTGATCGCTTCATTTAAAGCCCCGGGCTGCGACGGCTGCGTGAGCTGAATCCAGCGGATGTGTCCGCCACTATTCCATTCCGACAGACGTGCAGTTGTTGCAAGTTCATGCACAGGAGTCTGATCCAGAATCAAAATTTCACTGGCTGCTGGCGACTGATCGAGCAGCATCTGAATGGTATCAAGCAGCACCTTTTCGCGCCCCAGCGTAGGGATGGCGATAGAAAGCGGCAGTCGAGCGCCTTCCGACATCAATTCTGTCTTTGGCTGTCGAGAGAATTTGAAATGGCAGTGACCAAGTCGCCAACGGATTCGATCGCCGCAACCTGTTCCTCGGACAGGCGTATCTGGAACTGTCGCTCAACGTCCAATACCAGATTCATGTGCTGCAGCGAGTCCCATGCAGGGATGGAATCCCTTGTCGTTTGCAAAGTCAGGTCATCCGCATCCAAGCCGAAAAGATCCGACAGGAGTTGCGAAGTCTGTATCGGGATGTCATTTTCTTCAGACATTATTTAACCGTACCATCAACCTTGGGTTCCAGAACGAAGTCTTGCTGCATTCTATTCCACTTCGGCGTCTTGAGTGCGTGGAATGCCGGAAAATCAAGTTTCCATCGGGATCCGTCAAAATGAAAACCGTGACGCTCAAGAAAATCATCACAGAGCGAATTCCTGGGTGTCTTCACAAAATCACCCTTAATTGAGATCACTCCCGAGAGACGGGCGAATTCTCCGACATTCGCGAGCATCGTTTGCTCAATCCCCCGCCCGATCACCCGGCAACTCATTAGAAATGTGTCCAATTCCAGTTCGTTTTCTTCCCGATGAAGAATGACAACACCAACGATTCCGTTGTCCCCGAAGCGGTCACTCACCTGAAAGCCCAGAATTCGCCAGTTCTCAGACGCGTGCATTCGCTGCAAGTCTGATACGGAATATCTGCGATTCGTCAGGTTGAATTGATTTGTCTTCTGTGTCAGTTGTGCAATTCGATTGAGTGTGACTGTCGTCACCGGGACAGAACAAACAACGGTTTCAAGCGATTCCAGCCACGACTCCAGATTTCCTGCCGCTCGACTGGCTTCGGTCCGCTGTCTTTGAGCGGAGTACATCTGCCCTCTCTGACGGTCTTCTTCGGTAACTCGTAATCGTTCGAACCCGACTTCATTCAGGACGAGATCGGCATAGTCAGCCGCCTGTGTGCCAGCATCAAGCACTCGCACTTCCTTCAGTGACTGACGAATGAGCGATTGTTCTGCAGGATTGTCGTCCAGGAAGACCAAGCTATCGAGGCCAATGTTTAGTTCCTCGGCAATGGACCGCAGGTTGGCGTCTTTCGGCTCCCAATTGATACGGACGGAGGAAAAATATTCGGGACGCAGCAGCATATCCGGATGTCCCTGAATGACATTCCAGGCATCATCCCAGTTATTCTTACTGCAGACAGCGAGCAGGATTCCCCGGTGGTAAAGATCGAGGATCACCTGCTGAAGGCGTCGATGCGGCAGACCAGCCGAAGTTCGACCCATCGCGATTCCATCCGCCCCATCTTCACCCACAATGCCGTTCCAAAGCGTATTGTCCAGGTCACACACAAGTACCTTTCGCAAAGGCCCGCACGCCGCCACGACAAATCGAAGCCACTGCTGACAAATTGCGAGCATCGCCTCGGACTGGAATGGCAAAGCCGCCGTTTCCCAACGGAGCGTATCATGCCATTGATTTGCGCCCACCAAGCGAATCAGACCATCAACTCCAAGCAAACTGACGGACGGATCGCGCTGACTCTCGTGCTGTAGTGCCTGATTAATCTTGAAGATGCTCGCATTCTGTCCGTGCTCAGGCGAAGCGTCTGCAATCCCCATCGCCGGACTATCACTGGATTCCAAAGTGTGGATCACCAGTTGCCCGGAAATGCGCTCCCTAAATGAACGAATGAGAGTTTGAAAGTCTGCAATGACTCTCTGAACGGTCTGGTCTCGCTGTTCTGGCGAAAGCGATCCAAATTGATGACACAGATCGGGAGCGATCGACTGGCAAAGGATACACAGAAAAGTCAGATCGGGGCGAAAGTCCAAAAGAGCACTTTTTGAATTCAGTATCTCCTGAGCATAGGCATTGAACGGACAAATATACACTTCAAGCTTGATTCGTTCTGTGAGAGCAGCAGCCTGAAGCAACTGTGAGATCGGTTCGACCGTGAATGACCGCAGGACAGCAATCCGCGTAGTCCGAAGGCAATAGTCCGACTGAACCGGAGCGACACTGCGTTGAATCCACGCTGCGGTGGCAGCTCCCGGTGAAGTGCGCCAAAGTCGTCCGAGCAGGAATTGAGCGCCTGAGAAATCCTGTGCATTGAGCTTTGCAAGGATTTCATTCCTAAGAGCAAGCAACTGCTCACGCAAAGGGAGATCTGACATTCTACTTGCCCCGTCTGCGATAGATGCGAACGATGCGGCTGAAATCAGCGTGCCGCCATTCATGGACCACTTTAAAATCAAGTGCCTGCAGCAGGTACTCTGTGCGAGGGTTCGCACAGACAAAGGTTGTGTCCTGCAACTGGAGTCTCGTGTCATTCCCGCGAAGAAAGGCTTCCATGATGCAAGCGTCAAACGGATTGAACAGGAACACAGCGCAGGAACTTTCCGGCAACCGAAAGTCCGACGCACTGATGTTCAATAAGTTCCACTGCACCGTTCTTCGAAAACGACTTGAAAACCTGCTGAGGTTTCGGTCGGCATCCGCCAAAAGATTCCGATCAATCTCGACGCCAATCAACTGGGGAAATCTTAGTAAACCCCCAAGTGCCAGAATTCGACCTGCTCCACAGCCCAGATCAACAAGTGTTTCCGGCGCGTACTTGCGCCTCACGTACCGTAACGCTCGCCAGGCAGGGACATAGTTTGTGGCATGATAACGCTTGGCGAATGGGACAGCAGCGGCCAATTCGTCTTCGACCTGAGGTTCGCAGATGAAGTCCGTTTTGATTCCAAGACAAACATCACAAAGCTGATTCGTCCACTGTTCGGCAGCAAAGTGAATTCGCTTTTGAACTCTTTGGTAAAGACTCACTCAACTCTCTCGATCGTGCCAAAAAACTGTTGTTCTGGCCGGACTGGAATACTATCTCGCACCAAGCATTCTTGCCGGAGGAGTGCCTACGATGCCATAGGGCGGAACATCCTGCGAAACAATGGCACCGGGCCCGACGATGGCACCGTCTCCAATCGTAACCCCCTGAAGGATCATGGCGCGAACGCAAATCATCACGTCTGAACCAATCGTCACTCTTGCGGAATTACAGCCCTGGTTTCCAATCAGAGAATCCCGTGACACATTGTGTTTGTGATCTGCGATCGCTACACCATCACCGATCAGGCAATGGTTACCGATCGTCAGACCGTCGCTGAGCAGAAAGTGTACGTTCCGTCCTAGAAACAGATAATCGCCAAACGACACTTCCGCATTATCGTTCACAATATCGAGCCAGACACTCGGCTCGAACACACAACGCGTCCCCATGGAGACGGTCCACGGTCGATCAATCCGTACTCCGCTTCCAAACAAACACTTCTGTCCAATTCTTGCACCCAGCAATCGAAAATAATGCGTCCGCAGCCTTGCCATCGCAAGACGCCGGGTCTCAAGCGTTCTCCAAATCAATCGCTGCACTTTCGCCATCACTACGACTCTACCTTCCCAACCTGATCAGGATCTTCCGTCAGCCCGAGACAACTATCTGGCCGTAACACTTGCGGCTTCCAGACGTCGACGAAAGAAGGACTCCAGCGACTTGCCGGCTCGCTCCCATGTATACTGTGACGCCGTGTTGACAGCAGATTCAGAGAATTGAACTGCCATGCTCGGATTTTTTAGCAGATCTTCCACGGCCAGCATCATCTGCGACGAGCTGTTAAAGTCACAAACTAAGCCATTTTCTCTGTGTCGAAGCAAATCGACCATGCCACCAGCATGTGTTCCGACGACGCACATTCCACGCGACATGGCTTCCAGAAAGACTTTGCCAAATCCATCAAACAGTGATGGATACAAGAAGATCCCATGTTGGTCAAACTGCTCAACCAATTGGTCCTGAGGCATCCAGCCGATCAGTCGAACTCGGTCCGGCAGCCGGGCTGAAAACAGATTTCGCACTTGTTCATGATCGTCGGGACGACAGATCCAGGTCATTTCAACATCCGGATGCGCCGCAAGCACTGCTTCGACACATTGAGCCACATCTCTCGGCCCCTTGGCAAAATGAAAATTAGCAACGTAGAGAATCCTCTTCAGGCGTGAGTTCGTCATTAACGGAGGTGGGGTGCGACAAAAGGCCGTCGCTGGCGCCTGTGGCACAACGGCGATCTTTTCCTCAGCCAGACCATGAGTCGCATTCAACCATCTCGCGTCCAGAGAATTACTGACCACATAGCCATCGCATACGCGGGCCGCTTTGGCCATCTGCCCGTGCAGGATGCATGTCAATCTTTTTCCAAGGACGTCCTTCAACCATGGTCTCGAGGGCAAACCCAGTTTTGTACGCCATTGAGCGAGCACCACATCCAAATGATCATCCAGCCCATGGCTGCGAACGATAAAGACACCCGGAAAGTTCTGTTTCCGCAGCATTCGGGCGGCCTGAAATGACTGTCCAAGATTGACAGTCACCACATCGAATGTTTCTTTCCGCACCGCCGCGGCAATCACACGCGCATAGGCCTTTGGCAGTTCCAGCGCATAATGCAGATTGCCATGGCGAATCCGACGCGGAATCTGATCCTCCCAGATTGTGGTTACGTCGTGGCCAAGCAGCCGGAGCTGCCGAACCATCTGCAACTCCGTGCCACCAGCACCAGAATTTGGATCGGGAGTGACCTCGGAGACCCAGAGTATTCGGAGTTGTTCTACGTACTTGGACATATCCGAGTTCTTCGGTTCATGATTCGCCTTCGGATAGTTTCCACATGGGAAACTTTGGATGCTGGGAATGCCACAATGTTTGTCAGCGCCACCACGGGGCCATTGACTGGTGTTGGCGAGTTTAGATGCAAAGTGCCAACGTCAAGGAAGGTGGAATATCCTGTATCTCTCAACAGCGAAAAGACATTTTCCTGCTCATGGCCAGCCCTCAGAATTGCCGGAGGATTCATCTCAAACCAAATGATTGGTTGAAGATTCTTGAGGGTTTCGCGACCGCCGTTAAATACAGCGTATTCAAATCCTTCCACATCAACCTTCATCAAGTCGAGGCGATCAACACCCATTTCAGTAACAAAAGCATCAAGCGTAGTGCCAGCGCAAGACAATTCCACTGCAGATCCCGACTGAGCACCTTGTTCTTTTGCAAGGGAGCCAACACCTGATCCACTTTTTGGACTGAAGAACGTGAATTCTCCACATCGATCACTCACCACAGCTTCAACAACTGTCACGTTGGCGAGGGAATTTTTTTTGATGCTGCGACGAATTGCTTCGGCTGCTCGCGGCTGAGGTTCGAATGCCCATGCCTGATTGGTTGGCGACATCGCTCCCGCGACTAAGGCAAAGACTCCATGGTTTGCGCCCACATCAAAGAAGTTCAGACCCTCTGCCGCTACTGATTCAAGGAGCGCCTTTTCAGAAGAGTTCTCGCGCCATAGGTCGATGGTATGATTGACAACCTCAAAGTCAGAGGTATCGACAACAAATTGTTTGGGGATCACGTTCTCCTGGCGAAGAACGCAATGCACACTCCCTGCACCGATAGTTGAGCGAAGTTGGATCAACATCATTGCCAACTTATGTGCAATCGACCCCCCAACTACCCCTCCGGAAGCTCTATGAGGAGCTATGTTCATGTAAGCTGTCCACATCTGCAAAGCAATTGGCAACTGTTTCTTTATGTGATGATCACGAATCCAATGCATAATAATTCAGCCAGGTTAACAAAAAACGGACGGTATCCCCACCATTAACAGAAGCGATAATTCTCGTTCAGTGACTCAGGATGACCACGCATGCCTGATGCTCAGTTGAACAATTGCTTTGAGAACACTGGGATGACAAGGCCACGCCTTGAGAGCTTTCCAAAGATACTTCCAGGAAAGTTTTGGCTGCGTATCGCGAAGTGATGCGGCAAGCAACAGATGACTGGTGGCCAGTTCATATCGCGAGATTCTTTTTCCTCGTCCTTGACGACACTGCTGTGCAAGCGTCTCGGCTTCCTCAATATAAGGCTCAATGGGTTGCGACAGTTCCTCGGCAAACCATGCCAGGCGAGCGAGTTCCGTAAAACGAGTTTGCTCCTGGCGGCAGCGACTGCTGATCGATCCGGGCGTGATCACGCGCGAATACAGCACTTCCGGAAGAATCAAAAATCGTCCCTCGCGTGACAAGCGGAGCCACAGATCACCGTCCTGTGCATAATAGAAACACGCTCGGTAGCCCCCGGCTCGCTGAAAAGCGTCTCGACGAAGCAACACAGAACCATGAGCCAGCACGCCTGGGAATATTCGACTACTGCCATCCGGAGCTGTCAGCTGAAAAGTTGCATTGGAATGGACTGTCGCTCGAATTCCTTCCGGCGTGAGATCTTCCACCCAACTGCCAACGAGCACCACATCCGGATGATTTCTCATCGCGTGAATCTGTTGGGCCAGACGTTCAGGCTGAGAAATATCATCCGCATCCTGTCGAGCGATGAATTCCCCCTGTGCCAACCCGCAAGCATGGATCAGGCTGCGTGTCAGTCCCTGATTCTCCTGATTGATGATGTGAATCCTGTCATCCTGATTTGCCAGTTCTTTCAGTCGATCGAGCGTCTGATCTGTAGAGCCGTCATTGACAATCAGGAACTCAAAATCCGAATAGGTCTGATTCAGGATGCTCTCAACGGCCGCCACGACAGTGTCTGCGGAATTATAGACCCCCATGATGACGGAGACAGTTGGATTCGGTTTCGTCATGTTAGCCTGAATAGACAGCGCCACTTTTGGAGAAAAGGTGGCGAAATAAAGCCCCGGAGGGGCGACAGCCCAATCGCACTCGATTTGACAAAGTAGACGTCACTCTCCGAGTGACGAAGGCCGCAAAACGCGCCCCATGGCGTTCATCACTCGGAGAGTGATGGCTACTATAATCGCAAATCGACTGCCATTGGACGTCAGCCCACGAATTAGGGCTGTTGTCAACATTGAAAACGAGGGCTGGGGTGACAGGGGTAGGGGAGTCCAGCTAACCGGATTGCCCTACCCCCATCAAAGTTCATTCCCGACGCACAGCACCGGAAGGGTATATTCTGCACTTCGCGAGTTTCGCTACCCGAAAATCAAGGTGAAGCGGACCACGACTGCCCCGTCAAATCTTCATGCGTGGGTAGGATGGGCATTCTTGACCGTCGTTTTCCAGTCGGACAGGAATGTCCAACCTACGATCCAAGGCGTGACGAGGCACTACGTTTTAGATGAACGCTGGCCTACAGCTGCCAGAACTCCTTCAATTCCGCAGGCCACGATGCAGTGTCCAGGCCAAACTGGCACAGGACCAAAAAGATCAGACGCTCATAACCAAAACCCACGCAGCCGGTCGTTGCGAGATTACCGTCAGCAAGTCGGATGTTGTAGGCTTTCGAAAAATGAGATCCGTGGTTATTCACAGAACCCACCGAGACGGAATTGCCTGTCCACGGGTTGTTCCAGCGAACTTCATACTTGGACTGCTCTGCCAGTTGATAGAACTGCAGCGCCTGTATCTTCTCCGCAAAGAACGGATCGTTGGCCGTCTGGATCACTCCCTGGATGCCCCACTCCTGCATGCGATCGATAAACCAGCTCATGCACTCCGTGAGGCGTTTAGCAATGAAGTCTCGATTCCCAAAGTAGATGATCTCTCTCATCGAGAACTCATAGAGCCGTTCCAGGGATGCGACATTCGATGCCTCATTTCGAAAAGATTTTCCGATCACTGTCCATGAAACAAAATCAGATTCCGAAAGAGTCTTTCCTGCGAACTGTGGATAACTGCTCAGACAAATTGCCGATCGACACATGTGCCTTGGAACGTGCAGAGAGGATCGAAAATCGAACTCATCACCGCTGGAGCGGAGACCTTCAGCAAAATTCAAAATGGCATGAGAGTCTTCTCGGAAATTACTCATGAACTGAGCGAATTGAGGCGTCCGATTGAAAAAATCTGCCTGATTCAATGTTTGCAGTGACGTCGTAATGGGCAGTACTGTGTCCCGAGCGTTTTGCGTTTCCGCGAACTGAAGCAGGTGTTTGTCGAGCGTTCGGTACATCTGCAGGACCTGCCCCGAAAGGGAGAAGATCCCAGGGGAATGCTCATACACGTCACCTCGAACCAGCAGTTCGGCGAAGATGTCACTTCGACAGGGAATTGGCAATTCGGATTGGTCAAATGCAATTCGAACCAGATCGCCCTTTCGCAGAGGCCGATGCTTCTCGATCAGCGATTCCAGTCGCTCGCGCACCCGTTCTTCATGGCCCGAGCAATTCACCTCAACATAGTTCTCAACCGTGTTGATGGAGAAGTTGATGACCGCCTCATCCAGAAATGGCAGGCTGTTTGTCAACTGTTCCGCCGACAATGCCGTCAGTGTCCATGAGACGTTGATTTTCAGATGCACAAAAATATCCGATAGGCAGTATGAGGTTGATTAAAGCAGGGCGGGACCAGCGGCTGACAACCCGCGTCAGCCTTATTGTGGCTCGTCTCTCCGAGACGAGATGCGTAGTTGATTTAGTCGCGTTTATGAGCCGCAGATCGCCAGCCCAATCGCACTCGATTTGCGGTTAAAGTAGCCGTCACTCTCCGAGTGACGAATGAATGCCAAAGGCCGCGTTTCGCGGCCTGCCTCACTCGGAGAGTGAGGTCTACTATGTGAAATCAAGTGCCATTGGCGGCTAGGGCTTCATCCCAGCCTTGCGGCTCATAACCCGACGCGTCAGCGAGGGATTCCTGGCCACACAGCAGAACGGCCACAACGCGATCCCTCACTTACGTTTCGGGTTGCCAGTAGATCAACACTCCGCTGGCGTCCGGTTTGGAGTTCTTTCGGCCAAAGCTCAAGTCGAGAGCTTCTTCTCCACCACTTCCACAATTTTGCCCACGGAGTTCAGTTCCAGAACTTCTTCAGGAGACAGTTCAATCCCGAACCGCTGTTCAATATCCAGAATGACATTGAAGTGCTGCAAAGAATCCCATTGGTCAACGGTTTCCATGGATGATTCAAGGCTCAGTGATTCCGGCGGAACTGAGAACAGGCCAGACATGATTTCGACAACACTGAGAAAAACAGCGTTTGACATAGAAGAACCACGCAGCTCAGGAAAATTAACCCAACCGCCAGACCCATGCCCGAAGAAACTTTTCCCTGGCAGTGAAAAATTGTTTCACTTTTGGATCCTGCAGATTAGCTTACTGGTGAAGCGTTACCCTTTCCCACGAGTTCAATCAAAAATCGGTCCAGATCTCGGAAAAACACGATCCGATGGTGTCCCGCTTTGACCATGCGAACGCTGAAAATGGCGAATTCACCAACAATTCCATGGTCACGAGCGCTAGCCATGACCTAAGGTCCGAGACCGAGCCGAACACCATTAAGTTCTGAGGCCGTTGACAAGGGGCTTGCGGTGATTTCCAAACTCCGATTCCCAGGAGTAGCCTCATCCTTTCGTGGATTCGGTCCCCGCATTGGCGTTGTTACCATCGAGACTGGCCGGATGCGTGGGCGAACATCGAGCAAAACCTTCACGGTGCACTACAAAATCCTGAAGCGTCACTCCGGGCCACTTCTGGCCGTTCCATTCGTAGTCCTTGGCTCTGTGCATGTACCGAGGAACTTCGCCGTAGAACGAGGCCCACTCGCTGTAGGTACTGGGCGGACCGACGATGTAATCACACTCTGCCAAAGCATAGACATCACCCACAACATGTCCCGGCCCTGAATGGATTCGCAACCCGTCAAACTCTTCATCCGGCAGTTGTGCATTCGAGCAAATCAGAAACGATACACGCTGCCCGGGAAACAGATCAGAGACAGTTCGCATCAGCTGAGCATACTCAGCAAATGTATAGTACATGATACCGCCGCAGAAATGCTGATAGTCGCCGTGTCGGATGTGAACGCCCACGACCACATCTGCGGACTCACGGGCTGGGCGCAGGCTGTGAGTCACCAATTCACGGATTGCCTGCACAGGGCGAAAATAACGCCTGACCAGATCGGCATGTTTCTGAAACGCCACCGAGTCGTAAAAGTACAGGCCCACTAGTTGAGTCGACTGATTGGTTTCGAGTGCTCTTTGAACAATCGGTTCTGAAAGGTCACAGGTATCATGGTCGCCCAGGCAAATACAGGCGTGCCACTTCAGCTTGCGGAGAACCCGATAAGTCATTCCCAACAGCCATCGCGGCGGAAATTCTAACGCACCGCCGCCCCTGCCTGAAACCGGTGGGAAGACCGGAACTGACTGCTGAGAGGTTCCCTCGAAGTAATCACTGAATTCGCTGAATGCCAGATGCTTAAAGGCCCAGCCATACTCCGTCGCGGAGGCGATCAAGTGTGCAAAGGGAAACAGGCGATTACAGAGACCGTAATTGTCGCCAGTCTTGATGATGTTCACACGCGACACGGAAAATAATCACTCCATCCACGACTGTTTGAGCGTTGCATGACCAGGTCCACGCCCCATGAGACTACGAAGTCGCTCCGTGAATCTGGCAGCAAACTGCCATCCAGTAACGGCAGCAAGGACTCTGAACGCCTGAATGTCGAATCCTCGTTCTTTGCGGGACAAAGACCGGAGGGCAGTGTCAAGACAGTTCTTCGCGTCTTTGGTATCACCGACAGCCGCAGCCTGTCGAGCGAGGCTAAAAGACCAGCGTGCAAAGTGTTGCATCTCGCTGCTTTCCACGGAAACGCCAGCCTTAATGGCACATTGGTAGAGCTCGGGAATAAGCTGACAAAAATTCTTCAACGCTCTTTCGGACAACTCTCCTGAGCCAGTCAGTCGATCGCCGGAATGTTCTCGGTAGTCACACACAAACTCGTCAACAAAGGCCAGTTTTGTTCCGAGCGCACCGATACGAGCATCATAGAGCCAATCTTCAGCCATCCACATCTGAGGCCATGGCCCGACTTTATCGCAAACACTCCGCCGATACAGCGGTGTGAGCGTGTTCCACCAGCGATCCACAAGTAGCGCTGGAAACAATTGGTCCATCGCAACGCCCGATGACTTGAACGGTGCCTTGAGAACGTTCCCTGACTCATCAATCAGTCGAGTCTTCCCGTATGCAACGCCGCATTCGGGATGCTCGTTCAGCGCTTTGACCTGCACTGCAAACTTGCAGGGCAGAAGTTCATCATCGCTGTCCAGGTATTGAAGAAATTCCCCGCGGGCCAGCAATCGGCCCTGCTCTCTGGCACCACCCGGTCCACTATTCGCGATACGAATACTTCGGACACGTCTCGGATCAGCGGCGACAAGCCCCGCGATCATCTCTGCCGTGTTGTCCGTAGAACCATCGTCGACAAGAATCACTTCGACCGCGGGATAGGTCTGATCGAGAACACTCCGAACGGCTTTCTGCAGAAAGATCGCGCGGTTGTAAACAGGAATAATCGTTGAGACGAGTTGGATATCTTTGGCACCCATAAAGACGGCACGAATCAGCTGAGATTGCCACTAAAGAAAGGAATGAACTATCTGTACCAACACAAATCCTCAACCGCCAAAAATCTTTCAACTCACACGATAATTGGCGCGTGATCGATTCCTGACGGAACACAACATTTGAGAGTAAATTTGCAAGATCTTTGGATGCCAGCTGCAACTACGCAGAAGAACGGAGGGCAAGTTGCCGGGGAAAAGCGATAATCGCGTCGTCATGCACGGATACGCTCATAGGCTCAGCCCAACTCTCAAATGCTTTAAAGACTGTTTCGAGAGTCGGATAGCCCGTTCCGCTCTTGAAAAGTCGGGCATCATCGATGATGACAATCGGTTCAATTCCGGGAAATGTCGAGATGTGCGACAATTCAGTAAGGACCGGAGACACGACGTCTCCCTTTGCCGTATCACCGCCGGAAAAATGTCCATCCAGCCAAAAGATTACTCTTTCCTGTAATACGCCCAGAGAGCTTGGCAATCTCCGTAGCACTGTCGCCTTGACGAATATCGATATGTGAAAATCCTGAACACCGCTTCACTAAGTAATTATACAGGTCTTCACTAAGCTCAATCGAAATCAGCTTGTTAAAAGCGGACTTCAATGCCCATAGCATATCTGCGCGACAAGTGCCTGTTTCAACAAGCGTCTGGACAGCAAAACTCTTTTGAAAGTGCAGCAGATTTGCCTGTTTGATGCGATGAGGTGTCGCCCCAACCTTCCCGTTTTTGAGCCACGTGCTGACTCCCCGAATCTCCACCCAATTCCGGATAGGACCAATTCTGCACAGCTCCCAGTGTAGTCGATTCAATATTCGATTCATACTTCTTGAATCCTTGTTGTGAAAACTACACGACGAATCGTCAGATGAAGTTGCATAGAAGTGTTTTGATAACGGCGTTTCAGTTGTGGAAAGCGACTTCACTCTCTTAACGTTGGGTGCGGCTGTGAGACCCGTGATTCTGTGGAGCATTATCGACTACGGTGAGTTTCGTCGAGGGATAGCTCTGGGTCAGATGTGCCCCTGTGTGAAACCGAATTCCCTATAATCGTCGGTTGAACATCGCGTGTGGATGTCTGGAATCGTTTCTTTAGTCGCAGGAAAGGCTGTTCAACAAGATGAAAAGAGACCGACGCAACCAAAATGCTGCCCACGACTTTGATCAGGATCTTTCGAGGCAGCCAGTCGTCTGGAAGTACGATGTCAACAAAGTCAAAGAACGGAAGGTGCAAAAGGTAAATTCCGTACGAGATTTTACCCACATAGGTCAGGCACCCGAGCGAAAGTAGTCGCCGGAATATTGAATGCTGACCGAAAACGAGGTCCGCGATAAAGACGACTGCAGAGACACTGACAACAAAAAAACCAACTTGTCCCATCAAAGGCTCTGTCCAGTGCCATCGAAACATTATCCACAGCAGGATCAGGCTGGCGGTCGGTGCCAGAAAGTAGCCAAGAAATCGAGACGTATGTTCCGGCAATCCATCTCGATTCAATACCCAGCGGTAGACGTACGCCAGACTACTACCGATCATCAATCCGTCGAGGCGAGTATCCAGGGCAAAGTTTATGCGAACGGCGTCATATGTGCCGACCATGACTGAACGGTATAGTGCACATAGCAGAGCCACCACGATCAACAACAGCGCATTCCGAACATCGTCCTTTGACTTCCGCTCCAGGGCTGCTACACACAACGGCCAAAACAGGTAATATTGCTCTTCATTAGCCAATGACCAACAGTGCGACAGAGGCTTGCAATCAATGTGAAACACCGCTGTAGCCCAGTTGACAGTATAGGTGAGTGCCAACACGATTGGTTGCCAGTTGATTGAATCGCCTCGCCAAAACTGAAGTGCTACCACGGCCAGGCATGTAACAACCAAACAAGGGAACAACCGCAAGATTCGCCGCACGTAAAACGACACGATCGAGAAACTGCCGCCACGCAGATCATTGACTATCAGCGAGGTGATCAGAAATCCAGACAAGACAAAGAACACATCGACCGCAACACCACCGCTCCGTGGATAGGGCCACTCTGAGTGTGCTACCACGACAGCCATGACCGCGACAGCACGCAGTCCATCAAGTGATCGGATATAATTCATAAGCAGAACCGGACGGTAAGCTCCATTTTAGGCAGCAGATCCATTTTTTAATTGATCATTATCGTGACTCAGATTTGGACTCTGCAATCCGATAAATGGCAATCTGATGGTTCTCAAAGACCAACTGAAGCCGGGAGTTGAGTGAACTTGGCACTTGTGACTCCCATTTATTCCAAAAAACGTGAGTCACAGAAAACTGATCGATCAATGTGCGGATTGCGGGATCGCTCCCTGAGTCCAAGGCGGCTGCAACCGTCGATAATCGTGACTCATTCACTTCGGCTGACGTTGAAATATCATTGCGAAACGGTGAATACATCCAGCCGTTAACCAGTTCTCTACGACCGCCAATCCCGGTGATCTGGAAGTTGTCGCCACGCAATTCGTTCGAAACAAACAACGCGTCAACTGGAGTCTGCTCTCTGATCCACAGAAGTGCATCAACACAATCACTCGATATACTGTGAGGCATATTTGTGCCGTCTTTTTCTGCTGTGCGGGATGGGCAATAGTCGAAATGCCAGTCTGCTAAGCTTGCAGATAAGGGAAGCAAAAACAACACGAGCAGTAAGCGACTCCAAAGACCGGAATACCAGAGTTCCACAACCATACGCTGCGAAACAACCAGCACTATAGGAAGCGATGTGTACAAAAAAAATAGTTCATTGCGTGCTTCCAGCTTCAGCAGCAGATAGGCAGCGATCGCCGCCGGCATGGCGAACACCAGTATGCGCTGCTCGACACTTAATCCCCGAAAAAACCTTGGGACAAACGCTATAATGGCGATCGTCTTCAGTCCCCAAAAGCCTACAAGCCAAACTGCTGCCTGAATCGCCCCACTGAACATGGGTTCGAAGGCCACCAAAGTTTCAATTCGTTTTGCAAAATGAGGCGGAATGATAAAATGTTCAGCCAGCACTGACGTGGAAGTTGTCAGACGAACGGCAGAATATACCGAGCCTGCCGAATCAAAGTCGTGTGTACTAAGATGTAACACGGCCAACAATCGCTCCAGGAGCGGCATCACCATGTATCCCGTCACAGCAAGCAAGGCCAGCGCAATTAAAATACGACAACGCCTGATAATTTCCCGATCATAGCCACAATAGGATCGTCCCATAAGAGTAGCTAAAGCTGCCCCAGCAATCGCAGCAGCAACGATTGATGGGCCCGGTGGCTTACACTGCGCAACGAATGTATTCGCCAATATGAATATCATACCGCTGCCAAACGTTAGTGAGTTCTGGCGGACGATATGGACAGCGATAACAACAATCGCGCACACTGCATACGACTCCATCGGCACAGTGAGTGTGGACAGCCATGACCTCCCAAATCTTGAATAACCGAAAATGTCTTCTGCCGGCCAGATATCGAGTTCCCCGGAAAAAAAATAGAGAAATGGAAGTACTGCTGAGTGTGGACCGGACAAATCAATCACTCGCCCCAGGCAATAAAGGCCAAGCGACAGAAGAGTCACCTGTTCCAGAAAAAACGCCCGATAGAAGAGGCGATCAAGATTAATACCAGTGGTCAGATGGATCGACGCGATGTGATAATACGGAGCAAAATGGTAGTGCATGGTTGTGCCGGCCATACGTGGATCTTCTACTGTTTTCCGAAGGGCGAACTGATTGACCCAGCCTGCATGCCAGAGAGCGTCAAGATGACAATTGAAGGCGGATCCCTGCCGAACCGCCTGTGTTGGGATTCGGCAATAGTTCCTCTGATAAACAGAGAGCACGTTTAGTAGTACCACGTTCAGCATTACCACCAACAACAGAGGTTTCAGTGGAGCCTGAAACAGGAATGCTCTCATGTTTGTTGCCGACGGGAAACGGTTGCGATACTTAAAAGCAATAGCGGCCCAAGCGGCAGTTGCCAAAATTATCAGTGTCGACGGGAACGGTACTCCAGTTATTAAAGTAAGCCGAAATATTGATGTTTCGAGGAACAAACCGAGGCATGCTGAAGCCAAAATTGCTGGTGCTGCAGACAGTAGACGCCCAAGCCCTGAGACATCAACAAGCAAACCGCCGAGCGGAAGGACTACGAGCGCCCAGTGCAGCGAAAGCAGTATAAATTCACTCACGGAAACGTCTACTTGCCAGAAACAGACGAGCCCCAGCAGACCCGCGATCATGCTGGCAGCCAGAAGAACAGAAATGCCACTCTCCAGCGGCGTGATCGACTTCATCTGAAAACTGCTCACGATTCACTCACTCTTGAAGACCCATCCCCAGTGACTTCCGGCAAAATGCTAAGGGCCTTCTCGCAAATCAGACATTCAGCAATGGTCGGCGTGTCGCTGCTGATATCACGGAAGTGAGGCTCCGCAGCGGGATCAATGTCGCCCACAACGAGACAGTAGTCGAACCCCAACAGAGCCGCCAACGCATAAAAGTGCGGGTTCGGATCATCCGGATCCTGAATCTCGATCACCGTTGTGCCCGGCTGACAGAACAGCAGATTCGCAAATCCGGCACCGTGAACACCCAGAACGACTTTCGCTGACTGCATCGTCGCGATCTGCTGACCGAGCGAAAGATCTTCCAGAAAGACGGTTTCAAAACCGTGCGCAGTCAGCCATGGCAAAAGCTCGGACTCGTTGCTCAGTTTCCGATAGTGACATTTCTGCCGCGAAATGTAGATTCGTCGAGTGGGTGCTGCCTGCGGCGGGCCACCGAGTCGCTCGCGAAGTCTCTCCAGTGCCCACGGATCAAAGCAGTCCACTTCCATCAGATTCAGTCGGTCCACGGCAATAACCTGATCGTCTGGCTGAATAAACTGAGGTGAGTCATAACCCATTCGGTTAAGTGTTTCTAACTTCACGGTCGACAGCAATGACTTTTCCGGAAACAGCACCGACTGCTGAAGACTCAGGTCTTCCGCCAGCATGAGCCGAGTCAAATGATTGTACAACCACATGTAATGGTTACGCGTCGAATGTGTGATGATCCAGGTGGCCTCAGAAAGGCGACGTGTTACCACATCGCGTCGAAGCAACTCCCGGTGACCCGGCTGAAAGCCTGTGCCGCTGTAGGGAATCTGCTGATCGTCCTCGGTCACCAGGACATAAAAGTCGTCGCCCCATTCATTACGATGTCGCAGAATCCGGCAATTCTCCAAGCGGGTGCTGTAACGTGCCTGCAATTGCAGCTCGGGCACATCAAAGAACGACCGTTCATAGCGGCCACACTGACGACTGAGATCCTCACGGCGCGGAATGTTGGCTGGCAGGGGGCAGGCCACAATCCTGGGGCGTTCATGTTCGATCAGGCGACTGCCGAGACTTCCGCAGCATTCCTGCAATGTCAGCTCTCGGAGACTCCGAAACCCACAGGATCTGGCGGAAATCAGACGATTCCGCACCATGTACGCGAACATCCTGTCGCGGACGGACTGAATACGACGCATCAACATGCCGTGATCAGATCTTTCCAGAAATCAAAGAAAAGCCGGGAACGGTCGAAATCTCGTCGGCTGATCTCGTCGGCCTGTTCGAGCAGAAAATCGGGCGTCACCTGAGCCCAGTCATCCACCTGAATCATCGGATAGTTTTCAAAAGGCTGCATACTTGCAGATCGTTCAACGACAGGAATCGCACCAAGATACATGGCCTCCCAGTGCCGATAGCAGTCCGGCCCATGTCCTGGCGGCGAAATGATGAATCGATGCGAGGCAATGTCTTCCAGATACTGGCGTGGGGGAACACGGTCTGCCACTGTGACCCACGGACAGTTTGAGAAGCGATCATGGATCGCCTGACGATAACTTTTGTATTCGGCCTTCTCGGTGGGACCACCAATATGAAAATTCAGATACGTCCGGTGATTTTTGGCTACGGAATTGTTCATCAACCCTAACAGGTCCAAGCGATTGTTTGACATGGCCCGCTGGTTCAGAATCCCAATGGGAATCGCGGAGACTTTGGGGTCCTGACAAGTCAGATTTGTGGTGTACCAACGGAGCAACTTCGAATCATCCAGCCGCGCTGCGTGTTCACTGGGAAGAGAATAGTCGCCGTTGTGCGTCAGCAGCCGATATGGTTTTCGAATGCGGGGATGGATCTGACGGAAAAAATAGTCAACCAAAGGCGGATAGGCTTTAACAAAAATCAGAGCACCCTCAAAAACACTGGACGGCAGAAACGTCAGCCCAAGATCGTCGAAAACGAAATCACATTCGTTCCGAAAATCATCGCCACTGACGAACGGTGACGCCCAAGCAAAATCCAGCCTGCTGCTGTTAACAAACCATCTGCGAAGTTCCCAAATGTCACGAAGCATTAACGGCGGCTATTTTGGATTTTCAAACGCGTGATGAAAAGAGCTCATACAGTTCTTGACGTCACCCGCGAGACAGACGACATTTTCGAACAGTTACAACAAACTGGCTTCTGTCTGGGGCATGTCCATTCCTGGTCAACCATCGGCACTATTTGCCGCCGGTAGTTTTCCGCCCGACGATGAGACAACTGCTGCCAAAGGGAACTGACTTCCCAGCAGCGATACGGCTTGCTTCCCATGCTAGAATCCTTCCCATGATCCTGCCTACCAGCCCTAAGTTCTGAGCGTGTTCCTTGGTTGTTGTTGCCGAATCTACTTTTGTCCGCAAACCGATGAAACTTGGAATGCTTCGCAGCAAAAAAATTGGCAAGGCCAACGGACAAAAGAAATACGAACTGAACTCGACGCGGAATCCTGCCTTCTGCAGCAGGGCTCGCAGTTGACTAAGTCGATACCTGCGAAAGTGTCCGGCGTGAACGTCTTCGCTCGACCATAACAAAGTGAAGGCAGGCACGGTAATAAACACGAGTCCGTCTGGTGTTAGTGTTTCATGAACGCCCTGCAGGAACTGTAGGTCGTCTTCGATATGTTCGACAACATCAAACAAACCAACAGCAGCTGCGACTCCGGCATTTACCGTTTGAGGCGACCACATGCTCTGAACAACATTGATCACACCTCGTTTCATGGCATTGGCAACGCCCTGCCCACCGGGTTCCACGAGAACAGTCGTTTGTCCTTGATCCTGCAGCGCTTTGGCAACGAATCCGTTTCCCCCACCGACATCAAAGAAAACACCGTCAGGAGGAAATGATGAGGCCAAGCTGCAGATGACCTGATTGCGATGGCGAAACCAGAACGAATCCTCTTCGATCCGGAAGCAACTGTCATTCCCGTCTGACGGGTATGAGATCACTTCGAGCTCTGTGTTATGCCAGACGCTGTCTTCGCTCTGTTGCCAGTGATTAGAGTAGTCCGTCAGTCTTAAACGGGGCTGCATTTTAAATGCTGTCATTTCTGAAACTTAGCGTCATCGGCTGGAAGAGGCGTTGTTGTGACAGGCGAACATTTCGGCATCTGACGGACGGTGTACTGCGGCTTACGATTGACATTCAAATGCAGGCGTCCCAGGTACTCACCCATGATCCCCAAGCTGAGTAATTGCACACCGCCGAGAACAAGGACCGCAGTAATAATGGAAGCGTACCCAGGAACTTGAATCTGAGCAAACATGGCTAACAGCAGGTAATAGAATCCCAGTCCCAGTCCGCCAGCAGCCGAGAGTAGGCCGATAAACGAAACCAACTGTAGAGGTATCAGGGAGAAGTTCGTGAAAACGTTCATTGCCAACGCGAGCAGTTTCGACAGCGTGTACCCTGACCGACCATCAACGCGTGCGTTGTGTGGAACCGTTACCATTTCAATTCGCTGCGTGTTCCAAGCCAACAGGCCATCGATGTAGGTAAAGTTTAAGTCGTATCTCAGAATCGCATCAACCAGTTCCCGACGAATGGCTCGAAACGATGTCACAGTAACGGGCATCCGAAACACCACTCTATAAAACCGATTCACCAGCCACGAACCCACGTTTCGACCTCCATCATGTTTCTTAGCCTCATAAACACCATAGACAAGGTCTGCATTTGAATGTCTAAGGGAGTCTATCAATGCGGGGATGCTTTTCGGATCCTGCTGCAGATCTTCATCGATAGTGACGACCAGTTCTCCCGTCGCATGGCGAAATCCGCACATAGTGGCATTGTGCTGACCGAAATTTCTCATCAACTGAATGCATTTTAACTGAGGATAAAGCAGTGAAAGTGACTGCAGAACTTCCCAGCTTTGATCCAAACTTGCGTCATCCACGCAGATAACTTCCCAATCGAAACCCGCACTCAGAACCTCACTCAAACTGCTCAACAACGAGGGCAGCGTTCCCGCACCGCGATAGACAGGGATAATTACACTTATTTTTGGCATGTCGTAAACCGATGATCCATTCAGTCAGGCGGTACTATATCTCATTGGATTCAGGAAACTTTTTAGCAACACAGGCACGCAACTCTTTCCAGGAATTTACGTAGTGGCAATCGACTCCTGGTGAGTATCGATGAGAAGAATCAAACAGTATCGGTATAAAGCCAGCTTGCCGACTACCGACTACATCGGCTTCATATTCGTTCCCTATGTAAGCCGTTCGAGCGGGGTCAACGCCTGACTTTTGAATGAAGAAGTCAAAAATTCTCGGATCAGGTTTTTCCACGCCTACTGTTGCGGAATCTACGATCTCCTTGAAGTAATGGTCCAACTGAGCCCGCGCCAGAACACGGGCGAGATCTCTGTCCCAGTTCGCCAGCACAAACAACTCGAATGAGCCGGACAAAGCTTGCAGAGCCTCCGCGACCCCAGGCATTGGCTCCCAATGCCGCTCAGTCATTGAACACGATTCGTACAAACGATGATGGAAGTCCGCTCCAATTGACTCGATTCCCAGAAGCTCAGCCAGACGCAGATTGAAGCGAGAAAAAAAGGCAATCCGATCTTGGGGTGAGTCTTCCTGTGAGGATTTTCGCTTAAGCCCCGTGTCTGCTAAACGATACGCATCCTCTACCGTGTTGAACGGCACAAATATTCCCAGATCTTTCAGTACTCTCTGGCAGATTGCTTCTGACGACGGACTTTGCCGCAGTAGTGTTCCTCCACAGTCCAACACCAGACTCTTAATCGTTCCTGGCTTGATAGACCGAGAATCACTAATTATGGACGTCTGACATTTCCACTCACGCAGAATACGAACGGGTCTCACCACCTGTCGATGAATCGGGTGCCCAAGGCAAACATTTTCAATTAGGCGCGCCGCATCGTTATAGCCAGCGGCGAGTCGCATTATCGTGGAACCGGAGAACCGCGGATTGATTTCAAAAATCGCAGGATGGCCATCAGTATCCAGTCGCAACTGTAGATTAATAGAGCCAGTCGCCCGAACCGTTCGCCCAAAGTCTGCAATAAACTCATCCAGAACAGAGTCCTGACATACTTCTGCAACAACCGTTCGACCTCCTGACAGCTCGCGGCGTGTCACGATCCAGTCTCGAAGCTGGCCTTCCCGATCGTACAAAAGGCCACAGGTATATTCAGGCCCAGGCAGATATTCCTGAACACAGATATGCTGATCAATGGAACCCCAGTTCTGATCCAGGTCAGACTGATCCGCAATCTTGAGGACCCCTATCGAGCTGTGGCCTCGACGCGGCTTCAGTATCAGTGGAAAGGTATTGAGTCCTCCTGATTGAGACAGCAATCGAAAGCGATCGCCGCTCCATGTTCCCGGCACTCGAATGCCCAGTGAACTGAGCCACTCGGAGGTCATACATTTGTCGGCGCACGTCTCCACAAACTCCAGATTTGGAACGAGAACTCGGCATCCGGTACTTTCAAAAATCTCTGACGCATTTGCAGCAAGAATTCGAACTTCTGAGTCGATGCCACACAGGAGAAAATCAACACGCTTTCTTTGCAGAACGGTAATCAGCGAAGGGAAGTATTCGTCACTAGCGACGGGAGGCATTTGCTCGGTCGAATCACAGTATCTCTGACCGGCATAATGATTGCGAAAATCCAGCCCCACAATAAGAAGCGGCATGATGGATTCGCGAAGTGCAAGGACGACTCCATGGCCTACGTCGCCGCTCGGCCCTGTGACCGCAACAGATATCATGCTGTTCATTGTTGATCGGTGATCCACATCAAATGACATGTACTTCTGGAACGTGGAAACTCACAAGCCGCTTTTTCCCAACGCGACTAGACTCGGCTGGAAACCACCGCCCGCCAAAGTACGCACCAGTGGTTCAAGAACAACTCCTGGAGTTCCAAACGGCAGGATATTTGCCAAACGGCCGCGGCTATTCTCAAGCATCAGACCGTCGTCGGCGACTCCCTCGGCGTACTAATAACCTTGCTCTGGCGGATTTTCTGCAACGATATTCAATAGTGAAGACTCAAGAGAATGGTGCGGTTCATAACCAAGTGTCTGCCGAGCAGAATCAATCGACACCTCCCAATGGTGCGATTCCTCGGGATCATCTGTCCCCGTAAAACAGACCTCTGACTTTGATGCCAATGTCCGAATGCAAATCCTAGCCAGATCGAGATTCGAGACAGAACTACCTCCCGCAATGTTGAATAATCCCGACTGGGACGACTGAAGCCCCAGCCACACCGCGTTAGCAACATCTCGAACATCCACATAGTTCTGCCTGCGCGAGCCCTTGCCAAAGATCTGAAGTGGTCGGCCGACTTTGGCATTCGCGATCAGCACTGATAGAAATCTGTTCTCGGGCATTCCTCTCCCAATTGGTGCCGTGACTCGCAGCGTTATGAACCCCCGCTGCTGACCAAAGCACTGTTCAACTAAGAGTTCGCCATACGCTTTAGAAGCCGTGTAGACGGTACGTGGCTGGATGGGATTAGACTCTACAATGATCGATTCTCCAAGGATACCGACAACAGTGATTCCCGAAATATACACGAATCGCGGAATTCCGCATTCAACAGCCGCCTGCACAAGCTGATGTGTTCCATAACAATTAACTAATGTTACATTCGTATCCACCGGTGAAGTACTGATCATTGCGGCAGCGTGAACTACCACATCAAAAGGCCCATTCGACCGCACCAAGTCAGGAATGCCGGGCATTCCAAGATCAGCTGCAACGTACGTCAAGGAAGCTGAATTAATCTCCGGGCGTCTTCTGCCGATCGCGACTACGTCGCATCCCTCCGCAAGCAACCTTGCGGCCACACTTCGGCCAACAAAACCCGTTGCCCCTGTTAACAAGACTCTCATAGCTGATTAGCCTGACCCCGCTGTTGAAAAAGAAGGCGGAGCAAATCAAACACCGGTTTTGGCAGCGGTTACAGCGATGGCTGCGAGAAGAGAAGCAACGGACTGCCTAATTTCATCATTCGTTATCTCAAAGTACAGCGGCATACGAATCAGTCGTTCGCTCAGATCCTCTGTCAACGGCAGTCGCATATCTCCCACCAGTTCTCGACCTTTCGGAGAACTGTGCAGAGGCACATAATGAAAGACCGCTCGGATGCCATCCAACCGCATTTTCTCCAGAACCTGATCACGTTGCTCAGCGGTCGGCAGGATGACGTAGAACAGATGGTAGTTACTTTCGCAATCTTCCGGGATGACAGGCAACTGCACCAGCCCCTCCGCTTCCAGTGGCTTGAACGCTCGCCGGTAGGCTTTGTAGATCTCCTGACGTCGAGCCGAAATGCGGTCCATCTCTTCGAGTTGTGCGTACAGAAAAGCAGAGCAGATTTCACTTAGAACGTAAGACGACCCCACGTCAACCCAAGTATACTTGTCGACCTCACCCCGGAAGAATCGCTGCCGATTGGTGCCTTTGTCGCGAATGATCTCGGCCCGCTCAATTAGTTCGGGATCATTAATACAGAGGGCTCCGCCCTCGCCGCAGATGTAATTTTTCGTCTCGTGGAAACTGTAACAGCCTAAGTCACCAATCGATCCCAATGCCCGACCGTTGTACCACGAATTCACACCCTGAGCCGCATCTTCAACCACTTTCAGATTGTGCCCGCGAGCAATCGCCATGATGCGGTCCATCTCGCAGGACACGCCTGCATAATGCACGACACAGATGGCCTTGGTGCGCTCCGTGATCGCTTCCTCAATCAGCGTCTCATCGATGTTCAGTGTATCCGGCCGGATGTCGACAAAGACCGGCTTCGCTCCCATCCGCACAAAGGCTGACGCCGTCGATACGAACGTGTAGGACGGCATGATGACTTCATCGCCCGGCCCAACATCGCACAACTGAGCCGCCATTTCCAAAGACGCTGTACAGGACGGAGTCATCAGGATCTTTTTGATCCCAAACCGCTCCTGCATCAACTCGGCACACTTCTTTGTGAAGTGTCCGTCACCGCCGAGATTACCCATCGTCACGGCTTGGGCGATGTAGTACAGCTCTTTTCCCGCGACGAATGGTTTGTTGAACGGTATCATGAATGAAAAACTCCGGGACGCATTTACAGAGGAGCATGGGGCAACCGCTGAAGTACTGTTTCTGACCCCATTGCGGACGGCACATGGAATGTGCCTGCTACTTTCCAACGGCACTTCTCTTCGATCTGCACAAGACTACGGACTCAAATGCCCTTCCGCCACGATGGCCCCCGCCTGTCAGGAAGTTTTGATGGTGATTTTTCGCCACATATCCTGCAATAGCCTGAAAATGGGGACTCTGGCAGTTTGATGACGGCCATCCAAAGTCTCCAGCAGCTGGTCACCAACTCGTTCAAACAACTGCTGTCGAGTTGCCCAGCGCATCGAAATCGCTCGCGCCCGGTTCTGCTGCACAAACGGCAACATGTTCCGGTATTGCTCCCATGACAATCCGTCCAGGATTTCCAGCAACTGCGGCAATGTTTCAAACACAATCAGACCCCGAAGATCAAAGTACCGCCCGATGCCGGCACAGCCGCAGTAGATCGGCACTGTGTCAGTCAACAGGCAATCAATGATCTTCTCTGAGAAATAGAAGTCACGACTGCAGTTTTCCATCGCGATTGAAAATGCATACTCGGCGAGTCCTTCAAGCTTGCTGTCGATCCATCGGACGCCCTTGCCAAAGCGGTCCACATCGGTGCGACTGGCCAGCGTCTCAATCACTTCATTTCGCAAAACATGACCGGCTTTAGGGTTCGCATGGGGCGAACCGATCATGGAGACCAGTTTTGTTTTGTTGAAGCCCGCCTGTTCTGTCAGGGCGTGCTCCAGGAACGACGTTCCAAAGGGCATCTCGACATACGGCTTCCCCCGTTCCAGCAGTCGAGCGTCGTGTGTGAGGATCAGTACAAACTTGGCGGCAAGGTCGTGACGATCAACAAAGGGAATGCTGGAGTTTGGCTCACACAGCAATGCCACTCGCCGCGACTTCGGGTAGCGCAGGTAATCACGGCCGATCGTCGCCATATAATCAACGTAGAGCCCCACATGAGCCCGAATGTCGAAGGACTTATTATCGGGAAACCTAAATTGGACTGGCACACCGCCACAGACAACATCCAGCGATGTTGAGCTTGAATGGCCGTAGCAATCGACGATGATTGGGGTAGAATTCACGATGGGATTTAAAATGCTGGTGGGCTGGTGGGCTGGTGGGCTGGCGGGCTGTTGATTTAGTCTTTTCATCAGCCGCTGGGCGCTAGCGGGCTGTTGATTTAATCGTAACCCGCTGCGTCAGCGAGGGATGTTGGAGAAAAACGCGGGCATTTTTTATCCCTCACTGACCTGTCGGGTTGTGAAAACCCATTAAATCAACAGCCCGCTAGCCCCGGTTAATTCTGCAGTGATTTTGCGACGAAAACCGGACGCTAGCGCATTCCGGCTGATTAAATCAATAGCCTGCTGGCTCGGTCGGGAGACCGGCCAGAACAGAGACCGGCCTTAACTGAGCTTTCTGCTGGCGAATAAAAACGCCGCATGCCAACCACTGATTTCACAGAATGCACTGATCGGGACAAAGCACTTATCCGTGCTCTCTGTGCTATCCGTGGTTAGACTTCACAAATGCAGTTGAGCAGAACGCAATCGAGCGATTCGTTCCTGTGGATCTTTTGCCAACTTGTCATCCTGCTGCTGCTGATTTCGATGTCCACTGGCCTTGCGGGGCGCTGCAGGATGCCACAAGTGAATCGCTGGCAGCCATCCACCTTCAGCAACTGACAACGTCCGCAGGCGAGACAGAAATTCGACATCTTCACCGCCCCAGCCAACAAACGATTCGTCATGACCGCCGATCTCCCAGTAACTGCTGGCTCGCAACGCCATCGGGGTGGGATTATTCTGAACAATGAATTCCGGATAACATGCCGTCGGCCACTTCAGATCTCTCATGAACGCCTCGGTTGATGTTTGGTCCAGATGAAAATTGAAACGTGATGGCCGCACGCCCTCGACCTGCTGCAGGACACGACAACACTCCGCCACATAGTCCTTCGGAACGACATAGTCCGCATCATGGATCATCAGGAACTGGCCCCGAGCTGCCCGTGCCGCAACATTCAGGGCTTTGCTTTTATTGAACTCAACTCCAACTTCCTGCCGGTCGTGCAGGTACCGAACATCACTCGGCAATTGTGAATTCAATTCCGGGGTCATGCTTTGTTCGACGACAATGATCTCCATGGCCTGATGAGACTGCCCCCTTAACGAAGCGAGCACTGTCTGAAACTGCCGCAGGCGATCTGTCCCACCCACAGCCACCAGCACGGACGCTTCCGGAGAATTCGAACGGGACACAGGCTGGTCAAAGTTGAGAGCTAGTGGCCAGCGACGAAGACATCGCATTAGTAACCGATGACCAATGTCTGGAAAAACTCGGGACACTGTCAGTTGAGACGAATCGCGCCACTCGCAAATGCGTCCTCCTGAGATCCTGTCACGTGAAATCGCTTCGCCGCGATTGCAAAGGTCCAGCCAGTCAAACGACCTGATTGGCCATATTGCCAGCTCAGTCCTCCATCGCTCATGCAGCCAGCAGCCCAGCTTTTCTTTGAGCGATGATAAAGCCAAAGTCTTCTTATTCATGAAGGTCTAAAAATTTCTGCTTCAGCAGGAGAGGCAGGCAATATTCCGAAGACAGTGGTTGTTCGTGCAGCGGCTGAGATTTTTGACGGCACCAAAGTAGACATCACTCTCTGAGTGATGAAAGCTCGTTGGCATCGCACCTGAGAAGCGAAATCCAGACGTCAAAAAAACATCACGTCGGGAACAAGGCTCTCGTCACTCAGAGAGTGGCGGCTACTTTAAGAATTGCAGCATCTCAGCGAAATTCGACTCTGAGAACCCGCGTCAGCCCAATTTATCCCGCTTTAATTTCAGACGATCCTCAACCATCGATCGAGCCGTGCGATGAACAGCAAGCACATTGTCCAGTCCCATTTCCCAGGGCTTGGCGGCGTTCGTTAACTCTCGTTTGACTGGGTCGTAACAGGTGCAGTCATATCCGGTGTCGCTCAGGCGCTGCACAAACTCGGCTGTCGAAACACCGAACAGCTTCGAATATCCGGCCATCTCTATTTGCATGACTGGCGGGTTTCCCTGCCGGAGCATCTCTGTGGCACCTAACAATGCCAAAGGCTCGTGACCCTCAATGTCCAGCTTTGCCATCGCGTAGTGATTTTCACCACAGTATTCATCGAGCCGAACAGCGGGCACGCTCTGCGAGGTGCCCGTCTCTTCGCCAATACGGCGTACATGGGACTGACAATCATCTGCCGAGAATCCAAATTCCACATGGCCTGTCTTGTCGGTTACGGCAAGTCGATGAATTGTGACTCTGCCCGTCAGGCCATTAAGCTGAATTGCTTCCTGTAATCGCCTGGAAGGAATAAGAGCCGGCTCAAACGCGTCTACATGACCTTCGGCCCCAACAAGATCTGCGGCCAGAATGGAATAGATTCCGACATTGGCACCGATGTCAAGGAATCGATCACCGGGCCGAAGATAGTCATACAAAAAGCACATCTCCCACCAATCGGAGAGGCCATTGAAGTAATACGCGGCACTCATCGAATGACTGTCGCGATAGCCTGGAAGACTCATTCCGTGATATCGAAACGGCAAATCCCGACGGAGCAGATGCTTATAAATCTGCCACCGAGCGAATCGCAGCAATCCTGCAACGCGACCGTTCGCATTGGCCGGATGCTGCCAAACTCTTTCAGCTGTCTTCAGAAACTGATTCAACCGGTTCTCTCTCCCTGTGTGCGGGCTGGCACGCCGCACCAGATTTCATTGGCGGGTACATTTTTGGTCACAACGCTTCCTGCTCCGATCACAGCTCCATTTCCAATCGATACCCCAGGCAGAATTGTGACACCCGCCCCCAGCCAAACGTCGTCGCCCAGAGTCACTCCTCGCCGGTCGGTCGCCTGCGGCTGCGTCCGAATTGTCTGCCCGGCACGCATCTGATGATTGGCGGCCACAAGAGTGCAATACTGGGCAATCAAACAATCCCGACCGATCCTGATGGGAGCCTCCCCGGAGGCTCGCAGATTATTAAACTGACCGATCCAGGTGTTCTCTCCTACGGCGATGTCGCCATACCCTGTCACTGAATCTCCGAAACTCAGGACGGTCCCTCGTGAGATTCGCACTTTCGTTGCCGAGAACCGAACTCGATCGTATCCCAGGATAATGGTCTCCCTTTCGATCACAACGCCAGGATGATTCTCCATCACCTGCTGCCGCAGGCGAATTTCGGCAACCAGTTCCTGCAGTCCTTCCAGACATTCTCGATGTCGAAGGCAGGCGAGCGAACGGACAAATTGTTTGATTGAGTCCATCATTAAAAAAGCCACACTTCGCTGGCCAATGACATATTCGATGCCACGGTTTGCTGAAAACAACGCGAAAGAAAATGTTGATGTCTATTTATGTCCGTCGGAGCCACTGCACCTGAGGCTCGCGATTCATCCGAGATATCCGTGAAATCCGTGGTTTGAAATGCTCTTGGTTTTTGACCACGGATCACCCGGAGTTTACGGATCAGAACAGTTCTTTGTCGGTCGAGTGTTCGACAGACCGTCGGAAACAAAGTGATCACAGATTTACGTGTTTCAACCATTTATTGAGGAACAACAGCGACCATAGCTGCTGCCCTTGATTTTTCTGATGCTTGTGAGAAAGCAGGATCAGCTCCAGGGAACCGCGATCAAAATACTTCAACAGCCGACTGTCCGTCCCTGCGAGGTTGTCTCGCAGCTCAGGAAAGAACTGATCGCTGGCCAGCCAACTGCCAATAGGCATCGCAAAACCCATTTTTTTACGATCAAAAAATCCCCGCCCAAAAGTCTGCTCGGCCGCCCACCGCAAGGGAACCTTATTGACATAACCATGCATTGCCGCTTCAGGCGATCGTCCCGATTCCCAAGGCCTCACCCGCTGCTTCGCAGGAATCCTGAAGGCAAACTCAGCCAGCTCATGATCCAGCAACGGCACCCGAACCTCCAGCCCGTGGCACATACTGGCGATGTCGACCTTGTTCAGATTGTTGTACGGCAGATAGTCGGTAACATCGAGTGTCTGAACCGTATCCAGCAGCGACGTCTCCGTGGTTCGACTAAGGCTTTGAAATCGCTTGCTCAGATACTCGTGCGTTGCGGTGACCACGGACTGATGGTCGGACAGCCACATTTTCTTTCGAGCGTCGGCAGTGAAAATGGCGTTGCGTCCTGTCCACGCATCCATAGGGGTCATTCTTGGCCCCAGCATTCCCAGCCCACGCAGCACGTCGGTGGCAGCCAGCCGCAGCCTCATCGCAGGCTGAAACGTGCGCTGAAATTCGGCCAGCATCCAACCGTAATGAGAATAGCCACCGAAGATTTCATCACCGCCGTCCCCGGACAGCATCACTTTCACATCGCGGGCTGCCGTTTCTGCAACGCGATACGTACAAACAGCAGAGCTGTCGGCAAAGGGCTCCCCGTAGCGTTGCACAAGCAAATCCAGAGTCCCCAGGACATCCAGATCCAGTTGCTGTTCGTGGTACTGAATCGGCAACATGGATGATGACTGCCGCGTGATGGCTCGTTCGTCATAGGCCGCATCGCCAAAACCAATGGTGTAGGCATTCACGGTGCTGGAGGATTGGCGAGACATGGAGGCGACCACCACACTGGAGTCGATCCCGCCCGACAAAAATGCGCCGACCGGCACATCGGCAATCAGATGACAGCGAACAGCATCCGACAGCTTTTCCGCAAGTCCTTCTTTCCATTGTTCCTGGTCCAGTGCCGGATCTGCCTGAAAACGGCATTCCCAGTAACGCACAAAGCGAAGCGGATCGTCCGGACTTTTTAGCAGACAATAGTGACCCGGGGGCAGCTTGAACACATTGCGAAAGATCGACGCGGGAGCCGGGATGTAGCCATAGTACAGATACAGGTCGAGCGATTCCGGCAACACCTCTCGACGATACCCGGCACCCAGGCCAGAAAAGGCTTCAATCTCAGAGGCAAAGGCAAGTCCCTGGTCATACCGGCACAAACAGAGCGGCTTAATCCCAAAGCGGTCGCGGGCCAGAAACAGTTCTCTCCTGTTTCGATCCCAGATCGCAAACGCAAACATTCCCCGAAGTTGCAGCAGACACTCGGTCCCCCAGGCGGCATAGGCCGCCAGAATCACTTCGGTATCACCCGATGTCTGAAACCGAAATCCCTTGTCTTCCAGCTGACCCCGCAGCTCTCGGAAGTTATACAGCTCGCCGTTGTATACGATCGAATAACCAGCCTCATTGTGCATTGGCTGATGGCTGTGGGCGACATCGATAATGGACAGCCTTCGATGGCCAAGTCCCAGGTCGCCATCTTCAAAATATCCCGAGGCGTCGGGACCCCGATGGATCATTTGATCGGTCAAGGCTCGCAATTGCCCGGAGTCGACGGGCCTGCGTTCCCGATTCCATATTCCCGCTATCCCGCACATTGCTGATCCATTTCTCCAGAAAGTGCGTGGATGCGAGAAAGCTCTTCCTGACTGGCCAAGCCTGTATGCAATGGCCACTCTTCCCCGTGTTTCATAATCTCCGGAATACCGAACAGACGACGTTTGGCCTTATAAAAATTGTCCGAACAGGTCGCTGGCAGCCACGAAAACCGTGTGGCCAGACTGTTGCCCTCATCCAGCCGTCGCACAGGTTCCACGGGAACGGGCCGGTCCGGAAATGTCAGTGACTTCTGCAGTGCCGATTCCCATTCGTCAACACATCGGTCCCAGGAAAAATTCCGCGTGACAAATTCATGAGCCTGTCGGGAAATCCTGTGCAAAAGAGACCGGTTCTTCGCGAGCTTTACGATCTGACCGGCACACTCTGTCACGTCGCCGATATTGAACAGGCAGGCCGTCTGGTCATGGAGCAAAAAACCCTCTGCCCCCGAACCAATGAACCGCGATGAAACGGGAACAATTCCATGAGCCATCGCTTCAATCAGCGACAGCCCGAAAGCTTCAGACTGGGAGAACATCACCAGAACGTCCCAGGTCGGATAGTAGTCGCGATGCAGGCGTTCTGATTCAATGAACCCATGAAAAGTTACCGACTCTGATGTGATGGCCTGCTTCAGGGACATCTCGCAAGGCCCACTGCCCACAATGTCCAGATGAAAAGGAAGCCCGGACAACTCAAGAGCACGAACCAGGCCGACAAGATCGAGAACTCGCTTGTCTTCGTTTGTCAGTCGGCCCACATAGGCGATCCGCAGGCGACTCTCGGGTGGCGACGCCGTTCGCAGTGCCCCTCGCTCAATCCCATTCGGCGCATGAAAGACGCGTTCCTTCGGCATTCCGCCCCATTCCAGCAGTCGACAGGTTAACGCTCCAGGATTGATCGAAAGATCGGCAAACGGCTGGAATAACTTTGCATCGGCAATCTGCTGCGGCAGGTTGCCATGAACAGACAGCACGTACCGAACTTTGAGCCCCCCTGCCCGCTTGATTTCACAAATGGCGTCATGTGCATCAATCACAGTAAGTGGCACATAGAAAGCGGGACGCAGTCGCTTGATCAACCGCGACACTTCCCGCACACGAGCTGCCATGGTCAGCACAGAACCATCGACGATGACAGTCTGCAGATCCGGATGCGCTTTCCGATACCCCACGGAGTCATTGGTTGACGGACCATGAACCAGCGCTACTACCGGATCCCATCCACGCCTTTGTAGACCGTCACAAAGCTGATCCAGCCATGTCTGAAGTCCGCCGATCGGACTGCACGTGGGACATACGAACAGAAGACGTCGATTGGTCACTGACATCCTCAAAAAGATGACTGCTTCGGACTGGCTAATTCGGCCACGTACGAACGTGCTCGGATCAACGGATTGCGGCCGGCCAGGAACCAACGTTCCACAGCAACAAAAAATCCAAATCCCACCATGAGACAGACTGTCGGATAGATCAGCATCCGCAGAGCCCAGTCGGTCACGGAATGGGACAATGGCAGATACTCTTCGAGCAAAAACAACAGCGGCACATGGGTCAGGTAGATGGAATAAGAGATCTTTCCCATCCAGGCAAATACCCGGCTCACAGGGTTCTGCAGAATGAGGGTCTGCGAATTCTGAACACACCAGTTCATCAGGCAGAAAAAGCCAACAGCTGTCATCAGTTCACCAGAAATGCCGACCTGAACCAGGTGCCGCGACCATACCTGCATGACGGGATGCACCGCCAGACCTGTCTTTGTCAGGAAACTGAAGACCATACCATTCGCCAGGCAGCCCACGATGATGGTCCCAAGGGCAACGCGAATGGACGAGCACCAGGCTGGTAACCGACTGTTTCCGAAATAAGCGTCTACGGCGAGGGCACCCAGACTCCAGTGCATCCAGTAGCTGAAAGGCCACATGCCCCACATACCGAGACCACCAATGGATTCCACCGACGCCATGGCTGACGAACTGATCCAAAACCGCCAGCTGATCGTCGTAACCGCGGCAACAAGGGCTGCAAAGATGGCGTTTCGCTTTCGGATCAGAAAAAACAACGGGAAGTAAAGCAGATACAACTGCTCCGCCATGCCCAATGACCAGAACGCACCATTTCCAAGACCCACGGGATACTTTGCGGTCAGGTTATGGACAAGGAAAAGATGGGTCAGCAGGTCGGGGATAAGCGACTGAAACAGATCATTGCTTCGATCATGCAGCCAAAACGCACAGCTCAGACTCAGCACGATGGCCGCAAGGTACGGAGGATAAAGCCGCCAGAAACGCTTCTTCCAGAATTCGACCCAGTTGAGCCGGGTGCTCTGATCCGCTCCCGATTTGGCTTTCTTTATTGCCGCTCGCCGGTGAATACAGAACCCCGAGATCAGCACAAAAAGAGGTACTCCCAAATAGCCCAGGTCCATGGCCAGCGCAGGAAAGAACCATGGATTTTCGCGAAAGCCACCATGGGCATAGTGCGGCGTATGATTCAGGACAACTGCAAGGACAGCAAGTCCACGCAGCACGTCAATGCCCATCAGTCGTTCGGCAGCCAGTTGTTCCGGGGTGCTCAATGAAGCTGATTGTGACGAAACACTTGACATAATTCTTTCAGCGTGGGTCTTGGGCAGGACCCGTCCCATTGCAGTTCTTAACCACTGATCACACAGAGGACACGGATCTTTTCTATCCAATGCGATTCATCCGTGAACTCAGTGGTATCCGTGGTCAAAATCACCCAAAGACAAATCAGTCAAATCGCAATTCTTAACCACTGATCACACAGAGGACACGGATCGCTTCTGTCCAATGCGACTCATCCGTGAACTCAGTGATATCCGTGGTCAAAATCACCCAAAGACAAATCAGTCAAATCGCAATTCTTAACCACTGATCACACAGAGGACACGGATCGCTTCTATCCAATGCGATTCATCCGTGAACTCAGTGGTATCCGTGGTCAAAATCACTGCACTGCTCATAAGTCAAATCGCAGTTTTTAACCACTGATCACACAGAAGACACGGATCGCTTCTGTCCAATGAGATTCATCAGTGAATTCCGTGATATCCGTGGTCAAATAAGGTCTTGTTCGCGTCACCGGACAATGCGTTTCCACATCATGTTCTTGTTCTTAAAGTTGATCAGGATCGCCAGTCGCAAGTTCGTGATATTCAGATATCCAAGCATCTGAGCAACGTGCGTATCAGAAAAGGCCGTCACGACCTTAGGATCTACAATGACAAGATCATCAACAATCAGATCGGGGATGAGCGTCCCAATCAGCTCACCGTCATAATGCACAGGGAACTCTCGTTGCTTTTCGATTCGATGGCCAATCTTTCGAAGCTCGATGACCAATGCATTTTCATACAACTTTTCATCAAGCCCGGGGCGAAGCGTATTCAGCACTCTCATTGCAGCGCCAATAATCGCTTCGCTCAATTCCTTATGTAGCAACTCCCCGCTCATCGTCTGTTTGCTTTCCTGAAAAAGCAGGTAAACACCGATTTCACGAAGCACATCGATCGCTTCTATCCAATGCGATTCATCCGTGAACTCAGTGATATCCGTGGTCAAATCACTGCACTGTTCATAAGTCAAATCGCAATTCTTAACCACTGATCACACAGAGGACACGGATCCATTCTGGCCAATGCGACTCATCCGTGAACTCCGTGATATCCGTGGTCAAAATCACTGCACTGTTCATAAGTCAAATCGCAGTTTTTAACCACTGATCACACAGAGGACACGGATCCATTCTGGCCAATGCGACTCATCAGTGAATTCCGTGATATCCGTGGTCAAAATCACTGCACTGTTCATAAGTCAAATCGCAGTTTTTAACCACTGATCACACAGAGGACACGGATCCATTCTGGCCAATGCGACTCATCAGTGAATTCCGTGATATCCGTGGTCAAAATCACTGCACTGTTCATAAGTCAAATCGCAGTTTTTAACCACTGATCACACAGAGGACACGGATCCATTCTGGCCAATGCGACTCATCAGTGAATTCCGTGATATCCGTGGTCAAATCACTGCACTGTTCATAAGTCAAATCGCAGTTTTTAACCACTGATTTCACAGAGGACACGGATCCATTCTGGCCAATGCGACTCATCAGTGAACTCCGTGATATCCGTGGTCACAATCACTGCACTGCTGATCCTTGTCATTCAAAGCGACGCCCGAAAGCGACGATTTCCGCATTTTCTTCAGGCGTCATCAGTCCGCTAGCGGTCGGCCATTCACTGCCAGGCTCCGAATGCAGAACCGGCTTGCCGATCAGGTGTCGAATCCTCAATTGAAGCGACGACGGGACCCCGAGTTCCGTAAGACGACCGTCCAGCTTTTCCGGAATTCGGGGGAACGGCCCGGACACAGCTGGAAGTTCCATACATTGATTCAGAGCATCTCGCCACGCATCCAGCGAACCGGCAAACGAATAGCGCCCTGTCTGTGATTTCATCGCCGCTTGAGACAGTTCCGCCAGTCGCTCGGGAGACCGAGCCAGTCGGGCCACGTGCATGGCGGCAACCTCCGGCCTCCCTACTGGAAAAGTCAAACTATTGACGTCGTTGAGGAACTGTCCTTCCGCCTTCAACCCGGTGAACTCAGAAATCACCGGCACAACACCATGGGCCATGGCCTCGCGGGGCGAGATTGTAATTCCTTCCCACGCCGAAAAATGAATAAAGCAGTCACTGTCAGGATAGTGCCGCGAGTAAAGGGCGTCCTGATCCACCCAGCCGCACATGACCACTTTCCCCGCGGTGATGTAGTCGCTCAATTCACGGCGAAGTCGATCTTCTTCCGGCCCGGCTCCACAGATTTCCAGCCGAAATGCGACTCCCTGATCCGACAGTGCGTTCACAAACGGGATGAGATCCAGAGCACGCTTTTGAGACTGTTCCAGCCGTCCCGCGTACAGAAGCCGAAATGGCCCACCTGTCGCAGACTTCGGCTGTGTGACGCATGGCGGGTGAACGCCGCCTCCAATGCTTTGCACTCGAGCGCCATCCAATCCGGCAATTTCTGTACAGGCCGCCGCGATCAGATTTCCGGACGTCACACAAAAATCGATATTGTCTCGACAGCGACGCACATCGCTGATGTAGGGAGCTTCGAAGGCTCTGACCCCCACCATCAGACGCGGTGCTTTCGCTGGATTCACAGTCTTCAATCGAGCAACCGCCTCGTACGCATCAAACACTCGCATGGACAGCACAACATCCGGGGCCACACTCCTGATCGTTGAACGCAAAGCCTTTAATCGAGCTCCGCGGGTTCCCATCGTCCCGTCAATTTCGACCGTCGGCAGATTCGCGTGTACTTCTCGGTAAGCATCCGGATCATCGAACCGCGCCCCTCGGGTCAACCCCAGCACCGTCTCCCAGCCCCGTGCCGGCAGATCGCGACACAAATCCGCAATGATCCGATCGGCACCGCCTAGAGGATTATGAGATCGGGAAATAATCAGAAGCCGAGGCACTCAGGACGACTCACCAGAAATGATCATTGGAAGAAATACAAGACCAAGGTCAGCTCAGGCTCGGGGAACTGCCGGAGGAATTGACTTCTACAAGGCCTTCTCTCGGTCGACAATTGGCGAAATACTCAAAACCAGCCTTCTCGATACCCCTGATCGACGGCGAGTTAGATTCACGAGCGTAAACAATCACCGGATTATCTTTACAAAACTGCGACGCAAGGTGCTTCAGTAACGAACCATAATATCCCTTGCCTCGATCGGCCTCAAAAGTATAAAAATCAAGAAGCCATATAGCACCAGAGGAAACCTGAACAGATTTTTCCAACTCGGACAGGTACACGCTATTTCCTGCAAAGACCCAGCCAAATGCAACCGGGCTATCTTGAACTCGCAAAGCAAATAGACGCCAGCCCTGCTGAAATCGCTCATACGTTCCGCGAGACAATCCGTACGGACGTCGGCCAATAACTCGAGCATAATTCACATATTCTGCGTAGGTGAATTCTATTAAATCATGTTCCGGCGAAACTTGAAATGCAGGACTGTGGTAAAAGCGAACGACATCTTTTGCGTGATCGTCCTTTCGGCTGATCAGACGGCGAACGATGGCGCGAGGCGAAACCAGTCGTCGTACTCTGTCGGCGAGTCGTGCTGCGTTCGCCATGAAAGCGAACTGGCGGGAATTGTTGAGCAGAAAAGAATGATAGTGTTCCACAGTTGATGCATAACGGCTCTTGTAGGATTCGTCACCAACGCCAAAATCGAACACTTCAAGTTGTTGATCAACAGCGAACGAAAACAACTCGTACATCAACACTTCTCCTGGCCACTGGTTGATGTACTTAATGTTGATGGCGGGCAAATGGTAAAGAAAGGTCTTGTGCCAGACATAGCCAAAGTGCATGGCAACGGTTTCATTATTCCATCGGACCGTGGTTAGAACCACAGCAGGGCTGCCACCACCATCACAACTTGCCTCAGAAAACGACCTGCTGTACAACTGAAAAGTCTGTTCCTCAGCAAGAATTGAAGGCTGCCCTTCGAATCCCCAACGCTCTCTATGCATTGCAGCAAGCACCTGTACATGGTCGCCTGGCCCTGTAAAGTCATGGGAGACAGACAGTATTCCGGCTCGGAGGAACGCATTCTTATGCCGTTTCAGACTCTTCTTCTTCAGTACCTCGGCAAACGGAAGCACGTTGTTTTCACGGACTGGATTTGCGATCGACTTTATTGGCGGACCGCAAATCATGGAAACGATCTCCGCATCTTCCCGCCGCAAGTGCTCCAGCAGGACCGGAGTGCCAGCCATTTCCTTCCCGAAGAAATCGATCAGAATAGTCCAGAAAGCCAACCGTTCTGCCTGTTGCACAACAGGACACACGAAGTCAGCACAAGGAAACGGAAGTGGAACTAACCCTTCCAGTTTCTGACCACCAGCCCGAAAGGCGGATGAGCGGAAGCCCAGCAATCCTATGAGTTCTTCGCCGCGGTACACCTTGAAAAGCGTTCCACCGCGAACCTCGGCACAGAGACGCAGCCAAGCCGGGTAGTTAAATGGAGTTTTGCTATCCTCGGACTGCTGTGCATAGAGATTCGAAACATCTTCCCAGTTCCCGGACAATGCGCCCGAACACTGCTGAACACGATTAGCCGCGGGCAGCAATGGGATGATCCTTCCATTGACTCAAAATTTCGGCCTGAAACAGCTTTGATACTTTGGAAGCAGGACCGCCAGGATCGCGAGCATCCATCCAGCACCGCTGCACAATCTGAGGATTCCTTGATGAACGTAATTGCTCAGTACCAAATGCCAAATCAATCTTCAGGTCGCGGAACAGTCTTTGGTACGTCTGGATACTAATCGATGCATCAGAATAAGGGAACGCATACAGACGACTCGGCGGGCTGAACAGTTCCTCAATACTGTTCATCGAATCCGCAACCTGAGTGACTTGTTCATCGTCGGTCAGTTCTTCGTTTCGAGGATGGTCTACACTATGACCACCGACCTCGACCAACCCGGAAGCCAGCATTTCATGCACCTGATGCACAGTCACATAAGGCCGATGCTGTTGTGCATACTGCGAACTACTAATACCACACACCTGCGCCGCCAATTCCACCAGAAATCTTTGTTTGTACGGAACTCGTTGCAGGTAACGTTCAATTGGCCCGTTGACTAAAACTCCATGCTCCGTAAGCAAATGCTTGACAGCAAACTCTGCATCCGGGTCCTTCTCGCAAAGGTTAAGAATCAGGCTGACCGTGTTTTCCACAAAAAGTGAGTGGTTGTCGACGAAGTTTCGTGTCAGAAAAAACACGAACGACATCTGCCGTTGAGCGAGTTGCGGGAACGCGTGCTCATAGACTTCCCTATATCCATCATCGAAGGTAATGAGACATGGATTCTTTGGAAGCGGTTCTCCATCCTGAAGATGTGAAAGCAGCCTTGCCGCAGTAATGGGATTGAACCATTCCTGAAGGAAATCAAGTTCTTCGCCAAATGACTGTACAGAATGGACGTTCGAGTACAATCGGGACAAATGAGGCGGCAGCTCATCGGCGATCACATGATAGTAGAATGAGACGAGTCTTCCACGAGTGACCTTTTTGACCACTGAAAACGGCATCGCTGAAATCACAGACTGAGCGATCTTCCATTTCGCCGATCTTGCACAATCAAGCATTTTCATGGGACGTTATTGACGATCTCTGTCGACGATCGGTGTCTGAAACATTGAAACAACAAAAATCCATGAAGGTAATTGGCAGGGCGAATAGCAACGAGTTCTTTTGGGGTGTTGGTGAAGCGAGTCATGCATTTAACCGATGAACGCTTTTTGATCAGGCAGTAGAAATTCTCGCACCTGAGCCTGAAAATGCTCCCGGCTGAGGACCCCCTGGCCGATTCGCCGTGTACTCAGAGCCATGCGATCCAAACTGGCAGAATCGGAAGCCAGAGACTCGAGCATCTGCGCAATGTTCATAGCGTTAAGGTCGTTGCAAAGACATCCGAATTGTTGTTGCTTACAGAATTCCGTAAGAGACCCATAAGCGGGTGAATGGACGAAGACGGGCTTCCCCGTCTGAGCGTAAGTCGAAAGTTTTGTCGGAAACGAAAGTTCAGTGATAGGACGTTGCCCTGGTTCAAAACCTTGCGGAAGGTATAGCAGATCGCAAGCCGCCATCAGTTGCACCGTATCATGCGGGGATTGCCAGCCATAGAACCGCACATCCGCTGGCGTGCCGGAATCCAACTCAATAACGGGGCTTGCGATCAACATCTGAACTTTTTTTCCGCCCAGCTTCCAACGCTTCAAATACAAGGCTTGCTGGAATGCCTTCCACGCCGTTGTGGCATACATCGAACCACAAAAACCAATTCGAAATTGACTTGGATCCGTTATTCGGCATGGAATTGCGGACGTTGAACCCATTCCATGGCGGATGATAATTGGCTTCTCTTGAGTGTCTGGCTCGTAAGCCGTCTGCATCTGTTCGGAAATAACGGCCACTTTTTCCGCATGGCGAATCAGAAATCGGAACCTGCCAAGAGTCCGTCTGGCCGAGAGAGAATCCAGATTCCGCAGAAAAATCAGATGCTGTGGATCGTCCCAAACCTGAACGAACAAAGGAACAGAAAATTTTTTTACCAGGAAGTAAACCACATCTATGACAGCGATCGAATCCAGTATCGCCCATAGTCGGGAACCACCAGCCGCGATCACTCTGGCATGAACTTCATCCGCTTTCTGCCGGGCAAATCGCTCATAAGACAAAATCCGTCTGACTCCGTTTTTCACCCCCACGAGCCAATTCGGTTTAGCAGTTGCCGCTGATTCAAGTGGCGGTTCCAGCCACGAAGAATTCCATGTCGAATCCAAGGTGCCCACGGTCGCAGGGTTGCTTGTGATTGCAATTGTCTGCACCCGGAAATCATGCAGGGCCCGGAGTGAATCGGCGATGAGTATCTCGCCAACGTGTCGGCTTCCTGGCATCGAACACGCAACAAGCGAGATGGCATTCATGTTCGTTTTCGAAGGCATTTACAGTCAGTGATTCCACAAATCCAGCGGCGATCAATCAAGGCTTCTCAAACAGGCAGTCAATCTGCAGAATTCGACGATCGCGAGGGCTGACCCATTGATCAATGTTTCCGCGATAAACCAATCCGCACTCACTGGTGAGGAAACGATAGAGTTCGTCAAAAGATGGTGCCCCCGAATACAAAGGGAATAGACTAATCTCGAGAACAATTGCAGCAGCTTCCTTAATCGTTCGCAATGCCCCGTTTAAAACCTCCATCTCAAACCCTTGCACATCGATCTTGATGAAAAGTGGTCCTTTCAATTGAAGTTTCAAATCATCCAGCCGTCGCACCTCAATTTGTTCCACTGTTGTTTGTGCCGTATGAGGCAGTTCAGAGAAATGAAGTTCCTGCATGGCTAGCAATGACGAACTTGGCGAGAACCCGTTGCGATGAATGATCGTGGATCCAGACTTGCTTCCAAGTGCAAAAGGATGAATATCAATCGGCTGAAGTGAGCCTGCAGCATTGTGCAGCACGTCCAAACAACACTTTAAAGGCTCGAATGAGTGGATCTGCACTCCTGGCAGGAGCTTGCGAGTCAATGTAGCAAATTGCCCCTCATTAGCACCAATGTCAAGAACCGTGTTTGGACAATATCTTGTAATGAAACACCATTGTTCCAACTGTTTCTGTTCAGCATCTATCTGCCGCCACTTTGCTTGCGTAGAAACACGCTGCACTTCCCAACCTAAGGATCGCACGAGTCGATGAACAGAATTTCGTATGTATTGCATTGCCTGTGCTCAATTCCTCCAAGCGACCTCTTCGATTCAGATCCCGCCGAGATTGGCAATTTTCTGCTGAATGGAATGAGCCATTTTTGATACTCGACACTCCCAAGTGTGTCGCCTCATGCATTCCTCAGTCGCAGTGCGCCAGCAGGATGAATCACGAACCGCCGACAAAAGCTCGACTTCAAATTGCTCAACGCAGCCAAACTCTACAAACGGGAATCCATCGAGCACACGTTCGAATTCTCCAGAGTCGGGCTTAAATCCGCAGACGACTCCTCCCGACTGGTAGGCTTCAAAATTTCGTGCGGTCAACATCGAAACTCGCCCGGTCAATTCGGGATATTCGAAGTTTCGTGGATGGACGACTACGATCTGCGCTTCATATAGGGCACTCAGAAACGCAGCACGCGTTTTGAATAACATTTGCCCCGGATACTCGTCTCGCAAATATTTGAAACCGTGTTTCTGGCTAAAGCCAACGAAGAAATCGTCCAGTACGCGATTGGTGCGGCCAATGTTAAGGATGGTTTTCCGTTTTTTCCCCCAGTCCAGTGCCTTAGGGGAAAACTCCGTGCTGATGGCTGCCTGAGGGAGCCACTGCACATCGCACTGCAAACGGCCTCGGAAATGCTCGACCGATTGCGAACTGGACATGTAGACGCACTGGACAGACATTGCTTTTTGCAGAATATCCTCAGTCAACTGCCATCCAGGTTCCCAGGTATCAAACAGATAAAGCCATTTCCGCCATGAAACATCCTGCAGGACTGGTAATACGTCTTTTGAAAGTCCCATCAGGAATAAAATAACGTCCCCGGATGCCCGAGTCGTCGATCCATGCTGCGACGTTGAAACTCCAACAACACGTTGCAGTCGACGGACTAACGCGTGGAATCTCCCGTTTTGTGACGGTCCGGGAGTCCAGTCCGTAACGATCTTTGCCCCTGTGGCATTTGCAAAGGCCTCTTCTGCTGCCCACGCGACTGGCATGAAACAGCCGTTCTGCAGGCCACGAGTTGAAAAGACGTTCAATGGCTCACCTTAATTACGAGAGGCTCGTATTCAGGATATTTTATAAGGTCAGGCAAGTCCCCGAATTATGTGACAAACCAAGAATCACCAGCCAAACAACTTATGCGTCAATGAATTGATACGCTTTTTGTAATGCTAATGCTGAGCGATCCCACGAGTATCCTATAGCGTGTCTTAACGAACGCTCTGAAAGCACATACTTTTCCGCTTTGCACTCCAATAGACGGTTTGCCAACATTTCGGGATCATGAGGGTCAAAATATAACGCCGCCTCACCGCCGACTTCGTGAAACACTGGGATGTGTGAAAGAATCGTAGGGGCGCCGCATTGCATGGATTCCAGAACCGGAATACCGAAACCTTCAGCGAGCGAGTGATAGAGGGTGCGATCTGCTCAGTGCGCCCCCCGGACGTGGACCCAAAGGTGCCAAATACCTGTGTTTTTGAAAATCCACGCATAGAAACACCATATAACACCCGGCGGTCAGCGATCTAAACTCGGTGTCGGCCCCGAAAATCGGGGCTTTTTGTGCGCATTGGACAGATCGCACCCGTGATAGATGAACGCAGTTGCACCGCAATACGCCTCACGTAAAACGGAATCCGATGCTTTTGGACAGACAATTACCCGATCCTCAAGATGCCGGCGAACTACTTGGTGGGCTAAGTCGGGATCCAAATTCCCATGCCCGCCAACGATGCGCAGCGAATCGTCCACCTTATCGGCCGCCCAAGCGGACGGCACCCAGCAGCGAGTGTCAAGACCGCGATTGGAAAGAACTGGCGATCGACGATTTCTCTTACTTGTTCTTAAGATCGGGTTGTTGGTCAAATTGGATGTACACATTTCAATTGCTTAATTGCCCTGGCGATTTATGAGTCGCGGAGTTTGGAAATGGACAGCTAAAACAAACGATTCGAGAGTGCTTTTATTCTACGAGTGCCTTAAATCTGATATTTCAATTCAAAAGCTCTTGAAACTCTTAATAATTAACGAGTTCATTTTTCTAGCGAAAATCTGAAGCCGTTTTTAGAAGTTTTCGAAAGAAAGCCCTGCAATCGGGGTTTCAGCAAATTGGGTAAAAAATTCGCCAGCGTCATATATAGTGCTATTTTACCGGATTGTCACGTCAATCGAATGCATGCAATTTTTGCACATGAATAGTTCGTATAACAACCGCACGTACCGCGTTCAGTGTCGGACCGCCGAATGGACAACTTGCGGGTTGGAATCTTTGATACTCCAAATTTCCAACATTGAAAATTCAGATTTCAATGCGAGTTAAAGAACCTCGACACTGTCGAAATGAACTGGTCCTCAAAGAATACAGGTCTCTCCGGAATATCCGGCATTTCCAGAGACGCATGAAAAGCCGCCTGTAGTCCATCAGCAATTAGACGATAAGAGGTCACGCCGCGAGCTGTAGTGTACCCTCTCAAACCAAAGCGGTTCGCAACCACTGGAACGCCTGCAACCAAACAGTCAGCCACGCGGGTTAGCGATCCCGTTGTTGCGGAATGATTAATCAAAACGCATCTTGCTTGGCACATTAAATCGTGAAGCACTTGCTGAGAAACCGCACCCATCAAACGTACCCTCGGAAATTTTGCTGCATCAAGAGATTCCGTTCCAAAACCAGCGATGACAATTTCGCGATCTGTGGGCACTCCCGCGGACTCAAGGTGGTTAAGTAATTCGGACATGCCGATCATGGTGGGTGGATTCAATGCGGATCCGAGCACAAGGACAGGGCCGTTAAAATTGCCTCGCGACAGTCGCATTTCCCGTATTTTCAACAAAATATCGAACTGATGCGACGGCGGATAGTACGGAAGCAGCAACGATCTGGGGCAAAACATATTTGCAATCGTCAGGTCTTCTTCGCAGATGCAAAAACACGCAAATGCTTGTCCGATCAACGCACACTCAAGACGAATCTTTTTGATCGCAGCATCTTGTGAAGCGCGATCCAAACCCGGCACATAGCCCTCGATGTTTTGTGGCACCACGATGGATGGACGGCCCGAAGTCACATACTCACTATTTGCTAAAAACTTTTCTGAAACGATCAATGCTACTTCGTGTCGATCCAGCATTCTATGTGCATCCCAAGTCTGTCGAACATGCCTCCAGCGGCCGCTGCGGCAAAGTGACCCAAGAGATGAGCAAGTCAAGTACGTTAACTCAATCAGCTTCCGGCCAAACGACGCCTGACGCGGACCAAGATCCGTCATTGACAAATCGGCTCGGGCCAGCAACTCGTGTATCTGAGAACTGCGCTGGCTACCGCCATGCCCCAGTTGATTAGGCTTAAAAGAACTGCTGAAGTAAAGTGTGGACACGCGACTTGTATTGTAAGGTTTCGGCTATTGAAAGAACTTCGCCTGCGGGAAAACTCGACCGGCGATTTTGCTTGGACAATTTGCTCATGGAGCTTTATGGATTGTTTTAATAAATTCAATGATGGCAAGTGCGCTTTTCGAGGGTTTAACGTCCACGCCGTTTCTAGAGAAAAACTTTGGCTATCGATTTCTGCTGGGAGATTTACGTAAGTTTAACTTAAAAGCAGAAGGAAGCGTAATGAAAAACTGTTTCATTGACACGGCAAGTTTTAAGTTCTCTTTAGTTGACCAATTGTTGAAACGGCCAATCGAACAATTGCAGGTAGTATTGGGGGGCAAAGTAAACGCAGTGTCTCTCGCATTACGGATGATTTTCCTTTAAAAATGGGAAGCATAGCTTCAGCTACCGTTCCGCTACGGCCCATGATTTCGGATTCTAGATTTTCATGGACTGTTTGCTCGAAACTTGTTTGTTTTTCACGTGCGTTGCTTACGGAAAACCATTTCTTTAATACTACTAAGGGGATTTTTTCCAATATGTTTTGGAACGACGACAGGTCCAAGCTGTGCGTAGTTGCAAGCCGATCAAGGCTTCGTGCGAATGACACCCATTCAGACTCTGAGGTCTTTGCGCAACCCTGAAGCGTTTTGTGATACTGGTCTGCATGATTTCGAAACAGGCCAGCAATGTGCGGCGCAATGATAAGCTTCCCACTGATGCTGCATTGCGCTAGTCCAAATCGTTCACTAAAGAGTGGGAAATTTGAGTTGGTATACGCGTCGTTATGGCAGTTTAAGAATTCGCGGCGAAACGAAATGACAGGCGGTATTGCAACTGAAACGAACAAAGATAGCAAGCATATCATCACGGGGTCTGCTATCGTTACTGTGTTGTTCTGCCAGTCAAGTGGTACGGGCGGTGAGTAAAGAGAATCCCAGTGAATAAATGAAGGTGACTCACCGTAGATTGCAGTCGCAAGGTACCCATCGGCGTTGTTGCAGTCCATTGAAGCGACTGCACGCGGGGCAAAGTCGGAAAATATTATGTCGTCGTCCTGAAGCCACGAGAAATAGACTCCAGTTGAGTTACAAAGGCAATTTGCAAAGTTCCAAGCCGGACCGCGATTTTCTGGAGAGCGAATGTATTTTATGCGTGGATCGCTAAGGCTCCTACACCATTCTTCCGTTCCGTCAGTGGAGGCATTATCAGAAATCAAAACTTCAAGATCATCAACCTGCTGCGCCAATGCAGACGCTAGTGACTGTTTGAGAAAGGCAAGCCGGTTGAAAGTGGGGATTCCTACTGAGTAAAGGGCCATCTTCTTGCTCCAAAAGAGTCTGTGATTTGCACGGCTTAATGGTTGACCTTAGTTTTAATGAAAGCGAAATGAAAATGAGCATGCTTGACGCGTCTAATATCTCAGTATATGAAAGCATCGCAGTTTTTTTTAGCATTCTGTGAGGTCGGTGGTCTTTCTTACGCTAAGCGATTTACGCGTCTTTCGGTTTAACTTACACGCTTTAGGTATCCATCAGGCGCGACTGTGATCAGAAGCTTATGATCGATTTGCTTGTCGATTTCAAATTCGGGGTGCGTTGAAAGATATTGGTGAACGGCAGTTTTTGGATTGTTGCCTGGGCCCCAAGATCGATCTGGAAACATGTCGGCTGGCAGATCTTCAATGATGGCATCAAACACGACGCAATAGCTACCGACCGTGGTCAGCGGGGCATAGGCCTGAAGCTCGGCAAGGACGTGGTCGTGCGTGTGGTTACTGTCCAGACAGACCAACACACATTTGTAGTCATTGGCGATCGAATGAACTTGCTGAATAATTTCGGGAGCGATGCTTGATCCTTGAATCATGTTAATTCGAGACGCCATCGGGTGCGATTCGATTGCGGCACGGTTATGGGCTCGGATATCGATATCGATGCCGAGGACCTTGCGTCCCGATTTGGCTGGATCAATTGTCTCACCTGCCTGAATGGCGTCACAGACGTCAAGTATTGCCAGCATTGAGGCACTCAACACCAGCGAGCCGCCATGGGCGATACCGGTCTCGATGATCAAGTCCGGACGCACACGCCAAATCAACTCCTGCATCGCCACCATATCCTGCGGATACTGAATGATTGGTCGGCCGAGCCATTCGAAGTTGTAGGAGTACTGAGCAGCAATCGTTGCCAATGTGAACTTGGCACTAGATTCCTGTAACTGCGGGTCAAGCCCGTTTCCCGCGATTCGTTGATCACGCTGCAACTCAAATTCTGACTTCATCAGGCACCACGTAGTTAAATTTGTCTTGAGTTAAAACTCGGATTTCCGAGAGATAGTTACTATTCATCACATACACATCTGCATTGTTACCCAACAACTTGTCCATCACGGCTTCTGGCGATTGAACAAGAAGGCCAGTCGCTGGTATGTACCGTCCTTGCTTTGCCGGATTGATATCAACAATCGCATCGACGCGAACTCCCGCTCGCTGCAATAGCAAAGCAAAGATTACTCCTTTGGAGGCCGCACCCCAAATCACTATTGGTCTATCACGGCGATGCTCGTTGCTGCATCGACTTTCGACAATTGTGTTAAGGTACGAGTGGAAGTCCTTTGGAAAACTGAACTGAGGCTCATTAAAGTCGGGGGACCTCAGGGAATCCAGATCCGCGATTACGGAAAGATACTGGCCGCCGAAGGTGTGACCCGCATAGTGCGCCGTTCCAAACATGCGTCTGAAATCAGACAGGCGAAAGTAGTTGACGTGCTCATAGAAAATGTCGAAGAAGGATCGGTGTTCGCAAATCCAATCCAGACACGGAACTTCAATATAGATTCGCTTGGAATTCCCGTTGGAATTCTTGATCAGTTGAAGGAAACTGATCGGATCTTGAATATGTTCCAAAACATGACGCAGCACAATCCCATTCGCAGTGAGACCAAGTTCGGGTCCGTAGAACTCTCTGCGGACCGTCTGATCGTTGCCTTCATACGTAGGATCCAGGCCGATGACACTGAATCCTGCGTTACGCAGCTTGTCCATGAATAATCCTTTGCCGCATCCAACTTCGATAATGTCGGATGAAGGAAAGTGATCTCGAATCAGGCCGCAAACATCATTCAGATGTGCCTGAAAATAAGGACTGACACCCTGTTCATTCTGATAGTTTTCGTCATACACCAGCAGCTCGGGCTGAAATGCGATGTTTGATATCAAGCCGGTCGATAAGTCTTGGGCGAGGACGATATCACCCCGCTGGCATTGAATTGCGTCTTCGGCAGATGCGAACATCCGGTTCTGAAAGACCGGAAATTGCTCCGCTCGGTAAAGTATCGAATATTGGTTCATAGTTTTTCCAACAGTGCATCCAGTTTTTTGCGGTCTCCCCAAAATGCGAGGGGCTCATGCGGCGAATATTTATAATAGCCGAGTTCAAGATCGATCGACGCTTGCTGTTGTTTCAGGTGAGACTCAACCAAATTCCGAACAGAAGTTGGCTGCCCACTGCAGATGTTGAAGACTCCCGAGGCATCAACGTTTTCTGCAAGGCATCTCAGGTGGTCAGCGACAGTGGTTACTGGAAGGTAATCCCGAAGCTGCTCTCCACCGGACATGCGGAAAGCTTTGTCGCCTCGTGAGAGTGCGGCATCGAGCTGGGCCAGCAGGCTATTCGCGTTTTGGCCCGCACCGTGCATATAAAACAGTCGAGCCCAACAGAGTTTCACGTTAAACTGAGGAACAATGAGTTCAAGCGAGCGGCGTAAAAAGTCTTTAGCGATCCCATAGGAATTGACCGGAATCGCTGGATGCTCTTCTGTAAGGCATCCATTCTGAAGCCCGTATTCGAAGCACGTGCCGGTAACGAGCAGCCGCCTAAGGCCGGATTGCATCAATGCTTTAAGAAAGTCGTAAGCCCCACGATAGTTGTCTTCAAAATGAAATGCTTCGCCATAATTTGGAAGACCCGGCCATGCCAGATGAATGACAAGATCAGATTCGGCGATGCGACGGATCGTGTCGACTTCGCAAAGATGCACATCGCATTCAATAAACTCCACACGTTTATGCCAATCAAAACGCTCAAAGCGGTCTCTCGTACGGCTGACAGCGGTCACCGAATGTCCATGTGCAAGAAGACATGGAACTAAGTGCTGGCCGACGAAACCCGTCGCTCCTGTGACGGCAATTTTCATTCTGCGAACACTCTCGCACTGGAGATTCTCGGTGTGATCTCAATTTTCGGCACCACAGTGGTGAATCGGGCATCCCACTCCTGCACGTAAGCAAGCTGATCGACGACCTCCGCTTTCAGGTTCCAAGGTAGAATTATGATCTCATCCGGCCTCGCTGCTTTCAGTTGATCTTCACTAACAATCGGGATACGACTTCCCGGCAAGTATTTCCCCTGCTTGGCCGGGTTGCGATCGACGACAAACTCAATGAGATCGGATCGAACACCCGCGAAGTTTAATAGGGTATTGCCTTTGGCTGCC
>Ga0209390_10000286_pt1 | contig 95774 bp, 90 predicted proteins | sample BON01_FD_187212 | JGI IMG/M metagenome (GOLD analysis project Ga0209390, IMG submission 187212) | Freshwater microbial communities from Lake Bonney liftoff mats and glacier meltwater in Antarctica - BON-01 (SPAdes) (version 2) | ecosystem: Environmental > Aquatic > Freshwater > Ice > Glacier... | reverse complement strand
GCAATAGAATACCACCTTGTATTTATAAACTCCCCATTATCCACTATTGCCTCATTGACCACATCCCATCCATGGGTCTTTCCGCTATAGCGGTACATGACTTTTTCAACATGAGATTCTAGTGTCCTAAATAATTCTGCTTGGGTCTTGGAGCTTCCATTACTGTTTTCAAAAACACAATGGGAAATCTGCTGATGCCAAACCAACGTGTGTCCTACCGCAAAAGCATATAAATTCTCTCCCAAAGCAACATATTCATCTCCGCAACTGAAGTCATAAGTATCGGGCTAAAGCTGGACTTTAATCCATTTCAGCCTTTTTCCGAACTAATACTATTAAAATGCTATTTTAAAGTAGAAAGCATACGCAATTCGGTACCTGACACTTCGGCTAGATTTAAAGCTGCTCCAATATGAAGACTATTCTTAAATAGCTCTTCCAATTTATTTTCCCGTCAGAGGCGAAAAGAGAATATTTTCCGCTGGGCGCAAAAAAAAGAGAATTTAATTATCAAAATCAAACAAACTCCAAAGGGAGTAGGAATTTTGATTTTTTCATAACTTTTTTGAGAAAGGAACTTGAGGATTTTTTCCCAGAAGCACTACCTCTTAGTCTCATTTCATTTTAAATTTTTACTTAATTCCTTATACTTTTTAAAAAAATGGATTTTATTTACTCTCTTATTATATTTTTTTATTTAAGTAATATTTTATAAAAATATTTTTATATTAAGGTATGGTTCATATAACAATCTTATTAAACTTATATTAGTATTTGAATTAATTAAATACTTTATTTTGAGGAAGATGAAAATTTTGGCTTGATTTTAGTTTTAAAATGCGTGCAACCTTTTATCTGTATTTGACATCTTAAAATAGGGGATTTAAAAGGGTCAAGAACAAAAAGAAGCAAACAACCCAATATCCATTCACCTAAACCGCATCAGTCATGAAAAAGCAAATCTTAAAAAAATGGTTAGGAAGTATTCTACTTTTATTCATAGCCACAACGCTATTTAGCACTCAAGAAACCAAGGCAGAAAATCCATTTGGAGTTTCCTTTCAAGTGTTTTATGATGAATTGGCACCTTATGGTGACTGGGTTCAGGATCAAAACCACGGTTACATTTGGCTTCCATTTGCGGAGCAGGGATTCCACCCTTACGGAACCAATGGTCACTGGGCGATGACTTCCTATGGTAATACCTGGGTATCGTACTACGACTGGGGCTGGGCTCCATTCCACTATGGACGATGGTATTTTGACAATTTTTACCAAAGTTGGGCTTGGGTACCTAGCTATGAATGGGGGCCAGCTTGGGTAAACTGGAGAACAGGCGGAGGATACTACGGTTGGGCTCCTTTGGCACCAATATTATCAGTTTCCATAGGTTTCAATATCCCAAATTCATACTTCGTATTTATTCCAAGAAATCGGATCTATCATCAGTATGCACATCGCTATTTCGCTCCATATCGTAATCGCGTCAGAATATATAATCAAACTACGATCATCAACAACACCGTAGTAATCAATAAGAACAATTATGTCGGCGGACCTAACCGCAGAGAAATTGAGCGTGCCACCCGAAGAGCCGTGACGGTCTATCAGGTGCAGACAAGCAATCGAGCAGGTAGAGCAGCGATGTCGAGAAATTCCATCAGCCTATACAGACCCACTCTTGAGAGCAATTCGAGTCGAAATGCAGAAGCAAGACCAAGTCGGGTAATGGAGTCGGGCGAAGACAGAACAACTCGGAGTCAGACTACCGATAGATCAGCATCGAATAATTCCAGATCGGCCAATGTAAATGCAGTTAATCTGAACGCGCCTTCAAGTAGATCTGATAGAGCAGCCGTAAGATCGAACAGTCCAGCCCAAGAGTCCCGTTCATTTGAATCCAGTTCTTTGGAAGAAACCAAAAGTAGAACTTCTATCCCTTCTAGGCAAACTCAAGCTAGACCACAAGTCGGTTCCTCAGGATCGAGAAGCACAAATCCTGCTCGAGTGCAGGCAACTCCAGAGGTTCATAGAAACGAACGAATAATAACTCAGCCTGCTCAGCCTCAAGTAAGGTCTAGCCAAGGGCAACGGACAGCATCTCCTAGATCTGAAGTGAGACCGAATCCAGCTCCGCGAAGTCAGAATCCGCAGCCCGCTGTAAGAACTGCTCCAGAACAAAGAAGTACTGGCGTAAGATCAACCCCGCAGCAACGAAGCAATACCGAGGTGAGAACAACTACTCGAACATCACCTGCAAGGAATACGGTAAACAGTCCTTCGAGCAATTCCCGGAATGCGGCGCCTCAGGTGGCCCGACCTACGCAAAAAGAATCTTCGCCTACCAGGTCATCTTCCAGAAGTTCAACGGGAAGAACTGTAAGACCTGGAGGGAATTAAAAAGTAAAACTAAACCAACAATTATTTGCTAAAAGCATGATCAAAACTGGTCATGCTTTTTTTATTGTTTTTCTAAAAATGGATCAATCCGTATTATAAAGCGTATCCAAGTTGGGTTTGGGTAGTCGATTTACTTTCAATGAGGCGATAGTTCAACTCAGTTTGACTGACTTCGTAGCTAAGATGAATAAGGGCGCTTTGGAGAAAATTCGATTTGGCCCAAGGAGCCAGAACCGTAGCTTTACCTTTTGAATCCTGCCTCTTTCACTCCACCTTATTGCAATTACTAACAACATCTTTTCTTTGATAAAAGCATAGCCTACCAGTAAAAGCACATTAGTGTAATAGATTGATTGCGAACAATCACATTTTAGTATCTTTTGGCTTTCAAACCCCAACCAATCCAATGCGAAATATTCTAATCTTATTCCTTTTTTCGATCTGCTTTTCAGTCGTAGCACAGGAGCCGGCTGCCGAAAAACTCCCCCTGAAATACCGAAATATCGGGCCCTTTCGAGGCGGAAGATCAGTGACAGCCACAGGTGTGGTCAACGATCCGCTCACCTATTACTTCGGCACTACCGGCGGTGGAGTATGGAAAACTTCTGATGCTGGACAGCACTGGGAGAATATTTCGGATGGCTTTTTTGAAACCGGTTCGGTCGGTGCGGTTGCTGTTTCGGAAAGCAACCCAAACATTGTTTACGTCGGAATGGGTGAGCATGCACCTCGAGGTGTAATGACCTCCTACGGCGATGGAATGTATAAATCTACCGATGCCGGAAAAACTTGGAAGAAACTTGGACTTGAAAAAACACAACATATTTCCAGAATTCAAATCCATCCTACTAACCCGGATGTAGTCTATGTCGCTGCACAGGGAGCGCTCCACGCTCCAAATCCAGAGCGTGGCGTCTATAAGTCATCTAATGGCGGTGCCACTTGGGAAAAAGTACTTTTTGTAGATGACAAATCAGGTGCGGTCGAATTATCGATGGACATGAATACTCCTGAGGTGCTTTACGCAGCCATGTGGGAGCATCAACGGAAACCATGGCAGGTCATCTCCGGTGGACCTGGAAGTGGACTTTATAAGACCGTCGACTCTGGTAAAACTTGGAAAAAGATTCACGAAGGACTTCCTGAAGAAAAAGGCAAAATGGCGATTTCGGTCTCCAGAGCTAATTCCAATAAAGTTTATGCATTGATTGAAAGTGATTCGGACAAAGATCTTGGCGGATTATTTGTCTCCGAGGACGCAGGAGAAAGTTGGGCTCTGATCAACAAAGACAATCGCCTCACGCAGCGGGCTTGGTACTACATTGAAGTTTTTGCTGATCCAAATGATGAGAATACCGTCTGGGTTCAGAGTGCTCCGATGCTTCAGTCGATTGATGGTGGAAAAAGTTTTGAGGATATCGATGGCGCTCATGGAGACTACCACGACTTGTGGTTTAATCCCAAGAACTCGAAAAACATGATTTTGGCAGATGATGGGGGCGGAAGTATCAGTTTCAATGGTGGTAAAACATGGTCAGTACAGTCCAATATGCCTACCGCGCAATTCTACCGAATCAATACCGACAATCAATTCCCGTATCATATCTATGGTGGTCAGCAAGACAATACTTCTGTGGTGATCAATAGCATGGCTTTAGGTAGAAGTGGGATTTCCCAAGAGCATTGGAACTACTCCGCCGGCGGCGAATCTGCATTTTTGGCTTTTAATCCAGATAATCCTAGATACGTCATGGGTGGTAGCTACCTCGGTACAATCGAGCTACTCGATATGAAATCAGGTGGGTCAACCAATGTCATGATCGCTCCGATCCAGTATCTGGGAAGAGATGCTTCCGACATGAAGTATAGATACAATTGGAATGCGCCGATTATCTGGTCGCAGCATGAGCCAGGTACTTTTTATCATGGTTCGCAGTTCGTACTTCGCACTCGGGATAATGGCGGCAACTGGGAAGTGATTTCTCCTGATCTGACTCGAAATGAAAAGGAAAAACAAGGAAAAGGTGGGGTACCCTATACCAATGAGGCGGTGGGTGCGGAAAATTATGGAACACTCTCCTACATAATTGAATCTCCTCATGAAAAGGGCATTTTTTATACAGGAAGTGACGACGGATTAGTTTATCTCACAAAAGACGGAGGTGAAAACTGGACAAACGTAACTCCAAAAGGCCTCCAGGAAACCTTGATCAATGCGATCGAAATCTCTCCAATGGACCCGGCCACAGCCTACATTGCGACTACTCGCTACAAATTTAACGATTACACTCCGGCCATGTATAAGACATCAGATTACGGAAAAACATGGACAAATATCAGCTCTGGAATTCCCTATGGCGCATTCACTCGAGTGGTACGCGAAGACTCCAAGGGCAAAAATCTGCTTTATGCCGGAACAGAGCAGGGAGTTTACATTTCTAAGGATGCAGGTAAAAATTGGGAGTCTTTCCAACTAAACCTACCAATTACTCCGATAATGGATTTGAAGGTTGCTCATGAAGATTTAATAGTAGCAACTTCGGGACGGTCTTTCTGGATTTTGGATGATTTGAGCTTTATTCGTGAGATCGAGAAATCTGTAGCTACTCCAAAAATCTATACTCCTGAGGACACCTATCTCGGCAATTGGTCCAGTCCTCTGAGTCGAAGCAATTCAGATTTTGATGGAACTGATCCTTTTGAAGGAGTGAATCCAGCCAATGGCGTGGTGCTCTACTATCACTTACCGGAAAATAGCACCGATTCTACCAAGGTAAGTTTGGAAATCAGAGATTCTTCGGAAAATCTAGTCCGAACCATTACTTCTGAAAAAGACGCAGAATTCCAATCCTACGCAGGAGGACCATCCGCAGAGCCGACTCTCACGGCAAAGAAGGGGGTTAATCGCTTAGTTTGGGATATGCGCTATTCTACCATGCCCGGCATCCCGACCGCCTACATCGAATCGAGCTATCGTGGTCATCAGGTTATTCCCGGAAATTATAAACTGACATTAAAAAGTGGAGCCCAATCTTCCGAGACTTCGGTGACGATCAAGCCAAATCCACTTTATGAGGTCACAATGACCGATTACCAGGAATTCGATGCCTTTATGAAAGCTCGCGAAGCTGAGTTAACCACCATGCACCAAATGGTAAATCAGGCAATGACTTATCAAACTCAGCTGAAAAGCTTATTGGCGAAAACCAAAGGAAATGAAGATATGAAGGCTTTGAATGAAGCTGGAAATTCTTTGCAGAAAAATCTTCAAGCATGGGACGAGAAGATGATCCAGCGGAAATCAACTGCCTACGACGACGTAGAAAACTTCCCTAATAAGTTTACAGCAAACTATATGTTTATGATCAATCAGACCGAAAGCGGGATTCCAAAAGTAAATAAGGGATCAAAAGATCGCTATGCTGAATTGTGGACAGAATGGAAAGCTTTGGAAACTGAAGGAGTAGCATTAGTGGATAAAGCTATTCCTGCATTCAATAAGATGGCTCAGGAAGCGGGCATTGGGGTATTGTTTATGAAATAGCCCAATCAAAATTCAAAAAACGCCTGTTTTGTTTTAAAAACAGGCGTTTTTTGTTTGTAGTGGCGAGTTACACATCCCCAAATAAAATTCGGTTTAGCTCAATTTTCTTACCTTTGCGCTCTTGATTCCATTCCTAAAAGAATTTTTTGACAAATATTCTTCGATTGGAGACCAAACCGAAACCTATTATTCCAATGAAAAAGTATTTCAACCTTTTTGACTTCAGCCAACGAGTCGACTATAAAACTGAGGTGTTGTCCGGACTCACGGTCGCAATGGCATTGATTCCTGAGGCAGTCGCTTTCGCATTAATTGCTGGACTTTCACCACTGACCGGTCTCTATGCTGCATTTATGATGGGTTTAGTGACTTCTATTTTAGGTGGCAGACCTGGTATGATCTCTGGAGCCACAGGTGCAGTAGCTATTGTCATTGTCTCACTTGCGGCCGTTCATGGCGTAGAATATGTTTTTGCCGCTGTGGTACTGGCAGGAATCCTACAGGTGATCGCTGGAACCTTGAAACTTGGTAAATTCATGCGTCTGGTTCCTCATCCGGTGATTTTTGGATTTGTGAATGGTCTGGCTATCATCATTTTTATGTCTCAATTGGATCAATTTAAAGATGTGACCGGCAACTGGTTGACAGGCAGTACGCTATACCTGTTGTCAGGTTTGGTGTTTTTGACGATGCTGATTATCTGGGGCCTTCCAAAGCTAACCAAAGTGGTACCTTCCTCTCTGACCGCAATCTTGGTGGTTTTTGGAATAGTCTCCATTTTCAATCTCGACACAAAAACTGTAGGTGACATTGCCAGCATTCAGGGTGGCTTCCCTCCTTTTCATTTACCTGCGGTACCATTTACTTTTGAAACCTTACAAATCATATTCCCTTATGCGGCCATTGTAGCTGGAGTCGGTTTGATCGAAAGTCTTTTGACTCTGAATATCATTGACGAAATCACCGAAACCAGAGGTCGCGGCAATAAGGAAGCGGTAGCCCAAGGCATTGCGAATATGCTTTCAGGAGTGTTTTCCGGTATGGGCGGTTGCGCCATGATCGGTCAGTCACTGATCAATATTTCCTCAGGAGCTCGGGCTAGACTCTCCGGAATCGTAGCTTCAGTCATGCTTCTGGTCTTCATTATGTTTGGAAGCAGTCTTATCGAGCAGGTACCGATGGCAGCTTTGACAGGCCTGATGATCATGGTAGCAATCGGTACGTTTGAATGGGCAAGTTTAAGAACTTTCACCAAAATGCCAAAATCCGATGTTTTCCTGATGGTTTTAGTCACTTTGATTACGGCTGTACTACACAATCTGGCATTGGCCGTATTGGTTGGGGTCATCCTTGCAGCTCTTTTCTTTGCTTGGGACAATGCGAAGCGGATTCGTGCCCGCAAGTCAGTGGATTCAAAGGGTGTAAAGCATTATGAATTGTACGGTCCCTTGTTTTTCGGATCAGTCGGAGCTTTCTCCGAAAAATTTGATATCCAAAATGATCCCGAAGAAGTAATCATCGATTTTGCAGAAAGCCGAATCGTGGACATGTCGGCCATTGAAGCGCTGAATCGAATCACAGAACGCTATCTGAAAGTCGGGAAAACCGTTCACCTGAAACACCTCAGTCCAGATTGCCGAAAGCTCATCGCCAACGCCGACAAACTGGTAGAAATAAATGTGATTGACGACCCGAATTATAAATTAGTTTTGGATTAAGCTAAAAAAATCCTAAAGTGTGACTTCTAAAAGAGGAACGAAAAAATGTCGCAACCAATGTTTGAAGATCGGGCTAGATCTGACATTAAGCTTTAAAAATAAATACCCAAGTCTGAAGACCGAAATAGACTTTTCTTTATCAGTTCTCTGTTAGACCTTTTGAACTTGGCAGTTGAAAGACTCTGAAAAAAAATGGATGGCCTTTCGACCATCCATTTTTCCTATTCCACTGCGGCAAAAACCATCTGTCGAAACTTCCATCCGGTCTGATCGCCATTTCCTCCTTGGGTTTGCTTCATCAGAATTCCAATTGTTTTCGTCACAGGATCTGCAAAATATTGAGTATTGAAATAACCGCCCCAATCGAATGTCCCTACACTTCCATCGCCTCCCTTGGGGAAGCCAAGCTCATTGACGACACCAAAAGCAAGACCATAATCCTTCTGACCACCAGAAAATAATGCCCCGACTTGATTAGACATCATGATTTCGATGGTAGTAGGGCTCAAGATTCTTTTGCCATCATAAATCCCTCCATCCAGATACATCTGAAGAAATTTGGCATAGTCCTCAGCTGTAGAACTAAGTCCAGCTCCACCTGAGAAAAAGGCTTTTGCGCCTTTCTTTGGATAATCAGGATCATAAAAAGTCACAGGCATAGGTCGCCAAGCTCCATTTGCAAATTGATGGACTGTTACCAATTTTTTCCCTTGGTATTCATTCAAATAAAATCCTGTATTGGACATGCCTAAAGGTTGGAAAAGTCGAGTTTTCAAAAACTCATCAAAGGGCATTCCTGAGACAATCTCAATAAAATAACCCAAAACATCCAAGCCCTCTGAATAGGTAAATTTAGCTCCTGGGTCATGATGGATCGGAAGCTTAGCAAGCTTTTTAATGTTATCTCCAATCTTGACCGGTTCGGTTGTATAAAGATCAATTATCCCAGCTTTTTGATAGATTATTTTCATACGCTCATCTCCATCGATCATTCCATACCCGATACCTGAGGTGTGAGTCAGTAAATCTTTAATCGTAATCTCACGTGAAGCAGGTCGGGTAGAATAAGTAGAGTCTGCAAACCGAAATCCAGTCATTACCTGTGGATTTTTAAATTCGGGGATATACTTGGAAATCGGATCACTTAATTGAAATTTCCCCTCTTCCCAAAGCATCATCACTGCAGTCGAAGTAATGGCTTTTGTCTGTGAAGCAATTCTAAAGATTTGATCTTTCCCCATCTTCTGCTGAGAAGGTAAATCCGCAAAGCCTTTTGCAGTGTGATAGACTATTTTACCGTCTTTGACAATCATAGCCACTAGCCCCGGAATATGGTTGGCCTCAATAGCCTCGTCCAACATTTGATCGATCCGAGTGATTCGGTCTTTTGAAATTCCTTGGACTTGCCCCACTGGAATTGATTCCAAGACCTGTGCATGAATACTGATCGAAATAAGGAATACTATACTGAGAATTGGAAGTCGCATGTTCATAGGTTTCTGGTTTATAAAATTTAATTTAAAGAAAACCATTGAAAAATAACCAAAAAAAAACAGGCCAGAAATTCCGGCCTGTCTGTCTTCGAACTAGGGTGACTAGTCAACTTCCACTTCAAAGTAATACTCTGTCCCATCTTGGAACATCCCAAGTACAACTATCTCTTCTCCGTTTAATTCTTCTAAGATCTCAACAAGCTCTTGAGCTCCCTTCACTCTTACCCTTCCATCTCCGGAAATTATCGAGGTCACAATGAATCCAGGTCTTGCACCTGCGCCTTTCCACTTTTCACCAGAAACACTGCTAATCATTGCACCGCCTTGAAGTTTCAGGCTTTGTTTGAGTGACTCTTTTATCTCCTCGAACACAACTCCTTCAAAATTAATTGTCTTCGGTATTACTTTTTTTACAACTTTAGTATCTCCTTCAAAATTTTTGAGGGTAGCCGTAGCCTTCAACGTTTTACCGTCTCTAAGGTATTCCACTTCCACTTTATCACCAGGGCGCTTGCGAGCAACCATTTCTTGAAGATTTGCTACTGAGTTAGTTTTTCTACCATCTACTCCGATTATAATATCGCCTTCCTTTAGACCAGCCTCTTTTCCCCCGCTATTATCATTTACTCCTTGGACGTATACTCCCTGTGCCACTGGAAATGTTTTTCCTAAAAATTCTCCCAATTCCGGGCTGATATCTCTGATATTCACACCTAGAAGTCCACGCTGTACAGTACCATACTTCATCAGGTCATCCATTACTTTTTTCACTAAAGTACTTGGTACTGCGAATGAATACCCACTGTAGGAGCCTGTTCGAGTAGCAATTGCAGTATTTATTCCAACAAGTTCACCAGCTAGATTAACCAAGGCTCCACCTGAATTACCAGGATTAACCACCGCATCGGTTTGTAAGAACGATTCAACTTGTGTATTATTTTCTACTTCTAGAATTCCAATGTTTCTTGCCTTAGCGGAAATAATTCCCGCGGTCACAGTCGAATTTAGATTGAACGGATTACCAACGGCTAAGACCCATTCTCCTATCCTGATGTTGTCCGAGTTCCCAAATTTTACAAATGGAAGGTTTTCCGCATCAATTTTAAGCAAAGCTAAATCCGTAGATGGGTCGGTACCGATGATTTTTGCTACATATCTCTTATTGTTTTCAAGTGAGATATCCACTTTGGTCGCACCATCGACTACGTGATTGTTTGTAACTATGTAACCATCAGCGGAAATAATTACACCAGAACCTGAGCTCGTTGGCATTGCTCTTTGATGAGGATTAGCCTCATCACGCTGAGGAAATTGGAAGTATTCTTGAAACGGATCCCTTTGATCCTTTCCCGCATATGCAATCGTCGTGTTTACGTGCACTACAGCAGGAGTTACGATTTCGGCAGAGACCACGAAGTTGATCCCATCAGGAATCGTGAAATCCTTATCCGACAGCAAGTTCACAAAACTGCCTTGCTGTTTTTCATCAAAACTTGTTTGTTGCTCAGGCTGAATAAAAAAATTCACACCTGCAACTGCTACTATACCCCCAATCAGAGAGGCGATAAACATTCCTAGAAAGAATTGTCTTTTGCTCATATATTTTAAAATTTTATTTTTTGATTGATCAACGTATTTTTGAATTGTATTTCCTAAAGCTTGGCTGTTTTATATTGTAATCCATTTGATTAGAAATTAATTGACAGCTTAATATGAATTTACACTTACATAACAAATTAATTACAATGGAGTTTAATACTCCTCTAATTATTTTCTTTTTAAAACGTGTGTTTATCAAATTACTGCCTTTTCACACAAAGTCTCAACCCAATCTTCCTTAATTTAAATTGTCTTAACCGAGTCATAAATGACACCATGTTTGAATTAATAAAATCTTATACCAGCTTAAGTATCGTTATTTGCTTGATAAATTATCCCTCAATTGTTTGTTTTTGCCACCTCCCCTTCTGAAGCGTAGCGTCTATGAAGTATCAATAAGATCGTGCAATCATTCTCAAAACCTACGAAAGAATTAATTGGCAAACCAGATAACCTGTCAATTTGACTTATTTTTCATCAAGATTAAAACTGACTACTATTCTTACAAACCACAATTGAAATCTGACGATAGATGGTCATTATTAGCTTAAGGTCTGATTGCAGATTGCATTAGCCGAAATTGACTTTTACTTGCAAATTAGACTCTAAAAAACCACCAAAGACATGTATTTCAAAGCCTTGCCAATATTCTTATTCTATGTGTCGCACTTGGCACCTTCGGAATAGGCCAGACTACGGGTCTCCCGATTCCTACGCAATCAGATGAAGTATACAGCATTTTTGCAACTACGGAGCCTGTTTAATCTCAAAAAAACGACCGAACCGATACTTATCTGAGCCAGGTAATTAACAATTCTAAGAATTATGCCATTAAACTAGATGAATTAAAGCTTATTCTCTCTGAATTTCCCGACACCCTGAAAGTGAGCGACAGGATTTCATAATTGCGGCAGTCCACCGCTACCCTGGAAGAATTTACTTCTCGAGATCTTAATTTAATAAATCAACGCTATTTAAAAGAAGTTGAAACCTTTATTAAGACACTTGAAAATGAGTAAGAAGACTACAAAATCCTAGTGATCAAGCGGCTGATCGAACTCCAGCAAATGGTACCTGCTCTGAAATTCATTCGCAATGACGCTACACTCAACTTAATTCCAGGCGATACAGCCTTAGTGCCGCAGATCACCTTATGAGCTACTCAATTAAGGAGCACTATTTATGAATTAGACAGCATCTTACTCCAACAGAAGATTATTCTTAAGAATTTTCAAGTGAATATTTCGGAAATCACTGTCCCATTATTAGTCCTGATCCAATTTTTCAAAATAAGTCGCGCAGCGATACGACAAAAATCATGGAGTAAGGAAGTCAACCATCTCTGGGAATCCACTGACTATTCAACACAAATAACGGTCTTGGAGGAGATCAAAGATTCTTTTAAAATCAATGTTTTTTTACTGAATCGCTATATCAACAATCATAAGATAGTAATTGGATTGCTTTTGAGTTCAATAATTCTGCTTTATTTCATCCTCCTACAGATACTCAACAGCATCACCAAAAAAACCATTTGCGAATCAAATCCTTAACCTAGTTGCCTACCCGAGAAAAAATCTCTTCTTGCCCTCCACTCTTATCCTATTACTTATATTTTTTCTTTTTTTCGAAACTCCGCTATTGGCCTTCAGTTTTATTCTATCACTTATCATGGTGATCTTTTCAGTCCCTAGTCTACTTTATCATTTCGGAAACATGATTTTTATAATCAAACTGATGTTTTCCCCGCTCTATCTGATAGGAACCACGCTTGGGCTCCACTGGTAACTCACGTATGTAGAGCGACCCCTTATTCATGCATCAGCAATAGGAGGAATAATACTTAGTTTGGTAACTCTTAGAGAAATTGAAGGCTAAAAATTCAATGGTTCCAAAATTTTGCTGACCCTATTATTCTTCCTGTTAGTATTTTCAATTTTTTAACTCGGCACAAATATTTTGGAAAGATTCAGTTTCTCAAAATCTTACGTTATTCCGGGAATCACCGGTTTCTACCGAGTAATTGTAATTTTCTGTTTACTCAAGCAGTCTTGAAAGCAATTTATTTATGGATCGAATCCAGTAATAAAGAGTAGGATGTGATTGCTATATTCTTTGACTTTCAAGAAATCCAAAAAAGAATTCAGAGCATTCTCAATCTCTTGGCAGTCGGGCTCCGGGGCCACAGAATAATCTACTATTTGGGATTTTTCGATCCGATATATGATACGTTCCTCCTATTCTTACAAGAAGAACACAAGTTGCGCAACACTTTCTTCGATTTTGGTGCCATTTTTCTATTCATTGGGATTCTGATTGTCTCTTCTTTCTTAGCGAATAACATCGCCTACTTTGCCTCTACATAAGATAAAATAACTACTCAATTACAACCCAAAAGGCTGGAAAACTCCGTATTATTGATTCGACTTACTGTTATTATTTTGGGCTTTATGCTTGCCATGACTATTACTAAAATCCCTTTAGGAAAAATCAAAATTGTCTTGGGAATCCTCTCCGTAGGTATGGATTTTGGTTTACAGAAGATCATCAACAACTTGGTTTCCGGAATTATTTTAGCCTTTGAAAAAGGTATTCAGATCGGAAATAAATCCAATTAGTAGTACTGAGCGGCACAGCAAAAGAAGTGGGAATTCGTGCCAGTAAAATTCAAGATTATGATAGTTCCGAGATTATTTTGCCTAAAGGGAATCTGCGCTCTCAAAGCTTGAACAACTGGACGCTCTCTGATAAATGAAGAAGGTTGTAATTGCTTATCGGAGTCTGTTATGACTCAGATATGGAGCACATAAAAGCTTGATGGAAAATACATTAAAAAATGAAAAAATTCCCTCTACAAAAGTATAGATGGAGATTTTCTGAGATATTTCCATTGTATTTAGATTGTTTTTAGATTGTTTTTTTGGGTGGACAGTATCGATTTTTTAATAAACATACGAGCAGAAATCGTAACTGCTATTTTCCAATCATTCGCTGAACATAAGATTAAAATCCCTTTTCCGAAAAGAGATCTGTATTTGAAATCTACACCACCGGCTTGGGCAGAACTACTGAAATCAATTCTTCGCATCGGACAAAACAAAACCCCAATAGAGTTGAAAATAAAAAATCCTCCAAGATTTAAACCTCAGAGGATCAATTTAAAAGAACTTCAAAAATGCTTTATCTTGCTCTTTTGACGTTGGCGGCATTTGGTCCATTTTTGCCATCCTTGACCTCGTATGATACTTTGTCATTCTGGGCAATTTGGTCCACCAATCCGGTCGCATGTACGAAAATCTCACTTTGTGTATTATCGTCTACGATAAATCCGAATCCCTTGGCTTCATTGTAAAATTTAACTGTTCCGGTAAACATAATTAATTGTTGTTAATTGTAATTTAATTACATTAAAAATAGAGATTCAACTAAAAAAAACCAAATAATCTTTTCTGTTTTAATAAAATGAGACAAATATTATTAATCCGACATGCCAAATCAGCTTGGGACAATCCCGACCTTAGCGATCATGACCGACCGCTCGCACCGCGTGGATTAAGAGATGCACCGCAAATGGCTCAACGACTTAAATCCAAAAGCATAATACCAGAATTGATCCTTTCCTCCACGGCCACCAGAGCCAAGCAGACAGGCGAAATCACCGCGCTGAATCTGGGGCTTGATGCGTCAATTATTCAATTGAGTCAGGCTCTATATCATGCTTCGCACAATGCGATACTTCGACAGATCGGAGCATTGTCTGACACATCCATTCGGACTTTATTTCTAATTGGCCATAATCCAGGATTCAACGACCTGATCGAGTATCTCGGCGGAGACATAGGTAACCTACCTACAGCAGGGCAATTTGGATTTAACTTGGAAATAAACAATTGGTCCGAGATATCCAGAGAACGAGCTAAAGTTTGGTTTTTCGACTACCCAAAAAATAGGAATTAAGGCAATTCAAAGTTCCGTACGTCCTGAATCACGCCCTCAAATTTATCAGGGTTACTAATCAGGTAACTTATCTTTTTCGCTACTTCTTCAGACTTTGTGAGCTCACCCCTAGTTTTGTAGCCTTTAAATCGCTCCAAATTCGGGAAATATTTTTCGTCTGCTTGCCTGATTTGATCTTGCATCGCTGTATCTACAATACCCGGAGCCAGACTAAAAAAACGAATACCACTTTCTAAATTTTCCTGTTGACAAGTCAATGTAAACATGGACAGCCCTGCTTTGGAACTACAGTATCCCGACCAACCAGCCACTGGCTTGTATGCAGCACCTGAGCTTATGTTGCAGACGGATCGCTTTGACTTCTGATGCTGATAAGCATCGACGAAGGCATTGGTGAGATACATCGGAGCCAAGAGATTGAGCTTAATCTGAGTATTAAGATTTTGAAGCTGAAGCTTCCCTACCGACTTGATCTCTCCGATCCATCCAGCATTATTGATCAGAATAATCTCCTCAAAAGCCTCGTCAGGAAAGATCCCATCCAGTTCTTTTTCCAAAAGTTCCAAGTTGCTTAGATTAAGGCTCAACTCTTTCAGTCGGGTATTATTCAGGTTTACCTTAGTTCTGGAAATGGCGATAATTCTAAAATTTTCCTTTTGCAAATAAAAGTTTAGAATCGCTCTTCCTAAACCTTGACTGTGACCGGTGAGGATTAACAGTGATTTTGACATGATCAATTATAATTTTTTTAGATTAAGACCTCCAGAGTGGTATTAAAAGAAAATACAAATTCAATATTTAGAAAGTTAGGTCAATAGGAGGATTGCCCACAAAAGACAATGGTTCAAGCCTGCCTTCACATGCTTGAACCATTTATTCTGATATGGATTAGTATTCTTAACGAAAGCTCAGTGCCTTTTTTAGTTGGTTGACTTTCAAAGTAAACCTTTAAGCCTTTGATTAAAGTATGTATTGCGATAAATCTCTATTTTTGACCAAGGTATTCAATCTGCCTTCCACCATTTCTTTGGTAATCAAAATCTTAGAATTAGCCTCAATCGTGTCTGGTACATCAAATAGATAATCGTTGAGCAGATGACTCATGACTGTATGCAATCTTCTCGCACCTATGTTTTCTACCTCCAAATTGATCAAAAATGCTAATCGGGCGATCTCTTCAATAGCATCATCGGTAAAGTCCAAGTATACCTCTTCCGCTTCAAACAAAGCTTGATATTGCTTAGTCAAGGCATTCTTAGGCTCTCGCAAAATCCTTGAAAAATCCTCCTGAGTCAGGCTTTGCAGCTCTACACGAATCGGAAATCTTCCCTGCAATTCCGGAATCAGATCAGATGGCTTAGCCACGTGGAATGCTCCGGCTGCAATAAATAAAACGTGATCTGTATTCACCACACCATATTTGGTGTTCACGGCGGATCCCTCTACGATGGGAAGCAAATCTCGCTGTACACCCTCTCGGCTGACATCCGGACCACCACCACCTTTTCCAGATTTAGAAGCTATTTTATCTATCTCATCGATAAAGATGATACCATTATTCTCTGCTAGCCTAATTGCTTCTTCCTTGACTTCGTCAAAATCAATCAATTTTGACATCTCCTCTTCCAATAAAACCTTTCTAGCCTCGGATATGGAAAGCTTACGCTTTTTCACTTTTTTAGGCATCATATTCGAGATCATATCCTGAAGACCCGCCATGCTGGCATCGTCCATCATTCCGTTTCCGATCATTCCTACTCCTACTGAAGAACCGGCTTTTACATTGATTTCTATTTTTCTCTCATCCAATTCTCCTTCTCTAAGTTTCTCTCGGAATCGGTCGCGGGTTCGTTCATTCAACTCATTATCATTTGCAGGCTCTCCATTCTCATTGAGATCAACTGTCACATTTCGGGTGAATCCGGCGCTTTTCACCGGTGGAATAAGAATATCCAAGATAATCTCCTCCACGGCATCCGCAGCTTTGGATTTCACCTCTTCATTTTTTTGTTCTCTTACTAAAGCAACCGACTGCTCGACCAGATCCCGAACCATACTTTCTACATCCCTACCCACATATCCAACTTCTGTAAATTTGGATGCCTCTACTTTTGTAAATGGCGCATTGGCAATTTTGGCAAGTCTTCTAGCAATCTCAGTCTTACCAACACCTGTGGATCCTATCATCAAAATATTGTTTGGAACAATGTCTTTTTGAATCTCAGATTTTACCATGAGGCGACGTATACGATTACGCAGTGCAATAGCAACATTTCGCTTTGCATCATTCTGGCCGATAATATATTTGTCCAACTCAGCGACAATTTGTCTCGGAGTCAGTGATTTGATTTGATTCATGTTTTTGTTGATTTAGCCCTGAAAAATTGGATCAGAGCAGCATATACATTCACTTTCATTTGGAAAGCTTATTTCTTTTTGATCAGTGTTTCTTGTGAAAAACTGAAAAGAAGCGGACGATCTACTTTTGATTTCATCAGTGCAATTTCCAATACCTCTTCGACTCGATCTACAAAATGAAAATCAATTCCTTTGATATAATGTTCATCGATCTCCTCGATATCTCTCTTATTCTTTCGGCAAAGGATGATTTCTTTGATTCCAGCTCGCTTTGCAGCAAGGATTTTTTCCTTGATGCCGCCGACCGGCATTACTTTCCCGATAAGGGATATTTCTCCAGTCATCGCCACTTTTGCTTTTATCTTTCGCTGGGTGAATACCGAAGCCATTGCAGTGAGCATCGTAATTCCGGCAGAAGGGCCATCTTTTGGAACCGCACCCGCAGGCACGTGGATATGCAAATCGTACTGGTCAAAGATCCGATGATCTATACCCAAAGTCTCCGCTTTTGATTTCAGATACGAAAGTGCCGTCATTGCAGATTCTTTCATCACATCGCCTAATTGACCGGAAAGCGTCAGTTTACCTTTGCCACGACTTAGGCTGGATTCGATAAATAGGATTTCGCCTCCCACACTAGTCCAGGCCAAACCAGTCACTACACCAGCTACGCTATTGTCTTGATAGATTTCTTTGTCAAAAATCTCCGAGCCAAGAATTCTACGTACAGCCTCAAGAGTGATTTTTGGATCATATTCTTCCTCCATCGCAAGCGACTTGGCAATGTTTCGGACTACTTTTCCGATGACTCTTTCGAGGCTCCTCACACCAGATTCGCGGGTATAGTCTTCGATTATTTTCAACAAAGCTTTTTTCTCAAATGTGATCTGAGTGGCTTTAACACCGTGTTCTTTCCGCTGCTTTGGAACCAAATGCTTTTTAGCAATCTCCACTTTTTCCTCCTGCGTGTAGCCAGTCACCTCGATCATCTCCATTCGATCCCGAAGTGCAGGCTGAATAGACTCCAGTGAATTAGCTGTCGCTATAAACAGCACCTTGCTTAAGTCGTACTCAACTTCCAGATAATTATCCAAAAACGAGAAATTTTGCTCCGGATCGAGTACCTCAAGAAAAGCAGAACTTGGATCACCTCTGAAGTCTGAAGAAAGCTTATCAATCTCATCCAGCACAAAAACCGGATTTGAGATTTTTACTTTTTTCATATTCTGGATGATTTTACCAGGCATAGCCCCAACGTACGTTTTTCGGTGGCCTCTGATTTCTGCCTCGTCGTGTAGCCCTCCCAGTGACATACGGATATATTTCCGTCCCAAAGCAGCCGCCACAGACTTTCCAAGGGAAGTTTTCCCCACTCCCGGAGGTCCATACAGGCAAAGGATCGGACCTTTCAAATCATTCTTTAATTTCAGTACAGCGAGGTATTCGATGATTCTCTCTTTGACCTTTTCCAATCCAAAGTGATCACTGTCCAAAATCTTCTTGGCATTCTTGAGGTCAAAATTATCCTGCGTATACTCATTCCATGGTAGATCCACGAGAGTTTCCGCATAGTTTAAGGCAATCGGATATTCAGCGGCAGCAGGATTGATTCGAGAGATTTTATTGAGTTCCTTTTCGAAGTGATTGTGCACTTCCTGATTCCAAAGTTTCAAATCGCCTCTTGCCCGAAGATCTTCAACCTCTTTCTCGGGACCTTCTTCCCCAAGTTCGGTTTGAAGCACTTTCATCTGCTGACGCAGAAAATAATCCCGTTGTTGCTGATCGATGTCTGTATGTACTTTCTTTTGAATCTCTGATTTCAACTCCAGCATCTGGATGTCTTTCATCATGAATTCAAGTAACAGAATAGCGCGTTCTACACCATCATTTATTTCCAACAAGCGCTGCTTGGATTCGACAGGAGCATTGATGTTAGAAGACAGGAAGTGTGTTAAAAAGGGGGTATTATCGATATTATCCAGAGCTACCTGAGCTTCTCTTGGGATTTCCGGATTGAGATGTAGAATACGGATAGCTGCATCTTTCAAAGACTCTTCCAATGCTTGAATTTTCTTTGAGCTTTTAGGGAAATTTTCCTCCAAATATTCCACTTTGGCTATAAAGTATGGATCATCAGTGACCTGTTCTGTGATTTTAAACCGCTTTTTACCCTGAATTATAATTGTAGTATTCCCGTCAGGGAGTACGATCATCTTGATGATTTTAGCTATAGTACCTACTTGGTAGATGTCATCCCATGCCGGATCGTCATTACCAGGATTGATCTGAGCACATACGCCGACCAATTTATTCCCTTTCTGTGCCTTTTTGACTAGTCGAATAGATCGTTGCCGTCCCACAGTGATTGGAATCACTACGCCAGGAAACAGGACCGTATTTCTTACCGATAAGATTGGTATTTCTTCCTCGAAGGCATCTTTGCCCTGCTCCTCACTTTCGTCTTCGGTGATAAGCTGGATCAAATCGCCTTCACCTGAATACTCCCCTACCATAAGATTTTGAAAAACAGAATTTTCGAATTGACTCATATAGACAGATTGACAGACTGGCTGTCGGTTTAATAAATTAAAAGAAAGACCTTCCAAACTCTAAGGTTTTTCCTAAAATGTCAAGGGCTATGCCAATCGGGCCGAATGGTCAGATTGGCAGTTAATCATCAAAGTAATCAGGGTCAAACTCAACTAGATGTACATTATTGACAGCGTACATCTTGTCCCCGGATTGGAATGAATAATTAAATCGGAATGAAGAAAAATTCGAGCTACTACCCCATCTTTTTGTCGACCTACTGACCATGTTGAAGGCTGAGACACCTTGAAATTGCAAACTGTATACCCAATCCCCTATTACGAAATATTCATTGGCTGCGGTGATGCTCTCATAAAATCCCAGATTATCATATAACTCCCAAGTATCTGTGATCGGATTGAATCTATTCATCTTCGGCAAGATCGAATTAGTGCCCTGGTCAATATTATAAATGCTACCTTTATAGTTAAATGTACTGTACAGTATCAAACTTTCCTCATTATTATACTTTCTTAGCATCTTAGTCCAGGTGTTGGATTGGAAAGAATATTTGAATACCCCATCATCCCAGATATAACCGTTTAATCCTCTTCTGTAACCTCCTTCAAAATAAAGATGAGTGCTGGTAGCATACACCAGTTTAGGCTTGTTTGCTTTGGATGGATTATCAGCAAGTTGATTGAAAGCATTAGTGGAAGGATTAAACTCCCAAAAGGAATTCTGAGTAGAGGAATTATTCAATGTCCCTAAATAAATTCTACCATTACTAGCAGCGTAGGAAAAGCCTCCTGCAAGAAAGAAAACACCTGCGGGAGCGGTAGCAACTATCTCTATTTTCCTTTCTTTAGGATAGACTTTGTACACATTTCGCTCCAAGAAAAAGTATCCAAACCCATTAAATGACACGCCTGATTCTCTTATAAATGGAAAATCATCAAATTCATTAGGCATTCTAAACCATCGGAGATATCCATCTATGAATTCAATTTCAGCAAAATTTGAAGATTTCCTTCCAAAGTTGTTGACATACACTTTTACGAATCGTGTCAAATCTGTTCTTTTAAAATCGATCACCAAAAGATTATTAGTTGAAAAGCCTGAGGTTGCTACTATGGTTTCAGAATCTGTCAATAATACATTTTCCAAGTTATCCGGGATAAAATCAAAACCCTCTAGCTGGAATATATCCTGTGAGTATCCCTTCAACTTTTGGCTAGGTTTCAATTCTGATCCATTCATGGTAAATAGATTCGGAATCAGGTACTCTTTCCCCCTAACCTTGGCTACTACATCGCCTTTATAAGAGATATTATTTAACCTCGCTATAAATTTAATTTCCTGATCTCTTTGCTCAGTAATAAAAAGAGGGAACTCCCCGCCAGAAGAATTCCTGATTCGTACATCAAGCTCTTCAGAGGTCAGAAACTTCCCCTTAATCACCACTTGACCGTCATAGAAAACCTCCTGAATTGGCATAGATGAAAACTCTGGCTCTACAAATCTCACCTCCTCACTGATCAGTAGCTCCTTACCTGCCACGTTTACTTTGATGTTTAATCGTACACTCTGATCGTCCACCCGCTCTATATTGAAATTATTTGGAATCACGAATTTAAAGCTTTCTTTGGTGAGACCTAAAACGATGGCAAATGAATCATTAACCCGCGCTTCGAAGTATTGCAAATTAGTAGTGAGTTTACTCCCAAAAATGGTAATCGTATCTCCGAAGTAAACTGGCTGCTTCAATTCCAACTTTTCAAATACAAAGCCATCACTCCCCTGACTCGTAAACTCGGTAGGTTCAGAATATACCATGCCATTCGAGGTCCGAATAAAAGCTGTAACAAAATATTTCCTCCCTTTAATAAGCCCATAGTTTGTGGTAAGCGCAAAAGTCTCTGCCGGAACACCATTCTCACTCACATAATCTGAACTCTCAATTCTTGGATTTTGAGTCTCCGAATACGCAAACCCGTGCTCAATGATCTCCTCCGTACCATAGTCTTTCATCTTGGCACGGAATTCAGCTCCACCACTGGAAACCTCCTGAATCATCGTCACTGAAAATTGTGGGTATGTTCTAGGTACCACTTCCTCATTGTCACAGGAAATAAATAAAGACAACAATAAAATACTGAAGTATAATTTCAATTTCATCCTGTTAAAGTTTAAATCCTATTCGAAGTGAAACAGCCGTAGCGGAGTATTCAGCTTGAGTGAAGCCGAGAACATTCACGGTATAGAGTGGCTTTGCATATGTTCCCTGAATCTCTGCGAAAAAACTATTCCTTTTATTTGCAGGATAATTGACACCTATTTTTACTCCAGGCAATAACAAGGAACTATCGATTTCCAGAAAGGACCTTTCTAATAATTGAGTTTCTTTTAAATCAAAGAAAGTGTAGTCAACTTGACCTACACTAGATTCAATTTTATTATACATCAGTCCTGCTAATACCCCTACATACAGATCAATCCCATTTTTATTCAATACGCTATAGTTGACTCCAAATGGAATGTACATGCTCTTTTGATTGAATTCCTGAGAACCAATCATCAGCCGATTTGATTTAGGCTGGCTTACTTGCCATATACTTGTCATGGAGGTATATTCAACACCCAGATCCAAACTTAATCTCGGTGACTTGCGAAAAGAGTGAAATCTCAAACCTCCATATATATGAAATGCAAGAGGATTATCTATTTGGCTGGCTGTGCCCAGATCTGAGCTCAAGGTATTAATCGCTGGAGTTCCTACTCCGACTCCTATAATGGGTGATAACCTGAAAAATGGAATCTTCTCCACATGAATCTGGAAAGGCAGATTTTCGCAAGAATGATATTGAGCAAGAATTCGTATGAAGTCCTGCTCATTTAGCTGAGATCTTTCGATCATATCTACCAATGCCGCTCCGCATACACCCGCAGTATTGATTTTCAGGATTGATATGTACAACTTGATATTTCGCTTCCTCGGTGTTCCTGGATTGTTTTGTACGCTGTAAAATGACCTCAATTCTTGGATATCAGTACCGTTATCCAAATAATATTTCCCCTTTCGAGAATTCAACTGCAATCTTCCCGAAAGGACTACTTGTACAAATTCCAATACTTCTGAGCCAGGTAATTTCTTGCTGATAAAAAACATCCCGCTTTCTAGTCCAAAAGCCTGTAAATCGGATGGCAAATAGCTTTTTATTTTGCCATTGTGTTCAAAGTCCACCTGATCATAATCGGCAAAATTATAAGATCTGATGATTGTACCAAATAGCTTTTCTCCCCTCGTATTAAGTACATAATCCGAAGGCAAACCTGTAGCTGGATTAATATTTGACCACACTTCTTGCGGTATAAAACCACTTTGAGCCTGTGCGGATAGCGATACGATTAGAAGTAAAAAGCTTCCAATCCAGCGTAGAATTATTCTCATAATTTATCTTCCAATTTTACTGCATAGGTAGATAAAATTCATGAACTAATTTACAGAAGAAGTGGAAATAGTTTTAGTTGAAAACAGGGTCTAAAATCCGCTTTTAGACACAAAAAAACCGAGCTATACAGCTCGGCTTTTTATTAAATGTCAGAGTGACTTATCATCCTGTAAAAATCTTTAAAATATCGTTTCCAATTGCAAAGACCATCAAAGACAGCAGAATAACCATACCTACTTTCTGTGAATTCTCAAGAAATCTATCGGATGGCGCCCGTCCTGAGATCATTTCATATAATAAGAACATTACATGACCCCCGTCCAAAGCTGGAATTGGGAGTAAATTCATAAATGCCAAAATCATCGAGATCAAGCCGGTAATACTCCAGAATTTAGTCCAATCCCAAGTATCGCCATAGATCTTGGCCATACCAATCGGTCCTGACACATTTCTGGTGGAAACCTCCCCAGTAAACATTTTACCTAAAGCTTTTGCATTGATGATCACCACGCTGAATGCACGTTCGGTCCCTTTGGAGATCGCTTCTCCGAAGCCATATTCTCTACGAACTGGGGTAATTGTCTGATTCATAGCAATACCAATCGTACCTTCTTCGCTAACTAGCACCGTTTTCCGTATCGTATCATTGCTAGTATTCAGCAACTCAAAACCTATTTCCTTACTTTTAAACTTTGCCAGTTCCGATCTTAACTCATCAATATAAGTGATCGATTGACCATTTACTGAAAGTATCTTGTCTTCTATTGTTATTCCTGCAAGGTCTGCAGGACCTCCTTCATTTACCAGACTCAATTCGAAAGGAGCACGGATTTGAATAAAATTCTCCATTGCTTCTTTACTGTCAAACGAATTGACGAATCCTCTCGGAATATCGATTTGTATTTGCTCACCATCACGCATAATGGTGTAAAAACCATTATCACTCAACAAAGCCGTGCCGCTGCTCAGGTCATTAATGGAAGTATATGGCTCCCCATTGATGTCTATCACCTTGTCGCCTGTACGAAAGCCGATGGATTGACCGATGTCATATGCCACGATACCGTTTTCGATGACCTGATCTCTGGAGAAATAGGTTTCGCCATTGTTATAGACCAGATATATAAAAATGATAATCCCAGTAATCACATTGACGATCACACCTCCAAGCATCACAATCAATCGCTGCCATGCTGGTTTGGATCGAAATTCCCAGGACTGTGGCTCTTTTGACATTTGATCCGAATCCATTGATTCGTCAATCATCCCTGAGATTTTTACAAATCCTCCAAGTGGAATTGCACCTATGGAATATTCAGTTTCACCCCACTGGAATCCTGCGATTTTTGGGGGAAATCCAATTGAGAATTTCTCTACCCGCATGCCAAACATTTTGGCAGTAAGTAGGTGGCCCAACTCATGCAATCCTACCAGGATGGATAATCCCAGCAGCAATTGACCCACCATTATTAAAGTATCCATTATTTATTCTTTTGTATTAGTTCTTGTGTAATTTCTCTAGCTCTCAGATCGGTTGCCACATAATCTTCCAAACTTGGATGTGCAATAAACTCAGCTTTTGCCAAAGTTTCTCCAATCAAATCCGACATTTCCAAGAAACCTACTTCTTCCCTTAGAAAAGCGGCAACTACGATTTCGTTGGAAGCGTTCAAAATGCAAGGTGCATTACCACCTTTTTCTAAACAGTCAAAAGCCAGTTGAAGGTTTTGAAAGGTTTTTTTATCAGGTTGCTCGAAAGTCAGATTAGGATAGTTTAAGAAATCGAATCGCTCAAAATCATTTTTGAGTCGATCCGGGAAGCTTAAGGCAAACTGAATCGGGATACGCATATCAGGTAAGCCAAGTTGCGCCTTCAGCGATCCATCCTCAAATTGTACCAGCGAATGAATGATACTCTGAGGATGAACAATCACATCGATCTGTTCGGCTTTCAACCCAAATAGCCATTTAGCCTCAATCACTTCCAGACCTTTATTCATCAAAGAAGCTGAATCAATTGTGATTTTCGCACCCATTTCCCAGTTCGGGTGCTTCAGCGCTTGAGCTTTGGTGACTGACTTAAGAAACTCACGATCTTTACCACGGAAAGGCCCACCGGAAGCAGTCAAGATTATTTTTTCGATCGGATTGTGGAATTCACCAACCAAACATTGAAAGATCGCAGAATGCTCTGAGTCAACAGGATAAATATTTACCGAATTTTCTTTGGCTAAAGCAGTGATGATTTCGCCTGCCACTACCAGAGTCTCTTTATTTGCCAAAGCTATTTGCTTTCCAGCTTGGATGGCGTGGATCGTGGGAATCAAACCAGAATAACCAACCAATGCGGTCAATACCAAATCGATGGTATCCATTTCCACCACTTGATTGATCGCCTTCTGACCTGCAAAAACCTTGATATCTTTTGGAATTAAGGCGGCTTTTACTTTCGGATAAAGCGCCTCATTGCCGATAACCACAGCGTTGGGATTGAACTCCAACGCCTGCTCGATCAATAAGTCTGCGTTGTTTTGAGCGGTGAGTACTTCGACTTGAAAGTCGGAAGCATGTTGGCGAATCACCTCCAAAGTCTGAGTACCGATACTTCCGGTGCTCCCTAGAATGGCTACGCGCTTGGGTTCTGTCATGCGTTTGGATTTTGATCAAATGAAAACCTTCTTCAATCGCAGAAAGTTTTATTCTCAGGGTAACAAAATTACAAGATGATTAGACTTTTTCTTGTACAATTCGTCAGTTTTTACAGAATGGGATAATATTTGTCCCAAATGACCAAAGGATTACCGTTTTTATCTTAATAAATGCGAATCTCTGAATCGAAAATCCATTTCATCCGTCCACTGAAAAAAATAGCTTATGAATTCGACCATCAAAACCACAGGAATATCATTTCTAGCAGGACTTGCAGGTGCAGCCATTTGGAGTCAATTCTTTTTTACCTATCCTGAATCTATCGCAAATTTTGGAAATGATAACCTTCATGAACGATCCTTTGTAAATCAATTTGCATCGGTTCAATCATCAAATTCCGGGTATAACGTTCCGATTTCCTTCGTAGAAGCATCCGAAAACAGTACAGAATCGGTCGTCTTTATAAAAAATTTCTCAGGGTCGGATCCAAGTCGCTATAGTATGTTTGACTATTTCTTTGGAAAAGGGCCTTCGCAACAAGTAAGTACCGGATCTGGAGTCATCATATCCGAAGATGGCTACATCATCACAAACAACCATGTGATCGACCGAGCCGAGACTATCGAGGTAATCCATAAAAAAAGAACCTATGAGGCAACACTGGTAGGCACCGATAAAAACACAGACATTGCCGTATTGAAAGTGAAAGGAGCTAAACTTCCGGCAATCCAACAGGGCAGCAGCAGAGACCTGAGGATAGGAGAATGGGTCTTGGCCGTGGGAAATCCTTTCAACCTCACTTCCACCGTCACCGCCGGCATCGTATCGGCCAAAGAGCGACAGATCAATATTCTTGGAGGAGAGTTTCCCTTGGAAAGCTTTATTCAAACCGACGCCCCAATTAATCCTGGAAACTCCGGCGGGGCACTGGTCAATATTAACGGGGAACTCGTCGGGATTAATACTGCGATACTCTCCCGAACAGGATCATACACGGGTTATGGCTTTGCGGTGCCGGTGGATATTGCCATGAAAGTAGCAAACGATCTGATTCAATACGGTGAGGTGCAAAAAGCAATTCTGGGAATAGAAGCGGTAGAGATCACTCCAGAACTAGCTGAAGAGATGAAACTAAATACACTAGACGGCGTGATTGTAATGTACGTCCTGAAGGGTGGCGCTGCGGATCAAGCAGGAATTCAGCGCAATGATGTCATCATCAAACTCGGAGAACAGATGATTTCCGGAATGGGAAGTTTTGAAGAGGCTCTTTCATACTATTATCCGGGGCAAAAGCTTGCAGTCAGTTTCAGCAGAAACGGATCTGCCAAAATCGCTGAACTTTCCCTCCAAAATTTAGAAGGTGGATCAGGAATCCTAAAGAGGGAATATTTCAACTCGATTATCCTTGGAGCAAGATTAGAGGCGGTAAATACGATAGAAAGAGATCGTCTCGGTATTGACTTTGGGATAAAAATCACGGCTTTGACCAAAGGATATCTTAGAGATCTTGGTCTTCGAGATGGTTTTGTAATTACTCGGATCAATCAAGAACCTGCCAAAGAGCCAAAAGCAATAGGGAAGTTTCTCGAAGATTTTAGTGGCAAGCTGCTTTTGGAAGGTGTAGCTCCAAATGGTCAGCCTTTTATGCAAAGTTATAACGTGAAGTAAATTATGCCTGCACGGTCAATGGGAAATACTTTGGAGAAGTTTTGTAACTTCTAGCTGAAAATTAAAACATCATGAAATCACTACCTCAATCTTGTGAAGAGTGCTTCAAAGAATTCACAATTGCACTTGATAATCTACGCAACTTGACAAAACGCAATAAATCAGATGAGTTTAAAGATTCTCATGCGAGGGAATTGTTGACTGGTTTTGAAGTGGCTCACGAATTGGGGCTGAAAGTGATTACAAAGTATTTTCAGAAGCAAGGTAAAGGCCCATTTTCAGGTTCGAGAGATTTGACAGTTGAGGCGTTTCATGCAGATTTGATTGACGATGGCAAAGCCTGGCTCGATATCGTTATTGATCGAATCCAGTACAATCCCGTCTACAGCATAGATTCTCAAAGCAAATTCTTGGAAAATATTGCCACCAAATACTTGCGGCTTTTGAATCGATTCGAAGATACGATGGGCAAAAAATTGGAAGCCTAAACGCTGATTAGAACCAGAGAATTCAACTTCCTGCTTTAATAAGATTTCATCTTGAATTTTTTCTTCAACTCATTTACTGCATTTCTGAACGAAGAATCAGTTTCCATGATATCATTCACCGTCTGGATTGCATGGATGACAGTCGAGTGATCCCTTCCACCGAAATGGTATCCGATCGATTTCAGAGAATGATTAGTGAATTCCTTGCAGAAATACATGGAGACTTGCCGAGCCACAACAATTTCTTTTTTCCGTGTTTTCGCTTTCAGATCCTCGATATCAATTCCGTAGTAATCAGCTACTGACTTTTGAATAAAATCTACTCCAACCTCAGTCTCGATATCCTTGATGATATTTTTCATCACCGCTTTTCCCAGTTCCAGACTGATTTCCACACGATTCAATGATGCATGGGCAATCAATGAAATAAGAATCCCTTCCAGTTCTCGCACATTGGTATCCACCGTGTAAGCCAAATATTCCACTACGTCATCGGGGATAATTATTCCCTCAGATTCCATTTTCCTTCGGATGATCACTACTCTCGTTTCGAAATCCGGCATTTGCAGATCAGTCGTGAGCCCCCATTTGAATCTGGAGAGCAACCGCTCCTCCAGCCCTTTCAAATCCCGCGGAGGGCGATCAGAAGTCATGATGATTTGCTTCTTGCTTTGATGCAAATGATTAAAAATGTGGAAAAACATCTCCTGAGTTCGGTCTTTTCCTGCCAAAAACTGGATGTCATCGATAATCAATACATCCACCTGCATATAGAAATTAGTAAAGCTTTTCACATTGCCCTCTTTGATGGAATCCATGAATTGATTCACAAATTTTTCGGAGGAGACATAAAGAACAAATTTTTCCTCGGGACCGTTTTTTATCTCGTTTCCGATCGCTTGCACTAAGTGAGTTTTTCCCAAACCAACTCCACCATAGACCATCAACGGATTGAAAGAGGTGATTCCAGGCTTGGTCGCCACTGCGAATCCCGCAGATCTAGCTAGTCGATTGCAATCCCCTTCAATGTAGGTGTTAAAAGTATAAGATGGATTCAGATTACTATTAGTCAATGCCTCAGCATTAAGCGATTGCATCTCAAAAGGAGTCCTGCGATTTTCCTCAATTAAAGGTTTTTTAGCCCCTGCATTTCCCTGCGGATAGGATACCACATACGGTTGATTGGAGGAGTTGCCTTTATCGACCACCACTGCATATTCCAATTTACCTCCTTGTCCGAGGGTCGTTTTGATGGCAAGTTTTAAGACCTGTACATAATTATCCTCCAGCCACTCGTAGAAAAACTGACTAGGAACCTGAATCGTCAAATTTATTCCCTCCAATTTGACCGGATTGATAGGTCTGAACCAAGTAGAAAAGCTCTGCTCATTGACGTGCTGTTCGATAACACGTAAACATTCATTCCAAACTGCGGTAGCTTCTGAACTCATTAGAAAATATTTCTGAAAAACACTGTCCCGGAAGTGGGTACAAGGGGGTCAAAATTGAAGAAAATTAAGTTAAATAAAAAATCAAATTCAGCTTGAAAATGTCATTGTTCCGTCAATTACTTCTGATGCACGATAAAATCTTGTTGACCGGTAGAAAACTTCTTAAACGACTTATTCCTCAGTCAAATTGCGCTAGAATGTTAATTAAAAAAAAATTGAAATTCATCATTTAGGAGTAAGAAGCTGGTCAAGAATTTCAATCATCTCAAATTGAGCAGGCCTTTTCGATTGGATTTCTTTATTTTTGAATCAAGTAAGAGCAAAACCCAACTATGATCGAACGAGATTTTTTTCCATTTCCAGATACCACTCCTACCGAGTGGCAAGAACAGATTCAGAAAGATCTAAAAGGCAAAGACTTTGAATCCACCCTGAATTCCACCGTTTGGGAAAGTATCAAAATCAGCCCTTTTTATACTAGCAAAAAAAATAAAATTCCATCTCCTCCTATTATTTTCAACAGACCATCTCACTTTCCAGGTCAAAATCCAAGAATTTGGTCTAACCTAGTTTCGGTTTTTCCACAAGATGAAAAAGAAGCCAATCAGGAAATACTTGAAGCACTGGAAAATGGCGCTGAAGGGCTTGTTCTACACCTTACAGGCACAGAAGACCTAAATCAGATTCTTAAGGGAGTCTTAACCGAATATATTCATCTTTACTTTTACCCGCTGAAGGACCCTACGATCCTAATCCACCAGATTCAAAACTGGATCGAATCCATCAGCCTAAGAATAGACATGCTTCATGGCGGAATCTTGTGGTCGCCCACTTCCTCCCTTTTTATGGGGAAGGAAAGTCTAGGTCAGGAAATTCCAAACGCTATCCTTCTCTTTAAATATTTCAAGAGCTTTCAAAATTTCAATCCCATAACCATAGATTTTGCCCGCTATGCAAACTCAGGTGCAACAGGGATTCAAGAGTTGGTTTTTGGGCTTGGCGAACTCATTGAATTATTCGATTCTTTTATAGGCAATGGTGTTTCCCCTAGCCAAGCGCTGGGGCAGATGGGATTTTTAGTATCTACAGGTGAGCAGCATTTTGCGGAAATTGCCAAACTGAAAGCACTTCGAGTCCTCATTGCAGAATTGGCTATGAACCTAGGTTCACCTATTTCACCAGATTCACTTCATTTCATCGTTTCCACAAGCCTTTGGACAAAGAGCCGAATTGACAAAAACTCTAATTTGATCAGACAAACTTATGAGACGATGGCAGGAATCCTCGGAGGTGCAAATTCGATTTGGGTCAGGCCGGTTTCAGAGAAAACTGCCACCAAACTTGAAAAACGGATCGCCCGAAATATTCCCAATATTCTCAAAGAGGAAAGCTACCTCGACAAGGTGATGGATCCAGCCTCAGGAACTTATTTCCTGGAAGATTTGCAAAATCAGATTCATGATCAAGTTGTTGCTCAATTGGCAGAATTAGAGAAAAATGGTGGCTGGGAGGAAAGCTTTACCACCAGAGCCCTGCACACTCAGGTCAGATCTACAAGAAAATCGATTCAGGAAAGCGTCCTCAATACTCAAAAAAAACTTATTGGGGTAAACAAATATCAAGGCAAAGCAGGATTGGCTGAAGACTTACCCACAGAATTAATTGAAGAAAAAGACTTTGAATTAAGTCCATCAAGCGCTAGCTACTTAGTCGAAATCCAAAACGTCACTAACTAATGAGACCAGATTTCAAAAATTGGAGAACCCTTGAAAGAACGGCTCCACAGTTTGACATAGAGACAAATTGGGAGACCGCTGAGCAAATCTCCGTGCCGCCAGTTCTGGATGAAACAGTGCAAATTCAGCTTCATCATCTGAATTTTGCAGCAGGAATCCCGCCTTACCTCAGAGGTCCGTATTCGACTATGTATGTCATGCGTCCTTGGACGATTCGTCAGTATGCAGGTTTTTCTACTGCCGAGGAATCAAATTCATTCTATCGAAAAAATCTCGCAGCGGGGCAAAAAGGGCTTTCGGTTGCTTTCGATTTGGCCACGCACAGAGGTTATGATTCGGATCATCCTCGGGTAGTCGGTGATGTGGGTAAAGCCGGAGTCGCCATTGATTCGGTAGAGGATATGAAAATCCTATTTGAACAGATTCCGCTTGATCAGATGTCCGTGTCAATGACGATGAATGGCGCAGTGATTCCAATTTTAGCTTTTTATATCGTTGCAGCAGAAGAGCAAGGTGTTTCTCCCGAAAATCTAAGCGGAACAATACAGAATGATATTCTGAAAGAATTCATGGTCCGCAACACCTACATCTATCCACCGCAACCATCTATGAAAATTATAGCCGATATCTTCGAATACACGGCTCATAAAATGCCAAAATTCAATTCCATTTCTATCTCTGGTTATCACATGCAGGAAGCTGGAGCCACAGCAGACATTGAATTAGCGTATACGCTTGCAGATGGACTGGAATATTTGCGCACCGGTACCAAAGCAGGTTTGGATATTGATGTTTTTGCGCCTCGCCTATCTTTTTTCTGGGCAATTGGGATGAATTATTTCATGGAAATCGCCAAACTGAGAGCTGGCAGACTGCTTTGGGCAAAAATGGTGAAGCAATTCAATCCAAAATCTGATAAATCGCTCGTACTTCGTACCCATTGCCAAACTTCCGGTTGGTCATTGACCGAGCAAGATCCTTTTAACAACGTCACTAGAACAGCGGTGGAGGCACTAGCCGCAGTTATGGGTAATACCCAATCGCTGCATACCAATTCTCTCGACGAGGCGATTGCTTTACCGACAGATTTTTCGGCACGAATAGCCCGAAATACTCAACTGATTCTGCAAGAAGAAACAGGAGTCACTGCTTCGGTCGATCCTTGGGGCGGTTCCTATTATGTGGAGTATTTAACAAATCAATTGGTTGAGCGAGCTTGGTCACTGATCGAAGAAGTAGAGGAATTAGGAGGAATGGCCAAAGCAATCGAGGCTGGACTTCCAAAACTAAGAATCGAAGAAGCTGCAGCAAAAAAACAAGCTCGAATCGACAGTGGAAAAGACATAATCGTGGGAGTCAATCGCTACCAAATTAATGAGGAATCCACTCTGGAAGTTCGGGACGTGGACAATCAGGCAGTTCGCGAATCTCAGGTAAAGCGACTGGGAGACTTAAAAACCAAGAGAAACAACACCAAGGTTCAAGGTTGCTTGGAAGCATTGACAGCCGCTGCAAAAACCGGTAAAGGCAATTTATTAGATTTGGCGGTACAGGCAGCTCGACAAAGAACTACTTTAGGTGAAATCTCCACTGCGTTGGAAGTGGTGTTTGGCAGACATCAAGCCAAAACCCAATCGATTGCAGGCGTATATGCATCAGCTATGAAAGACCAAGAATCCTTTAAAAAGGCGTCTGAACTCTCGGATCAATTTGCTGAAATCGAAGGAAGACGACCACGGATTATGATCGCAAAAATGGGTCAAGATGGTCATGATCGTGGTGCAAAAGTGATTGCGACAGGTTTTGCAGATTTGGGGTTTGATGTTGATATTGGGCCACTTTTTCAGACGCCTCAGGAAGTGGCAGAGCAGGCCATCGAAAATGACGTACATATTGTTGGAGCATCCTCTTTAGCAGCAGGTCATAAGACATTAGTTCCACAATTGATTGATGCTTTGAAAGATTTGGGAAGGCCTGACATTATGGTGGTAGCAGGTGGGGTGATTCCTAGCAAAGATTATCAATTCATGCATGATGCAGGCGTGGCAGCTATTTTTGGTCCTGGAACAGTATTATCAGAAGCGGCAATTGAGATTTTGAAAAAGTTGATAGCAGATTGAGCTAGGTGAAATTATTTAGGCACCTGCAATGACGCTAGTAGCCTTATTATTTTTACTTATTGAGAAACTGGAGGCACGCCACGGCGAGGATATTAGAAGATTTGTCAAAGCGAAGCAGGCCGACAAGCCAAATTTTCAAGTATACGCCAATTATATTTTTACCACTTCCGCCTGCTGTCAAAGTAGCATATAATCATAAATTTTATCTCAAAAATAATCGTAAATCAAAATCAAACTGGGTAACAGAAGCGATTTCTACCTCATGAAATCTTCGGTGTCCTGGATTTATCAAAAAGTTAAAATCTCCCTGAACAACGACTGAAGGTACTTTAAGTACCAAATATTTCTTATCTAATGTAAATGCATTCCCAATCTCCTGAGTGGAATGGGCATGCGGAATTGACTTCCAATCCGAAGGCAAATCCAAAATTTTAATTTCCTTTATAGGGACCGAATCAGGAATATCAATCTCGACCAATTCATACTCAGTGGGGATATTGCCCAAAGGCGTGTGAACTGCGATTTCGGCAGTGCAAAGTGCTCTAGATTGACCTGTGTAGATTACTGCATTCCCCTTGCTATTCCATCTTCCACCCGCTAATTCGGCTCCTTTTCCCGACAAGTCATAGGCATATTTACTTTTGCTGAGATGGAAAAACCTCATGCCAGTACGCCGTGTTCAATTCGAGTCAACTCATCTTTCAAGAGCGTAATTCCAAAACTACTATCCATAAAAGACTTCGGCTTTAAATCTCCCAAAGCCAAACATGGCGTCTCTAACCAATCTTGGAATTTCAACTTTTTGCCAAATACCTCTACCCCTCTTTTCTGAAGTAGTGCTATTTCGATTATCTTTTCTGATTGAAGGGAGTCAAATGATTTCTGTTCTTTTTGATATCGTTGTAGGGTACGCTCAGAAATGTGAAGAAATTCTGACCATTCTGGAAAAGAAAAGGCGCTCTTTGACGCAAACTTGCTAAAATCTTCAAAGGAAACTCCCTGCCTCACCAACGCAATAATATCATTGATAAACTTGTCATCAGTAGTAAGATAGGCTACTTCTGGATCAAAAATGGTAAATTGAGTCATAAGGTCACGTTTTACTCCGATAATTCTCTTTTGCAAACCTAAAGGCCGGTAGGCAGGGAAGACCGAAACGGCCAATTGTGGATTGTGTGCCATTTATATTCTTGCCTCTTTTGCCTACTGGCAAAGTAGCGGGTAATCATATTCGAGAAATAACCATTTACTATACCCACTGGTATCATGGGGCATTTATTGGGTGGTTAACAGATGAACTTCGATCATTGATACTAAATCACTAAAGTTCATCAAGACTACTGCTATTACTCACACTCTATTTTGTTTAGCTTTTCTTTTCACAGCAGTAGAAAAGAAGCTTGGATTGGGTTTTTACAATTAAATCTCAAAACTACCAAGTCCAGATTTTGGACAGAATGATAGACTGAATTCAAGTATTTCCTAAGACTGCATGTTTGTTGCTGTTCAATCTCTGTCATAAAAAAAGCCCCATTTCAGGGGCTTTGGTTAGAAATCGAAAAGCTTCTCAATGAAGGATTCTTTCTTTTTATAATATTGAGGTGGGCGATTGCCTTGTGTGCCATACCCCTGTCTATTGTCTGATTTACCAAACAATCCAGACAAAGAAGGATTAGAAGTTGGGGATGCAGAAATACTGGATCGCTCGATAATTTTATCTAATTCACCTCGATCCAGCCATACACCTCGGCAGTCAGGGCAGTAGTCTATTTCTACATCGTTTCGCTGTGTCATATGAAGTTTGATATTGCAGTTAGGACAGTTCATAGCAAATTAATTTGTGATTTTTTCAAGTTGTTTAATTTTTTCATTTGCAATCGAATCAAACCTGTTATTGGATTTTTGGAACAGAGAGTCGATTCTTTCGAGTTGCAAAGTTTCCTTATTAATCAAGGAATCAAGTTGGATTACCTTATCTAATTCGGTGTTCATCAAAGAGTCTAGCTTTTCCGCTTTCTCCGTGATTTGGTTAATTTTATTTTCAAGTTTATCCATAGCATCACCACAAGAGGTGGTAAAAGCAATTAGAAAAAGTGAGAAGATCCATGTAATGGGTTTGCGTAGCATTGCAGTTTAGTTTCATGCAAATACGGATTCATTTTCGACAAGGTTATATCGATCTTATCGCATGTTAAAGTTGCATCATGGGAGAGATTTCAACATGGTCATCTAATCACTTCTAACTCACGTATTGTTTCGGGAAATACGATTTAGCCGACTTTTATTCTGAATCAATAAATAAAATTCATAGTATCCCGAATTATCTTTTATGCTTATTTATTCTAAAAAACCTTTGTAAATAATATGGGTATCCGCAATAATACCATAGCCATCTTTTCTTCGCTTATTGTGACCGAAAACGCCATCACCCATATGCAGGAAAGACTCGCCAGAGCGAGGCAGGCCGAAATGCCCAATTATCAAGTATGCGCCAGTTTTATTCTTGAATCTTCAGCCGGCTGGCAAAGTTGCGAATAATCAAAAAAATAACCCCATTTCAATCAGTAAATCAGTACCGCCTTACTGTTTTCGCAGATTATGCCACTTGGTCTCGCTACCAGTGCACAGTCAGAAACAGCCCCAGCTCCTGTATTGAAATCCGCTTGTAATTCCGTGTACGCTTGTACCAATTCTAAAAAACGCTTCTCATCTATTTTTCTAGAATAGGCAATGTAGCTCATCGGCCCACCACAGGGTTTATTACCTACGGGAGTGAATGTCCACTCACTCGGATTGGTACAGTTTTGTGATGTTGCGAGTTGATTGATTTCAGCCCATAATTGATCCAATACGATTGGAGACCCTTCTCCTCCTCTTTCGCCTCCGGAAATATCACAACTTGTCAATGCGAAGAATGAAAAAATTACTAAGATATTTTTCATAAAATGTTATTTTCAAGATTAGAACGGCGGCTCATAAACCAAGTTTCAAATTTGGGGTCTTTTTATTTTTTTGAATAGACTACCTTCCCATCTACTAGTGTCATTTCCACTTGAACTTGATGGATTTCCATCGGATCTATTGTAAACAAATCTTTAGACAAGACAATTAAGTCTGCCAGATATCCAACTTTTAAAAGTCCCTTTCGATCTTCCTCAAAAGATGAAAAAGCACCCATTGAAGTATAAGCTTTCATGGCTTCGAAAATACTAATCCGCACCTGAGGAATCCATCCACCAGAAGGATAGCCAGAAGGATTTCTCCGATTTATTGCATCGTGAATACCCCGAATGGGATTCAAACTAATACAAGCCGGCCAGTCACTGCTGAAAACTAGTTGGGCGTCTGCATCCAAAAGTGACTTCCAAGCAAAGGAATAAGGTAATCGCTCTTCACCCACCGCCTTTGACCAAACTGTCGTTGTGCCCGGCTCCGCATGAATCGGCTCCATGCTAGGTAGAATTCCAGCTTTCGCAAAGTGTGAAATATCATCAGGATTGATCGTCTCGATATGCTCGACTCGGTGTCGTCTTCCTTTGGAATCATTTTTCAAGATTGCCTTTTCATAAGCATTTAACACTTCCCGCACACCTCTATCGCCAATGGCATGAGTGTACAGCCTAAAGCCTTTGGCATCCAAGGTTTTCACCAAATCCTGATAACGATCTATGGAAAAATTTAACTGCCCTAAAGCCAAAGGATCTGTGGAAGGAAGATCGGAATAGGGCTCCAGCATTGCAGCGGTATGACCCTCAATCACCCCATCGATCATGAATTTATAGCATCGGCTCGGATCCAAGGATTGGCAGTTCCCACACTATCTTTTAGAAAAGTGTACCGCTCGATTTGATCCGGATTGGTTTTGTCGGACACTAAAAAGGCGGCAGCATGGCGAAGGGTGAGTTCCCATTCTCCTAGAGTTTTTGGAAAATGCGAAGATCATTTTCTGAACCACTTGCATTTTGAACGGAGGTAATTCCAAGCGAAGCTGCATATTCAAACCCTTTTCGAAGTCCATTTAATTGATCTTCATAGCTATCCGAAGGAACTAAACTCCCAACCAATTCCATCGCACTTTCTTTTAATGTGCCGTTCAGCATTCCATTTTTATCTTTTACCAACTCTCCAAAACCGCTGAAAACAGTATTTTCATCCAAGCCCGCTAGTTCCAATGCTTTTGGATTGGCATAGGCTGAATGTCCGTCATAGGCACGAATAAAAACTGGTCGATCTAGATCCAACCCCTTCATTGTTTCATGATTTGGAAGACCTGATTCGAAGAACGTGTATTGCCAGCCTCTGCCGGTGATCCATTCCTTATCAGGATTGTCCGCAATAAATTTGAGTGTGCTTTCCATCGCAGCTTCAAATGTTTCTACTCCCGATAATTCCACTTGGGTCAATCCCATAGAGCCACTCAAAAAGTGAATATGTGCATCGTTGAATCCTGCTGTGACCAATTTCCCATTCAAATCCATGACCTGGGTTCCCGATCCCGCCATAGCGAAAATTGACTCAGAATCACCTATGGCAATGATCAGACTGTCTCGAATTGCCATTGCTTGCACGAAGGAATTTTCATTTTCTCCAGTCCAAATCTTGGCATTATGAAGGATAAGTATGGGTGGAGTTTCTGTGGGTTTGCAACTGAAAAGTAATAATCCAGAAAGAAGTAAAAGGAGGAGATTTCGCATGGATAAAATTAATTATGTATTTCCGCAAAGCTGCACCTAGCCAATTTTGTTACTGATTTGATTCGAAAAATCCCTCCGATATTCGGGATAGGCTCTTGCCCTGCGCCGCAGAGGAGGGAATTGGATCCTATTTCAATCAAGATTTTGTTTTAATTATGTACGTGCACATATTGGGTTACACATAAAATTAATCAATTGCTATTAGTCGGGAACATATTTCGGATGGCAGAGATTTGCCAATCCTTTTTATTTTTGACAACCACGAAGCTACTCCACATCTTTCGAATCGTTTGATCTGGATTGGTGATGATATAGTGTGCATCTACTAAAGCAGCGCTTTCAGAAAGAAATTTTATTTTTTCCAAAGTGAGTTTTCGGTCCCCAGGATTGGTTGAAGAACTATTGAGCATACCCTTAACAGCCGCAACTATGCCATTTCGCCACTCTCCCGAGGAGACGAGCTGATCCACATCAGCCGTCAGAATTTCCTTCAAAAGAAGCGTATCACGATTTTCCCGAGCAGCTGAGTATTGGTTAATCAAGTGCAAAATCTCGTTGGAATCTAACTTTTCCTCGTCTGAAGTCTGTGCAAAGCCGACCTGGAAAGATAGAAGAAGAATCAGCGGAATGAAGAATAATTTCATAATCGAAAGTATTTAATAGGCTAGAAAATAACACTTTCAAGACGGAAGTACTAATCGCTAAAACTTGTATAAAGTTGGGAAATTAAAATCCAATCGCATAATTAATATTAATTGCGCTGGTCTACCGGCCTAATTAATGTAAATTGCGCCGGTCCACCAGCCTAATTAATGTAAATTGCGCCGGTTGACCAGCCTAATTAACGTTTCAACCATGGAAATTCAACGATATATTGAGCAAAAAATCTCAACAAAGATCGGAAAGCAGAAGGTTCTATTGCTTTACGGAAGTAGAAGAACAGGAAAGACCACCATCATCGAAAACATTTTTAGGCAGCACGAATCCGATACGTTGATGCTTCTAGGCGAGGATATCCAAGTATCTGAATACCTTCAAAACAGGACTGTAGCTAACTATAGAGCACTGATAGGCGAAAAGAAATTAGTGATCATCGACGAAGCTCAGGCAATTCCTAACATTGGCAAAATCTTGAAATTGATGATTGACTCCATCAAAGGGATCACCATCATCGCTACTGGAAGCAGTAGTTTAGACTTAATAAATGATGCCGGCGAACCTCTGGTTGGAAGACAATTGGAGTTTCAGCTCTTGCCATTGGCACAAGTGGAGTTTTCTACGGTAGAAAACCGACTGGAAAGTTTAAATGAATTACCAAATCGCTTGATTTACGGAGGCTACCCAGAACTGATTCATATCCATAGTCTCCCTGAAAAAGAGCAGTATTTAAAATCTCTAGTCAACTCGTATTTGCTCAAAGATCTTTTAGCACTGACCATGATCAAGGGAGCTGACGTATTACTTCGGCTTTTAAAATTACTTGCTTTTCAAGTTGGAAGCCAAGTGAGCACAGTGGAACTAGGAAACAGTCTACAAATCAACAAAGAGACTGTGGATCGCTACTTAGATCTACTTTCAAAAGTGTTTATAATTTATCCTTTAGGTGGCTTTAGCCAAAATCTAAGGAAGGAAGTTTCGAAATCAAAAAAATGGTATTTCTATGATAATGGGATCCGAAATGCGCTAATCAATAATTTCAGTCCACTTACGTATAGAAATGACATCGGAGCACTCTGGGAACAATGGATGATGAGCGAGCGCATGAAGCTCAATGCTGCAAATGATTATCATCCGAGCTATTTTTTCTGGAGAACCTACGATGGTCAGGAGATCGATTTACTGGAAATCGACAGCCATCAGAAAATGCAGGGATTAGAATTCAAGTGGGGAAAAGCCAATTCAAAGATCCCAGTTGCCTTCACCAAAGCGTATCCGGATGCGGTGTGGAATGAGGTGTCGAGGGAAAATTACTTTGACTGGGTGGTTTGAATTCTTATACGAAAGAGAAATAAAAGTGAGAAAAATGCCTTTCCACACTAAAAAAATAAAGGAATCCACAATCATTAGCTCTGAGATTATTGTGAAATCCATCAGATTGGAACGTGTGTAGTTAAGCCAAATTGCTTGAACCATTCGCTCACTTCTTTTTTCAACTCTTCTTCTGTAATAGTTTGATTTTCTACTGATTCCAGAATTATGGCCTCAAGTTTTTCTACAAAATCACTTTTCAATTAATTCTTCAATTGACATCTGATCAGGAAACCTTTGACTATGCTTGAGTAATTTAGCTTTGGTGATCGTAGTTTTTTATTTGGATGTAGAGATGCTTTTCCTCAAAGGTCAACTCCAAAAAACTAACTTAGTTTTCAAACAGCATTGATGCTAATAAAGCTATCATATTCATCTTGTTTAGGATAGTAATACACTGGAACGATAACCTTTATAACGCCCTCAATTTCATAATCACTTCTATAAAATTTAATTTTCCAGGTAGAATTAAGTAGCTCATTAATGATTTCGTCGTCCAATATTGAATCAAAACCTTTTACTACTTTAACCTGAGAAGGATTGACCCGATCATCAAGTGTCACTTCAAAAATTGCAAACTTTTCACTGAGGGTTATTCCCTTTCTAGTCTCTAAAAATTCAGAGAAGTTTGAGGAAATTATTGAATTAAATTTTCCAGTAAAAGTGCTGTCATAGGCACACATAGCACGAATTACCTCCAAATTTCTCAGATCGCTTCTGTAATTATTTTTGAAATCGATTTTAAAGGAACACATTCCAAACCTCAATTTTCCATTGCGATCATTAGCAGCGACAACCAGTAAATCTGAGCCTTCAGGATAAAACACAGCACACGAGCTTCCGATTTTACCATCACTTCTCCCTGCAATGAAAATAGATGTAATTTTTGGCCCTTTGAAATACTCTAAAATCTCCACATCCGCTTTATAAAGTTCTTCATTATCGTGATTTGGATATACTTTTATGATCTTGATCCTTCCAACAAAATCACCTGAAGTAAAGCCATCTATAGGAGAAGGAAAACTACAACGGCAAGCAAAAGCTTGATTGCCTAATAAAAGAATGAGTAAAGTGAGTAAATACTTCATATCTGTAATATAATAAAAGTAATCCTTCAATAAATGGCTTTAAGAAGTTTTAAGTCAACTTGTTAGTTCTCATAAGCCCAACTAGCTGAAAATCAAGGCAAATGAGTCCCTTGTGCATCCTTCGCAATCTTTGTGATTGAAAAAAATTGTACAAAAAAACCACCCGTCTCCAAGTGGTTTTTTTGATTTAATATAAATTTTAAATCAGACCACGTCTTCCCCTCGAAGCTTAACCACTGCACCCTCCAAAATATCTCCGATTCGGATTTGGCAGGATAGCCTAGAAGTCGGGAAGTATTCCGGCAGGTTTTCCAATTGATCCAATTCTACATCGGTCGCATCTCCAAGCCCATCTTTGCCTTCCAAAATCTCCACATGGCAAGTAGCACAAAGCGCCATTCCACCGCAAGTGGCCAATACAGGGTATTCGTAGGCTTTGAGTATTTCCATCAAATTCAAACCCATATCCTCAGGAGCCTCACGCTCTTGGCGATTGCCTTCCTGATCTTCTACTATGAAATTTACCATGGCACAAAAATAGAATTAAAATGCATTTACACCATTCACTGTGGTGTATTTGAAACTTAACTTCTGATCTGGATAGACATGTTTGAATGCCGAATGCATCATGATCGCAGCTTCGTGAAATCCACAAAGGATTAATTTCAGTTTCCCCGGATAGGTATTGATATCCCCAATGGCGTAGATTCGATCCACGCCAGTAGAGTAATCCCGGGTATCCACCTCAATTGCATTTTTATCGATACTCAATCCCCAATCAGCAATAGGACCAAGTTTAGGACTTAGACCAAAAAGCGGGATTAAATAATCCGCATCAAGCCTAATTTCCTCTTTCGATTTACTTTCCAAGACCACGGTATTCAATTTCCCATTTCCATTCAATTCTTTCAAATTGGCAGAAAGGATCAGATCTATTTTACCTTGATTGGCCAAGTCAAACACTTTGGCTGCGGAATCAGGGGCACCTCTGAAGGTTTCATTTCGATGTACCAACGTCACTCGCTCAGAGACTTTTGAGAGATAAATAGCCCAGTCCAAGGCAGAATCACCACCACCCGCAATGACCACTTTTTTGTCTCGGAAGGTTTCAGGATTTTTCACCATATAGGTGACACCTTTTCCTTCGAACGCTTCCAGATTTTCCAAAACAGGTTTTCTTGGTTCAAAACAACCCAAGCCACCTGCAATGACAATTACCTGTGCATGAATTTTGGTTTTATCAGTGGTAGTCAAAATAAATGAGCCGTCCTCCTGCTTATCCAAATTGTCCACACGCTCGCCTAGAGTAAAGGTCGGTTTGAAAGGCTTGGCTTGCTCCAACAGATTGTCTACCAGATCCTGAGCTTTTATTTCGGGATAGCCCGGAATATCATAGATTGGTTTCTGAGGGTAAATCTCAGACAATTGACCGCCTATCTGAGGAAGAGCATCGATTAAATGACAACGCATCTTAAGCAATCCTGCTTCAAAGACTGCAAATAGACCCACAGGGCCTGCTCCAATAATACAAAGGTCTGTATGAATCATTCTCTTTAATCTTTATGGGGAAACTCCCGCTTTTTCAAAATTGTTCGTATTATTCCTACTCGTTTTCCAATTTATTACTCTAATTCCTGACCTCCAAGATTTTGGTAGATGGTGTCTAAGATCCGCTTAAACTCTTCGAAATCCTGATCGGCAAGATTCTCCCAAGCTTTTTTGCGAATCTCCAAAATCCGAGGGCGAAGTGCAGTGACTTTTGATACACCGGTATTTGTCAAGTGCAATTGGAAACTACGACGATCCAATGGATGTGGCACGCGTTCGACATAGCCTTTTTTGCAAAGCAAATCCAAAATTCTAGTCAAGGTGGGATGATCTTTGAAAACCAGATTAGCCAGTTCTGTTTGGCTCAAATGCCCGTTTTCTGAAAGATTTTTCAACACTAACCACTGATCAACCGTGACATCAAAATCACCCGACTTGAACTGCTGCTGTGCATATTGCTTCACCTTGCGCGCAGTGCGATCAAGGAGAAATGAATATCTGGCAAATTGATCCTGTGTCATACCAATAATTAGTGTGACAAATATAAATAATCTTTTCGATTTGATAAGAAATATGAAATCAATGGGTTAAACGAGTCGATGATTCTATTTCCATCAGATTTTTACCGATTGATTCATAGATCTTCACCAATCTTGGTTGCAGATTAGTTTAGATCGGACAGAATTTCTCATTTTGTCCATCACCTGCTTGTTAGAGGCGGGTACGCAGAAATGTCTGTTTTTCAAATTTGGAATAAACCATTATCAAAGTTCCTCCTAGAAATTACAAGTGACAACGAAAAGGAAATTTATAAGCTGTTCGCTTAGCTCCTTTAGCGCCGAAAATGATTGCTTTATCAGTCCGGGGAGAGAATAATTTTCAATATTTTAATACCCGTATTGAAGCAAATACAGATCAATCATTATAACCAAAAGTATATATTTGTAGTATATACTTTATCATGAAAACACTTTCCCTAAAATTAGACCAAGAGATCTTCGAAGAAACCGAGGCCATTATTAAGAATAAAAATATCCCCAGAAACCGATACATCAATCAAGCCTTGGAATTTTTCAACAACTACCAAAAACGGAAAACATTGGCAGATCAATTTAAAATTGCGTCGGAGCTTACCAAAGAAAGCTCAATGGAAATACTCCAAGTGCTTGATCAATTAATCGATTCGAATGAAACGCGATGAGGTCTGGTTAGCAAACTTGAATCCATCCCGAGGCACCGAACCCGGGAAAATTCGACCTGTAGTTATTATCCAAACAGATTTGTTGAATAAGCTATCGCACCCATCCACCCTCATCTGTGCAGTCACATCAAACTTGACTAATCAGGACAATATTTTAAGGGTTCGAATTCCAAAAGGAGAATCAGGGCTAGAAGTAGAATCAGAAATTTTAGTAGATCAAATTCGAGCCATCGACAATTTGAGGCTTATCGAAAAGATTGGATTTTTGGATCTGAATCAAACCTTTGAACTACGTGAAAAATTAAAAGCGATCCTAGACTTCTAATTTCTCTGCAAGAACTCAATCAAATCGTCGATTCGATAAAACTCGTTTTCAGCATAGGTCAATATAAAATCACCTTCAGAAACAAAAATTGGATACTCCAGCTTCCTGATTCCAACTTTATCCAAAGCCTTCCTTACCCAAAAACCAATGACTTGATTGCCCGTGATAATCACCTGTGAGGATGGATTTTTCTGCTCGATTTTCCCTTTTTCAATGTTAAAGCGGAACTCATCTCCAGGCAATAACCGATCAAGCTGCCCCAAAACCACCAAGTCTTCTGGAAGTCCAGTTATGAGGGGTAAAGTATTGCTGAGCAGTAAAAGTCTATCGGCGGTCTCTAAGGCAATTTCCAGATCATGTGTCACCACTAATATTGATTTCTGCTGCTTGGTAGCAATGTCCCGTAGCAAATGCATAATCTGATAGCGGTTGACCAAGTCCAAATGTGCCGTCGGCTCATCCAAGACCATGACCTTGCCATCTTGTGCCAAAGCTCGTGCAATCATTGATTTTTGACGCTGACCATCTGAAATCTCAGAAAGTCGCTCATCTTTCAGCTCCTCCATTTTGGTGAGGTATAGCGCATTTTCGATCAGATCCCGATCGTGCCTATCCAATCTCCCAGTCCATCCGGTATGCGGAATTCGGCCAAGCGCCACCAATTGTCCTACGGTCATATTGCCCGGAAAAACTGGTTCAGAAAGCACCACAGACAATACTTTGGAAAGCTCCGCATTGGAGAAATTCTGAACATTCCTTTCATTCAATGTCAGCTCACCTTTCCAAGGTTTCAACTGACCGAGAATAGCTTTAATCAAAGTTGATTTCCCTACTCCATTTGGCCCAAGCAAGCAAGTCAATTCATTCTCGAAAAGTTGGAAACTCAAATTTGTAAGCACTGGTTTATTAGGCTTTCGATTCGAATAGCCTAAAGTTAGATTTTTGGCGATGATTGTTGATTTCTTCATGGCTTAAAATTCTTTGCTGAAATTTCTTCTCAATACCAATCCAATCACAATTGGAGCACCTACCAATGAGGTGACCGCATTGATCGGGAGCATCTGTGCTGAGCCCGGGAGCTGTCCCACTACATCGCATAAAAGCAATAATATAGCCCCAACTAAAGCCGAAGCCGGAAATAGAATGCGATGATCTGAAGTCTTCCAAATGATTCGAGCAAGGTGCGGAACTGCAATTCCAATAAATGCAATCGGTCCGCAGAAAGCAGTAATACTTCCGGCAAGCAGACCTGTGCTCAGGATCATCATCCAGCGAAGAAAAGTGGAACTTACACCCATACTTTTAGCATAATTCTCACCGAGAAGCATAGCATTGAATGATTTGACTGAAAACACAATTGGAGAAATACCAATAAGCACCACAATGCCCAAAACTAAAACCTGCGACCATCCCAATCCCCCTAAGCTACCCATTGACCACACCGTAAATAGCTTCAGGGCGTCCGCGCCTGAAAAATAAGAAAGTACAGAAACGATGGCAGAAACTGCAGATCCAAACATCAATCCTACAATCAAAAGCGTCATGCTATCCTGAATTCGCCAAGCAACTAAACTGACCAAAATCATCACCAAACCTGCTCCCAGTGTGCCTGCCCCAACAATTGCCCAAGCGCTCAAGCCACCACTCAAGGCTGAAATACCTAAGGAAGAACCCGCCAACATCAATAAGGCAACTCCCAAGCCCGCACCTGAACTGATTCCTAAAACAAATGGTCCTGCAAGTGGATTTCTGAAAAATGTCTGCATCTGCAGCCCACTCAAACTTAGACCTACTCCGGCCATAATAGCTACCAGCGCTTTGGGCAAGCGGTAGTTCAAAATAATCTCTGCATGTGAGGTTTTGATCCAGGATCCAGCAATCAAGCCTTCCAAAATCTCTTTTGGATAAATAGTCACCGAACCCAGACTGATGTTCAGTAAAAAACTGAATAGAAATGCGACTGACGCTAAAAAAAAGAGAACTGTGATTCGACTATTTTTCATTCAGCTGCTTGTAGAAATACAATTCATATTCAGGAAGCAGATCTGGATGAAGGATTTTCATAAGATCCTTCAGTATCAAATCAGGTCGCATGTAGCCTAATTCAAAATATTCCAAACCACCTGTTGCTCCTTTTTTCTGAGTATAAGTAAACACTTTTCCACTCTGAAAAGCTTTGATCGCTTGATATCTTGGTTCCAATTCACCCATTTTTTCCAAAGAAGCAAAATCAGCTGATCCAATCCAAAAGTCCGCATCCATGGCCTGTTCCAAGACAAATTCATAATTCAGTTGCAAGCTTCCAGTACCCGATTGATCTTCGAATACATAGTTTCCACCTGCGTTTTGGAGGATTTGCGCACCCCAGCTTTCACTCCCCGGGGCATACCAAATGTCTTGATACATTACGCCACTTAAGACAATCGGGTTTTCTGCTTGAAAAATAGTTGCCCCCAAGGATACCGCTTCCAAATAATCCTGCTCCACTTGCTCAAAAACTAATTTCGATTCTTCGTATTTCCCAAGTAAAATCCCAGTAAACTTAATCCATTCAGCTCTACCTAACGGATGCTGCTCCACATATTCCCCATTGATAATGGCAGGAACTTCGGCTGTCTTGAAAAAATCCAGATACCTCAAATCTTCCCCCAGCGTAGAAATCATGATCCAATCCGGGGCAAGCTCTACAATCAGCTCTGGATTTGCAGCAGGCCCTGCTCCAAGATCCTGAACCTTTCCGGCATCTATCAACACTCGGGTGATTTCCGAAGAAATCAAATCAGGTTGAGGAAAACCAATTAGCTTTTCACTCATACCAAGCAAATCCAAATGCGGAATCTGAGTGGTCGAAGTCAACACTACTTTAGTGATAGGAAGCTGAATCACCGCATCAAAATTACCAACTGGAAATTCCTGATTTTCTTCCAAAACCAGATAGCGAAAAGTCTCCTCTGCACCTGTCCAAGGCTGGGTCACCTCAATCTCCCAAAATCCAGCTCCACGTGCTATAGAAAACCCTTTAGCGTAGGAAAGCTCCACTTTTTCCGACAATAATACTTCGGCCTCTTTCTCAGATTCGCATCCAAAAAAGCTCAGAATCGGAATGGAAATCAGTATTAGTAAAAGGTATTTTTTCAAGAGAATAAGCAGATAAATTGAACAGCAAAGTACGGATTAGAAATTTCGCTTTCCAAAAAAGTATTGTGCTGAACTTTTTTTCATCTGAAAATGAACCTACATTTATATCGGAAATTGGTTCCCAACCTCATATCAGAGCTCTTGGGATTAAAAGGGAATTCGGTAAATGCCGAAGCTGTCCCCGCAACTGTAAGCCCTGTGGAGTAATCCACAATTGATTTGTCACAAATAGCCATTGCTCCGAAACGAATTCGGGATGAGAAGGCGGCAAATTGGGGTGAGCCAGGAGACCTGCCTGATTCCGTGATTCTGTGCTTTCGGAGGAAAAGCGAAGAAGATCTGCATCAATGTCGGCGGGAATTCCGTGCGACCTGGTTACGCGTCTTCCTATTTCTCTTCAAGCCCGAATCGAATTTTATTTTAATTCGATCAGGCATGAATATATTACTTTGGATAGGATTGTTTTTCGGCTTACCGCCGCAAAATAAAGATACCGTGCTTTTGGCACCGGTAGAAGTCTATGCGCCAGCATTAGACAGATTCACCCAAGGTCAAAAAATTCAATCTTATTCGAAAACTGAGCTAATTAATTATCAGGGAAGATCTCTGGGTGATTTGTTGCAGGAGACTTCGCCGATTTTTATCCGACAGTATGGTGCTGGAATGCTGGCTTCCCCTTCGTTTCGGGGCACTTCAGCAGGTCATACGGCGATTTTTTGGAATGGACTCCCGATCAATAGTCCGTCTCTTGGACAATCTGACCTCTCAATTTTACCCGTTGGCGGCGTAGATCAGGTTGCGATTCATTTTGGCAGTGGCGGAGCACTTTTTGGAAATGAAGCTATCGGAGGATCGATTCATCTGGATACCAAGGCGACTTTTGGCAAAGGTTTTCAAGGTAATTTCACGCAGCAAATTGGAAGTTTCGGTCAGTTTAACAGCACTTTAACCGCAGGTTTTTTATCGGAAAATTTCAGTACCAAGACCCGGGTTTATCGAGAATCAACGGAAAATGATTTCACCTACAAAGATCTGGGGCAAGCCGGGACACCTGAGGTTAAAGCTGAAAATTCGGCTTTCCGGCAGTCCGGAATCGTACAGGATTTGGCTTGGAATCTCAATCGATCAAGTCAGCTAAAAGCCAGTTTGTGGTTCAATCAGGCAGATCGGGAAATCCAACCGGTGATGGGATCCAACACGAATGACAGGCAACAGGATGAAAGTATCCGATTGGCTGTGGATTATTTCTATTTTGGTGAAAGGTCAGTTTTTAACCTAAAAACAGGTTTAATCCGCGACAATCAAGTTTTCAATCAAAGCACAAATATCACCAGTCAGTACTTTCTCTCAGGAGATTGGGATGCGGCTTTGTCTTCCAAATGGAATCTAAAAACTGGAGTACGGTTGAATTTGACCCAAGGAAACCTTAGTACGTATCAGGCCACAGATCAACGAATCGAAACCTATCAATCGCTTCGCTTCGAACCCCTGGAAAAAGTAAGGGTTTCGCTGAATCTCCGTCAACTGGCTTATTTGGATCAATTTGAGCCATTTATTCCAAGCCTTGGTGCAGACTGGGATTTTTGGAAAAACACCAGCAATCAACTTTCGCTTAAAGCTTCCATAGCCAAAGGAATAAAAGTTCCAACGCTAAACGATCGATTTTGGGAGCCTGGCGGAAATCCTGATTTACTCCCTGAGAAAAGTAAAAGTGGCGAAATCGGCCTGAATTGGATAAATACAGGCAAAATCAAGTTGGAAAACAGCCTCACTTACTACCGAATGGATGTGGATAATTGGATCATCTGGCTTCCAAGGGGAAGCTTTTGGTCCCCGGAAAATATCCGTGAAGTCCAAAATCAAGGTCTCGAATATCAGGGTAAAGCAAGTAAAGCAATAGGTACGTGGAATATCAAGGCTAACTGGTCTTACACTTGGAGTCGGGCAATTTCCACCAAAGGCGTAGGCGAAAATGATCCGTCTATTGGCAGACAGCTGCCCTACACGCCCGAGCATCAGGCCAACGGAAAGCTTGCTGTTGAATCAAAAGACTTCTCCGCATTCTTGGGAACCTTCTTCGTAGGAGAGCGGCGAGTCACCATAGATGGGCAGCGTCTGATGCCAGTTTATCAACTTCTCAATCTGGGATTGTCCTACCAAACACTAAGCTGGGGTAACCTGAATATTCCGCTCAGCTTTCAAATCAATAATCTATTCAATACCGATTACCAAGTCCTCTATCTCCGAGCGATGCCGGGAAGATCTTATCAATTCACCATATCAATACAATTATGAAGTTAAAAACAAACCAACTCATCTGGGCCCTTGGCCTGTTCACCCTATTATTTTCCTGTGACGACTCCGAATCCGAGCGACCACTTGGCGAATACGAGACTGGAATTTTAATCATGAATGAAGGCGCCTTTGGAAGTAATGACGGAGAAGTCTATCATCTGGATCCGATGTCCAAAGCACTTAAAGCTGATATTTTCGAAACCGCCAACAATCGCCCATTTGCGGGCTTATTGGAAGATATGGTGCTTACCGATGATCGGCTTTTCTTGGTTGCAAATACAGGAAAAGTAGAAATCGTGAATCCAGGCGATTTCAAAAGTTTGGGAGCAGTTTCCGGTAATTTGGATATCCCAAGATCTTTGGCAGTGAATGGAAATAAGCTTTTCATCAGTGATTACGGGCCTTATGATGCAAGATTCAACACGCCGGATTCTTACATCGCCGTGGTGGAAGGACTGAACGGTGGCCCAATTAAAAAGAAAATTGAGGTTTCTAATAAGCCTGAAGATCTTTTCTCTTTTGGCAAGTATGTATTCGTAGCAGGATCTGAAGAAGGTAAAGTGGAGATCATTAATGTGGATACAGAGGCAATTTTCAAAACCTTGGAGGTTTCTGGAAAACCACAGCAATTTTTCGAGGAAGATGGAGTGCTTTGGTTATATTCTACCGGAGACGACGAAGTTTATTTCCAGTCCTTCCGCCTGGATAATCTTACCAAAGCAAACGCCATCACTTTGCCGCTTGCTAATGCGACTTCTCGGATCGCTTTCGACGACGATAGCGAAACCGCCTATATTTTGACCAGTTCGGGCTGGCCAAAATATGAAGATGCGGTAGCAAGGGTATCTCTTGACAATTCAACTTTAGAAGCCAAATGGATTACTGGATCAGGATTTTACGGAATAGGCTTTGACGATGAGTCTGGCCTGCTATATGTAGCTAATGCAAAAGGATTTCAAGGCAATGGAACGGTAACCATCTATCGCAGCAATGGTCAGGTCGATTCAGAAATCACCGTGGGAAGAGGTCCGTCGGGTTTCAAGTTTAAGGATTGATCAGCTTTCAGTTAGATTCCCAAGTCTTAGACAGACATAAAGGAATTTGGGAATCAGGCTATTGAGTCATTCGCAAAGCTTTCATATTGGAAAATGGCGAATTCAACCTGAGCTTTTCTTTTAAAAATGGTAATTTCCGAGCTATCAACTAAAAAGAGGCTTTCCTTGCAGGGAAAGCCTCTTTGCGTTTGATTATAAAGCGGAGTTTAATTCTTGAGTCTAAACATACCCTGCTTCAGACCAACTTGGAATGTGACTGCATTTTCAGCCTCTGGTATGAAAGCTCCTGAAGTATTTGAACTGCCCATGAAGCGATAGCCAAGTCCTGCGTGCAATCTGGCGTACTTATGCAGGTTTAATTCAGCTTGAACCGCCGGCTCCACGTAATAAGTTCTTCTTTCGCCATCTACGTCGTTGACGCGATCGTAGTCATCTCCCTCCATTTCCAGAGATCCAATTGCAACTGGAATCGTCAGGTGAAAAAGCTTCCCAGAAAGGACTGTATATTCAATAAATCCACCCGCGGCATGCACATCAAGATTAGCATTTGGGAAATCGACCAATAAAGATGCGGGTCTAAGCTCATCAAAAGTGTTTGCATAAAAGCCGCCGACGGTCAATTTATCCCAGAGAACCACACCAGCCCGGATTTGATAAAATGCGGCTGACTCGCCTGCTACTTGGGTGAAGCTAACACCGGGAGAGACCATAAATCCGATATTCTTAGTATCTATTTTCTTGTTGAAAAGCGTTTCCTGTTCTGTTGTTTCTTGAGCGAAGCTGATTTGGGAAAGGGAGACTGCGGCAGTGAGAAGAAGGATTTTTTTCATGATGAATTTTGGTTTTGTTTGTTTTCGATTGCATCACGTCGGAGGATCTAAGTTTGGTTGTTTCAAAAAAGAAAAAAGATTAGTATTTTATTACAATTAGTTGATTTACAATATTTTATTAGTATAGTTATTTAATTCTTTGCCAATAGTATATGTGTACTCAAATGGCTTTGTCCCGATCGGAATCGCTGATGAAATGGAAGGGAGAGAAAGTCCGGCGAAGCTGCACTTTCTCTCCCCTTCTTCAGATGTAATATCTCCGGATACCAAGCTTGATTAGATACCTAAAGAATTTTATTGGGCTACTGGTACGATTCCGTATAATCATATTTGCTTTTATCAAAAGCCCAGAATTGGATTGATTCGGAGATATTTATTTTCCCAAACAATCAATGGCATCTCGTAGACTTTCAAAATCAATCTTGATTTCAACTCCTTTATTTATCAAATAAAATAAATCTTAAGGCAACCCAAATAGGCGCTTCTCACGTGATGTCACAGAATATGAATCTACACGAGTCAGAGGCGCTCAAGGATCTCCTTCCAAAATGTCGCAAAAAAAATCGAAAAGCTCAAGAAGAGATATTTTGATTGACATATCCTTTTGCGCTCAGTATTTGTCTGCGTTATTCTGCCAATCGCGCCGAAGCAAAATGACATTACTCCTACCTGTTCATGCAGAATTGGAGTTTTATCCGGCAATCCTGCCTGAGCTGTCGGGGGAGCTTCGCTGGAATGATTCCTTTGGCTTGAGCACTGGCCTGATTTGGGGGAATATCACCGCTGATTTGGATGATCCAGAGGACTTCTCAGCCGGTTACCTGAATCGATTTCCAGGGCTTACCGACCTTTCAGAAGAACCTGATGATGTGGAGATCCGGAGCGAGCAGCTCTGGATTCCTCTCATTGCATCGCTCCGACCAGTGACTAGTATACGATTTGATATCAATATTCAGGCAGGATTTCTAATCAATTACCTTCGCAGCCAACGCTATACTTACATATTTGAAGAGCAATCTATGCTTGCAGACTTTTCTGAAAAAGTGAAATTAAATGAATGGAAAGTGTCCCACGCTATGATAGGTGTGGGAAGCGGATACTCCATCAGCGAGCGTATGAGTCTGCAAATGAGCGCTACTTATTGGCTTCCGCTTGTCAAGACCGGAGTGGATCAGAGCAGGATTCATGGATTGGGTTTGAACTTTGGAGTAAACTATAGAATCTGGAAGCGTACCACCTTTTAAAAGTGAGATACTTTTAGATAAAATGAGAAGAGACTTCTCGCTAATAGATTTTAGAGAAAGTGATTTTCCATCAGATTTTAGACAACTAAAAATTAGCTGTTAAATTCCGCTGGATCAACTTTGATTTCAGGGAGTCTCTATAATGTTCTAAAGATTTTTAGATATTCAATTTATATAATCCATAAAAGGTCGGCTTTCCATGGATTACATTCCATAAAAAGACGGCTTTTCGTGGATTACATTCTATAAAAGTCTATATTTGGATGTGAAATTCAATAGAATACATTTTCATAACCTTTCTGACAAGCTAGAAAACAAGAAAGTAATCATCCTGATAGGCCCGCGCCAAGTTGGGAAAACAACGCTTATCTATGACTTACTGGCTGGAAAGGATTATTTATTCTTGAATGGGGATGATCCTACAACAAGGAGATTGTTTGATACGCCTAATACCATGCAGATCAAATCAATCCTTGGGAATTATAAATATGCATTTATCGACGAGGCCCAGCGTATTAAAAACATAGGTATCACTGCAAAAATCATTCACGATCAGATTCCCGACCTGAGATTGATTCTTAGCGGTTCATCTTCATTTGAGCTATCGGGCTTGACACAGGAACCACTTACTGGAAGGAAGATCACTTTTCACCTTTATCCCATCAGTTGGAAAGAATTTGAGGAAACCGTTGGATACGTTACTGCCGAGCAGGATCTACCTAATCGCCTTGTTTATGGTTTTTATCCAGAGATCATTACCAGTGTGAACGATCAGGAAAGCCTATTATATGAACTTATAGAAAGCTACCTCTACAAAGATGTCTTGGCTTTGGGTATCATCAAAAAGCAAGATGTGATCTTCCGTCTCCTACAGCTTTTAGCGTATCAGGTGGGTAGTGAGGTGTCTTATAACGAGCTTTCCAGATCTCTCCAAGTGGATGTGAAAACAGTCATTAGTTACATTGATCTGCTGGAGCAAGCGTATGTGATCTATCGACTGGGAACGTTCAGCAGAAACCTGCGGAAGGAAATAAAGATGAATAAGAAAATCTATTTCTATGACAATGGTGTCCGCAATGCACTGATCAAAAATCTACAGCCGCTTGAGCTTCGAAACGATATCGGAGCCCTTTGGGAAAATTTTCTGATGTCCGAAAGAATAAAGTACTTAGAATATGAGGGGATTAAAGTCAACAGCTATTTTTGGCGTACCAAAAACCATCAGGAACTGGACTATCTCGAAGAAAAAGACGGGAACTTAAAGGCCTTTGAATTCAAATGGAATCCTGACGCAAAATTCTCCATTCCATCCGCATTCAAAGAAACTTATGCCGCAGACTACAAATTAGTCCACCGGGAAAACTTCAGGGACTTTGTGAAATAGTCAATTTACATCCTCACGATTCCCTCTAGCACATCAAGGGGGAATTCCAATTCGGTGTAGCCCAATGCGTATGGCCCGATCTCGTATGGGATGTAAATCAGCTGAAATTTATCCTCTTTGAATCCCATCGCATTGGGGAAGAAGAAGCCTGTCTCGGGAAGAAAAAAACGATCATCGGCTTCAATGTTCGTATTTTGATCTACTTCGTGAAATTCCCGGAAGGCTTTTCCCGCCAAAGCGAGCATGGCAACCTGATCTAAAATCAGCCGATCAATGGATAGAAATTCGCCATTAGCCCGATCAAAATTCATAAAGTAAGTGCTTGAATTGGGGTGAGCGCCTCCACTGAAATTGTACTCAGCGAAAAATATGCTCACCGTATTTAGCGAGTCAAAACTCACCTCTGCATTGACATCAATCGCCCAACCTCCAGGCATATCAGGGAAATCGACAATAGTTTCCTTAAAGATATTCAAATAAATATTTGCTTGTTCCTCCATAGTGGCAGCTACAGAATCTACATAAAAATAAGTGAGTAATTGATCCCGAACCGATTGGTTGAGTTGATTGCCGATTTCGCTTTCTTCAAATTCCGGCCAGGTGAACTTGACCTCCGCACAGGATTCGGCTACCCAAAATTATTTAGAAAAGCTTTTAGTTGTTCTATTCAGATTTGATTCTTTGCTCAACTTTTCGGAAGCACAGGAAAGTAAAAGAACTGAGAGACAACACAATAAACTTCTCATGATTTATATGCTGAGGGTTTTAAAAAGAGCTGGGTCAATTGTTTTGCCAAAATCATGGGGCTTAATTCTCCGGATTTAATCTGTATTCTTGAATCTTCCAACAGTTTATTCACTGCTTTGTCTGAAACGAAAGCTTTGCCTAACAAATCCTGAACGTACTCATTGAGCCAATTGACTCGCTGATTTTCACGGTTTTCTTGCCAAAATCCATGGGCTAGGGTGATGGTTTTAAATGCAGAAATCATTTTCCAGACCTCCTCCAATCCAGTGCCATCGAATGAAGATCCAAGCAATACTTTGGGGGACCATCCATTTTCACCCAAAGGAAAAAGATGGAGCGCATTCGAATAAGTCGCTTTGGCTTTTTTGGCTTCCAAAAGATTTTTTCCTTCGGCTTTATTGATAAATAGCCCATCAGCCATCTCCATAATTCCTTTTTTGATTCCCTGAAGCTCATCGCCGGCACCAGCTAGCATTAGTAATAGAAAGAAGTCCACCATTCCTTTGACCGCCGTTTCGGATTGGCCTACCCCTACGGTCTCGATCAATATGACATCAAACCCAGCTGCTTCGCAAAGCAACATAGCTTCGCGAGTCTTGGCACTAACGCCACCTAATGTAGATCCTGTCGGACTGGGTCGGATGAACGCGCGTTTGTCTGAAGCCAGATTTTCCATTCGAGTCTTATCTCCCAGTATGCTTCCTTTTGTCTTTTGACTGGATGGATCTACTGCCAGAACTGCTAAATGGTAGCCTTTATCTAAAAGTAATTTCCCGAAAGCCTCAATAAATGTACTCTTACCAACTCCTGGCACGCCGGTAATACCAATTCGAATGGAACTGCCGGTTTTTGGTAAAATCTCCTGCACCAATTGTGAAGCTAAATCTGCATCTGAGTCGAGGGAGCTCTCCACCAGTGTAATTGCCCGACTTAGAATCGCCCGATTTCCTGACAAAACCCCGTTTCGATATTCTTCGATTGAAAGTCGCTTACTCATTCCCCAATTTAAATCTTACTTCTCCCATCGGAGTTTTTTCATAGCTCGCAATCAGATAGGGCTTCATTGATTCCATATAATATGGTTCCTTCGGAGAAAGCTCGACTTTCTGGTCAATTTCATCACCAAAGAAAAAAACAATCGTCCGTCCATATTTAGTGTGAGGTAGCGAATTCCCGTATTCTTTCATCCAGTCATCGCTATTATCCAAAACCTTCACAGCGTAGAGCCTAACTATAGGTCCAGTGTTGTTTTCGTTCCTATAGTTTCCAAGCTCCTCATATTTCCCGTCAAATCGATCCATTCCGGGTTGAAAAAAGGATTCTTTGGCTATATAGATCACCAGCACAGCGACTATGCCGGCAAGAATACTGTAAATAAGTCTGGAGCTTTTCAAAATATAAATGTGTTTGTGAGGATTAGGCCTTAATTTAGCCGAAAATTTCGACAATGGGTTTCGAGTACATCAAAGCACTTCACATCATTTTTATGGTTACGTGGTTTGCAGGGCTATTTTATATCGTTAGATTATTTATTTATCAGACCGAAGCTTTGGCGCGTCCTGCTGTTGAACGGGATATCCTAAAGCCGCAGCTGGACTTGATGGCCAGTCGGCTTTGGTACATCATCACCTGGCCGTCAGCTATCTTGACATTGATTTTTGGAACTTGGGTACTCGCTTATCGCTGGGGATATTTGGAGTTGGGCTTTATGCAGGCAAAATTAGGTTTTGTATTACTCCTTTATCTATATCACCTTTTTTGCCACAAACTTTTCAAAGAATTGCAGTCGGGAAGAACCAGATGGACCTCTACTCAGTTGAGACTATGGAATGAAGCTAGCACCCTGCTTCTATTCGCAATAGTATTTTTGATTGTATTAAAAAACACCATGAGCATGATCTGGGGAATCATGGGATTGGTCGGATTGGGGGTCACGTTGACAATCGGAATCCGGATTTACAAAAAGTATAGAAAAAAATAATAATTCTCATGAAACACCGCATACCACTTTTTATTGTTCTCTTAGCTGCAATAACAACTTGGGGCTGCGAAAGCAATACTGAAATCGTAGACACTCCCCTTCCAAAACTTGGTAATTTCTACTTAGAGGGACAGGATACTGTTTATCACCAGATTGCCGATTTCGCATTTGTAAATCAAATGGGTGATACTGTCTCCAGCAAAACTATAGATGGGAAAGTGTACGTTGCTGATTTCTTCTTCACAACTTGCCCAACGATCTGTCCGATTATGAAAAAAGAGATGCTTCGGGTATTTGAAGAATATGATGGTAATCCTGAATTTCAAATACTAAGTCACTCCATCGATCCGACGTTTGATACCCAAGAGGTACTGCGTGATTATTCTCAAAAGCTAGGAATTGAAGATGCCAGTACTTGGAATTTCCTCACCGGTGATCAGGAGAAAATCTTTGAAATGGGACAGACGAGCTATCTGACTACAGCAATGGAAGATCAAGCAGAGCCAGGAGGATTTCTTCACAGTGGTGCTTTTATTTTAGTGGATCAAAATGGTTTTATCCGAGGAGTCTATGATGGCACCAGAACCGATCAAGTGGATCGACTGCTGAATGATATCCCAAAATTACTTGGGAAATGAGAAGTCTGATTTTAATACTCTTCCTTCTCGCAGCCTGTGGTCCAAAGGCTAGAAATGACGAAAATACACTAGCGGGAATCTCTGATCCAGAGGTGATGAAATATGCCATCGAAGGCAAACGACTCTATGAAAACTATTGCGCCAACTGTCATCAAAGCAACGGTGAAGGCTTGGGCAAATTAATTCCTCCGCTCAAAGAAGCAGACTATTTCAGAAAAAGTATCGCAAGAACTGCCTGGATCATGAGACACGGACAAAAAGGGGAAATCATTGTAAATGGACAGGTTTACAACCAAGCCATGCCAGCTAATTCGAATCTGACTCCGCTTGAAATCGCTCAAATCAGCTCTTATCTCTACAATATCTGGGGGATGAATGAAGGAGTGATTCTATCTTCGAACATCGAAGAATACCTGAAGACAAAACCAGAAGGATTAAATTAATCCTTCAATGCTTCTTCTGCTTTTTCTAATGCGGCTTTGATATCCAAATTCACCACATCTACTTTTGTCATTTGATCCTCCAGATAAACTTTGACTTCTTCCGGTGATTTTTGCTCGTCCTCAGAAGAGTATTGGCGCATCCAGACAAACATTCCATCGTAAGCCGAGTTCAGCTCGTAAGCTATAGTCTTCAGATTTTCAATTTGAATATTATCGGGATTTTCTGACAGCTCAAGAGAATCTATCTTGATTTCGGCTTGCTTTTGCAGGCTTTTCAATTGGCCCAGTTTAGGCATCACTTCATCGTGTACGGCAATTACTTCCGCCCGTTTCAGCTTATTAAGTTCTTGCTGATTTGGTTTGCAGGCGGTAATAGAAAAAAGAATAAGTAAAAAAGCTAGAATTCTGGAGTAAGTCATGACAGCGTATTTTTAGTTAGACAAATTTACTTTTTATTCTTCTAACGATTTGCCTAAAACTCTTGCAATTAATCCAGAGACAGGCTGTAATTTTATTTAAATAATTTATTTTACTATGAAACCATTTTGCTTTGCCAACGGCCAAATCATTCCAACAGACCAAGCCAGGATTCATCCTATGGATTTGGCGGTGATACGTGGTTATGGAATTTTCGATTTTTTCCGAACGGTAAATTATGTGCCTCTTTTCCTCGAGCATTATTTGGATCGGTTTATAGCATCTGCGGAAAAGACATTTATTCCATTAGATTATTCGCGTGACCAACTGCGTCAAATCATTTCAGAATTAATTGATAAAAATGATTTAAAAGAAGGAGGCTTACGAATGGTATTGACCGGTGGGGTTTCGGATAATCACTTTTCGCCTGCCAAAGGCACTTTATTCATATTTGCAGAGTCGCTGATTTTTCCGTCTCAGGAAAAATATGATTTAGGTATCAAGTTGCTTTCCGTGGAGCATGTGCGGTCGATTGCAGAAATCAAAACCACCAATTACGCTTTTCCTGTATGGCATAGTGTCCAATGGAAGCAAGTCGGGGCTGAGGATGTAGTTTATCACATGAATGGAGAAATCAGTGAGAGCTCCAGAAGTAATATTTTCGTCATTAAGGACGGCCAAGTAAGTACGCCTGACAAGCACGTACTATTTGGGATTACCCGAAAACATGTAATGGAAATAGCAGGAAACGTAGCAATCCGTCCAATTTCTTTTGAAGAAATGCTTGCCGCGGACGAAGTATTCATCACCAGCACGACCAAAGTTCTTCTTCCAGTCACTTCGGTTGACAGCCATATGATCGGGAATGGAAAAGTCGGCCAGAGATCGTCAGAGATTTTAGACCGATTCAAAGTCCTTGAAAATGAGTTTTGTTATTGATCTCCAATTTTAAAAACTAAATCTCATCCATTTAAACTCCCCACTTTACTGATTCTAAAGTCTCAAATTTCTATATACTAAAACCTCTTGTCCCTTGATCCTAAAAATCTTGATACCTGATACTTATATCTCTTTATTCTTGGCTCTAAAAATCTTATTTCTTAAAAATCATTTCCTCCTCCCGAACTAACCTAGAAGTTGTTATCATAATTTTAGCGGGAGGGGTTTTGGAATTTAATCCTGAAACCCCAGTTCTGCAAGCTCGACCAGGAGCTATTCAAAGTTCAACCACTTCGTGATTTTTTATCTCGAATACTCGGTACTAATTCTCTATTCTGGAATGTTTAATCTTGATATTCGAAATCCTCCATTTTACTTCTTGGCTAAAAAATTTTAATACTATCATCTCGATACTTGTAAATCACTTCTTGGATCTTAACTTGATCTACGAGTCTTGATACCAACATCCAGTTAATCAATACTTTCTTGATTCTAAAATCTCAATTATTGGCTCTAAGATCTTGATACAATCATACGGATAATAGTTAACCACCTCTTGGCTCTAAAATCTAGATTCTAATACCTTAACACCATTGTCCAGCTACTAGATATTTGATTCTCAATTCACCAATGTAGCATTCTGCAAGATGTACATCAATTTCTCAGGATCCTTGCTGTTCAAGGTTAGTTTTCCACGGACTTTCACCCGATTGGAGGTATACTTGATTGGATTGGTAAGCATTACTTCCATAACAGTCTCAGGCCCTCCGGAACCGCAGAAAAAGCATTCTGCAAGAGGTAGACTTGAGAGTATAATATGCTCTGGTTTGAACATCCCTTCAAAAGGAATAATGTAACCATCCGCCTCGACGACCTTGCCCTCCAGCTTCGTGATATTTGCGGAAAATACAGGGATATAAAGCTCGCCAAACTGGTCTTCACTGATTTTGTACGACACCTCAGAAAGACTTCTCCATACATTTTGAGCTTGAGCGAATAAGTCACTTTGAGTTATAATCGTAATTGTCAATGCGAAGAAGGCTATTATTAGATTTTTCATAAGCTGAGTTTTTTACTTTTACTTCTGAGTAAGTTGGGTTGCAATATCTGTTTTATAAGCTGAAAATGCCGGAATCAATGAAGCTATCAATCCCACGGCTAACGCATAAAGTACTAGCCAAAGTTCTGCTCTCAGAAAAATCCAAGGTTCGAATGCTGCCACTACCCCACTATCATTTTGGGCAATGAGGATTTGGAGAAAGACGTGGCCGAATAATATCCCAAAAACTACACCTATAAGCGTCAGCATAATTCCTTCTAGAAAGACCAGAAATAAAAGCTGAAATCTTGAGGCACCAATCGCTCTGAGGAGGGCAAGGTCATATTTTCGTTCTTTCAGGGAGTTGTATAGCGCAATGAAAATACCTATTCCAGAAATCACCAAGAGCACCACAGCTAATCCTTGCAATAGACTTACACCTACTCCCAGCAACTCAAACAGTCTTGCCATCTCAAAAGAAGGTGAAGCAGCCTGCATCAAAGTGCGTGAATTGATCATCCTTGGGAGTTGAATTGCCCCCATAGGGCTACGATATTGGACCAGTAAAGAGGTGATTTCGCGAGATTGATCCGAGGCAGGGAATCCCGATACAGTTACTTTTTGGTGAAATTTCTCATGATTAATTGGTTCTGATGGCAAGATATTACCCAGCGAGTCTGCTTCCAATTCTGGCTCAGATTCGTCATGCGTAAACCATACCGACTCAATGCTTGTCAAAACCAACCGATCTAAAACGGTTCCGCTTTGGACTAATATTCCGACAACTTTGTAATCGTGCTGATCGTGATCATGGCTTCCTACGCTGATTCCATGACTACCGACAAACGAATCACTGACCTTAAGTCCGGTTTGCTTAGCCACTTCAGATCCTAATACCACATCAAATGGTAGCTCCCAAAGTGATCCAGTGGCTGGAGCGAGTTCATAGACTTTTAGGTAATCGTAATTAGTGCCTACGATCCGAAACCCTTTAAAATTGTCACCAAGAGCCAGTGGAATCACTCCTTTCACAAGTCGATTTTTGGCAAGCTTCTGAGCTTCCTCCATCGGTATATTCCCCGTCGGAAAATCGATATGGTAAACACTTGAAAGAATCAATTGCAGTGGACTACCTTTAGCTCCTACTACCAGATCGATTCCTTTTGCGTCGGTAGTTACTTTCTTTTCAAATTGATCCTGAATCAAAATCAAGACTGTCATAATTGCCAGTCCAAGTGCCAGTAACACTACATTCAAACTTGTAGAAAGGGGTCTATAAGTCAAATACTTCCAACTAAGTTTAATTAGATTCATGCACTTTTGACTTCAATGAAATTGGAAATATGGGATTTGACACGTTGATCGTGGGTGACGATAATCAATCCTGCTCCAATAGTTGCCGCCTGATCTTGCAATAATTGGATCACCTTGGCTGCGTGCTCGTCGTCCAAACTTGAAGTTGGCTCATCAGCAAGAATAAGCTTCGGCGAATTGATCAATGCACGGGCTATGGATACGCGCTGTGCCTCTCCTTCGCTGAGCGTAGAGATAGCAGAGTTAGCTTTGGATTCTATGCCTAATCCTGAAAGCAGCGCATTGATATCCTGTCCTTTTTTACCTGAAAATGACTTTGCAAGCTGAAGATTTTCCTTCACCGAAAGGGCGGCTATCAGGTGCGGTTTCTGGAAGACGATTCCAATCTCAGCTCCACGTAGCTTGTCCAGTTCTTGAGAGGATAGCGAATCTAAATCCACTCCATCCAGCAAAACGGTGCCTTCACTTGGCTTCAGCAATCCTGAAATAAGATTAAGTAAGGTGGTCTTCCCGCTTCCAGATTTACCCAGGATCAGAAGAGCGTCTCCTTTATCAACATGGAAGTCTTGGAAAATTAGCGGTTTTTGACCGCCGTAAGTAATTTTTAGGTTAGTCGTGCTTAGCAGCATGTTTATTTACCTACTGGGATGATGAATTTGAAGATAGTTCCTTTGTTTTCAGCGCTTTCAAATTCGATATCGCCTTTGAGTACCTCAATACATTTTTTGGCTATAGAAAGTCCCAGTCCCGAACCTTCTATGATTCCTACGTTCCTTGCACGGAAAAAACGGTCAAATAGTTGATTTTGCTCACTTTTTGGAATTCCTATACCACGATCCTTAATAGAACTGATCAGTTTACTATCCTCGAATGCGATCTTAAAATCCACCTCTTGACCATCTGAAGAGTATTTTACAGCATTTGAGAGAAGGTTTTCAAAAATTTGATGTAAGAGTTCGCTGTCAGAAGTGAGTGTCTTTGGCAGATTCTCAAATTCAGTGTTAATTTTGATGTCATTCTCCATTCCTGCTTTGATGGTATCCATCAGTTCCTTGACGAAAGCTCCCATAAACATCTTTTTAGGGCGAAACTTCATCTGATCTGCATCTGCTTTACCAAAAAACAGGACACTTGTCAAGAGATTATTCAGTGCTCTGACCGAATTTTCGATTTTGCCGGCATGCTTTGCAATCTTTACTTTGAAAGGATGGTCCTTCTCTGCATAGATCTGAAGTAGCTGGGCTGAACTCAGAATTGATGTCAGCGGGGTTTTGAATCCATGAGAAACATTCAGTACGATTCGGGATTTGAGCTCATTGATTTCTCGCTCTTTTTCCAAAGCCTTGGTGAGTTCCTTATTGGCATCGTAGAGTTCGACCGTTCGCTGCTTGACTTTTTCTTCGAGTTCGTTGTTGAGTTTTTGAAGTTCTTTTTCTTTTCGATCTTTGAAAATGGCCAATTCGATCACCATATTCAATTCTCTAATATTGAAAGGCTTGATCACGTAAGCACTTGGATTAGTGCCAACTACCTTGTTCAACGTTTCAGCATCCGAGCTTGCGCTAAGGTATACTACGGGTATGTCATATTTTTCATTGATAATCTCGGTGGTTTTGATCCCGTCCAGTTCGCCTGCCAGATTGATATCCATCATCACGATATCTGCATGATTAAGAGTCAGGAGTTCTAAAGCTTTTTCTCCCGAATCAGCTATTCCCAAAATTTCATGATTGTTCTTTTCCAGTGCTTTTTGGAGCAAAAGTGCAGACACGGCGTCATCTTCTACGATAAGGATTTTGAGGCTAAACATGGGGTGATATTTCTGTTGGACTTTAATTACGGGCTGAAAATACAAAAAATATAGTCTACCAAATGAATTAAGCAAGTCTAGAAAGTTTTCAAGAGTCCAATCCGTATGTGGAAACTATCTTTTCAACAACTCACTTTAGGATTAGTGATTGTTAATACTTGAGACCATGATTCCTGATTGAATGTAATTCTAAGTTTGAAAATTTTTTTAAGATCTTACTTAGATGGTGTTTTCACTGTCAATTAATACTTACTTCTACTTGATCAAATGGAGGATGATTGTGAAATTCCTATCACCAAGAATATTTCATTTAATGAAGGAAGCCTCTGGACCGTAATTAGAAACGAGATAGTTGGACTTTTCTTTTGATGACGGAATGATTCTCCTATTTTTGTGCAAACTTAAGAAATCGCATCATGAGTGTACTAGTAAATAAAAATTCCAAGGTAATCGTACAAGGATTCACCGGGTCTGAAGGTTCTTTTCACGCACAGCAGATGATCGAATACGGTACCAATGTGGTTGGTGGCGTAACTCCTGGCAAAGGTGGATCGACGCATTTGGAAAGACCTGTTTTCAACTCTGTAGCCGAAGCCGTAGAGAAAACCGGAGCAGATACTTCTATCATTTTTGTACCGCCTGCTTTTGCTGCGGATGCGATTATGGAAGCAGCTGACGCTGGAATAAAAGTAATCATCACGATCACTGAAGGGATTCCTGTAGCAGATATGATGCGTGCCAAACCATATATCATCGAGAGGGGTGCTACACTTATTGGTCCTAACTGCCCAGGAGTGATTACTCCGGGAGAAGCAAAAGTAGGCATCATGCCAGGCTTCGTCTTCAAAAAAGGAAGAATCGGTATCGTATCCAAGTCAGGAACGTTGACTTACGAAGCTGCTGATCAAGTGGCAAAAGCTGGTCTAGGTGTATCTACAGCTATCGGTATCGGTGGAGATCCGATCATCGGTACTTCTACTAAGCAAGCTGTTCAGCTATTGATGGACGATCCTGAGACGGATGCGATCGTCATGATCGGAGAAATCGGAGGAAATTACGAAGCTGAAGCTGCATTGTGGATCAGAGCAAATGGCAATAAGAAGCCGGTAGTAGGTTTCATCGCTGGTCAGACTGCTCCTGCCGGGCGTAGAATGGGCCACGCAGGTGCAATCATCGGTGGAGCTGATGATACGGCTGCTGCAAAAATGAGAATCATGAGAGAAAATGGAATTCACGTAGTAGATTCTCCAGCGGAGATCGGAGCTACCATGGCTCAGGTGCTGGGTGTGAATGTGTAAATAATTGTTAAGTGTTGGGTGTTGGATGCCCGGTTTTGGATGCCCGATGTTGGATGTCCGGTGACTGATGTTCGAATCCCGGTGACTGATGTTCGATGACCGATGTTAAAAAAAGACCGCCTCGATTAAGTTCAGGGCGGTTTTTTTATGACTAAAAGGAAGGTAATACCAAGTAATTACAGTTAATTAGAAACTCCAACCCAGACTAAGCCCAATTCCAAATGGCTGAAAATCAACTTTATCTTCAGCAACTTCGAAGTTCTCGAAAAAAATCCAAGGGGTATAGGCTGCCCTAAAAAATAAACCACCCTCAGGTTTTTGAAAGCGATAGCCAATCCTTGGGACGATTATTTTACCCCAATACGGCTCTTCTCTGATATTATCGGGAAAGGGAATGCCCTCATCAAAAATAAACTCTTTATTACGATAGGCTACGAAACCAGCTCCGAATTCCAAATGGCCTTTAGACTTTCCCCAAAGAGCCGTAATCTCGGTCATAAAAGAAGGTATCCAATAACCTGAAAATATGGGCTCAAACCCTTTTTGATAGCGCATGGAGAATCCTGCACTTGCTGAATACTTAAGTCTTTCTTTTTGATGAAAAATAAAACCATAATTGATTGCGTAACCATCAGAAGTACCTCCCAACTCGCCATAAATGGTATACTTCGCAGTGAAAATTTCGGCTGACTTCTAAGTCTTAGTCTCCTTCTCAACTTGAGTAAGTAACTTGTTTTGAGAAAAAACAAACAAAACCGTTATAGAAAGAAGCAAAGATTTATACAGTATTGACTTATCGTTTAAAGTTTTAATATCTGCTCAAATCCATCTAGAGATCACTCAAAATCTAGGTGAAATTCAAACCTAAAGATACAGGTAATAAACGTATGGCTGAACATTATTTTCATTGAGAGTAATGAGGATGGTTGAAATCCTACGTATTGGTGACTCAATATCTCAACTATCTTAGTTTTGATTAAACTAACTTCGAGTGTCTTTTTGGACAGTCACTTTTTGAAGAACGAATCGATTGATTTCGGGGCGGTTTTTTTATGTAGTATTTGACTTAAGCAATATTAGAATGAATATTCGAATCTAAGGGTTAATTGCCTTGGTCTCAACGTTCTGAATTCTTCCACAAAAATAAACGAGGAATTAGTCAGTGTTGCCCACTCCTTTTGACCCAAAAGATTACTTCCGTTTAAAGAAAGCTCGATTCGTTTATTCGGAACCTTATAATTATAATTGAAATCCAAAAAGCTAACTGTTGAGCTTGATGCTCCTGCATTAGAGTTGATATTCAAATACTCAAAAATCAATTTGGCGGTGTGATTCTGACTAGGTAAAAGAATGAATGCAAAAGAAGAAGTTGAAATCAATGATTCATTGTTAAAGGAATTTTCAGTCTTGGAGCGCATAGAAGAAAAATCTTGTTTCAGCTCAAAATTGACCTTGCCTATTTTTCTATAGACCGCTTTTACAAATCCGTTCAATCGGGAAAAATTCAAGTTTTGAAATACATCATTTATGGCTATCTCTCTTTGGATCTTATTATAGGTAGAGCCTATCGCCAGCGATGTCCGCACCTGAGAAAAATATTTGCTCGCATCTCCATTCCAAAAAAAAGACTTTTCGATATTTTCTCTTCCGATGGCACTTAAAAGCACCAGCCCATTTTCTTGAACTTCACTTTTCATCAAGGTATTTCTATTCACATAACTGAGTGAAAATGTAGAATTGATAAATAGAGAGATGAGTGGATCTTTGAAGCTCTGACTTAAAGACAATCTATTTGACTTGACGATCGGAACTGGTGCGTCTTTGACTTGGATCGTTTGATAATTGACAAATAGCTGACCCGGGTAGACATCGTATAAATCTCCAACAGCAACCTTCCTAGAAATGATATTTTTGAAATTCAGATTAGGCAAAATATCAAATCCAAAAAAAACATCAGGCTCAAAAAATAACTTATTAACATCTCCCAAAGTGCTGTTTTCAAAAATATCGGACAGTTGCAAATTCATATACTTCAATGGCAACGAAAACTTGGTTTTGAACTTCTGAGTATTCTTTTCAATAGAGAAAGAAGATGTTCCTGTAATTTCACTTAACATCAGATTATTCTGAAAAGGGAAACCAACCGGTGAATCACCAAAAAAGGTCGAGGATCTCAAGGCTGAATTTTTAACTAAAAACCCCAATGATGCAGCCCCTTTCATGTTTAAAACTCGTAAATTATTATACAATAGCGAGTTATCAAAATGATAGGTATTAAACCGGATACGCTGAATACTTAAAGCGCCTTGCAGTAAGGAATCTTGATTGAAACCTAGAAAAGGAGGCCTCGATAGCAAGCTGGGAGTTTGCGTCAAAAAGTTAGCCTCGGATTTTAAATCCAAAATCTTAGACCCTAGCTTAATCAACTTTCGGAAAGTGTTTGAAAGGAAAATATCAGGACTATTTATTTCCTGAACTAGCTCTTGATTTTGAAAAACAAGATCGCTTCGATTACGAGAATTAAAATAAGAGGCACTGAACTGATTGTAAAAATAATCTGTGTCGGAGTTCTTTGTCAAATTCACTTTTAGACTGAGTTGATCTTTAATCTCATCCAAAAGACCCGACTCTCTAATATCAAGTCTGCCGTCTTCGAGGAAAAAAGCTTTTTGAATCAAAAAAGAATTATTTATGTCTTCTCTTGAATAATCAATAGCAGTTTTGATCTGGTAATCATCTGACTTTTTTTTGATCGTATTGACTGATGCTAGCACGCTTTTATTAAAAATAAATCGATTGTCTTGGGTTGATCCCATTCTATTCCCTGATGGACGGAACCACTGATTGATTGGCACTGAATTGGACTGATAGGCATTGACTCCCAAATCCAAGATTTCATCTGAAAGCGTTGTTCCAGCATTATTACTACCCAAACTTACGATAGACTGAAACTCATTATTAAAAATCATTGGAGCCACCTTAGCGTCCCAAATCCCAGGAAATCCAGCGCCTAAATACCCTCGTCCTATCAGCACATTTTTCTTTTTCAATCGGATATTCAAGGAAGATTTAGAAGAAAAATTTACACCATCAAGCATTTTTATAGGCTGATGATTCTCTAGGATTTCCACAGATTGAACTGCGTCAACAGGCATATTCTGGGTGGCAAGATTGTATCTGCCTTCTAGTAAATCCAGCCCTTCAATGTAAAATTTTTGAATTGCTTCTCCTTTGTAATTAATAGTGCCATTCGTATTCACCTCGATTCCCGGCAACCTTCTAAGAACGTCTATTAGAACCTTGTCGCTTTGGCTGGTGAATCCATCAACTTCATACGAAAGTGTATCTTTTTTTTGCGTTATCGGGCTTTTTACTCCCTCTAGCATAAATTCACTTAGTTCCAATTCAGACTCCTCCACCTTAATTTCTAGAAATTGCGTGGCATTTGACACTTTAATCTCAACCCTCTGAATTGTCAGGGACTTCGCAATCAGCCACAAACTGTCAAGAGAAGAATCAACAGAAAGTGAAAAACTCCCGTCCTGCTTGCTTACTGCAAAAGCTACTATTTCGGAGTCTTTTTTGGCTTGAATTAGAATATTTACACCTCGCTGAAGATTAAGGTTGGGCATATTCTGTATTCGCCCCGAAATTATGGTTTGCCCATACCCAATTGTGGTCATGAAGAAGAATAATACCACAAAAAAATATCGGGTTATCATTTATCAATATTTTTTTCAAGTCGGATATTTCGAGATTTAAGTCTTTTTTGAACTTCTGCCACTTCAGTAACAGAAACTCTACTGGCATCCATTTCACTCATTTGACTAAATGGATTTTCTCTATACTCATCTTCCAATTTAAAATACTTCGTTTTTGTGACATTAACAGATCTCACTGGAAGCTGTTCCGATATATTCATCCCTCGTTTCTCCATACCAACTAATTTGAAATTATACTCACAATCGGCATCGTAAAGTTCTAAAATCAAACCAGGCAATCCTCCAAAGATGTAAGGTCCATTATTAAACGGAATTTCTGAGGTAAACCAAGCTGAAAATACTCTGCCAGAGTAACTAACGGTTGCTAATTGACAGGCATATCCCAAAATTTCTTTAGTGCCAGTCTCAAAACTCCAATTCAATTGATGAAGAGGCTCTGAAAACACATAATCTGTTTTAAATAGCTTTCTGTACTGTTGCACAGCATCTTCGTCAGCCGACTTCAACACTTTGTATTTGTTTTTAGCATTAGGGAATTGGCCAATGTGTTGTAGCATTTGAGTTAAATCCACACTTCCAACTTTTTCTCCCAGCTCATCATTTCGCTTTGCTCTATTAAAATAAATAGCATAAACGGAATCCCTTTGATATCCATTGTAGCTTTGAAAAAGACTCCTGTTTGGTGTTTCCCATAGAACCATCAATTCTTTTTCTTTATTTTCTGTATTCGTGCTATCCAAGGAATATTCCAATTCATAAAAAAATGCAAAATTACGGCTTTGAGCCAACACCTCAATTTGAAAAAAAATAAGAGTTAAAAAACCAACTAAGATCCGAAAACGAAACTGTAGAACAGGGACGATGATTTTCATTTATTAATATTTTTTAAGATAATACTGATTTTTAAAGGTAACCAGAGAGAAAAAATTCTCTCTGGTTGTTTCAATTAAGGAGTACCACAAAAGAAGTTCTCCTAGTTGGCAGCGTCTTGAACCCTTTCGCTTTCTGAAAAGCCACAGGCAACAGCTGCTCCGCCACAAGTCCTTGTAAATGGAATGCCCCAAGCTATTTATAATCAGGAACTTACTCCTGCGCATTCACTTGAATTATTGAAATAAAAATTACCAATAATCCATAAACAATTGTTTTCTTCGCAATAAATTAATTTAGAATATGGTAAGTAATAATTACACTATCAAACCAAAAAATAAATCCAAAACTTTTCTTAATATTTTTTTTCTCAAATTAGAGCTTCAAGCACAAATGGACCAAAAAGGAATTAATAAGTGGTAAAGAGTTGATTCATTTCCGATACTTCTTCTCAAGGCTATAGGGAAGTCGTTGGTCAGTCCATATTGACTTCCTTTGGTAATTCATTCTATGAAAATATCTAAGAGGTACTGCCATAATCAGGGATGCTATTGTTATAAATATCAAATTTTGCTTTGGAGCTGCTTTATTTGAGACTGAAAGAAAAAGTTTAATTCAGTTTAGATCGACCCTTTTGAACAGGCAATCCTCTAAATTTTGCTCTGCTAATTTCTTACCTTTGGCGCTTCAATTCCAAGACTCATGATTTCAGTAGATAACGTAGGCGTCATCCATAGTGGATTCACACTCTTTAGCAATGTATCCTTTGCCATCAATGAAAATGACAAAATAGCCCTTATGGGTAAAAATGGTGCTGGAAAGTCCACTTTGCTCAAGATTATTGCTGGACAAACCAAACCTAGCAACGGTTCCGTTTCGGCTCCGAAAGGATTTGTAGTGGCTTATTTACCCCAGCATTTGTTGACTTCGGATGACTGCTCGGTAATGGATGAAACCTCCAAAGCATTCGCCAACTACCTATTTATGAAAACTGAAATCGAACGAATCAATGAGGAATTGACCGTTCGGACAGACTATGAATCGGATGCATATTACAAGCTGATCGAGGATGTCTCGGAATTGAGTGAGAAGTTCTATGCCATCGAGGAGGTGAATTACGAAGCTGAAGTCGAGAAAGTGCTTTTAGGATTAGGCTTTGAGCGAGCGGATTTTCAGCGCTCTACTTCGGAGTTTTCTGGAGGTTGGAGAATGAGAATCGAACTTGCAAAAATCCTGTTGCAAAAACCTGATCTGATCCTTCTCGATGAGCCTACCAATCATTTGGATATAGAGTCGATTCAGTGGCTGGAGGATTTTTTATTGAATAAAGCAAAAGCTGTAGTTGTGATTTCTCACGATCGAGCTTTCGTAGACAATATCACGACCCGGACAATCGAGGTGACGATGGGTCGAATTTACGATTACAAAGCAAAATATAGCCATTACCTAGAACTTCGAAAAGAACGTCGTGAACAGCAGCAAAAACAATTTGAAGAGCAGCAAGCTGTCATTGCGGATATCCAAGGATTTATAGATCGTTTCAAAGGCACATATTCCAAGACACTTCAGGTGCAATCCCGCGTGAAAATGCTTGAAAAATTAAAGATCATCGAAGTAGATGAAGTAGATAGTTCTGCTTTAAAACTCCGGTTTCCTCCATCTCCCCGATCTGGAAACTACCCGGTAATCGTGGATGACATGAGCAAAAACTATGGCGATCATACGGTTTTCAAAAATGCCGCAATGACCATCGAGCGTGGCCAAAAAGTATCCTTTGTTGGAAAAAATGGCGAAGGAAAATCTACGATGATTAAAGCGATCATGAGCGAGATCAATTTTGAGGGAAAATGTGAATTGGGTCATAATTCGCTCATCGGATATTTCGCTCAAAACCAAGCTTCGCTTTTGGACGAAAGTTTGACGATTTTCGAAACGATCGACTATATCGCGGTCGGGGAAGTACGCACTAAAGTCAAAGATATCCTGGGTGCGTTCATGTTCAAAGGGGACGAAATCAACAAGAAAGTGAAAGTCTTGTCAGGCGGTGAAAAAACTCGGTTGGCGATGATCAAATTACTTTTGGAACCTGTCAATTTCCTGATTCTTGATGAGCCTACCAATCACTTGGACATGAAAACCAAGGATATTATCAAGGATGCCTTGAGGGCTTTTGACGGCACCTTGATCATAGTATCTCACGACCGGGATTTCTTGGATGGACTGGTTACCAAAGTGTTTGAATTTGGTAATAAGCGGGTTAAAGAGCACTTCGAAGATATTAACGGCTTCTTAAGAAATAAGAAGATCGAGAATTTGAAGGAAGTGGAGAGGTAATCGGTGTCGGATGTCGGATGCAAAATGTGGAATTTGAAGAACTCATTTTGATTGTTCAGTTCCAGGGATCAACATACAAATTTCCGCAGCAAATTCTGAATTGTTCAGGATCTAATCCCTTAAGGTTTACTATTTGGATTCTTCCAAGTATTAAAAACTGAAAAAACCACTATCAAATTATTCTCAAATGAATAAACTATTACAAAAGGGAATTTTCCGATTCTACATTCTCAATAGAAACCTCTCTTAATTGGATATAATTCGGGAGAATTAGTAATGAAGGAAAAAGCTTCTTCTACTGCGTTAAAAAATTTCTTTCCCAATCCGGCGCTGGAGCCTTCATAATATGAGAATGCTATTAAAAGATCACTTTTGGCTTCCTCTTTTATTTCAAACTTTGAACTCATTTGAGAGATTTTTTTGCTGCCTCTTTTACCTCTTCCCATGAATAGGAGATTGATTCACCTGCTAAATGTCGAGCTCTTCTATCGTCTAAGATTTGATAATCTTCCTGAGTCAGGCCAAAATCATATTTTTCATCTTCAGCGGTAAGTGGAAGCTTCTTGAAAACTTCTTCTCTGGGCGCTTCTGCTACTCTGTCAACTTGTGACATTAAAAAGGAAAGTCCCAAATCCTCTTTTTCGGCAACAGACAGCACCTTATTATTTACACCAAGTTTTTCTAAAAGCTCAGTGATGAATTTGAGTTCCTTCTCATTTTTTGGATTAACAATGATTGAGTTCATATCGAAATTTTTTAAGCAGAATAATCTAAATTCAATTTACGGGAATCTTGACCTAAAATTCAAATCAGGATAAAAAAACCTATAAATTGGAACTATCGGATTTTTAATACTTTCAATTGTAGTTAGAGATTTTAAAGTTCAAAGATCCTAGGCAACCAAAGTGTAATCTCAGGAAACAAGATAATGTCTGATAACCGGAAAAAGTTTATAGGTAGACTTTCAGGCTCAATAAAAAAACTGCGTCTTGGGATAACTATTCTAGCGATACCTGATCATTCAAAATTTTCAACTCTTTATCAGTAAGGGAGGACTTTTCTGATTTGCCATAGATATCCAATAAGTAAACCTCGCTCTTGTAAAACTTCATAGGAGTGATGATTCTAGCGCCACCTGACTTTCCTATTCCCTTTGAAGATATTAGAAATCGCATCTTGTAGCAGTCTTTCCCAAGCGGTGTTCCTAATCGAGTATTTTATCTCAATTGATGAGCTATTGACCTTAGATCCTCTTTGATTGACTTGTGTTTCTTTGCGATTTTTTTGAGACTTTTCTCAAAAGAATCAGTCACCAAAATCTCAAAACTCATTTAGGACATCCGCTATATTTTTAAATTTTTTTTCTCCTCTTTCGTGAGCATTCACATCCTCAAAAGAATCTAAAATTCGCTTAATCATTTCGCTTTTTGGTTGCGTATCATTAGAAATCAACTCCAAATCAGCCAAATCATTTAAAATACTTTTAACCTTAGGGTTTAATATTTTAATAGTTAAGGATTCCATTCTATACTTGTTTGAGACGAGTACAATTTACTAAAATCTTCTACTTGTGATCAAATCAAACTAATTAAAAAAACCGAATGCATAGCCAAAACTGATTTTTGTTATTTTTTCAGTGCCCTTAAAGTCCAAAGATCCTAGGCAACCAAAGTGTAATCTCAGGAAACAACATGATCAGAATCAAAGCCAAAACCATCGCAAAGAAGAAAGGAAGAAGCGGCTTGATGACTTTCTGAATCGTAGTATTTGCTATTCCAACTCCAATAAACAGAATAGAGCCCACAGGAGGAGTACACAATCCGATGCAAAGATTGAGCACCATCATAATACCGAAGTGAACCGGATCTACTCCTAAAGCTGTCACCACGGGCAAAAAAATTGGCGTGAAAATCAGTACCGCCGGAGTCATATCCATGAAGATTCCCACAAATAGCAAGAGGATATTGATCATGATCAGGATCACCACGATATTGTCACTCAGCGAAAGCATGGCATTACTAATATTCTGAGGAATCTCCTCACTGGACATCACCCAAGACATTGCCATCGAAGTGGCGATCAAAAGCATCACCACGGCTGTGGTTTCAGCGGATTTAAGCAATACCGCCGGGAGATCTTTAACGCCAATTTCACGATAGATCAAGGATAAAATCAAGCTATAAACCACCGCAATCGCAGAAGCTTCCGTCGCAGTGAAAACTCCACCGATAATTCCTCCGATCACCACCACGAGCAGAAATAAACTCGGTACCGCATCCCAAAAAGTACTCAATACCAACTTCATGGAAGATGGCTCTCCGGCTGGGAGTTTTTTGATCTTCACCATTATCGCCGCAGTGATCATTAAGAAAAGACCTACTAATAACCCCGGCAGATAACCGGCAACGAATAGCGCTGCAACTGAAACTCCACCTGATGCCAGGGAATACACTATCAGCACATTGGAAGGCGGGATAATTAAACCTGTGGTCGACGCGGTAATATTCACCGCTGCACCAAGCTCTTTGGGATAGCCCTCTTTCTCCATTCGCTTTCCTAAAATTCCACCCATAGAAGATGCCGCTGCCACAGCGGAACCAGCAATTGCCCCCATGAGCATTGCTGCCACTACATTCACATGAAGTAATCCTCCCGGAAGTCTACCGGTGAGTGCTTTTGCAAATTCAATCAAGCGATTGGCAATCCCTCCACGATTCATCAGCTCGCCTGCAAGTATGAAAAAAGGAATAGCCAAAAGAGAAAAGCTATCCAAGCCTGTACCCATTCGCTGTGCTACTGTGGTAATTGCAGGAATACTAGATACAGTCACCATCAAAGTCAACATGCTCGATAGCCCCAAGCTCCAGGCTACTGGAACACCAATTCCCAAGAAAAATATAAATGAAATAACCAGAATTAATATCGGTAAGATCTCCATCAGTGGCTGGTTTTAATGTCTATAATCGATTGAGAAATGGCTACCAACTGATAATAAATCACCAGCAACCCACTGAATGGGATAATCACATAGACATAAGCCAAGGGAATCTGAAGTGCGGCTGACTTCTGACCCAATATAAATGTGATATACACTAAATTCGATCCACCGATTACCATGATGGTCAGTGCGAAAATCAAAACACAGATATCAATAAATAGCATCAGTTTGGATTGTGATCTTTCCTTCAAACTGGTCAACAAAATATCAATGGCTAGATGCTCTTTCTTTCCTGCCACATATGCCGAACCAAGCATCCCTACCCAGACCAACATATACCGGGCTAACTCATCAGTAAATGAACTCGGGTCTTGAAAAACATACCTGGATACCACTTGCCAAGTCACATTGATCACCATCAAGGCCATCAAAACAACGAGCAAGGTGCCAATGAAGCTATCCAATTTGGATTTGGTCTCGAGTGAAAACATAGGCTAAATCTTAGATTTTGGTTAATTGACTGCTTGAATAGCTGTTGCGATTTTATAGATTTCAGGTTGATCGATTGCCAACTGATCGTAGATGCCTTTGACCGCCTCGCGGAAAGGCGCTTTGTCCGGATAGGTAATTGTCACACCTGCCTTTTCCAATTCGCGCATTGATTCGGTAGTGGAAGCAGCCCAAAGCTCATATTGGTAGACTGCCGATTCATCTGCCGATTCCTGAAGCCACTGCTGCTCCTGAGTAGTCAGTGACTCCCAAACTTTGGTACTGACAATGACTACATCCGGCAAAGCGGCATGCTCATCCAAGCTGTAAAATTTGCAGACTTCATAATGCTTGGAAGTATACAAACTCGGTGGATTATTTTCCGCGGCATCTACGATTCCTTGCTGGAGAGCGGTGTACAATTCACCATATGACACAGGAGTTGGCGAGCCGCCCATCGCTTTCACCATATTGGAAGCGGTGACACTTTCCATCACACGGACCTTCTTTCCTGCAAGATCCGCAGGCGTAGACACAGGTTTATCTTTAGTATAAAAGCTCCGCTTACCAGCATCGTAATAGGTCAAACCACGAAGCCAAAATTCTTCCCCATCAAGCAACAACTGCTTACCGATTTCACCTTCCAAAACTTTTTTTTGATGCGCATCATCTCTGAATAAATAGGGTAAGCCAAATACAGACATTGTAGGAGCAAAACCTTCTAAAGCAGCTGCAGACACCTTTGTCATACCTAGGCTTCCGATTTGTAATAACTCCAAAAGCTCTCGCTCCGAGCCTAATTGCTGATTTGGAAATACTTTCATCCGCAATTTGCCATTTGATTTCTCTTCCAACCGCTTCGCTAAAAAAAGCATTGCCTCGTGCACCGGATGATTTGTAACCTGTGCATGACCCATTTTTATCATCTTAAAATCAAGCGGACTGCCGCAGGAAATAGGAAGCGCTCCAACCAGAAGTACGGCAAGAATAAAAAGAAGGAATTTTTTCATGGGTTTATTGAATTGGGCAAATTGAATTTGCTGGTCTTTTCTGAAAAAAGAAAACGGATAGCAAAATCTTCAGATTAAAGATGCTTCGATCTATCTCATTTTCAAAATCTAATTAGATGAACGTCCCTTCATCAACTTGGCTAATGATAGATTCTAAACATTATGTGAATGCGACTTAAATGAAAACTTTCTTAAAAGAGAGGCTATTCATTAACAAACCCCATATTTTGAGATTTATCAATCAGAATTATTTTGCTGATTTAACTGAAAACGATTCCGTAGATATCCAGATTCACCTTTCTTGGGACCTATCGATACTTATTCAGAAATAGGGAATTCGACTAATTTCCCACTTTTTGAAGAAGCATAAATCCCTCGAATCAATTCCAGTGACTTTTTTGATGTAGGACCATCAACGCTGTAGTTTCCTCCATTTTCTAAGCTATCGATAAATTCTGCCCACTGCATTTGATGAAGAATTCCACTGATTGCCAATGGATCTGCCGCGCCGGAGACACTGAATACCCCACTTTCCAGGGTGCTTGGTTTGGTTCCTTTAATATCCCAATGAGTGATTTTTCCAGCCTCCAGAATCGCACTTCCTTCCATCCCAAAAATCTCAATTCGCTCAGGCAATCCAGGATACAAGGCTGTAGCAGAAGTAATATTTCCAATCGCCCCACTTTTGAAGTTTACCAAAGCAGCACCTAGATCCTCCCCTTCAATTTGGTGATAAGCTGTTTTTACCTGACCATAAACCGAGGCAACCTCACCCATCAAATCCAATAAAAGATCAATCGTATGAATCCCCTGATTGATAAAAGCTCCGCCACCATCTACTTGGATGGTTCCTTTCCAGTCACTTTTGTTGTAGTATTCTTCATTTCGAAACCAGTTCACATAGGCATTACCCATTAATAGCCTACCGAAAATACCATTGTCCACTGCTTTCTTTAGCTTTTGATAATCTGAAGAAAAGCGATTCTGGAAAATCACGGAAAGCTTCACCCCATGCTTTTCACAGGTTCCAATCAACTGATCCGCCCGGGCTAAGGTGACTTCGATAGGCTTTTCCACCATGACATGCTTTCCGGCTTTTGCAGCGAGCATGGCTGGCTCTAAATGCCTTCCACTCGCCGTGCAAATACAGACCACATCCAAGTCAGCATGAGTCAAAAAAGATGAAACATCAGAATAGGCTTTGACTCCAAACTTCGCTTCAGCTACCCTCGCTCGATCCGGAGAACTACTGCACAGCACTACCAATTCCGTATTTTTTAGAGCATTGATAGCTGCTGCATGAATCCCTGCTATAGCGCCAGTTCCGATAATTCCGATTCCGTAAGTTTTCATTCGTTGATTTCAGTTTTGAGTTTATTCCAAAAATCCAAAGAGATCGGAATCCCTTTCTTCATATTTTCATTCCGTATAGCCAAGACTTGCTCTCCAGGATATCGGACTGATTCCCCGGGAAAAGTAGCCGAACCCTTCAAATCCTCCAAGATCGAGTCAGCTTTTGTTTCCATCCAATCCATCAATTCGAGTTTATTTGGATCTATCGCTATGAACACTTGTGAAAGACCGGACTCCTCCACTCCAGACTGGATCTCATGTACCGATTGGCCTCCCGACAAGATAGCCGCCAGTAAATCCAGTATTAGCGCTAGGCCGCTTCCTTTCCAAAGCCCTGTGGGCAAAGCCATTTCATTTTTCAGTATGGAAATTGGATCCTTGGTAAGGTTACCATTTTCATCAAAACCAGCTTCAAAAGGCATCATCTCGCCTTGCTCTTGTGCCAAGGTCATCTTTCCATAGGCAAACTGAGACATCGCCATATCCAGCACCACGGGACCATTAGCTCTGGGAATCGCAATGACCAGCGGATTATTACCAAGTTTGGGTTCACTCCCACCCCAGGCGGGCATATTGGCTTTGGTATTTGTAAAGCAAATCCCGATACAATTCTGCGCAACGGCCTGCCACCCATAATTTCCCGCTCGCATCCAATGATTCGTGTTTTGAAGAGCCACGCAGCCTATTCCAAACTCATTGGAAAGGGCAATCGCTCGATCCATTGCAAATTCTGCATTCAGATTACCAGCTCCAAAGTTTCCATTCCAGCGCTCAAAAATATGAATTTGACTCAATTTGGTTGGTATTGCTTTCGGATCGACATAATTACTTTCCACATATTCGATAAATCTCCAGAATCGATTCACGCCATGCGAGTACACGCCGTCGAGATCCGCTTGAGCAAAAAGCGTTGCACAGCGAACGGCTCGATCTTGCTCAAACCCATTCTTGATTAAGCAGGAAGTAAGTGCGGCAACTAGGTCTTCAAATGGGACTCCTAATTCTTCCATAAACTCTGGTTTAGGTTAATTTGAGCATTGGCTTTGCCCGTTTGCAAAGTTGAAGTGAAACTCCCCAAGGGTCTCGAAGCATAATCAGATGCGATCCATCTGCCAAAACTTCATCAGAAAATAGTGTTGCTCCCGCCTCAATGAGTCGATCCTTATCCGCAGTTGGGTTTTCAGAAACTAAAGCCAAATGAACAGCTAAAGGATGAAAAGAATTGAAATCCAGCGTTTCACCTTTGGGATTGGTGTAAATCTCAAGCATAACCGTGCCACTGTCATCCGCCAAAAAAGTCACAAAAGGAGGTTCCTCCATTTTTTTGACGACAGTCAAACTAAGGTGGGTTTCGTACCAACGCGACATGGCCGGAGCATCAGGTACATTCAAAGCAAAGTGTTCAAATTTCATAGTTTAATAGAAATGGGAAAATTCAGATCACAACAATAATGAAGAATTGTAAAAAGCTTTCCTAGAATTCCGCTACAAATCCTATTTTTAGCAATATCTATTTGAATGAAAATAAGTCTTGATCAAAAACAAATTATGAATCACCATTTATGAAACCACTCCAAAGAACCCTTTTTACCACCAACTCTCTCCCCATAAATATTCTTCAGTTTGGCTATGGCAATTTCCTTCGGGGATTTGCGGATTGGATGATCGAAGTGGCCAATGCCAAAGAAGTTTTCAAAGGAAAGATTCAGGTGGTTCAAATCCATAGTAAAGAGGTTGATGATCGAATCGAAAGGCAAGACGGATTATTTCATGTCATCGAGCGAGGCCAAAGTCAAGGAGAATTGGTCGATCGTGCTACTTTAATTACCTGCATCTCGGGTGTCAGTTCTATTTTCGAAGACTATGCTGAGTATTTGAAACTTGGGGAAAACCCGAATTTGGAATTTATGATCTCCAATACTACTGAGTCAGGCATTCGCTTCGATTCCGAAGATCTTCCTATCGAAGCTATTTCAAAAACATTTCCAGGGAAACTCACGGCATTACTATTTCGTCGATTTACTCATTTCAAAGGAGATCCTGCGAAGGGCTTGATCTTTTTGCCCTGTGAATTGATTGAAAATAACGGCGGAAAACTCAAAGAATGCATCCTTTCTTATGCTGCGCTTTGGTCACTCCCATCTACATTTTCAGATTGGATTGAGTCCAGTAATTATTTTTGTAACACACTCGTAGATCGAATTGTGCCCGGATTTCCGAAAGATTCAATTTCTGAAATTGTGGAAAAAACCAGCTTTCAGGATGAATTGGCAGTGATGGTAGAGCCATACCAGCTTTGGGCAATCGAAGGCCCAGAAAAGGTGAAGGAGCGATTTCCATTGGATCAGGCAGGATTGAATGTTAAATTTGTTGTAGATCTTACCCCTTATCGAACTATGAAAGTGAGGATTCTAAATGGCGCACATACGGCTTTGTTTCCTTATGCCTACCTCCACGGATTTCGGACTGTTCGAGAGTCGATCGAAGATCCGGAAATGGTACTGTATTTGAGAAAAGTGATTTTTCAGGAAATCATCCCAAGTATGGACTTTGACGAAGCCGAGCTAAAAGCATTTTCGGAAGCAGTGCTGGAGCGTTTTGCTAATCCTTTTATTCGCCACGAATTGAAATCTATTGCTTTGAATAGTATTTCCAAATTCAAAGTTCGAGTGCTGCCGTCTTTGCTTTCCTATTGGGGAAAAAATCAAACCTGGCCTGAAAAACTGACACTGGGTTTTGCAGCTTTGATCCTCTTCTATCGTGGTGATTTCAAGGGGGAAAAGCTTCCGTTGAATGATGATTCCGAAGTGATTTCTTTCTTTGAAAATGCTTGGAAAAAGATCAATCTAAAAGATACTTTGGAAGAAATTCTTTCAAATAAACTCCTCTGGGAAAAAGATTTAACCCAATATCCAGGCTTGATTGAAGTCGTGGAGTCAAAGGTGAAGTCGCTTCTTATTTAATCCAGACTCGAGGATCCTGACGCAAAAGCTGTACAATTGAGCCATACAATTCTGGGTTGTAGGAAAAGAATTCAACTGGCTTTTCAAAGAAAATCTCCAGTGCAACTGCAAAAAATTCATGCTCATTGATCAAAGCTTCTTTTCTGAAAATAGATTGATTTTGATTGATTTTTCTTTGTTCATCTGATACAAGCAGCTGATAAGAATGCCATGCTTCAGGATTGAAAAAGTCAGCTTCTTCATTGGAATAAATTTGGTTTTCCAATTTGAGTGCATGAGCGATCTCATGAATTCCAAGGTTGATTCCATCGTGGTCATTCTTCAAACCTTCCAAGAAACAAGACCAGGAGACGACAATTATCCCGTGCTTCGGATTGACTTCGCCTCGGTGATAACTTTTCGTGATTGTACTGTAATAAGTATTGGGATAAATTAAGATCTTATCGAAATGAGGAAGTCGCAGTCGCTTCCAGCCAAATGTCACCATTACGATCGTCGCGCCGATCAAGATCTCCATCTCGTCTGTGACCTCTTCTAACCCACCTCTGCTGACAAACTCTTTGGTAGAAAGAATACTACTGAGTTTGGTTTTGAATTCTGCTTTGTGATTGGGATTCAGCCGCTGATAATACGGGAATTTGGCTTCCAGAATCATCAGATCGGAAAGCTTTAGCTTGCGAGGATAGATATTGGCTCTAGCTTCTCTTAGCCACCAACCTATTCGATTAAAATAATGATATCTATACATTTGAAAGGAAAAATGGCAGAAACCAGAAGGTAACTGCCATTATATTTGGTTACAAATCCATTTTATCTCGCATAGTTTACAGCCCGCATTTCACGGATTACTGTGATTTTAATCTGTCCTGGGTATTGCATTTCTTTTTCGATCTTTTGAGAGATATCGAAGGAAAGCTTCCCTGCTGTAACATCATCTACATTATCAGCGTCTACCAGTACTCTCAATTCACGACCAGCCTGCATGGCAAAGCATTTATTGACTCCATCAAAGCTCAAAGCCAATTCTTCCAAATCCTTCAAACGCTTAATGTAACTATCCATTACTTCTCGTCTGGCACCTGGTCGAGCACCAGAAATAGCATCACAGGCCTGAACAATAGGCGAAATCATGGTAGTCATCTCGATCTCATCGTGGTGAGCTCCGATTGCATTACAGATTTCAGGATGCTCCTTGTAGCGCTTCGCAAGTTCCATTCCCAACAAAGCGTGAGGTAGTTCTTGCTCTTCGTGCCATACTTTTCCTATATCATGAAGTAGTCCAGCTCGCTTGGCTAGCTTTGCATTCAATCCCATTTCCGCTGCCATGGTGGCACAAAGCTTAGCTACTTCTCTGGAGTGCTGCAACAGATTCTGACCATAAGAGGAACGATATCTCATTCTGCCTACCATTCTAATAAGCTCTGGGTGGAGCCCGTGAATACCAAGATCAATACAAGTTCGCTCACCGATTTCAACGATTTCTTCTTCGATATTCTTCTCAGTTTTGGCTACAACTTCTTCGATTCGAGCCGGATGAATTCTTCCATCCTGAACCAATCTGTGAAGGGAAAGTCTTGCGATCTCTCGTCGCACTGGATCAAATCCTGAGATAATGATTGCTTCGGGGGTATCGTCTACGACAATTTCAACACCCGTTGCTGCTTCCAGCGCTCGGATGTTTCGACCTTCTCTACCAATAATTTTTCCTTTGATATCGTCGCTTTCGATACTGAATACAGACACACAGTTTTCCACTGCATGCTCTGTCGCAGTCCGCTGAATCGTATCTAGTACTATCTTTTTGGCTTGTTTCGTAGCTGTTAATTTCGCCTCATCAAGAATATCCTTAATCTGAGAGGATGCTTTGGAATGCGCCTCTTCGGTAAGCATTCGGACGAGTTCCTCACGTGCCTCTTCCCGAGTTTGATTTGCTACTTTCTCAAGATCGGAGATTCGCTGATTGGTGATACGATCCAGCTCCTCTTTTTTGACCTGAACAGAGTGTAGTTGAGCATTCAGATTCTCCTTTTTACTGTCCAGTTCGGCTTCTTTCCGCTTTACCTGCTCCAGCTCTTTCGATACTTGCTGCTCACGTTGCTTGACCTTGTTCTCATTAGTGATAATGATATTTTTCTTTGTATTTGTTTCTTCATCAAACTCGGATTTGAGCTTGAGGTATTTCTCTTTTGCTTCGAGAATCCTATCCTTTTTTAGGACTTCAGCACTGATTTCTGCTTCTCGGAGCATTGATTTGACACGTACTTTGGTCTCCTCCTCCAATTTTGCATTTTTATTTTTTATTAATGCGCCGGCAATGGCGGCTCCCGCACCAGACCCAATCAGGGCTGCGAGGACAATATATAGTATGTCTCCCATAGGTATTTTAAGTATAAATTAACCTTTGGAGAATCCTAAAAGTCGATGGAAATAAGCAGTTAATTAATTATAAAACCTTAGATAGAAGCGCGTTAATATTCGAAATACTAGTTATTATATGCTCACTATCTCCAGCAGTTGCCTCGTTGGATTCCAGTGATTCTACCATGCAATCAAAGGCTACCATCGCTAGCAGATCCTGATTGTCGTCCAGACCATACTCATCCTTAAATTTTCGCAGTTTTTCATTTATCAACTTGCCAGCCTGTCGGATTTTGGATTCATCCTCCATCTTCACACGCATCGGATATTCTCTATCCGCTATTTTTAATTTGATAGCAAGTGTCTCCATATCAATCTGATAAATAGGTGATCAATTGGTCGATTTCTCGTATATAATTATTGATTAAGTCACTCATTTCGGTCGAATCCCCAAGACTCACCGGCCGGTTATCCACAATGTTACTAATTTTAATTTTATTTTTAAAATGTTCGATTTCCTGTTCTTTCTCCGTCAACGTCGTACTTACCTCTTTCAACTTGAGTTTTAGATGGTGATTTTCAGTACTAATCTCCAGTATTCTTTCACTGGCCTTAGTTGCCAGTTTTTCCAGTTTTTGCAGTTCCTCTCGAATCATTTTTATGTACGAATCAAAGCGCCCACTTCATTTTCGAAGGCTTGAATCAATTTAATCATTGTTATATCAATTACCTTATCGGTCAGCGTATTTTCATGATCCTGCAGGTGAAAACTCAAAGCATAGGCCTTTTTTCCAGACTCAATCTTATCGCCTTGGTACACATCAAATACGCCCACTCGCTTCAATAATCTCCCTCCTGACTTCAAGGCCACTTTTTTCACTTTATCATAGGAAATAGATCGTTCAATCACTAAGGATAAATCTCTTCTCACCTCCGGAAACTTGGAAATCTCCTGATATTGCTTTAATCCAGCTGCTTTTTTGCAAAGCAAATCCCAATTCAGATCCGCATACCAAACCTCCTGACGAACTTCAGCGAGCTTCAAAGAATTAGTTTCCAGAAGACCGATTTCACCAAGGATTTTTTCCCCCAGTTTCAATTGCAATGCAAATTCGAACGGTGCGGTTTCGATCACACTTACTTCGCCAAGGTCAATATTTAGCGTAAGAAGAATATTTTCCACCGTTGCATAAAGATCTGAAAAGGCAAAATTCTTCGAAGGTTCAATCCAACTTTCTCCCGATTTTTTCCCTGAAAGGAAAATTGCAAGTCTTTTTCCTTCAGAATAGCCACTTGTAGCCTTGTTGTAAACAGTTCCAAATTCAAAATATTTCAAATCCGTCTGTCTTCTGTTGATATTTCTTGACAAAACTTCCAAGCCAGAGTACAGCAAAGACTGGCGCATTACGTCCAAATCTTCGCTCAATCGGTTGAAAATCTGAACTGACTGAGTTGCGTCCAAAAAGCCAGATCTCTCTGCATAGGTAGATCTGGTAAGACTGTTTGTGATCATCTCCAGGTAGCCTTGCCCAGCCAAAATCTGAGAAAGCTTATACTGCAATTTATTCAGGTCCTTCACCGGATGCTCAGCCAGATAATCAGTTTTTAGATTTTCCACCAAAGCCACCTGTTCAAAACCATAGATTCGAAGAATTTCTTCAATTATATCTGCCTCACGCGTCACATCCACACGATAGGGTTTTGCAATAGCCGTGAATCCGATTTCAGTTACATTGGTAACCTTGATTTCCAGACTTTCCAGAATTCTTTTAACATCAGTGGGGGCAATTTTCTTACCTATCAGTCGATTGATATGATCGTAGGAAACTTCTATCTGAAAATCTTGCACAGGATCCGGATACAAATCAATTAATTCAGAAGCGATTTTGGCTCCTGCGATTTCCTGCAAAAGGGAAACTGCTTTTTTCAGCGCATAAACCGGCATATTCGGATCAGTCCCCCGCTCAAAGCGGAAAGATGCATCCGTTTTTAGCCCATGAAACTGTGCTCCTTTTCGGATGATATCCGGGGAGAAATAAGCCGATTCTAAAAAAATGGATATCGTCTGACCAGAAACTCCAGAATTGACACCACCGAAAACGCCCGCAATACAAAGCCCTACTTTGGAGTCTTTGATCATTAGTTCGTCTCCGGAAAGCTTGCGCTCTTTTTCGTCTAAAGTTTTGAAAATCGTTCCTTTTGGACTTTTCCCAACAATGATTTTTCCTTCAGAAATCCGATCTGCATCGAAAGCATGAAGCGGCTGCCCAAGGTCATGCAGAATAAAATTGGTGATATCGACCACATTATTGATTGGCTCCAAATCCAATGATTTCAAGAAATTTTGAAGCCAAATCGGAGATGGACCAACTTTCAAGTCAGTCAAGACAACTCCTGCATACCGCGGACAATCTATTGGATTCTCTACTTCCACAGTGATTTTTGTACCTTGAACTTCTGGTTTCAAATCAGTTACCGTATCAATGCATAGCTCCTTGCCGAGCAAAGCTTTCAAATCCCGAGCTACGCCCAAATGTGAAGCTGCATCGGCACGATTGGGAGTCAATCCAATTTCCAAAATATGATCTTGCCCCACTTCAATCAGCTTGGAAGCTGGGGTTCCATTGGGTAAATCAGTATCCAATACCATGATTCCGGCATGACTTTTCCCTAAACCCAGCTCATCTTCCGCGCAGATCATCCCTTCAGAAGCCAGACCTCGTATTTTCGCTTTTTTAATTTGAAAAGACTCGCCGGCAGTGGGATAAAGCGTAGCACCGATCGTGGCTACCAAGACCTTTTGGCCTTTGGCGACATTTGGCGCTCCACAAATAATCTGCGAAGGCTCATCTAGTCCAATATCAACGGTGGTAAGGCTTAGCTTATCCGCATCGGGATGACTGCCACAAGTCAGTACTTCACCGATCACAATACCTCCCAAACCGCCCTTGATAGATTCAAATTCTTCTATTCCCTCCACTTCCAGACCCGACTTGGTCAGCAGTACGCCGATTTCGGCAGGACTTTCTGTAAGGGCAATGTATTTTTTTAATCGATTGATGGAGATTTTCATAGGTATTTCAATTTGGCAAATCTCTCGATTTGTCCAAGGTTATGTAAAAAAGATCTGAACACCTTTTTATCAGTCTGCAAATTTAGGAGAATTGGCTTAGGCAGAAAGGCTATTTGTCGTAATTTTTCTCACCTGCTAAGATCGGAATTACCAACAAATTTTCCCTTGGAGGCAGCGGGCATGCGTAGTCGGGATTGTAGGCACAATAGGGATTATAAGCCAAGTTAAAATCGATTGTAATACTGTTTTTACCATCTTGCCGAGCATTGATATAGCGACCTCCACCATACGTATCTTCCGCACTGGTTTGGTCCGCAAAAGCCAAGAAGAAATTTCGCTTGTCCACTTCATCGATCGACTGAAGCAATAGTAGTCTGTTCACATTGCCTCCCAGCTCAAATTCAGCATAGCTATGCTCGATGTATTTCTCCTTTGAGCCATCGGTGAGCGGTACTTCCCGCACTTTCTTGTTTTCAACAGGGATCATTCGGGCTTTGACTCGGTAGGTGGGATCTATTTGGTAGAAGCTTAACTTTTTGAAGTCGGCCTTTTGAGTATCAGTGAGTGGAGATTCAATATTGAATCGTATAAATTTAAACTGTCGCTCCCGCTCGCCTTCGATTTTTTCGATGTAATCTTCCGGAGTTTCGGTCGCAGTCAATGTATAGAAAAATGCCGCTGCCACAACTGCCGAAACTATTATTGTAATAATTGTATTCTTATTCATAACTCAAAGTATTCCTTCATCTGCGAAGCTAAAGTAGCCATCATCTGTAAAAATTACATGATCAATAACAGGTAAATCCATTTCTCGTCCAATTTTCACCAATCGCTCGGTCAATCTTTTGTCTTGATCGGAGGGTCTCAAATTACCGCTTGGATGATTATGAATTAAGATAATGGATTGAGCCAAGTGCTCTAAGGCAATTTTAAACACTATTTTGGCATCTACCACGGTACCGGCAGTCCCCCCTTGAGAAACGAGATACTTTTTCAAAATCTGATTGGTACGTGATAACAGCAGCATATAAAAAAACTCAACATGCTCGCCATACAGCTCAGGTTTCAGATTATCATATATATCTCTCGAACATGTGATTTTCGGCCTGATCCGCGGTTCGGTATTGTTTCTTCTTCTGCTTAGCTCCATAGCAGCCACGATCGAAATGGCTTTTGCCTCTCCTATTCCTTTGAATTTTTTTAGATCCTGAATGGAAAGCCTTGCCAAATCAGCCAGATTGTAGCTGACTGAGGCGAGAATATGCCTCGAAAGATCCACCGCACTAAGAGAGGGTGTACCAGAGCCAATCAAAATGGCAATTAATTCTGCATCCGTAAGAGCTGATTTTCCTTTGAGCAAAAGTTTTTCTCTTGGTCGATCAGCCTCCGCAAGTTCCGAGATTTTGATAGAAGTAGATGGATCCATATATGAGTATTAAAAAAAAACAAATTAAATCTACTCAATTTGGCCACAAAAAAAAACCCTGTCAAGCAGGGTTTTACATAAAGAAGTTTAGAAGAGATTAACCTAGCGCAGTTACGAACTTAGCTAATCTTGATTTCTTGTTGCTCGCGTTGTTTTTGTGAATCACATTCTTCTTGGCTAATTTGTCTAACATTGAAGAAACTTTTTTGTAAAGCTCGGAAGCCTCTGCTTTATCAGTAGTTGCCTTCAATCTTTTGATAAAAGTTCTTGTGGTCTTAGCCTGATATCTGTTTCTCAAACGCTTCGCCTCGTTTGCACGAATTCTTTTAAGAGCTGATTTGTGATTTGCCATATCTTGATATTAAATAAATTTCTTTACGTGTGCTTGTTCTGAATTGGAGTGCAAAGTTATTGTAATTATTTAATTCTGCCAAAGTAATTGTTAAGATTCCTTTGAATGCCTTCTCTTGCCAAATTAAAATTATGTTCAAATTACCTTCCTACAGCCAAATATAGCTGAAAATTAAGCTCAAATTTTGAAAATATTTTGTGTAATTTAATTAATGGTCATTTTTCTAACCACTCTGATTTCGCTCTTTTTTATTTCAAACCCAGTTGTACCCTGGGGATTCTACGCTCATTCGCTGATCAATCGAATGGCTGTCTTCTCCCTACCACCAGAACTTATCGCTGTTTATAAGCCTAATATTCAGTTTATCACCGAGAAAGCGGTCAACCCAGACCGAAGAAGGTATGCCGTCGAGGGTGAAGCAGAGAAGCATTACATCGATTTAGATCATTATGGCGATAGTGCACTGCTAATCTTACCCACTTATTGGAATCAGGCGATTGAAAAGTTTCCCGAGGATACCCTACGAGCTCATGGAATTGGGCCTTGGTCGGCTTATTTGACTTTCGTCAGTCTGACCAAAGCATTTGAAAGCAAAAACAAAGGAGCAATTCTAAGGCTTTCGGCAGACTTGGGACATTACCTCGGCGATCTGAACGTGCCTCTCCACACCACCAAAAATTACAACGGACAGTTGACGGGACAGAATGGAATTCACGGATTTTGGGAAAGTCGGATCCCGGAGCTTCAGGCTGTAAATTATCCACTTTGGGTAGGGAAGGCGGAGTATGTAAAAAAGCCTCAGCAAGCAATTTGGGATGCTGTGGCGCAAGCTCATACCCAAGTGGATTCGGTATTACGAATAGAGCGGGAATTGACTTTAACTTTTCCTGAAGATCAAAAATTCAGCTACGAGGAGCGGAATGGGTTGACAGTGCGTGTTTATTCGAGGGAATTCACCGAAGCCTATGCATTGGCGCTCAATGGTCAAGTGCAGCGACAAATGAAAAAATCCATTAAAATGATTGCTGACTTTTGGTATACAGCGTGGATCAATGCCGGTCAGCCGGACTTATCTAAACTATCAGATGCAATTGTGGAAGAAGAGAAGTTAGACCGCAATCCGAAGATCAAGACGAGGGGACATGATAATTAGCGATCTGTAGCCAGTAATCAGTCACAGTGATCAGTCGCAATTGAAAGCTCATAAAAGTATTCAGTAGAATGTGATAATTCGAAATAGTACCAATTGGCTAAAACGCTTAGTTTTTTGGTTGGAATAACGAAGTGAATTAATCCTGCTTTCGGCATTCTATCTTAAGCTTTTCCATCTTTTATTGTTATAAAACGGATACGAACAACTAATTAATAAAATCAATTTCCCACTGTAAACTCTAAAAAACATGAACTTCAAAGATCTCTTGGCTTACAAAAAAAGCATTCGATTTAGCCATGAAAATTTTCCACATATCTAAGCAATTCCCCAAAGAAGAAAGATATTCTTTAACTGATCAGATACGAAGGTCAAGTAGATCTGTATGTGCCTGCATAGCTGAGTCATACAGAAGACGAGCATATACAGCTCATTTCAAGTCAAAGCTTAGCGATGCTGACATGGAAGACAGTGAAACTAGCGTTTGGCTCGACTTTGCCCATGCATGTGAATACATAAACAACGAAACCCATTTAGAACTTATCCAAAAATCAGAAGAAGTAGGAAGACTAATCAACTACATGATCTTGAATCCTTCCAAATTTGGAGTTTCCACGAAATAAATTTGTCTATAGATTTAAACTTAATCCTAAGTATTTAACAGTTATAATACTAGAATCTGACAAACTGATCACTTCACTTCAGAAGACTTCAAATAACTGCCAATCGCCCGCCCAAGCCTTCGGAATGTATCTTTAAAAACCGCTTCGTTTTCTTCCAAAAGTGTCACTCGGAATCCCCTCAGATCAGAGCAGAATGAAGAAATAGGCACTACGCAGATCTGCTCGGCAGCCAATAAATAGTAAACGAATCGCTTGTCCAAAGGCATTTCAGAATTCACTAGCCAAGTGTCTAATAAAGCTTGAAGTTTTGGGTCTTCGATGGAAAGTGACTGGTTGGGATTCAGCAGCGACTTATCAAAAACGATGGTGTTGTAGAATGCGCCTTGTGTGGGATTGAATTTGATGCCGGGAATATCTCCCAAGATCTCCGCCATCCAATCACTCCGCTTTCCAATTGCGGCATTGGCTTTTTGACGATAGTAATGATACTCGGGGTGGGTCATAATCTTTGGGATGGCCAGTTGAGGCAAAATCGTACTACAAACTTCGATCATTTTAGCATTTTCCAGCGTTTGACATAGCTTGGAAAACTCTTGCGAAGCTTCCCGATTATAAAACTCCATCCAGCCACATCGTGCTCCCGGCCAAGGGAATTCTTTCGAGATTCCTTTCAATGAGATGGCAGGTCGGCTTCCGATTACATTTGAAAGCGGAACTGCGGTGATGCCATTATAAGTGATATTTTGATAGATCTCGTCGACAATCAGCAGCAGGTTAAACTCTCCGGCAATCTTCACAAATCCTTCCAAAACCTCCCTTGGATAAACCATTCCAGTGGGATTATCTGGGTTTATAATCAGAATCCCCACAATAGCGGAATTGTATTTTACTTTCAAGTACAAGTCTTCCATATCCGGAAGCCATTGATTGTCAGGATCAAGTTTATATGTAATTGGGGCAGTATTGGCATGGGCAGCCTCAGCCGAACTGTGCGTGGAGTAAGCCGGGGAAGGGCCTATAATCCGTGCTGTAGGGGCCAAAAACTGATACAACTTAGCGATGGCATCTCCCAAGCCGTTGAAAAACAAAATATCCTCTGCGGTGATTTGAGTCCCTTTTTGAGCATTATTCAATTTGGCTAGAAAGTTCCTTGTCTCCAGCACACCTTTCGAATCCGCATAGCCGTAAGTTTTATCTTCCTTGAGCAAGTCTGCAATGACACCTTTCATCCAATCGGGGACATGATTATTTTTTTGGATTGGATCCCCGATATTTTCCCAGGTCATGAAATATCCTAAAGCTTCTACTTGCCGGGCTTTTTTTACAATTCCCCGAATCTCATAAGTAAGTTCTTCGGCTCCAGGCCGCAGGAGTAGTTGTCTCATCGGTCAATAGGTTTTGAGTCAAAATAATTGAGAGTAAATAAGCAAAAAAGAGACTTGAAAACAGCTTGACACTTTAAAAAAGTAAAAGAATAATTAGTGGATTTTCCATTCTATCCGAGAAATTTACCATGACTTCGTGATTAAGTATATATAATTGTCGGACACTTTCCCAGTAAGCCTGAATTGAACCATTAACTAATATTTTAATGTCCTGTCTCCATTAAATTGGTGGTAGAACCACATTAATAAAAACTATTGCTCTTATTAGATTTAAATCCAAATATATAAACACTCAGAACTATTTTTGAATATAAATATCAGGCTATTAATATCAGCAATCCAGTAGGGTTTCAGATTTACGTTGCACGCCTTTAATAAAATTCATAGTAGAATCGAAACTTGTCAAAACATTCTCATAATCTTGATGATTTCAACTTCCGAACCCCAATGTATTTCTAAGATAGACAAACCGGGAGGTATATCTCCAAAAATTTCATTTAGGTTAATTGTGTCAGAACTTCTCACTTCTATTTCCCGAAGCATAAAATAATTTCCTGAATTCATAATTCGCAAGCGAACAGGACTTGAGGAATTCCTGTTTTCGTTTATAATTCTAATAAAAACGTCCTCATTGTTGGAGGGGTTTGGGAAGGCCTGCCATTGATTATTATTTAAAAATGGAGTTTCTCTTTTAACTAGTTTAACCGGGCTATAGGTAATTGAGGTTCCGGATATTTTTTTTATCCTATAATAAAATGAATTTATATAAAAAGGAGCCAATTTATCTATAAAAGAGTATTTAACGCTTTCGCTGCTTTTATTAGTTGTCTCAAGGGTTCCAATGGTAACAAACTCTAGTATGTTATTATTACTTCTTTCTATTTCATATATAGATTCGCCCAACTCTTTACTTACTTCCCAATCAACAGTAACATCTGTCGAGTTATTATTAAAATATATTGCAAATGAAATAAAATCTGAGGAAAGAATTCTAGCAACCTCAACCTCGTAGGTTTCTATTTTCTGACAGCCTTTCGAATCGGTGACTGTGACGATGTAAAACCCTCCAGCAAGGTCCGCGAGATCTTCTGTGGTCTGACCGCTTGCCCAGCTGTAAGAGTATCCATCTGTTCCACCTGCCACAGATAGATCAATCGAACCGGTACTTTCGCCATAAGAGGTCGGCACCAGTATACTGCTTAGAACAATATCGTCTGGTCGGGTGACAGTGATAGCACTGGTGGTAGTGTCGAATTCCAAATCAGTAATTGTAATTGTGTGGCTGCCAACAGCAAGCCCTGAGAATTCTCCTGTGGCATTGCTAAATCCATTAAGAGCAAAAGTATAGCCAGGTGTACCGCCTTGGCCTGCTACCTTTATGGATCCAGAACTATCGTCGAAACAATTCACACGGGCTGAAATACTATTTAGAGTAAGAGCCTCTTCTGGTTGGCAAAATGGATTAGTATAAATTATACCTGTATCAGAATTAACTGCCCCACCGATAGAAAACTGTCGACCCGATAGAAATACACCTTCTCCTGAATTACTGGCTCCGCCATGGGAAATGAATGTGCCTTTTAGCTCAGAGGAAGCTCCTATATTAACTGCTCCTGTGGCAACTCCTGCTCCGCCAAGCCAAAAAACATTACATCGACTCGCTCCATTAGCTAAAATTATTTTTGATCCTGCCGCTACATTAAATGCCCCTGCAAACCTAAAAACAAATATTGCGTCGGGATCTCCTGCTGCATCAAGAACAATAGTTCCTTCTAAAGCCCCTGCTGATGGTATATGATAAACTCCTGGAGCAATAGTTTCATTAAGAAAAGTTGCAGCATGAATTCCTCTAACTGGGAGAGCCATAAGCGCAAGGTAAGCGGCATTTAAATCTAGAGCAGCTTGTACCGTAAGGGCATTTACAATTTCTTCAGTTCCGAGGTGAATTCCACCAGCATACCCATTTATTGCTCCTAAGCTTGTTCCAATTTTACCATTAATTCCAGAGTTATTTGTATTTGATACATTACCTAAAGTAGTAAAAAACACAAAGTCTGAAAGAACTCCTAAAATATCAACAGCAGCAGAAGGAGTACAGTCCGCTTCACAAAATATTGGAATGGTACTAACACACGGGGGTGGAGTTGCAGTAGCACCCATTCCAAAAGTTATTGCTCCAGCCATACTTAGCATTCTACCTTCAAGATTAACACCTGCAGCAAGGCCGACAGCTCCCACCCTTGATAATAAATTCCCTTTTATAATGGCATTTGCCGCAACAGTAATAGCTCCATTAGCAATATAAAAAACATTACAAGATCGTGCTCCATTAATTAAAGTAACCACTGAACCTGCTGCCACTGTCAATGCTCCATTAAACTTAATCACAAACAAAGCATCAGGATTTCCTCCTCCATCAAGCGTAAGAGCTCCTCCTATTGACCCTGCGCTACCTATGGAATATACGCCAGGTAAAATAGTTTCACCAGCTCCAAAAGCGCCACCACGAGTGCCGGGAAAGTCAACAAACATTTCGTTAAGGTGAATATACAACCTACGTAAATCTTTTCTAGCCCTTGTAGTTACATCGTCAGCATTGAATGTATTACCAGTATATGGTGGTGAAATAAATCCGCTAATTATTCCAAGATGTGTACCAACATCGCCTATAACGGTTCCGTTGGAGTTTGTAACTCCTCCTTCTCCAGTATAAGCTTCAAAAGAGGAAAGTACACCTAAATTAAGTGTCTGGCCAAAGCTTAGATTTGGGAGAAATAATAGCGTAATGATTATTGCATTAAATAGTGAATATTTTTTCATAATAGATTGATTCGATAGGAGAACTCATTCAAATAGCATTCAATATTCTTTCTGATTACCTGTGAAAATGTCGTCCTTATACAAGATTAAACCTGTTGGATCATAGAATGTGTCTCGGTAAAATTATGTCTCACTCTGTTGATTTGAATTCACTCAAATATTACTAGCAATTCAGATCGTTTTGGAAGCGTATACTAAACTTTGATTTATGAGACCGTTGCAAAAAAACGTCTTCTTAAATCATATTCGATTTTTCAGTTTTTTTGCTCTGCTTTTTGTTTTTTCTTCTCCAAAATCAAACTAAGAGTTTCTAAACTACAACTTTACTGTTTTTGTTAGTTTGAACCTAAATATCCCAATAGACCTGTACGGATTTAAGGCAATCGTTACTATCGGATTCTGGGTATGCATCTTTAGAATCCCATTGAACCTGACGACGGTAGAATTGAACCATCCGGTTGTACCTCCTAATGTCTGCTCCACTTTAAATCTGATTTTGCCGGTCAGGTTATTGCTGAGTTTTTCCCGCTCCGTCAGGGGTTTCCTTTTCGTAGCTTTATGCAGGATTCTACTTTTGAGTTTCCTGGTGCTCAACAGTTCTTCGTTTTTGGCTGAGCGATAGCCATTACCAGCACCAGCATAGACAAGAATAAACTCGGGCACATTTGAAGTAGCTAGAACCTCTTCTGGATTGCTTGTCTCATTTACATTATCATGGGCGGTAAGTAACTTGATCACCATACCTTCAATATCAGTTTCGTGGTTTTTCTTGCAACCATACCGCGTTTTTAATCTTTTATTTATCCATCTGGCTTCGCTTTCAATACTGGGATGTTGCTTTTTAATGAGTATTGGGCCTGCCGCTCGTTTTCCTGCTCCTGTAAGGTTCTCTTATGCTCTGACCAATCTACCGCTATCTGGTAGGTGGTTTTTCCTTTGGGTTTCAATAGAGGGTCTATCATGCTGGCATCCACAATTGCATAGATTTTTATAATTATTTTATATTTTCCCAGTTGTATGTTAATTGCCTTAACCAGCTTATCATATAACCCCTTTTTGGTAAACTCAGTTCTAAACCAGCTGATTACGCTGTTATCAGGAGCGGGATTTTCCAAGCTGATGCTCGCAAAACAACCAAAAGAAATGCTATCATTTACCCGATCTTCAACCTCGCAGTCGCTTAGACCATACCAGGTTTGTAGAAGAGTAATATTAACAAGAACGATTTCTTCATAGGAAGGGCGTACCAAAACACTTTCACCTTTTTGATAATTTTTGCTGATAATATTGAAAACTGGACGCCAGTCAATCAATGGGTTGATCGGATTGAATAATTCCTGTTTGCTTTTTTTTTCTGAAACATGTAGTTTGCAAAACCCATTTTCTCTTCACTTTTCATGCTCTAAAATACGTAAAAAACTAAAAAAAACAACATTAATAGCATATAGGTCAATTAATTATAATAGATTTTTTCTTGTACCAGTCTCATGATTTTTATTTATAAATGTAAATTTTTAGAACCTTTTATAAAATAAATATATGAATTTGAATGGCTGCTTTTTTTAAATTTTGGAAATCAATTACTCAAACTTATATTTAAAATACAAATTTAATGAGATAAAGTAAATAAAAAAATGGTTCTACCACGAATTTAATGGAAACAGGAAATAAAAATAATAGTTATTTTTGGAAAAATCATTTAAATAGATGCCTATCAAGTGTATAGCTGATTCTCATAAACTTCCCATTAATAGTTTTGGCTAATATTAGCTATATGTACCACTAACATAAGGGTAGGACCAAAAAAATATGAACAGGATTTCCACTGTGTTTATTACTTTAATCTCGTAGACTCCAAAGGAAGCAGAGAAGTGAAGTCTGAGAGATTGAGAGATTTTATTTTAAATATGTGATTTTCTGAAAATTTAGTAATTAGTTGTTTTTTTTCTAATTAACTAAAACAGTCTGGGTTTAGATAATTAGGCTACTTTTTCTTCTCCCTCCCCTGCTCTATTATGAAAATATTCAATTTTGAGTCCTCTCCGATAACTTCTATTTTCTAAAGTCCCCGAGAATCGCATATTTCGAAATTTGGGAAAACTCTTGCATATACGCTACCCATAAGGATTCTAAATGCATAAAGGCACGCTATAAAATCCGAAATAAACAGATTAATTGTAGAAAAGGAGGTTTTTAGCCCCTCTTTTGCACTAAAATTCATTATCCGGACAAAGTTTACCCAGAAGCAACGGATATCTGCCCACATTTGGTGCTTGATCAAGCCCCT
>Ga0209390_10000285_pt1 | contig 95860 bp, 86 predicted proteins | sample BON01_FD_187212 | JGI IMG/M metagenome (GOLD analysis project Ga0209390, IMG submission 187212) | Freshwater microbial communities from Lake Bonney liftoff mats and glacier meltwater in Antarctica - BON-01 (SPAdes) (version 2) | ecosystem: Environmental > Aquatic > Freshwater > Ice > Glacier... | reverse complement strand
AACGACGTCGCCCGCCTGATGAACCAGCGACCCCGCAAGACCCTTGGATGGAAAACACCCGAAGAAGCCCTGGCCGAAGAACTCGCGGCCTTCAAATCAAACGTTGCACTTGAAACTTGAATCCAAGGACTTTGCCACCATGCAGCATCACTTAAGGCAAGTTTTGACCGAAAGGTGTTGAACAACCGCGCCCACGGGTCTATTTTGCGCTGCGTGGGGGCAAGCCCTCGCACCGATATCAATGAAAGAAGGAAGCAAACCATAGCCCGCAGACCCCACAACGCCCCGCCGCAACGCGATACGGGCCCCCGCGTGAACGACCGCATCCGCAGCCCCGAGATTCGCCTGATTGGTGCGGATGGCGAAAATGTAGGCGTGGTAACGCCCGCCCGCGCGATGGCCATGGCCGAGGAGGCCGGGCTTGACTTGGTCGAAATCTCACCAAACGCGGAGCCACCGGTCTGCAAGATCATGGACTTTGGCAAATTCAAATATGAGCAGCAAAAGCGCGAGGCTGAAGCCCGCAAAAAGCAGCACATTATTGAGATCAAGGAAATTAAGTTCCGTCCCGGCACGGACAAGCATGACTATGACGTCAAAATGCGTTCCGTGCTCAAGTTCTTGGGCGAAGGCGATAAGGTTAAGGTAACCTTGCGGTTTCGGGGTCGTGAAATGGCCCACCAGCAGCTTGGTCTGGAACTCTTGAACCGCGTGGCCGATGATGTGATTGCCGAAGAGGCAGGCAAGCTGGAAAGCTTTCCAAAGCTTGAAGGTCGTCAGATGGTTATGATGATCGGGCCAAAGTAACCGCCCTATCCTTGCAAAACTTCAAAGGGGTCGCCAGTGCGGCCCCTTTTTTATGGGCATTTTTCAGGCCTACCCTTCGCGCGGCTTTGGCCTGCTGGGAATTTCCTTCAACAGCCCACCAACCCCCATCGCCGAGATTGCGCGCCCCGTCACTGGCACCCCGCACATCACCCGTTCCAGCACCCAATCCGCCCCATTCAACGCAGGCGATTTGGCACAGCCCGGCAAGCCGATCACCGGCACGCGGTCCAGCCGACCAATAAACAGCAAGTTCCCCGGATCAACTGGCATGCCAAAATGCTCCACCTTGCCACCAGCCCTGCGCAGTGCCTCGGGCGCAGTGTCGCGCAGATCTGAGGTGGCAGAGCCTGTCAGGATCAAGATCAAATCTGCCCCCCGCACCGCCCCAAGGGCCGCCGCCAAATCTACCTTGCGGTGCGGCACAACTTGCTTGGGCGCAAGCGTGCCGCCAAGTCGCGCCACGCGTTCAGCCGTGACGCGGTGGCCTTTGGTTCCATCCTCATCCGCTACCGCCGTTTGAATTAACACAACACGCCTACGCACAGGCGGCAGCAGCGAAATTGCCCCCGCGCCCAAGTCGCAAGCCCGCATCAAGCCATCACGCGGCACGCCGTAAGCGATGATCTTGATCGTAGCCACCATCCCCCCCGCTTCCATCCGTTGCCATTCCGGCACCGTGGCGGTGGTAATCATGGGTTGGGCTGCGTTCAGTTTATGAATGGCCCGCGCGTTCAGGCGCACAATCCCCGGCCCTGCGGCCAGTATATTCACCCGCCCCGTCCCCATGCGCTTCAGCACCAGCCCTGCCGCCACTTCATCCGGCACCAAAGCGCGGGCAAGCGCCAAGGCGGCGTCATCCTCATGCACGTCCTTTGCGCCCAAGCGCGCCACGGTCACAGCCGAAATTCTAGAGGCGGCCAGCAAGGCAAGCTCGGTCTGGCCCAACACAATCCCTTTGCGCAAGCGGCCGCCATTGGGCAACGCTTCGGAATGTGCCAAGATCGCGCCATCAGCCTCTGCCAAAGGAACCTCGCCAAACTCCATCAGCTCTGCCGTAAGGTTTGGGTGATTTGTGCCAAGATCGACACTGCGATTTCGGCAGGCGATTTCGCCCCGATGTTCAGACCAACGGGCGCATGAATACGCGCGATTTGTTCAGATGAAAGGCCTGCGGCCTGCAACCGCTCCACCCGTTTGGCATGTGTGCGGGTTGAGCCAAGGCTACCGATGTAAAACGCGTCCGACGCCAATGCTGCAAGCAGCGCCGGGTCATCCAGCTTGCTGTCATGGGTCAGCGTGACAATCGCGGTGCGCGCATCCGGTTTCAGCGCAGCCAACGCCTCATCAGGCCAATCCTCGACAATCCTTTGCCCCGGAAACCGCGCTTGCGACCCGAACGCCCCGCGCGGATCGATCAGAATGGGGTCATAGCCACAGGCCTGCGCCATCGGCACCAAGGCTTGCGCGATATGCACAGCCCCCACAATCACCATCCGCAGCGGCGGGTTATGGACGGCGATAAACCAACCATCCTCTTCCAGCCCCGACCGATCACTGCGCAGGCGGCTGGCAACCGCCTCGGCCTTTGCATCGCCGGGTCCAAGAACCAAACGGCGCTCATAAGTTTCCAGCTGAGTCAGAACCGCAACAGCCTGCCGCGCCGCCCGTGCGGCCACCAAATCCGCCAGTAGTGCGGGCGCAATCGCAATCGCGGCGTCGCCCACAGGTTCCACAAGCACCCGGATCGTACCACCACAGGCCAGCCCCACGGCAAAGGCATCAGCGTCCGCCACCCCAAAGGTCAAAAGCGATGGACTACCGCTGGCCAAACATTCCATCGCCGCATGCACCACCGCAGATTCGACACAGCCGCCCGAAACTGACCCCATCATTGCACCGTCGCCTGCAATGGCCAATTGGCTGCCCACCGGGCGCGGGGCTGACCCCCACGCGTCAATCACCGTGGCAAGGGCAGCACCCTTGCCAGCCTTGTGCCACCCCAGCGCAATCTCGGGAATATCGTCATATGTGGTCTGTGTCATCTTGCCCCCTGCCCTTGATCCTACGCCAAAACCCTGCGCGGGTCGCTGTTATTTTTCGCGCAACATCGCCAGCAACCGGGCTTTTTCGCCACCATCACGGGCATCAGAAATCGCAGCCCCCAACGCCTCAAGTGTCGCGATGGAATGGCTCGCGCGAAAGCTGTCAACATGCGGCAGCATTGCTTTGATACCGCTTGCACGCGGCGCAAACCCATCCCAGCGCAGCAAAGGGTTTAGCCAGATTAAACGGCGGCACGACAGATGCAACCGCTCCATCTGCCGCGCCAGAACGTTGGTATCATCGCGGTCCAGCCCATCGGTGATCAGCAGCACAACCGCACCCTGCCCCAACACGCGGCGTGACCAGTCACGGTTGAAAACGGCCAAGCAAGACCCGATCCGCGTGCCGCCCGACCAATCTTGCGCCTGCGCCCCTGCGGCAGCCAAGGCCGCATCAACATCGCGCGTGGCGAGATGGCGGGTGATGTTGGTTAGGCGGGTCCCAAAGGTAAAGGCATGCACCTGCGCCCAGCCTTGCCCGCGAGCATTGGCCACGGCATGGATAAAATGCAAAACAAGCCGGGAATACTGCGCCATAGACCCTGATATATCGCAGATCACGACGAGATTGGGCCAGCGTTGCCCCGGTTTGGTGCGGGCCAAACTGGCCACCTCACCGCCCCGGCGCATGGCCCCGCGCAAAGTGGCACGCGCATCAATCCCTTGCCCTTGGCCTGCGGCATAGCGGCGCGTTACCAAAGGCGAGATAGGCAGCCGCAACCGCGCCAACATCCGTTTGGCTTGTGCTACCTCGCTCAGGCTCATCTGTTCAAAATCCAGCTGGCGCAAACGTTCGGTGGCCGACATTGTTTGGGCTGCATCAATGTCGATTTGTGTCTCTTGGTCTTGCGCCTCCAGCTCGGGGACATCGGGCTGGGTGCCATCAAGCAAAGCTTGGGCCGCGCGCTTTTCTGACGGGGTCGCGGGTTGGTCGTCTTGCGCACCGCGCACCGCAGGCAGCATCAAGGACATCATATGTTCCAAATACCGCGGATCGCGCCAGAACAAGCGAAATACTTGGTGAAACACCGCGCGATGTTCAGGGCGGCGAATGAGACAGGCATTCAGCGCCCAGTAAAAATCAGCCCGGTCGGTAAAGCCCACGGCAGCCACGGCCTGTACCGCATCTAAGGTTTGGCCCGGCCCAATCGGTAGGCCTGCCTTGCGCAAAGCACGGGCAAAATGCACGATGTTATACGCCAGTTTACCGTCATCAGGGATGGTGAGGTCAGGGTGTTGCATAGATTATTATGGGCCAAAAGCGAGGTGTCTGCACCCCGCACGAAGACAAGAGGCGGGGGGCCAGCCCCCCACGCCCCCCGAGATATTTTTAAACAGATGAAAAGGCGAAGTCACTTTAGCAGTGGCTCTTTGCGGATGTCATCAAGCAGCTTTTTAGCCTCCGACCCTTGGATTTTTTGTATGTCATCTTGGTATTTCAAAATAGCGCCCAACGTGTCCGAGATTACCTCGGGTGTAAGTGTAATAGCATCCAGTGCCAGCAAACATTTAGCCCAATCAATGGTTTCAGCCACTCCGGGCTTTTTGAACAAATCCTCACCGCGCAAGCGTTGGACGAAGGCAACAATTTCCCGGCTTAGCGTCTCACTTGCTTCAGGTACGCGGGCAGCGAGAATGGCGAGTTCGCGCGTAGCATCGGGGTAATCAACCCAATGATAAAGGCAGCGGCGTTTGAGAGCATCATGCACCTCACGCGTGCGGTTTGAGGTGACGATCACGATGGGCGGCTCGGCGGCCTTAATAGTGCCAAGTTCCGGGATTGTGACTTGGAAGTCAGACAAAGCCTCAAGCAAGAAAGCTTCGAACGGCGCATCGGTGCGGTCCAGCTCGTCGATCAGCAATACGGGGGCACCGCCGGGTTGCGGGCGCATGGCAGCCAAGAGTGGGCGTTCGATCAGATAGTCTTGGGTGAAAAGTTCGGCGCGCAGCGCATCACGGTCGGCATTCCCACCTGCCTCGGCTGTGCGAATGGCGATCATTTGGGCAGCAAAGTTCCAATCCGCCACTGCTTGTGCCGCGTCCAGCCCTTCATAGCATTGCAGCCGGATTAAGCGGCGGCCCAGGCCTGCGGCAATCACCTTGGCAATCTCCGTCTTGCCCACGCCCGCCTCACCTTCAAGCAGCAAGGGACGCCCAAGCTTCAGCGCCAAAAACACCACGGTCGAAAGTGCACGCGCGCTAACATAGCCTTGCCCGGCCAGCATCGCCTCGGTCGCATCAATACTTGTGGGAACTGCGGTCACATTTGCCTCCTGCTTTGATGCCACCAAACCAACCTGCGCCTGCGGGGTCAAGCTAAAGCCGTGACTTGTTTTGCGCATCACCATCGCCGCCATCCGCCAAAATCCAGTGCCGGAATTGACGAAAGGCAACAATATCAAGGCTGCGCTTCGGATAGGTCAGCACATAGGGCGTGTCGGAAATCATCGACCGGGCCGAGGCGAGTCGCAGCGCGCCAGACGCCAAATCCTGGGCCACAAACACCTCTGGCACCAAAGCAAGCCCCAAACCGGCCCGTGCCGCTGCCAAAACCATGCCGAACTGTTCAAAGCGCGCGCCCCGCAAAATGGTAATCGGGTCCAATCCCGCATTCAAAAACCAATCCAGCCAAAGGTTTGGCCGCGTGGCTTGCTGCAAGAGCGGCAGGCGGGCCAGATCGGCATCGCCTAACATCCCTGCCTTTGGCAAAAGTGAGGGGGCTGAAACCACGACCAAGCGTTCTTGGGCCAAAATATCCATATCAGCACCGCGCAATGGGCCTTGCGCGCGGATGATCGCCACATCCCTTGGGTCACGCTCAAAATCCAAGGGGGTCAGTGTAGCGGTCATGTCAAAAGTCACTTCGGGCGCAACCGCCGCGAAACGCGACAAGCGCGGGATCAACCACAGCGCCGCAAATGTCGGCAAAACCGCCAGCCGCAGCACCGCACGGTGGCCACCAAAGGACATAACGGTCAATGCCGCACGGTCCAGATCGGCCAGCATCCTTTCCGCCTCGGGCAACAGCGCGCGGCCTGCATCTGACAACACCAACCGCTGGCGGATCCGGTGAAACAGGGCGACGCCCAACCGCGCCTCTAGAGTGGTCAGCGCCCGACTGATGGCACTTTGCGTCAGCCCAAGGGCAGCTGCGGCGCGGGTAGCGGTACCAGTGCGGGCCGCTTGGACAAAGGCCTGAAGCTCAGGCAAAGTGGGGGTATAGGCGTGGCGCATAAGGTAAAGTTTATGCGCCATACTCATGAACTTGCAAAGCTAATTCATTTGAACACTGGCGGTTTTGCGGGTATTCAAAGCCTAACCGTGATGAACAGGAGCCGCACAATGGACAAGCCACATCTGAAAGCCAAAGATGCCCCCGATCTGGGCCGTTTCGATTGGGAAGACCCTTTCCGGCTGGACGATCAGCTGACCGAAGAAGAGCGGATGCTGCGCGATGGGGCGCGGGCCTATGCCCAAGAAAAGCTGCAGCCACGCGTGACAAAAGCTTACCGCGAGGAAAGCACTGATCCGGATATCTTCCGCGAAATGGGTGAAATGGGTCTGCTGGGCGTGACGGTGCCAGAGGAATACGGCGGGATTGGCGCGTCTTATGTGGCTTACGGCTTGGTCGCGCGTGAGGTCGAGCGGGTGGATTCGGGCTATCGGTCGATGATGTCGGTTCAGTCCAGCTTGGTGATGTATCCGATTTATGCATACGGGTCTGAAGAGCAGCGCAAGAAATACCTGCCTAAATTAGCGTCGGGTGAGTTTATCGGCTGCTTTGGCCTGACCGAACCTGATGCGGGGTCAGACCCTGCGGGGATGAAAACCGTAGCCAAGAAAACCGCCAGTGGCTACGTTTTGAACGGCGCCAAGATGTGGATTTCGAACTCTCCAATCGCCGATGTTTTCGTGATCTGGGCCAAATCGGACGCGCATGGCGGCAAGATCCGGGGCTTTGTGCTGGAAAAGGGGATGAAGGGGCTGTCGGCGCCGAAAATAGCGGGCAAACTTTCTTTGCGGGCCTCGATCACGGGTGAGATTGTGATGAAAGATGTGGAGGTGGGCGAGGATGCTCTGCTGCCGCATGTGGAAGGGTTGAAGGGGCCATTTGGCTGCCTCAACCGCGCGCGCTATGGTATTTCTTGGGGCGTTTTGGGGGCGGCAGAGTTTTGTATGCACGCAGCCCGGCAGTATGGATTGGACCGCAAGCAGTTCAATAAACCGCTCGCTCAGACCCAGCTTTATCAGCTGAAATTGGCCAATATGATGACCGATATCAGCCTTGGAATGCAGGCCAGCTTGCGGGTCGGGAGGCTGTTGGATGAGGCGAATGCGGCACCGGAAATGATCTCTATCGTCAAGCGGAACAATTGCGGCAAAGCGCTGGAAATTGCCCGTCATTCACGCGACATGCATGGCGGAAACGGGATCCAAGAAGATTACCAGATTATGCGTCACATGGTGAACCTTGAAACGGTGAATACTTATGAAGGCACCCATGATGTGCATGCCTTGATTTTGGGCCGGGCGGTCACAGGTTTGCAGGCGTTTTTCTAAAAATCACCTCTCCCGCCGGGTGCGAATCCGGCGGAAGATTCGCGCGCGGACGTTCCTTTAAGCTCTTGAAGTTTATATATAAACCTGTTTTTTTTAATGTTTTGTTAAGGGTTTGCGCGGCTCGTTTTGCCGCGCAAACCCTTAACTGGCGCGGCCAAGCGTTTCTCGCTGTGCAGTGGCAGATCACACTGACACCACAAGTGACGCTGCCTTGTGAAAGGCTCTGCTTATAGTGCAGGTGGGTTAGGACTTAAGCCTTGGGCTATAGGCCACGGCTGCCCCCTATATAACCCGCCCGCTATTTAAACCGTCACACCCCTGTCACATTGGCGATATAGACACGAGAAAATCCAAATTGGGGCAAGTATGGCATTTTCTGTGGCACGGCGGCTGGTAGCCGAGGCGTTTGGCACAGGGCTTTTGGTGACCACGGTGGTGGGCTCGGGCATTATGGCGGAGCGTTTGACTCAGGATGTGGCACTGGCTTTGTTGGGCAACACCATTCCGACCGGCGCAATTTTGGTGGTGCTTATCACCATTCTGGGGCCTGTTTCGGGGGCACATTTCAACCCGGTGGTGACGGGGGTGTTTGCAGCGCAAGGGGCGATATCAAAGCCTTTGGCGCTGGCCTATATCGCGGTACAGATCGCGGGGGGCTGTTTTGGGACAGCACTTGCCCATGGCATGTTTGACCTGCCTTTGGTCCAGATCAGCCAGCATATCCGCACAGGTGGCCCGCAATGGTTGGCCGAAGGTGTTGCGAGTTTTGGGCTGATTGCCGTGATCTTGGGCGGGCTGCGGTTTCGGGAGGCTGCGGTGCCGATGTTGGTGGGGCTTTATATTACGGCGGCCTATTGGTTCACCGCGTCCACCAGTTTTGCCAACCCGGCAGTCGCAATTGCGCGCAGCCTGACCGATACGTTTTCAGGCATTGCGCCCAGCGGCCTGCTTGGGTTTATCGTGGCGCAGATGCTGGGGGCGGCGTTGGCTGCATGGTTTATGGCGTGGCTGTTGAAGGAAAAGACATGATTCCAATTATTTACCACAACCCCGATTGCGGCACCTCGCGCAATGTTCTGGCGATTTTGCAAGCTTCGGGCGCGGTTACGGTGGTGAACTATCTGGAAAGCGGTTGGACGCGTGACCAGTTGCAAGCCCTGTTTGCGGCGGCAGGTTTGACGCCCAAAACCGCGCTGCGCACCTCAAAATCCCCGGCGGAGGCTTTGGGCCTGACGGGCGCAGATGTAACGGATGCGGCAATTTTGGCCGCGATGCTGGACCATCCAATTTTGGTGAACCGGCCCATCGTGGTCACGGCCAAAGGCACGCGGCTGTGCCGCCCCTCTGACACGGTGTTGGGTTTGCTGGACCATTTGCCAACAGGCCCGCTTTACAAAGAAGATGGCACGTTGATAGTTCTTGACCCAAACCCGCGTTTGGCACCCTAGAGCGATCGCCGCGCGCGTCTTGCGCGCGGTCCGGCCCAACCTTGAAGCGCTTTTGCCGCAAGGCAAAAGCAATGAATGGCGGGAGAAGCCCCCCTCCTTTGTCCCTCTGGCCCCAATACCCCGGTTACATATCTTCCATCGCTTTGCGGATGTGGCGGTTGCCGCCATGGGTCAGCACCCAGCGGCCCATTTTGCGGGCGAGGTCGGGGTGGCCTTTGTCCACGGCGCGTTTGAACAGCTCTTTTTGATAGCGGGCAAAGGTTTTGCGGGCGCGGAGTTTTTGGTAAAATTCGGCATCCGTCAGGGTGCCGTTCAGCGCGCCGAGTGTGATTGACGACAATATCCCCATTTGCTGCAAGCTGGACCCCAAGCGATGCCCCAACAGTGGTGCGCGCAGCTTAACCACGTTTTTGGCTTTGAAGCGGTCGGCATGGCCACTGTCCAAAGGCTCATACGGGTCATAAATCAGGGTGACGCGCCCTGCCTTGGCCGAGACTTTGGCCGCATCGCCGTATTTGCCCGAAAAATCCCGGTCCCATGCGGTTTTATAGCGAGTCTCAAACGGGACCAGTTTTTTATCCAGCGTCGATTGCGGCGAGATGGCCAGCACATCCGCGCCCGGACAGGCCGCCGCAAAGGCGCAGGCGCCGTAACCGCCCATGGATGCGCCGTAAAACACCACGCGTTTGAAACCCTTAAAAAAGCCCTTCTTTTTCAGATCATCAAACTGTTTATAAACCCACGGATCGCGAAACCATGTCCAACCCGCAGCCGTTACACCCAGCATGGACCAGCCTTGCTTTTCGATAAAGGCAAAGCCCCAAGGGCGCATATCGTCACGCTTCTCCATAGCGATATCAAGGTTATCAAAGGTCACGACTAAGGTGTCGGAGCGTTTGATGAACAGCATCGCATGCTCATCGCTTGCGCGGTAAAAACCGTCTTTGCCTGCGAGACGCGTTGCGATTTCGGCCCAGCTTTGGTCATCTTCGGCAACCTTAGCCGGTTCGGCCGCATCAAACGCTGTCAGCAGGATGCGGTGAATTTCAGTACCAGCGTCGCTGCGGGTGTTGATCTGCACCATTGTGCCACGCAGTTTAAAGGACGGATAGCCGCCCGAGCCTTTGCGGATATCTGTCACCAAACAGCCAGCCGGCGCCAGACACCCATCCAAAAAAGCAGCCAAAGGCCCGATTTTATTGACATCGCCAAAGCCGGTCAGGTTGGCGACCAGCTGCGCGGGCTGCATATCTTCGGGCTTTGCCACAACGCGGATTTGGTCAAACGGCACGCCGTGATCGGTAAGGTATTGGCGGTAGGGAGCGACCCAGCCTGAAGGCGTTTCCATCCAGTGGCCTTTGTGGTCAACATCTATCAGGTCAATGGCGCATTGCCATTTACCCCAAGCGGCCAGCGCCATCGACTGCGCATTACCGCCAATATCGGCAAAACGTGCCACGGTCTCCAACGGCACATCGCTGACCAAACCCGCATCAAACACAATCCGGCCCCGGCCTTTGATAGGGGCAGATTCGGGATGGATGTCATGGCGCACCAGCAAATCGGCCAAATAGCTGCCTTGCGGCGGCAAGCCGCCGTGGCGCAGGCCCAATTCGCGCTTGTTGGACGCCCAAAGGTGCAGCGCGGTGGTTTGGGGCGACAAACGCCCATTCACCACGGCAGAGCGGCGCAGGAATTTCAGACGATCGGGAAAGGGGATAGGGTAAAAGGCGTCCAAGGGCTGCACTTGATCCAGAATTTGGTGTTTATGTGCGAAATGGGTCACCATCATCGGCCCCCACACGCCCCAAGGCTGTTGGCTGACATGGACGGGCGTGCCTGCCGCAGCGGCAGCGCGATAAGCGGCTTGCTGCGCGGGTTTCAAAAACGGCGGGATGGCGTGGCGATCTTGCATAAACGACAGCATGTCGTTCAAAATCGGGCTGTTCACGGGCAGGCCTAGGACCGCGTTGTTCACCCGTTTGCCGCCCGGCAGTTCAAAACCCAGCACATAGTCGCTGTCGTACTCCAGCGGCCGGTGGCAATAGACATCGGTATCCACCCAGATCATGCCGGGGTTTTGCTGGATCATATGGATACGGAAATAATCGGCAAACAGCGCAAAGCTGTCTTTTTTCTCATATTTGATAAAGTCATCGGTATCGAGGATGTCGCGCCCATCACGGCGGGTAACGCCTGCGGGGACATTGTCGATATCTTCATACGAAAACAGGGTGATTTTCTGGCCTTGGTCAACAAAGCTTTTCAAACACAACTGTTCCATCCAACTTAGACTGCCGCCGATCCACAGGGTTCCGACCTCACGCATCCGTGTCATTCTTTACTGCCTTACTGCCTGTGTCGCCGCTGTTTTGGGTCGATTTTTTGGTACTAGGTTTGGTGCTAGGGTAGCCTAGCATTGATGCTTGTATAGAAACAGTCTGACGAAATCATGGCGATTTCATCCTATTGCTTCAAAAAATGCAGGGCATGTTTGCTTGGCCCCCGGCCTGTGGCTATGGTATTAGCAAGAGGTAAGGGCAGCGCAAGACTGCTTGGTTAGGGGCGCGTGAGCAAGTTATGGGCAAAAATGCCACGGACAGATTGGGGCCTGCGGGTCAGGTGATCCACCGCCAACTGGGCGCGCGAGTGCTGGATGATGCGGGGTTGGGCCTGCTGTTGGATTGCGTTCGCGTCGCGCCTGCCCGTGTGCATGTGTTTTTTGGCAATGAGACCAAGATTGAAGGGTTTGCGCCTGATCCGGTTGTCGGCTGCGCTGTGCCGTTGGATTTGCGCGATGTATCAGGTGCTGCGCTGATCGTGGTTGAGGCAGGCGATGGCCCGGTGGTTTTGGCGCGCCGCGATGGCAGCAGGGTCACGCTGGAGGCGACACCCTCAGAATGCGACTATTTGGCCGGGCGCGATTGTTTATTTGGCTTTCGGACCGAGGAAAGCCCAACCCAGATTGCCGCGTGGCTGGACTATCACGCCCACCATCACGGGGCGACCGGTGCGGTGATTGTGAACCGTATGCCGAACCCTGACCCGACCCGCTGGGCCACCAAGCTGGCCCACGCGATCACGGCCCCCGATATGCGGGTGGTTTTGCTTGATTGTACGGTGCCGTTGGGCAAGGCAGGGTTTGGCCCCGAAAACCATCCGTTTTTGGCCCCCGATGCCCCCGGCAAAGACCGGATGGAGGTGCCTGCCCCCGATGCGTGGCGCGCGCCTTTGGGCGAAGGCTTGATATATGAGGTGGTGAAATGGCGGTTCTTGGCCGAGGCGCGCGCGGTGCTGACGCTGGACGTGCCGGATATTTTAGCGCCCGCTTTAACGTCAGGGGCGCCGGGTGGGCCAACAGCGTTTGACCAATGCGTTGCGGCGAAACAAGGCGTGATTTTGCTGGCCGGCCGCCGGATTTACCCATGGCGCGTGCGCAACACCCAAGAGGCGCAGTTTGGCGACCATATCTGCGCGCCGTTTGATATTGGCAAGCCGATGCTGCGTTGGGGGGTGGCCCCGCAAAAGGCAGGCCTGTCAAACACATGGCGGATGCTGCGGGTGGCCTATACCAACCCCGACGAAGGGCCACCCGTGCCGTTTTACCGCGCCATGGCGATTAAAGTGCCGGGGCGCAATGCGTCAGAACTCGCACCCAAGACATCTTTGGTGGAAGATGAGGCGTTGCTGGCAATGGCCGAGGACATCTTTGCCCATAAGCCTGTGCGCGCGCCTGTATCCAAGATGAAAGCCGCGCCACGGGCTGCGATAAAGGCTGGGCGCACGGCGATTGTGACGACGATGAAAAACGAAGGGCCGTTTATTCTGGAATGGTTGGCCTATCACCGCGCGATCGGGGTGGATGATTTTCTGATCTATACCAACGACTGCACAGATGGCACCGATACAATGCTGGATCTATTGCAGGCCAAGGGCATTGTGCAGCATAGGGTTAACCCGTTCACACCAGGCGGCGATTTGAAACCGCAGCACGCGGCGTTGCAAGCGGCGGAATCTGAGCCTGTGATGCAGGAGTGTGGCTGGGGCATCTGCATGGATGTGGATGAGTTTATCAATATCAAGATCGGGGATGGCACGCTTGATGCGCTGTATAAGGCGATGGGCGAGGCGAATATGATCAGCCTGACCTGGCGGTTGTTTGGCAATAGTGATGTGCATGGGTTTGAAGATCGGTTTTTGCTGGACCAATTCACCGCCTGCGCGCCTGAGGTTATCCGCAAACCGCATCAGGCCTGGGGATTTAAAACTCTGTTTCGCAATAGCGAGATTTACAAAAAGCTGGGGGTGCATCGCCCTAAGGGGTTGGTGCCGGATTTGTGGGACCAAGTGAAATGGCTGAACGGGTCGGGCAAGCCCCTGCCCCGCACGATGTTTCGCAATGGCTGGCGGTCTACGCTGGAGACATATGGCTATGATTGGGTGAGTTTGAACCATTATGCCGTGCGGTCTGCCGAGAGTTTTTTGGTAAAGCGCGACCGGGGCCGGGTGAACCATGTCGACCGCGACCAAGGGCTGAATTATTGGTTTCGGATGAACCATAATCTGGAACAGGACCGCTCTGTCCAGCGGATGATCCCGGCGTTGCGCGCAGAATATGATCGGTTGATGGCGGACCCGGAAATTCGGGCGGCGCATGAGTATTCGCTGGGGTGCCACCGTGCCAAGATTGCCGAATTGCTGGAGACGGAAAACTATCAGACTTTCTATGCCGAGTTGACGGGGCCGCGCATGGAGGCCTTGTGCCGGATGCAGCAGCATTTTGGGTCTGCGGTGTTTTCGGCTGGGCCTGCGGTTATTCCCGACGATCTGCATGAGCGCGCCCTTGGCCCCGATTTTTTCTTTACGGTCGAGCATAAGGGCGAGGCGGAGCATTGAGGGGCGTGGTTTGCGAGGGCGGTTTGGGTGGCAGATGCGGGTTTAGGTATTTGGGCCAAGATGAAATGGCAGGGGTGTGATGGGCGGATATACCGTGATCACGACGATGAAGAATGAGGGTGCGTTTTTGCTGGAATGGGCCGCCCATTATAAGGCGTTGGGGTTTGACCATCTGGTGATTTGCACCAATGATTGTGAGGACATGACCGCGCGCATGGCGTTGCGGTTGCAAGACCTCGGGTTGGCGCGGCACCATGCGACGACCCATTGGGCGGCCACGTCGATCCAGCGGTCGGCGTTGAAACAGGCCCAGCGCTATGACGAGGTGCGCGGGGCCGACTGGATTTATGTCTGTGATGCGGATGAGTTTTTGGTGGTTAAGGTGGGGGACGGGTCGGCACGCGCTTTGGTTGCAGCCGCCAGCGCGCAGGCCGAGGTGATCTCGGTCACTTGGCGAGAGTTTGGGCCGGACGGGCGGCGCGATTATGTTGATGCGCCGGTAACTGTGCAGTTTTGCAAGGGGGCGGCGCAAGATTTGCGGCAAGGGATCTATGCCAAATCACTGTTTCGAGGGTTGGAGAATATGCGCCGGATTGGCATTCATGGCCCGGTGCCGCGCCCTGATTTGGGCCGGGATCTGTGCCGCGAGATGCCGGGGGGCATAGGTCTTGGGCCGCAGGTCAACGCGATGCTGGCTGTGCGCGATTACCGGGTGGCGCAAGTGAACCATTATGCGCTGCGGTCGCGGGACAGCTTTTTGGTGAAGCGCGATCGCGGGCGGGTGAACCATACGGGCCAAAGCATGGATGCCGATTATTGGGACCGTTTTGATGTGGCGGAGGTGCCGTGCGCGGCCATTCGGCGCTATGAACTGACGGTGGCAGCGTGGCGCGCGCGGTTGTTGAAGGATGCCGTGCTGGAGGGTTTGCACGAACGCGCCGTCACATGGCATAGTGCCAAGATCGCCGAACTAAAAACGCGCGCCGATTACGCGCCTTTGTTGGCCGATCTGGAAGAAAGGTTAACCCGATGCGCGCCTTAGCGATTTTGACTGTGCGCAATGAGGCGGCGTTTTTGCTGGAATGGCTGGCACATCACCGCGCCTGCGGCTTTACCGATTTTCTTGTGTTTTCAAATGAGTGTACCGATGGCACCGATGCCATGCTGGACAGGTTGCAAGCCATGGGGCAGATCACCCATATCCGCAATGATGGTCCGCATGAGGAAGGGCCGCAATGGGCCGCCCTGAAGGCCGCTGACAAGCATCCTTTGGTTCAGGATGCCGATTGGATTTTGTTTTTCGACATTGATGAATTCGTGAATATTCATGTGGGCGATCATACAGTTTCGGCGCTGATTGCGGCTTTGCCTGAGGCGACGGCCATTCCGCTGACATGGCGGTTGTTTGGCAACGCGGGGGTCATTGGGTTTCACGATCGGTTGGTGACGGAAACCTTTACCCGTGCGGCCCCGGCCGTGCTGCATTGGCCGTGGCGTGCGGCCTTGTTCAAGACGTTGTTTCGCCGCGACGGTAGCTACAAAAAGCTAGGGGTCCACCGCCCGCGCAGCCCTGCCAACACCGATGCGCAGCGCTGGTTTGATGGGTCGGGCCGTGAGTTGCCGCCCGAATTTCACCGCAACCGCATCTTTTCGCCGTTTGGCCGCGATAACTATGGTTTGGTGCAGCTGAACCATTATGCCTTGGGCGCGATGGAAAGCTATTTGGTCAAATGTGACCGGGGCCGCGCCAACCGCGATGCATCCAGTTTCGATATGGGCTATTGGGTAGAGCGGAATTTTTGTGAGGTGGAGGATCGGTCAATCGCCGCCCTTGCCCCCAAAAGCGCGCCGATTTTGGCCGATTTACACAGTGACCCGGTTTTGCACGCGTTGCACCAAGCGGCGGTGACGTGGCGCAAGCAGCGCTTTGCCGATTTGATGCAAGACGAGGCTTGGCGGGGGCTGTTTGGGCGGTTGATGCTGTCACGTCCGGCCCGCTGTTTGACCGAAAGCGAGGCGCGGCTGATCTGGCAGCACGGGGTCAAACAGGCCTCGGCGGTTTAGGGCCGGTTCGCGCAACAATAGCGCCGGACTGTTTTGCATAAAGTCGCCGATGACACTATCTTGCCCCCTTGTCTGCCTGTTTGTGCCACGCGACACTGTCACAAACCAGCCAAGGATCAAAGATTGCCCAGATTAGAATGATTGGTAAAAAGCCCATGCCCCAGCAAGACGTCACCATAGCCACCAAACCACCACCGCTTGACCGGGCGGGTTGGCTGGCGTTGCTGCGCGCCATGGGCGAGAATTCAGGTGCGTTTGAGGCGTTGGGCGATCATCATTGGGCGGCTTTGAACGAAGATGGCGAGACGCTGGTGATCAGCTTTGACCGGCTGGAGGATATTCGTGCGCTGGACCCCGGCAAGATGCCAGACATTTTTGGACAGACGACCCAGAACGGTTGGTCACACCTAAGCCTGATCAGCGAAGGCGAAACGTGGTACCGCGACCCCGATGTATACGCCTATCTGGACCGGCTGGTGGATGAGAGCTTTTTCGACAATTACGACCGCGTGGTGTTTTATGGTGCAGGTATGGGCGCCTATGCTGCCGCGGCGTTTTCGGTGACGGCCCCCGGCTGTACCGTGCTGGCCGTGCAGCCTCGCGCGTCACTTGACCCTGAGGTTGCAGGCTGGGACACCCGCTACCTTCATGCCCGCCGGCTGAATTTCACCCAGCGCTACGGCTATGCCCCCGACATGACCGAAGGCGCCGGGCGAGTGTTCACGCTGCATGACCCCTATGCGCGGCTGGATGCGATGCATGTGGCCTTGTTCCGCAAACCCTATGTGACCAACCTGAAGGCGCGGTTTTTGGGCGCGAACATCACCAAGGCCTTGTCTGAAATGGGAATTTTGCCAAAGTTGGTCCAAGCTGCTTGTGATGGCACCCTTTCGTCGAAAACCTATTACACGCTTTGGCGTGAACGGCGCACGTTTGGTAACTACCTACGTTGGATTTTGCGGGCGTGCAGCGAGGCCGGTCGCCCTGCACTTGAAGCTATGGTGTGCAGGTCCGTCACCGCAAGGCTGCGCGCACCCGGATTTCGTAAGCATTTGGAAAATCTGGAAAAGAGCGGAAAGTTGGGCAAAAAGTAAGCCCAAATCTGAGTAATTCGGCCCCCTATACAGCCGCCTAAGGCCACTTTGTGCGCCTTTGTTTACGTTTTTGCCACTGGAAAAGGCTGTGCGGATAGGCTAGCGCTTTTGGCTATGACACAGAGCATCACCTTGCCCCGCCCCGATGATTGGCACCTGCATTTGCGCGATGGCGCGATGTTGCAGGGCATATTGCCAGAAAGCGCGCGCCACTTTGCCCGCGCGATTATCATGCCAAATCTTGTGCCGCCTGTGGTCACCCTTGCCGATGCGCAGGCCTATCATGGCCGGATCATGGCGGCCTTGCCAAAAGGCATGAGCTTTGACCCTTTGATGGTGCTGTATCTGACCGAAGGCACCGACCCTGCCGATGTTGCCGCAGCAGCAGCATCTGGCCTTGTGAAGGCGGTAAAGCTGTATCCGGCCGGGGCCACGACCAATTCCAATTCGGGTGTACGCGACTTTGACAAAGTGCGCCCGGTGCTGGAGAAGATGGCCGAGATTGGCCTGCCTTTGTGTGTGCATGGCGAGGTCACAGACCCCGAGGTTGATATTTTTGACCGTGAGGCCGTGTTTATTGACACTATCCTTGACCCGCTGCGCAGATCTATCCCCGGATTGCGGGTGGTGATGGAACATATCACGACGGCGCAAGGTGTGGATTATGCGCGCGCGGGTGGCGATGATCTGGCCGCCACGATCACCACGCATCACCTGATCATCAACCGCAACCACATTCTGGCCGGTGGAATTAAGCCGCATTACTATTGCCTGCCCGTGGCCAAGCGTGAAGAGCACAGGCTTGCCTTGCGCAAAGCCGCCACATCGGGCGAGGCACGGTTTTTCCTTGGCACCGATTCCGCCCCGCATACGGATGCGCTGAAGGAACATGCTTGCGGCTGTGCGGGTTGCTTTACCGCGACCAACACCATGCCCTTGCTTGCCCATGTGTTTGAAGAAGAGGGCGCGTTGGACAAGCTGGAACATTTCGCCGCCCGCAACGGCCCTGCGTTCTACCGCCTGCCGGTGAACACGGCCACGATGACCTTGACCAAAGGTGCCGCCGCCAAATGGCCTGATAAAATCTTAACCGAGGTCGGCCCCGTGACCGTTTTCAACCCCGGCTTTCCCGTGCATTGGCATGTTGTGGGCTGAGAGGTGGGGCCACCAGTATGGTCCGGGTTGACCCAACCGCTAACCTGCCCTGAATCGCAGCGCTCTTTTAGCGGCGTTTGTAGAACGCGCAGGCATTTTGCCCAAAAACCCCACTGGCTGCCACGTCAACGCCTGCAAGCGATTTGGCCACAGAAAACCAATTGTCATAACTGGACGCCAAATTCAAAACGGGCCAGTCGCTGCCCCACATCACCCTTGCAGCGCCGAAATGGTCAAACAGATGACGGGCATAGGGCTTTAGGTCTGCCAGGGTCCAATCGTCACCTGCTTGCGTCAAAAGACCAGACAGCTTGCAATAAACAGCACTCTCTTGCGCGATGGCAGCTATTTCTTGCGCCCAAGTGTCAAAATCGCGGCCAGCAATATCGGGCTTTGCTGCGTGATCAATGACGACCCGCAGGTCGGGATAACAATCTATGAACTTGCGCAAATGTGGTAAATGGCGTGGAAAAACCAGCGCATCAAAGGCCAGCCCCTGCGCTATCATTTCAGCAATGGCCGGGCGCAGCGCGTCATGCAGCATCCAGTCATCCTCTGCAATATCTTGCAACATCGGGCGCAGGCCCACGAGTTTTGGATGCCTTGCAAGCCGCGCGATATCTGCCACAGCCCCGTTATCGGCTAGATCGACCCAACCGATCACCCCCAACACGAACGGCGTGGTATGGGCGATTTCCAACAGAAACTCGGTCTCGGCAACGGTCGGGGCGGCTTGCACCAGAAACGTGCCATCGATGCCATTCTGGGATAACAGCGGTTTCAGATCCGCTGGCAAAAAGTCACGGTACAGCGGTGCCAGCGAAGGCGTCAGCCAGCCGTAATCGCCTCGCGCCACGCGCCAGAAATGCTGGTGCGCATCGACGATCATGTGCCAATAACCCCCTTTTTCAGAATGATATTGCCATAAAGTCGGGCCTCCCCGGTTTGCAAAATGGCAAAGGCGGTTTTGGCGCGGTCGTAAAAGGCAAAGCGTTCAAGGCTTTGGATCGCGACCGGGCGATCTGCGGTGGTATCAATGATGGCTTGAAAGGCGGCAACCACTGGCGGGACCGCGGTCGGATCATCCACCAACTGCATAACCAAGGCAGGATCAGGCACAAAACTGTCCAAGGGTAAAAGCTTCAGGATCGCCGCCAGCGCATCTGTCGCACTTATACCATCCAGCCGGTAGGTGCGATGGGCCAAGGCGGTTGCGGGAAAGTTTGCGTCAGCAATCACAATCTCATCCCCGTGGCCCATGGCGCGCAGGCACCACAGCAAATCGGGCGACAGAATTTTGGGAATATTACGCAGCATCATCAGCCTTTCTGGGGGTCGGCGCATCTGGGCGGATTAGCCCTTCGCTTTTCAAATCTGACCATAGGCCATCTGGAATGGCTGTGTTGAAAATACTGACATTTTGGCGTAGCTCCTCGGCCGTGGCCGCCCCCGGAATAACCGTTTTGACCGCAGGATGCCCCAGCGGGAACTGTAAGGCGGCGGCAATCAGCGGCGTGTTATGGGCGGCACAGACGGCAGCAATGCGGCGCACCCGTTCCATGATGTCAGGCGTGGCGGCGGCATAATTATACCGCGCCCCCGCCACCGGACCCGTGGCCAAAATGCCAGAATTATACGGCCCGCCCAAAATAATCCCCACATCGTTTTTCACGCATAATGGCAAGAACGTCTCCAGCGGGTCTTGTTCCAGCAGCGTATAGCGACCCGCCAACAAAAATCCGTCAAACGTGGCCTCGTGCAACAAGCGTTCGCAGATTTGCCAGGTGTTGACCCCTGCCCCAATCGCCGCAATTCGCCCCGCATCGCGCAATTCAGAAAGGGCGCGGTAGCCGCCACCGCTGAACAACTCGCGCAGTTTATCGTCACAGCCTGCGTCGCCATGGGTGCCTGCATCAATGTCGTGCAATAGCAAAATGTCGATCTTATCAGTCCCCAGCCGGGCGATGCTGTCCTCCAAGCTGCGCATGATGCCATCGTAGGTATAGTCAAAAACGATGCGCTTTTGCGGCACGTCGACAAAGGCTTCGGGCGTCACCTCATCTGGCGCGCAATCATACAGCAAGCGGCCAACTTTGGTGGAGAGGGTGAACGGCGCATCCCCAAACCGGGCCAAGGCAGCGGCAAACCGCGTCTCAGACCGGCCCAGCCCGTATTGCGGGGCCGTGTCAAAATACCGGATGCCCGCATCCCATGCCGCCTGAAGCGTGTCTTGCGCCACGTCCTCCTCAATCTTGCGATAAAGGTTGCCCAGCGGCGCGCCGCCAAAGCCCAACTGGCTTAGCAAAACGGGCCTTTTGGTTCGCTGATTCAAAGCGGTGGTTTTGGTTAGGGTCATCGGATTTTTCCTTAACTATGCCGAAAATAGCCTGGGTGCAGGCGTTCCAGTGGCACGATGCGTTTGATCAATTCGCGCAGATGCCCGGACATCGCCAGCCTTGCAGCCTCCGGGTCTTTGGCGCGGATCGCCTCTAAAATAACGGTGTGTTCGGCCAGCGCCCCTGCCGGGCGCCCCTGTTCGGGCAGCACAAGCATCCGCGCACGCTGCAATTGCAAGGACACTTGCCCCGCCGCAGCAACCACTTTTGGAAACCCGGTAAACTGCAAAATCATCAGATGAAACTCAAGATCTGCTTCGAAAAAGCCCTGAAAGTCCTTGTCCTTGATCAGCAGGCTTTGCAGTCGCAGGTTTCGCGTTAATCGCGTCATCTGTTCCTCGGTCGCGTCAAGGGCCACCTTGGTCACCGCCGCGACCTCCACCGCTTCGCGCAAAAAGCTTTCCTCGCGCAACTCTGCCACTGAAAACTGCGACACCCGCGTCGCGGATTGCGGAATGATATCGACCAACCCATCGGTTGAAAGCTTGCCCAGCGCCTCGGCAACGGGTGAGCGTGAGACGCCAAGCTGTTCGCACAAGGCCCCTTTGCGCAGCACCGTCCCCGGCTCCAACGCCATATTCAATATGCTGTTGCGCAAGGTAATATAGACCCGATGGCCCAAGGGGCCGTCCAATCCAGCGATATTCAAAGAAAGGGTTGGGTCTGGCATCTGCACTCCTTCAACTGACATGTTAGTTGACACATGCAACAAGTCAAGCTAGAGATAGTCATACAAGCTGCGCGAAATGCCGGCCAGAGGAGAGCGCCAAATGGCCGCAAAACCGCTTATGTTACGCTTGCACCCACAAGATAATATTGCGGTCGCCTTGGCTGATATTGCGGCAGGTGCGCAAGGCAGCAGTGCCGGGCCAGTTTTGATGCAATCGGTCAAACAAGGCCACAAAATTGCCGTCACACCGATTCTGACCGGCCAAAATGTGCTGCGCTATGGGCAGATCATTGGCCAAGCCACCCGCGATATTGCGGCGGGTGAACATGTTCATGTGCAAAACCTTGGCATGGGCGAACACAGCCGCGACTACGCCTTTGCCACTGAGGCAAAGCCACTTGCACCCATCACGGACCCACGCAGCTTTGACGGGTTTCACCGCGCCGATGGCCGGGTGGGAACGCGCAATTACATTGGTATTCTGACCTCGGTAAACTGCTCAGGGTCGGTTGCGAAGTTCATCGCCGAGGCTGCGGAAAAGTCTGGGCTGCTGGATGCCTATCCCAATATTGACGGGATTGTACCCATCACGCACGGCACGGGCTGCGGCATGTCGGGCAATAACGAAGGCTATGCCACGCTGTTTCGCACTTTGGCGGGCTATGCCCAGCACCCCAATTTTGGCGGTATCCTTCTTATCGGGCTTGGCTGCGAAGTGATGCAAATCGCTGATTTGGTTGGGGGCAGCCCAATCCGGGCTGATGGGGCCTTGCGCTATATGACCATTCAACAAGAAGGCGGCACGCGCAAAACCATCCATAAAGGGTTGGAAGAATTGCACGGGATTGCCCAGATCGCCAACGCGGCCACCCGCAAACCGGCGGCCCTGTCGCACCTAACGGTCGGGATGCAATGTGGCGGGTCTGATGGCTATTCGGGCATCACCGCCAACCCTGCCTTGGGCTGCGCTTCGGATTTGCTAGTGCGCCACGGTGGCACCACGATTCTGTCCGAAACGTCAGAGATTTATGGCGCGGAACATCTGCTGACCCGCCGTGCGGTGACGCCTGAGGTGGGCCAGAAACTGGTGGCCCGCGTGCAGTGGTGGGAAGACTACACCGCGCGCAATCTGGGCGAGATGGACAATAACCCCAGCCCCGGCAACAAGCGCGGCGGGCTGACCACCATTTTGGAAAAATCACTGGGGGCCGTGGCCAAAAGCGGCAGTGCGCCTTTGAATGAGGTCTATTTGTTCGGCGAAAAGATCGACAAAAAGGGTTTTGTCTTTATGGACAGCCCCGGTTTTGACCCCTGCTCTGTCACCGGCCAAATTGCATCGGGCGCAAACCTGATCGTGTTCACCACTGGGCGCGGGTCAGTTTCCGGTTATATGCCAACGCCTTGCATCAAAATCGCCACCAATTCTGAAATGTATGCCCGCATGTCCGACGATATGGACATCAATTGCGGCGACATCATCAACGAAGGTGTCAGCCTAGATGATAAAGGCCGCGACATATTTGAGATGTTTATCCGCATTGCCTCGGGCGAAAAAACCAAAAGCGAAGAGTTGGGGTTTGGTGGGGTTGAGTTTGTGCCGTGGCAAATCGGGGCCGTGATGTAGCGCATGGGTTTAGGGTTCAATACCTAAGGGTTTGATTTAGTTTGGTTTTGGAGGGCCGAAAGCATGACATTTCTTGTGGAAATGAAAGGGATCGAAAAGCGCTTTCCCGGCGTACATGCCTTGCGCTCGGTCCAGTTCAACCTGCGCGCTGGCGAAGTTCACGCCTTGATGGGCGAGAATGGGGCCGGAAAATCCACCCTGATGAAAATCATTTCAGGTATTTACGGGCGTGATGGCGGCGAGATGTTTGTCGATGGCAAACCCGTGGCCCCCGACAGCCCGCGCGCGGCACAAGCGCTTGGGATCGGGATTATCCACCAAGAACTTAGCCTGATGAACGACCTGACCGCCGCCCAGAACGTGCTGATCGGGCGCGAACCCCGCATGCGCTTTGGCCGGCTGGATGAGGCTGCACTGAACCGCAAAGCTGCCGAGATTTTTGCCTCGCTCAACCTTGCGATGGACCCGCGCACTTTGGTCAGCACCCAGACCATCGCGCGCCAGCAGTTGATCGAAATTGCCAAGGCTTTGTCCTATAACCCGCGCGTTTTGATCATGGATGAGCCGACCGCCGCCTTGAATGATGTTGAAATCAGCGAACTGTTTACGGTCATCAAAAAGCTGAAAGCAGATGGCGTGGGCATCGTTTATATCAGCCACCGCATGGATGAGATTAAGCGCATCGCAGACCGCGTGACCATCTTGCGCGATGGCGCTTATATTGACACGCTGGATGCGACGACCACGCCGCTGGCGACCATTATTCAGCTAATGGTGGGCCGCGAAGTGACGCAAAATGCGGCGGTTATTCCCGACACCTCGCAAAACCCTGTGGCGCTTGAGGTGCGCAACCTGTCGCGCGGCAAGGCGGTGCGCAACGTCAGCTTTGATCTGCGCAAGGGTGAGATTTTGGGCTTTGCAGGCCTTATGGGCGCAGGCCGGACCGAGGTGGCGCGGATCATCTTTGGTGCCGATCCGCGTGACGCCGGCGAAATTCTGGTTGGCGGGCAGCCGGTTGATATCCGCAGCCCGTATGAGGCGGTTTTGTCCGGCATCGGCTATCTGTCCGAGGATCGAAAGCATTTCGGCCTTGCCGTCGATATGTCCGTCCGTGCCAATATTGCGATGGCGAATATGGCGCGCTTTACCAGCCCCTTGGGTGTGCTGAATGAGGCCGGAATGAAGCAAACGGCGGTTGAGTATATCGACCGCCTAGGCATCCGCACCCCGTCCGATATGCAAGATGTGCGCCTGCTGTCAGGGGGCAATCAGCAAAAAGTGGTCATCGCCAAATGGCTGCTGCGCGATTGTGACGTTTTGATTTTTGACGAACCGACCCGCGGCATCGACGTTGGTGCAAAGTCCGAAATCTATGCGCTGCTTGAAGATCTGGCCGCCCAAGGGCGCGCGATTATCGTGATATCGTCGGAAATGCCCGAGGTGATGCGCCTGTCGCACCGCATCGCCGTGATGTGCGAAGGTCGGTTGACCGGCATCTTACCGGGCGGTGCCGCCACGACTCAAGAGCAGATAATGAAATTGGCCACCCAACGTGAAACCGCGCCGACCCCCACAAAGACGAATGCAGAGGACAGAGTATGACCACCATCCCCGCAGGCGTACAAAAATCAGCGCTGTCACAACTCATCGCGGCCTTCACCCACCAAAAGGTCTTGGCCTTTGCCAGTCTGATCGTGCTGCTAATCGGCTTTTCCATCGCCTCCCCGAACTTCATGCAAACCTCAAACATGATTTCGATTTTGCAGGCGACATCGGTTAACGGCGTTCTGGCGATTGCCGTGACCTTGGTCATCATCACTGGCGGCATTGACCTGTCGGTCGGCACCATGATGACCTTTTGCGCCGTTATTACCGGCGTTGTGTTAACCTATGCAGGCCTGCCTTTGATCTTTGGCGTTGCCGCCGCCCTGTTGACCGGCGCGCTTTGCGGCTTTTGTTCGGGCAGTTTCGTGGCCAAGATGAAAATCCCGCCCTTCATCGCCACCTTGGGCATGATGCTAATCCTCAAAGGCCTCAGCCTTGTGATTTCCGGCACCCGGCCGATCTATTTTAACGACACGCCGGGGTTCAGCGAAATCTCTCTTGGGTCGGTGATTGGGCAAGTGATCCCGTCTGTCCCCATTCCCAACGGCGTGCTGATCTTGTTCATCGTGGCCGCCATCACCGCCTATATCCTGAACCGCACCGTGCTGGGCCGCTATTGCTTTGCGCTGGGGTCGAATGAGGAATCGGTGCGCTTGTCTGGCGTCAACACAGATCGCTGGAAAATCGCAATCTATGCGCTGGCAGGGTCCATCGTCGGCATCGCGGGCCTGCTGATCGCGTCGCGCTTGAACTCGGCCCAACCCGCCTTAGGCCTTGGGTATGAGCTGGAGGCCATCGCCGCCGTCGTTATCGGCGGCACGTCCTTGTCGGGGGGTCGCGGCTCTATCCTTGGGTCCTTGATCGGCGCGCTGATTATGGCGGTGCTGACCAATGGCCTGCGCGTCCTGTCCGTGGCGCAAGAATGGCAAACCGTTGTGACCGGGGCGATCATCATCCTTGCTGTTTACGCAGATATGATGCGCCGCCAAAAGGCTGCCTAACAAGATTACCACCAAAACCGGCCAATCATAGGCCGGTGCAATCGACAACCGAGGAGGAAACCACATGTTGTCACGTCGTTTACTGATTGGCGCCCTGAGCGCCACGCTTAGCTTGGGCGCGGTCCCAGCCGCCTTTGCCCAAACCGAAGTCTATATTCCTTTAATTTCCAAAGGTTTTCAGCACCAGTTTTGGCAGGCGGTAAAGGCCGGCGCCGATCAGGCCGCCACCGAGCTTGGCGTGCGCATCACGTTTGAAGGCCCAGACAACGAAACCATGGTTGACCGTCAGATCGACATGCTGGCTGCCGCTTTGGCGAACAAACCTGCCGCAATCGGCTTTGCCGCCTTGGACAGTCAGGCCGCCATTCCGTTGTTGAAACAAGCGTCGGATGCTGGCATCCCAATCATCGCCTTTGACAGCGGTGTTGATAGCGACATTCCAATGACGACAGCCACCACCGACAACGTTGCCGCCGCATCCTTGGCTGCCGACAAAATGGCTGAAATGCTGGGCGGCGCAGGCAAAGTGGCCGTTGTGGCCCATGACCAAACCAGCCGCACCGGGATTGACCGCCGTGACGGGTTCCTGAACCAGATGGCCGCCAAATATCCGGGCATTGAAGTGGTCACTGTTCAGTACGGTGCAGGCGATCAGTTGCAATCGACCGAAGTGGCCAAAGCCATCCTGACCGCCAATCCAGACCTGAAGGGGATGTTTGGCACCAACGAAGGCTCGGCCATTGGCATCGTCAACGCCGTGCGCGAAATGAACGCCACTGGCCTAACGATCATCGGTTACGATTCGGGCAAGGCCCAAACCGATGCGATCCGCGAAGGCTTGATGGCGGGTGCGATTACCCAAAACCCCGTTGGTATTGGCTATGAAACGGTAAAAGCCGCAGTGGCCGCGATGAAGGGCGAAACCTTGCCAAAAATCATCGACACCGGGTTTTATTATTATGACAAAACCAACATCGACAACGCCGAAATTCAGGCTGTTCTTTACGATTGACCTAGTACCCTGCTGCGGACCAAGCGCGATTTGGTCCGCAGCGCCTCCATCGGAAAAGCGTTTTGCGCAGCCAAGCGCTTTGGAGTAAGGGAGGAGCTGATGATGCAGCAAGGACCGACCCATGATCCCCTCCAGCTTTCCGCCCGCCGATGAAATCGCCCGCCTGACCGCGCGGATGCTGCTTGAAATAAAAGCCGTGCATTTTAATGCAGCAGAGCCGTTTACCTTGGCTTCAGGCCTGCCCAGCCCAACCTATATCGACTGCCGCAAGCTGATCAGCTACCCGCGCATCCGCTCAACTTTGATGGATTTTCTGACCATCACCGTGATGCGCAACGCGGGGTTTGAGGCGTTTGACAATATCGCAGGCGGTGAAACGGCGGGCATCCCCTTTGCCGCTTTGGTTGCGGAACGTATGGCCCTGCCGATGACCTATGTGCGCAAAAAGCCCAAAGGCTACGGACGCAATGCCCGGATTGAAGGTGTTATGGCGCCCGGCGAGCGCGTGTTGTTGGTGGAGGATCTGACCACTGATGGCGGATCAAAGCTGTCATTTGTGGATGCGATCCGCGAAACCGGGGCGACCTGCGCCCATACGGCGGTGATTTTTTACTATGGCATCTTCCCAGACACGACCCAAAAACTGGCCGATCATGGCATAGCGCTGCACCATCTTTGCACATGGTGGGACGTGCTGGCCGAGGCGCGCGCCAGCGGTGCCTTTGACGCGGCCACCTTGACCGAGGTCGAAAGTTTCTTGAACGCGCCCCGCGCATGGCAAGACGCGCGCAAAGGCTGAACTTATCCCCAAAGCGCCCCCAGTTTTTTTCTGGGGGCGCTTTGGGGATAGCTTGGCACAGAATCGCAGGGCTGGCCAAAAAACCTGCAAAGCACCCCCAAATGTGGTAGCATTCACACCAAGCACCACAAGCACAGCCGTTATCCACAGGGTTTTCAGCCGGTTATCCCCCAAGTTATTGGACTTTCCCGAACCCCTATGGTTGGCGTAGAAGGCAGGCGGGCAAACAAAGGACTATTGGGTATGAATGAGGTCGCACCGATCAAGCAGTCGCTTCCGGCACAGGTTGAGACGGACACCATGCCCCATAACATCGAGGCCGAGCAGCAATTGCTGGGCGCGATCCTGACCAATAATGACGTCTACGACCGCATTTCCAGCCTTGTGAAAGCCGAGCATTTCTATGATCCGGTCCACAGCCGCATCTTTGAAATTGCCGCCGCCCGCATCCAAAAAAACGCCCTCGCCTCGCCCGTCACGCTTAAAGCGTTTCTTGAGGATGACGCAGGCCTAAAGGAACTTGGCGGTCCGTCCTACCTTGCCCGCCTTGCGGGGGCCGCAATCTCCAGCTTTGCTGCGCGTGACTATGCGCAGATGCTTTATGATCTGGCCGTGCGCCGCGAACTCATCGGCCTTGGCCGTGACATTGCCGCCAAAGCCGCCAAGGTTGAGGTGGCGTCCGAGCCAAAAGAGCAGATCATCGAGGCCGAGCAGCGGCTTTACAAGCTGGGCGAACAAGGCGTCGCCGAACGCGGATTTCAAAGCTTTCTCAAAGCGGTAACCGAAGCTGTTAACATGGCCAACGCCGCCTATCAGCGCGAAGGCGGGCTTGCGGGCATCTCCACCGGCTTGATTGACCTCGACAAAAAGCTGGGCGGTTTGCACCCTTCAGATTTGCTAATTCTGGCGGGTCGCCCGTCGATGGGTAAAACCTCGCTGGCCACCAACATAGCGTTCAACGTGGCCAAAGCCTACAAGCGCGGCCGCCTGATGGACGGGTCCGAAGGCGCTGTCGAAGGCGGCGTAGTCGGCTTTTACTCCTTGGAAATGAGCGCCGAACAGCTTGCCGCGCGTATCCTCTCCGAGGCGTCCGAGGTGCCAAGCGAACAAATTCGCCGCGGTGACATGACCGAACAAGAATTCCGCCGCTTTGTTGAGGCCGCAAAAAGCCTGGAGGCTTGCCCGCTCTATATCGACGACACGCCAGCCCTGCCAATCAGCCAGGTCGCCGCCCGCGCCCGCCGCCTGAAACGCACCCACGGTCTGGATGTGCTGATCGTCGACTACCTCCAGCTGCTCAAAGGCACTGGCAAAGGCGAAAACCGGGTGAATGAGGTGTCTGAAATCACCCAAGGCCTCAAAGCCATTGCCAAGGAACTCAACATCCCGGTCATTGCCCTGTCGCAGCTGTCACGCCAGGTTGAAAGCCGCGAAGACAAGCGCCCACAACTCAGCGACTTGCGCGAATCCGGCTCGATTGAGCAAGACGCCGATGTGGTGATGTTCGTCTACCGCGATGAATATTATAAAGAACGCGAAAAGCCGGGCGACCATGAGCTGGAAAAAATGGCGCAATGGCAATCGGTGATGGAAAGCGTACACGGCAAAGCCGAGGTCATCATCGGCAAGCAACGCCACGGCCCCATTGGCTCGGTAGACCTGTCATTTGAGGGCCGCTTCACCCGCTTTGGCAACCTCGTCAAAGCTTGGCAAGACGGCGCCGACACAGGCTACTAACCCCGTTTCATCTTTGCCCAAATACTCAAACCCAATGCCACCGACAGACCGACCTCAAAAACCACGCGCACCCGCGCAACTGCACCACGTCAGTGCCGCGCGCATGGGGCTCAATGCCCCCGGAGCGCGGCCCCCCCGTCTGCACCAAACCAACAATTCCTCTTGACCTAACCCCACAGTCAGTCAAAACAACCTCATGGCCACAGCAACCCTCTCAATCGACCTAGATGCAATCGCCGCCAATTGGCGCGCGCTTGACCGTTTGTCCGGCCCAAACACACAGACAGGTGCTGTGGTCAAAGCCGATGGCTACGGTTTGGGCGCGGGCCGTGTCGCGCGCGCGCTTGCCCATGCCGGGGCGCGCCGCTTTTTTGTGGCTTGCGCCGAAGAAGGCGCCGCCGTGCGCCAAGCGCTTGGAAATGGCCCACAAATTTCGGTGTTTTCGGGCCATATGGCCGGCGATACAGATATGATCCATGATCTGGATCTGACACCCATGCTCAATTCCATCGACCAAATCACCCGCCATCTGGAATCGTTGCCGGGCCATTCTTTCGGCATCCAGCTCGATACCGGGATGAACCGCCTTGGCATGGAGCAAGGCGAATGGGAGGCGGTCGCGGCCTTTGTGCTCGCCGCTGGCCCCGAGCTGCTGATGAGCCATCTGGCCTGCGCAGATGAGCCGGGGCATGAAATGAACGCCGTCCAACTGGCCGAATTTCATGCAATGACCGATGGCATTGATGTCCCCCGCTCGCTTGCTGCCACAGGGGGCTTGCTGCTTGGCCCGGAATATCACTTTGACCTCACACGCCCCGGCATAGGCCTTTACGGTGGCCGCCCTTTTGAAGAGGCGACCCCCACCGTCGCATTGGCGCTGCCCGTGATCCAACTGCGCGAATTGGCGATTGGCGAAACCGTGGGCTATGGCTGCGCTTGGGTCGCCGAGGCGCCAAGCCAGATCGCCTCGGTGGCGGGTGGCTATGCCGATGGTCTGCTGCGCGCTCTCGGAAATCGTGCGGTTTTGTGGTCGGGCGATGTGCCTTGCCCCATCGTTGGTCGCGTGTCGATGGATACAATCACGGTGGACGTGTCGCATCTGGAACAGGCACCGCGCACGCTCGACATCCTTGGCCCGCAACAATCGGTTGATGATCTGGCAGATGCCGGCGACACAATTGGCTATGAAATTCTGACCGGGCTTGGGGCGCGCTACGTTCGCCGCTACATCGAAGGCACGGGCCGCAGTTAACCCAGCCCACCCCGCTTTGCGCCTATCCGGAGACACAACCATGACCCTCCTCACCCTGCCCCACGCCAGCAAAGGCCCGCGCTGATGGGGGGGGGGGCAGGCCGTGCTTTTGTGGTTTATCGGGTCGGGGATCGCGTGCATTTTGCTCTTGGCTTGGGCGTCGATTGCGGGCCTCGGATCTGGCCGCCACCGCCTGCTTGCCTTTACCTTGCTGGCCTTGACTGCGGCTTTGGCGGTTTTGCCGTCGGGCCTTGGCCATTTGCGCCAAAGCTATGCCTTTCCCTTGTCGATAACCATGTTCTTGGGGGCCACGCTGTGCTTGTTCGCAGCGGTGGCCGTTTTGTGGAAACTGCGCCGCGACACGGACGTAAAGCGCAGCGCCGACTTGGGAATCGCGGCCTGCCTAAACCTGTGGCTGGCGCTTTGGGCTACGCTGACGCCTTTGTCGTACCTATAACCCCATCTGCAAAAACAACCCTCAGATGTGCCTGTTTCGCAAATCGAAACAATCTTCGCCCTAGGGGTGCAACAGCCAAGGCCGCGCGCCATTAAACCAACTTCTCCGTTGGTTTCACCGGCCGTTTGAGGCTGGGTAAAGCCTTGGCAACTGTGGCCTTGGGGGGGGCATGTTAAAATCGCAAGCGGCGCTGCTGCACCCATTGCAGCACGCAATGCAAATCATCAGCCATTTTGGTATCATTGGCACCACGATTGTGCTGGTGGCCACCACGCTGGCTGCGGCCTTTGGCGCGCTGCCTTGGCCCGAACTGTCACTGCGCTGGGGTGCGCAATACAGCCCAAATGCCGGCATGTATGGCCAAATCGGGCTAACGGCTTTGATGGTAATGCTGTGCTTTTTCTTGCCTGCCACCACCCGCGTGGCACGCTTGGAACGCTCGCACCGGTCGTTCCAAATCTCGATGGAAGATGTGCGCCGCGCCTATGAACTGGTCCACAACGCCGACCGCCGCTCGGTTTTTGCCTTGTCGTCCGAATTTGAAGACATGCGCAAACGAATGGATTATTTGCGCCAACACCCCGATCTTTCGCATCTGGAACCCGAGCTGTTGGACCTTGCCGCAAAGATGAGCCATCATTCCCGCGATATCGCACGGGTCTATTCGGTTGACCGATTCGAACGCGCAAAAACCTTTCTAAAGCAACGACAAGAGGAAGTGTCCCAAACCCAAGAGCGCCTGAAACTCGCGCGCCATACCTGCGACGAGTTGCGCCGCTGGACTGCCGATATTGAGGCGGGCGAGCGTAGCAATAGCAAAGGCCTGCGCGCCTTGGAAAATGATCTACGCGATATTCTGCCAACGCTGGGCTATGACGTCGATGACATGCGCGATGCCAATATCGTGCCGCGGCAAAAGCAACCGACCCACCCTGTTGGACCACAAAAGCAGTAAGCCCCCCCAGCTTGGTCCAGTCTGGCCCAATTTGAACGTGCTGGCGCAGTTTAACCTTTCTGGCCCAGCCCAACCTTTCTGGTCCAGCTTGACCTTGCCCCCCGCACCCCCCAAATTGCGCGCCTATTGAAACGGCCAAGCGGGTGACCCCTTTGCGATATGTGCTGATTGCCCTGAACCTGTCTTTGTTGGTTTTGTTCCCCCTATCGTGGTTTGCCCCTATCTTGCGCGCGGGCCTTCTGCCGTTTTTTGACCTATCCGAAATCTCAATCATATCCGGCCTTCAGGCCTTATGGGCCAAGGATGTATCACTGGCCCTGCTGGTCACGTTTTTCGCAATCTTTGCGCCTTACCTCAAAACCATCGGGCTGGCCCTGACGCAATTCAACCTGCTCTCACCCCGCATGGCCCCCGCCTTAAATATCTTGGGCAAGCTGGCGATGGCCGATATCTTTTTGATCGCGCTTTATATTATCTTGATCAAAGGCGTCGGGCTGGCGCGGGTTGAAACCGCTTGGGGGCTGTATTTGTTCACCGGCTGCGTGCTGGCATCCCTTGCAATTTCGCTCGCCTCACTACGCAAACCACTGCCGATGTCGTAAAACGCCAAACACTCCCCCTTGCGCCCTTGCCCGCATCATTGCATCAAGGCATATGGCAAAATCTTCCCCGGCCTTTACCTGTACCGCTTGCGGCGCCGCCCATAAAAAATGGGCCGGCCAGTGCGAGGCGTGCAAAGCGTGGAACTCGGTGATTGAAGAGGCGCCGCTGTCGGCCGGCCCCAAATCGCTGGGCAGCAAGGGCCGCACCATCGCGCTGACCGATCTGGCCACCCAATCTGACCCGCCCCGCCGCGCGACCAGCGGCATGGATGAATTTGACCGCGTGTTGGGCGGCGGTTTGGTAGAGGCGTCGGCAATCCTCGTCGGTGGCGATCCCGGCATCGGAAAATCAACGCTGATGCTACAAGCAACCGCCGCTTTTGCCCGTAAAGGGCTCAAAACCATGTATATCTCGGGTGAAGAGGCAACCGCCCAAGTGCAGATGCGCGCCCAACGTCTTGGCCTTGCCGATGCCCCCGTCATTTTGGGCGCCGAAACCAACCTGCGCGATATTCTGACCACGCTGGACGCCGAACGCCCTGGCCTGTGCGTCATCGATTCTATTCAAACCATGTGGCTTGATACGGTAGACTCGGCGCCCGGTTCAGTGTCCCAAGTCCGTTCCGCCGCGCATGAGCTGGTGACCTTCGCCAAAAAGCGCGGCGTGGCGATTATTCTGGTGGGCCATGTTACCAAAGACGGCCAAATCGCAGGCCCCCGCGTGGTCGAACATATGGTTGACACGGTGCTTTATTTCGAAGGCGAACGCGGCCACCATTTCCGCATTTTGCGCGCGGTGAAAAACCGCTTTGGCCCAGCGGCTGAAATTGGCGTGTTTGAAATGACTGGCGACGGGCTGGCGCAAGTCACCAACCCATCGGCGCTGTTCCTGTCAGACCGTGACAAACCCGCCCCCGGATCGGCGGTGTTTGCTGGCATCGAAGGCACGCGCCCGGTGCTGACGGAAATCCAAGCCCTCGTCTCACCCTCTCCCTTAGGCACCCCGCGCCGCACGGTTGTGGGCCTCGACTCAGGCAGGCTCTCGACGATTCTCGCGGTGCTAGAGGCACGCTGCGGCATTCCCTTTGCGGGCCTTGATGTCTACCTAAACGTGGCCGGCGGCATGCGCGTTTCCGAACCCGCCGCCGATCTGGCCGTCGCGGCAGCCCTCCTTTCCGCGCGTGAGGATGTTGCAATTCCGCCAGATATGGTGCTTTTCGGAGAAATCAGCCTGTCTGGGGCCTTACGTCCCGTCTCTCAGACCGAAAATCGGTTGAAAGAGGCGATGAAACTTGGTTTCACACAGGCAATCGCGCCCTCTCGGTCCAAAATGGCCGGGGTTGAGGGGATGACGGTCCGCCAAATGCCCGACTTGACGGCATTTGTGGGCGAAATTTTCGGGGCTGGCTAACAGGCCCAAAAGGAGACGGCAATGGAAGGCTTTACCCTGATCGACGGTGTGGTTGCACTCGTCATCGTCCTCTCGGCGGTGCTGGCCTATTCACGGGGCTTGGTGCGCGAATCGCTGGCGATTGCGGGCTGGGCGGGGGCGGCGATCCTCGCCTATGCCTTTGCCGCCCAAGCGCAACCCTTGGTCAAAGAACTGCCCGTGGTTGGCAAGTTCTTGGCCGATAGCTGTGAGCTGTCGATCATCGCGGCCTTTGCCGCCGTCTTCGCCATTGGCCTTGTGGTTGCAGCGCTGTTCTCACCGCTGTTGTCCTCCCTCGTGCAACGCTCCATTCTTGGCGGGCTGGACCAAGGGCTTGGCTTCTTGTTCGGCGTTGTGCGCGGCGTGTTGCTGGTCGCCGTGGCCTTTATCGTCTACGATCGCGCTGTGACCGCAAATACAGTGCCAATGGTTGACGACTCGCGCTCGGCCAAGGTATTTGCTTCGTTCCAAACCAATATCGACGACACCATCCCCTCCGATGCTCCGGGCTGGATCGTGGCGCGCTATGAATCCTTGACAGGCACCTGCGGCGTTCCGGTGGCGCCAGAGGCCACCCCCACAGCCCCTGCGGTAGGCAACTAAGCCATTCCTGTGCGATCATGGCGTGACACTCCGCGTCGGACCAATTAGACGGGGGGCATCAACTGCCCCTCGGATTCGGAGCCAGCCCATGCGCCCATTCCTCGCCCACCCATTCGACAGCGATAAGCTGCACGAAGAATGTGGAGTATTCGGTGTCGTCGGCATGGCAGACGCCGCGAGCTTTGTGGCCCTGGGCCTGCACGCCCTCCAACACCGCGGACAAGAGGCAGGCGGCATCGTCACCTATGAGGCTGAGGCCGGTTTTTGCTCTGCCCGCCGCTTTGGCTATGTGCGCGATAACTTTACCAAAGCCGATGTGATGCAAACCCTGCCCGGCACCATTGGCATTGGCCATGTACGCTATTCCACCGCCGGGTCCAAAGGCTCCACCGCGATCCGCGATGTGCAGCCGTTCTTTGGCGAATTTTCGATGGGCGGCTCGGCGATTGCCCACAACGGCAATATCACCAACGCCGTGGCCTTGCGCAAAGAACTGATTGAGCGTGGTTCGATTTTCCAATCCTCGTCTGACAGCGAATGCATCATCCACCTGATGGCGCGCTCCATGGGCCGCAACATCCCCGACCGCATGGAAGAGGCCCTGCGCAAGGTCGAAGGCGCGTTCTCGATTGTCGCCATGACCCGCACCAAACTGATGGGCGTGCGCGACCCTTTGGGCGTGCGCCCCTTGGTTTTGGGCAAGCTGGGCGAAGGCTGGGCGCTGGCGTCTGAAACCTGCGCGCTGGATATCATCGGCGCTGAATTCATCCGTGAAATTGAACCCGGCGAAATGGTCGTGATCTCGGAAAAGGACGGATTGCAAAGCCACTTCCCTTTCCGCCGCATGAAATCGCGCGGCTGTATCTTTGAACATGTGTATTTCTCGCGCCCCGACAGCATCTTAGGGGGCCGCTCGGTCTATGAAACCCGCCGCCAAATCGGCGTGGAACTGGCCAAAGAAAGCCCGGTGGATGCCGATCTGGTTTGCCCTGTCCCCGACTCTGGCACCCCAGCCGCAATTGGTTACAGCCAGCAATCGGGCATCCCCTATGCGATGGGTATCATCCGCAACCAATACATGGGCCGCACGTTTATTGAACCGACCGAACAGATCCGCAATATGGGCGTGCGCCTGAAACTCAACGTCAACCGCGCGCTGATCAAAGGCAAACGGGTGATCTTGGTTGACGATTCCGTGGTGCGCGGCACTACCTCGCGCAAGATCAAGGATATGATCCTTGATGCGGGTGCCGCCGAAGTTCACTTTCGCATCGCCTCTCCGCCCACCGCTTGGCCCTGCTTTTACGGCGTCGATACGCCCGAACGCTCCAAACTCCTCGCCGCCACCATGTCCGAAGAAGAAATGCGCGAATGGATCGGCGTGGACAGCCTGAAATTCGTCTCACTCGACGGGCTTTACCGCGCAGCGGGTGCGCCCGCAGGCCGCGATACCAAAAACCCACAATATTGCGATGCCTGTTTTTCAGGCGAATACCCCGTCGCTCCCTCTGACATGATCGAAAAAGGCTTTGAGATGAAGGCAGCCGAATAACCCCGGTTCCCTCCCCTCATCATCTGTTCAAAAATATCCCCGCCGGAGGCTCCGCCACCCGCCCCGTACCCCGTGCCGAAAGTCTAAACCATGACCCAAAAAATTGCCCTCATCACTGGTGCCTCCCGCGGACTGGGTGCCGCCATGGCCGAAGAGCTTGCGACCCAAGGCTGGCAAGTGGTGGCCGTCGCCCGCACCACCGGCGGGTTGGAAGAGGTCGATGACCGCGCCAAGGCAGCGGGTGCCACAGGCGCGCTAACCCTCGCACCGATGGACATCACAAATGATGACGCGATGCGCCATCTGTGCCGCTCTATCTTTGATCGTTGGGGCGGGATTGATCTTTGGGTCCACACAGCCATTCACGCAGCCCCTTTGGCCCCCGCGGGCCATATTGATGTCAAGGATTGGGACAAATCGGTTGCCATAAACCTGCGCGCCACAGGCACGCTAATCCCGATGATTGAACCCTTGCTGCGCGCCCGCACGGGCAGCACCGCTTTGTTTTTAAACGACAAACATGCAGGCGAGAAATTCTTTGGCGCTTACGCCGCCACCAAAACCGGCCAAATCACGCTGGCCCAATCTTGGGCAGCCGAAACCGTCAAAACCGGCCCACGCGTGGTCATTGCCACACCGGCCCCCATGCCCACCGCCACCCGCGCCCGGTTTTTCCCGGGCGAGGATCGCGCCCCCCTCACCGCCCCGCGCGATGAGGCAAAACGCATCCTCAGCGCGCTCTAAAACTCACTCCAACCGCGCCGGAAACCCCGGTGCACGCAGATCGGTGCTCAGCAAATCCTCCAACAGCTTGGCAATCATCGGTGATTGCGCCTCGCCACCGTAAGCAGCCTTCGCTGCGACATAGGTTTGCTCAGTCATCCCAGCCAAGTCCAGCGGCACGCCAAACTCCCGGCCAAACCCCAGCGCAAAGCCCAAATCCTTTAGCGCCAAATCAATGTTGAACGCCACATCATACGACCCGTTCAAAATCAACGCGCCTTCGGTTTCATGCACAAAACTATTGCCCGATGACGCCGCAATCGCCGCATGGGCCTGCGCCAAATCGAGGCCCCCCCGCTTGGCCAACATCAACGCCTCACTCGTCGCTTTCAGATGAATAAACGCCAACATATTGGTGATCACCTTGATAATGCTTGATGATCCCAGCGGCCCCATGTGGAAGATCTTATCCCCCATGGCCTGCATCGCAGGCATATGCAGATCAAACAAATCCTTATCGCCCCCGGCAAGCATGGTAATCTTGCCGGTGGCTGCCAAATGCACCCCGCCTGTCACCGGCAGTTCCATCATCCGCACGCCTGCACCCGCCGCCACAGCCCCCAACCGCAAAACATCATCGCGCCCCAGCGTCGACATCTCAACCCAACTCGCCCCCGGTCGCATCGCTGGCAAAATCCCCCGCAACACGCGCTCCGAAACGCCGGGCGAGGGCAAGCAAGTGATCACGTGCTCCACCGACCCGGCCAAGCTTTCGGCACTTGGGGCCAACACCGCCCCCATCGCCACCAACCGCTCGGCCAGTGCCGCGTTCAGGTCAAACACCGTCACCTGCATGCCTGCCCGCAGCAAACAGGCAGCGCAATTCGCCCCCAAATTCCCCAGCCCGATATAGCCGTAATGCGTCATGCCCCAAACCCCACTATCGCCTTAACCTCGCAAAAGTCATGGATGCCCCAATCAGCGTATTCACGCCCGTTGCCCGATTGTTTATAGCCGCCAAACGGCGCAAACGTGTCCCACTCTGGCCCGTTCAAATTGACCTGCCCCGCGCGCAACCGCCGCGCCACGCCGCGTGCCTCAGCCAGATCGCCCTGCACATAGGCCGCAAGCCCGTACACCGTATCATTGGCCATTATGACTGCCTGATCCACCGTGTCATAAGACAAAATCACCAGAACCGGGCCAAAGATTTCCTCGCGCTCCACCGTCATACCCGGCGTCACATCGCCAAACACCGTGGGTTGGGCGAAATGCCCCCGGTTCATGCCATCAGGCCGCCCAAGACCGCCCGTCACAACCGTCGCCCCCTCGGCAATCCCCTTGCCAATCAACCCTTGCACCTTGTCATATTGCGCGCGCGAAACCAGCGGCCCCATCGTCACCGCCGCATCCGCCGTGTCGCCAATCACCACACCCGCCACCGCCGCGTGGGCCGCAGCATACGCCACAGGCTCCGCTCCGCGCGGGATAAACATCCGCGTTGGCGCATCACAGCTTTGCCCGGTGTTGGCCATGCAAGCCTCAACCCCTTGCGCCACCGCAGCCGCAATATCAGCCGAAGGCAGGATAATATTGGCCGATTTCCCGCCCAATTCCTGCGCCACCCGCTTAACCGTCGGTGCCGCAGATTGCGCCACCTGCACACCCGCCCGCGTTGACCCGGTAAAGCTGACCATATCCACGTCCGGGTGGCTGGACAGCCGCGCCCCCACCTCTGGCCCCGTCCCATTGACCAAGTTGAACACCCCCGCAAGCACGCCCGCCGCATCACACACCTCGGCCCACAGCAAGCCCGACAAAGGCGCAATCTCAGACGGTTTCAGTACCATCGTACAGCCCGCCACAATCGCTGGCGCCACTTTGCAGACAATCTGGTTCAATGGCCAATTCCACGGTGTGATCAATGCACAAACGCCAATCCCTTCGCGGATCACCCGCGTCTCGCCCCGGCTTTCTTCCCAATGAAACGCCTTTGCCGCCGCAATCGTGCTTTGCAAATGCACCTGCCCCGCCCAAACCTGCGCCTCACGCGCCCAAGTGATCGGCGCGCCCATTTCCAGCCGCATCGCTTGGGCAAAATCCTCCGCCCGCGCGTCATATTCCACGAGTATCCGCTCTAGCAGCGCAATCCGCTCGGCCACGGGCGTTTGGCTAAACCCTTCAAACGCCGCACGCGCCGCAGCCACCGCGCGGTCTGCATCGGCCACCGACCCAAGCGCTATCTCGGCCACGATTTCCTCGGTCGCAGGGTTTTCCACCCCCAACCTGTCCTTACCCAAGGGCATGACCCATTCACCACCGATGAAAAACTTTAACGCATGCTCAAAAATCGCAGTCACCATGATACCCTCACTTGAAATAGATTTTATACTTGCCCCGAATCATTGCATCCATCTCAGGATCAATCAAACGCCCCGCACGCGCCAAAATGGCGTTCTTACGCTCAATCGCCTTGTCCAAAAGCAAAGGCTTGCCCGCCTCATTCCACTCTTTGGGTGACATGCGGTTCGCAACCGTCGGGTAAATATACTCTGTCTGCATCAGCTTCAGCGTCTGGTCCGATCCCAAATAATGCCCCGGCCCGCCCAAACACACCTCTTTCATCGCCTCAATGCTGGTGCTGTCCGGCGTCACATCAATGCCCCGCACCAACCGCATCGCTTGGCCTAAAAGATCATCGCCCAGCACCAGACTTTCCATACAAAACCCCAGCAAAGACGCATGCATCCCCACCGCCTCATAGCACATGTTCAGCCCCGAAAGGCCTGCCAGCGCATTGGTGATCCCTTGCTCCCAGCCCGCTTGCATATCGGGCAGTTTGCTGTCCGAAATGCCGCTCGCAGCCCCACCCGGCAGTCCATAAAACTTGTGCATCTGCGAACAGCCCGCCGTCAGCAGCGCCTGTTCCGCCGACCCGCCCGACATTGCCCCCGTCCGCAAATCCGACACAAACGGCCAGGTTCCAAAAATGCACGGCGCACCGGGTTTAATCGCATTGGCATAGACCACGCCCGCCAAACATTCCGCCACCGCCTGCACAATCGTCAAGGCAATCGGCGCAGGGCTGGTCGCCCCCGCTTGTCCTGCACTCAGCAACAGCATCGGCATGCCGCGCCGAATGCAATCTTCCATAACGATGCAGCTTTCCTCGGCAAACTTCATCGGCGGCACAACAAAACAGTTAGAGTTGGAAACGAACGGCCGCTCCCGCCATTTCTCTTCACCACCCGCGATGGTGTAGAGCAGGTCAAAACACGGAGCAACATGGCTGGGGTCACTGAACGATGTCCCCACATGCTTGCGCGTCCCCGAAATGGAACCGTAAAGCGTGTTCAGGTCCATATCCAAATTGTCGGGAATATCGCGACACACCATAGTACGTTGATAAAAATGAATATTGTCCAGATTATCTACCAGTCGCGCAGCATCATACAAATCCTGCGCCGTGCTTTCGCGGTAATCCAAAGTGATCGGGTCCACAATATGCACCGCCGCCCCCGCCGTGCCAAAATGCACGCGCGAACCGGATAAATTCAGGTCATGCTTGGGGTCGCGGGCATGCAGCGTGATGTCTCGGGCAGCGATTGCCAGCATATCCTCAACCAATGCACGCGGAAAGCGCAGGCGGCCATCATCGCCTTGAATGGCCCCCGCCGCCGTCATAATCTCCACCCCCGAAGGCGGCGCTTGTGACAGCCCAATCTGCTCCAACGCCTGCAACGCACTCTCATGAATCTGCGCCACCCCGGCTTCGGTCAACGGCCGGTACTGCCCCCCCGGCATCCCCGGCCGCACCGGCCGCATCGCCTCTGACAAAGGTGCCGCGCGCAACGCCACCCGGCTCGCCCGCCCTCCAACCCGCCCAGATCGCGCGCGCGCCGGCTCACAAACCTCACCAATCTCATCCATCACGCCATCCCCTTCATCTGTTCAAAAATATCCCACGGGGGTCCGGGGGTGTGAAACCCCCGGCTGCCCCCAGCCTACATCCGCACCCGCTCTGATTTCGGATCATACATCGGCGCCAATGACGCCTCTGCCGCAAAGCGCACCCCCGCCACCTCAATCTCATAACGCGACGCCAAAACCTCCGCCGCAGTCTCACCTGCGCAAGGCACATAGCCCAGCCCAATCGCCCCGCCCAAATGATGCCCATACGCGCCCGACGTAATCGGCGCCACGATCTTCCCATCGCGCACAATCGCCTCATTATGGTACAGCATCGGCGCAGGATCGGTCAGCTTGAACTGCACCATGCGCCGCAACAGCCCTGCCTCACGCCTGGCCAGCACGGCCTCACGCCCAATGAAATCGCCCTTGCCGGTCTTAACCGCAAAGCCAAGCCCTGCCTCCAGCACATGATCCTCATCGGTGATATCATGGCCAAAATGGCGATAACCCTTTTCAATCCGGCAACTGTCCAGCACATGCAGCCCGCACAGCTTCAGGCCCCCAGAAACAGCGGCTCCTGCCGCTTCCAAGGCTTCAAACACATGCGCCGCTTGGTCGGTGGAAACATACAGCTCCCACCCCAGCTCCCCCACATAGGTCACACGGTGCGCCCGCGCCAAGCCCATACCAATCTCAATTTCGCGTGCAGTCCCAAAGGGATGCGCCTCATTGCTAAAGTCGGCAGGGCTGACGGCTTGCAACAGCTCCCGGCTTTTTGGCCCCATCACACACAGCACCGCCTCAGCCGCCGTCACATCCGTCACCACAGCAAAGACATCGCCCAAATGTCTGCGCAACCACGCCAAATCGCGCTGCAAGGTCGCCCCCGGCACCACCAGCAAAAAGGCGGTTTCTGACAGGCGCGTCACGGTCAGATCACACTCAATCCCGCCCCGCTCGTTCAGCATTTGGGTATAAACAATCCGCCCGGCCTCTACGTTCACATCATTGGCGCAAAGCCGCTGCAACAGCGCACAAGCATCGCGCCCCTCCACCCGGATTTTCCCAAAGGAGGTCATGTCGAACAGCCCAACCCCTGTCCGCACCGCCTTATGTTCAGCCGCCGCATTAGCAAACCAATTTTGCCGCCCCCAAGCGTATTGATACTCCCGCTCTTGCCCTTCAACGGCAAACCAATTCGCCCGCTCCCAACCCGCCGCCTCACCAAACACTGCCCCACGCGCGGCCAAATGCGCGTGCAAAGGCGACCGACGCACCCCGCGCGCCGTTGCCATCTGGCGGTACGGATAATGGTCCGCATAAAGCAGCCCCAATGTCTCCGACACCCGCTCCTTCAAATAGGATTTATTGCGCTGGAACGGTTGCGCCCGCCGAATATCCACATCCCAAAGGTCAAACGGCGCAGCCCCCGTCGTAATCCAATGCGCCAAAGCCATGCCCGCGCCGCCAGCACTTTGTATCCCAACTGAGTTAAAGCCGGCCGCGACCCAATAGCCGCCCAATTCCGGTGCCTCGCCCAGATAATACCGGTCATCAGGCGTAAAACTCTCTGGCCCATTGAAAAACGTATGAATGCCCGCCGATTGGAACAACGGCATCCGCTCCATCGCAGCCTCTAGGATGGGTTGAAAATGGTCCCAATCCTCGGGCAGCGTGTCAAACTCAAAATCGTCGCGAATGCCGCCCATCCCCCAAGGCTTGGCTTTGGGTTCAAACGCCCCAATCATCATCTTGCCCGCGTCTGATTTGTAATAGGCACATTCATCCGGCACCCGCAACACGGGCAAATGGCCCAAACCCTCAATAGGTTCGGTCACCAAATAGAAATGCTCACAGGCATGCAGCGGCAAGGTAACGCCACTGGCTTCGGCCAAATCACGCCCCCACATCCCCCCACAATTGATCACCACATCGGCCGCAATATGCCCCGGCTCGCCGCCCTCAACATAATCAACACCCGTCACACGGCCCCGCGCCTGCGTCACCGCCGTCACCTTAACGCCTTCGCAAATCCGCGCGCCCCGCATCCGCGCACCCTTGGCCAGCGCCATGGCCACATTGGTCGGGTCACATTGCCCGTCTAGCGGCAAATGCACCGCGCCCACCACATCTGACACATTCAAATGCGGATACATCGCCTTCACCTCAGTCGGCGAAATTTCGGCGACATCCACCCCAAAAATCCGCGCCGTCGTGGCTTGCCTCAGCAATTCCTCATGCCGCGCCTGCGTCAGCGCCACGGAAATAGACCCCACCTGCCGCATCCCCGTCGCAACCCCGGTTTCCGCCTCCAGCTTCACATAAAGATCCGCCGAATATTTCGCCAACCGCGTCATATTCACCGACCCGCGCAACTGCCCAATCAGCCCCGCCGCATGCCAAGTGGTCCCGCTCGTCAGCCGCTTGCGCTCAAGCAGCACGATATCCGTCCACCCCGCCTTGGCCAAATGATACGCAACCGAGCAGCCCGAAATCCCGCCCCCGATAATGACTGCACGCGCTGTTTTAGGGACCAAAGACATCAGAGACTCCATATGTGATAAGATCGCCCATCAATGCGCGGGCCTAAATGAAATTTCAAACGATTTTTTCATTATTAAATAAAAATGCCGCAAAAAATACATTTCCGCACCTAGGACACACCATTTCTTCAGCTTTAACCTTGCCTCTACCCGTGTTTTCACAGCAGTTTGGCGCAAAGGAGAGCGCGAATGAGTGAACAGGTCGGTCAAGATATACGCGCATTGCGCAAGGCGCGAGGGCTTACGCTGACAGCGCTGGCCGAACAAGTTGGGCGCTCTGTCGGTTGGTTGAGCCAAGTCGAGCGCGGCCAAACCATGCCCGCGATTCCAGACCTTGGGCGTCTTGCCGAAATCCTTGGCGTCACGATCAGCTTTTTCTTTCGTTCGGCCAGCCGCAACCCAACTGAGCGCGGGTTGATCCAACGTGTCGCTGACAGAACCCCGATTGGCGATGCCATCCACGGTTTGGTTGAGGAATTGCTCTCTCCCGGTCTTGGCGGCAGTTTCGAGATGCTGAAATCCAGCTTTGCCCCAAAGGCGCGCAGCAAAACCATCCAACCCCGCCCGGAACGTGAGGATGGCGGCGTGCTGCTGTCCGGCCAATTGGTCATAACCATCGACGGTCAGGACTTTGCCCTCGCACCCGGCGACAGCTTTCAATTCGCCGGAAAACCCTATGCATGGAGCAACCCCGGCGACACGCCCGCCGTGGTGATCTGGATTGTTTCGCCGCCGATCTATTGACACCATCTGTCGCCCCTATGCCCGTATCCGCGCATTCGCCGCATCCCACATCGGCGCATCCTCTTGCACCACCGCCCGGTGCCGCGTGCCAAAGATTTCCACCTCCAGCTCCACCCCCGGCGCGTTCAAATCCGATCGCAACATCCCCAGCCCAATGCACGCCCCAACACGGTGGCCAAAATACCCGCTGGTCACTTCTCCAACCACTGTATCCCCGTGCCAAATCGTCGACATATAAGGCGGATCATACTCCCCCGCCTCAATCACCAAGGTCACAAACTGCTTGCTGACCCCGGCCTGCTTTTCCACAGCCATCGCCGCCTTGCCGCGAAATTCATGCCCCCAATCTACAAAGCGCTCCAGCCCGCCTTGCAACACAGTGTAATCGGTCGAAAGATCGCCCTTCCACGCTCGATACCCCTTTTCAATCCGCAAGGAATTCAGCGCAAACATGCCAAAGGGCCGCAAACCATGCGCCTCGCCCACAGCCATAATCGCATCCCAAACAACCGCCGTATCATCCCGGCGCGAATGCACCTCCCAGCCCAATTCGCCAGCAAAAGACACGCGCATCAACACCACATCCGCGCCCGCAATCACGGCGCGCTGCCAAGTCAACCACGGCAAGCTCAAATCGGCGTCGCACACATCCGCCAAAACCAAACGGCTGTTTGGCCCGGTCAAAATCTGGCAAGACCAATCCTCGGTTTCATCGCGCAAAAGCAGCCCATGCGGCAGGCTCGCCAACAACCACTCGCGGTCATGCACTTGTGCGGTGGCGGCGGTAATCAGCATCACCTCGTCGTCTGCCACCCGCGCGACCGACATCTCGGTCACAATCCGGCCCTTGTCATCGGCGAAATAGGCAAGCCCCAAGCGCCCCACCTTCGGCACCCGCCCGGTAATCTGCGCGCTCAACCACTCAATCACCCCGCGACCCGACACCCGAAACCGCGAAAACCCCGGCAAATCCAAAATCCCCGCCGCATCGCGCACGGCTTCACATTCGGCCTTCACAGCACGAAACCACGCACCTTCCCGCTTCCACGTTTGCGCCCCGGCGTCAGACGTGTCATCGCCCGCCCGCGCATACCAATTCGCCCGCTCCCAGCCGTTATAGGCGCCAAACTGCGCGCCAAGGGCCACTACACGATCATGCACAGACGAAAGCTTTTGCCCCCGCCCAGCAGGCCAAGCGTAATGTGGGAAATGCATGCCATATTCATGGCCATAAACCTCCATCCCCTTGGCAATGCAGTAGGCCTCAGTCTCAAACCCGGTAAAGCGGCGCGGATCACATGACCACATATCCCATTCCGTCGCGCCTTCGGTCACCCACTCGGCCAGCACTTTGCCCGCCCCGCCTGCCTGACAAATCCCAAAGGTGAACACACACGCTTCAAACGCCTTCGGCACCCCCGGCATCGGCCCAATCAGCGGGTTACCATCCGGTGTATAAGGGATCGGCCCGTTGATCACTTTGGTCAAAGGCGCTGTCCCCAACAAAGGCACCCGCGCCATCGCATCCTCAATATGCCACTCCAACCGCTCCAGATCGTCGGGGAACAGTTGAAAGCTGAAATCCGCCGGGAATGGGTCATCCTTGCTCACCCAATGCGCGCGGCAATTGCCCTCATACGGCCCAAGATTGAACCCGTTCTTTTCTTGCCGCAGGTAATAAGAGCTGTCCACATCGCGCAACAACGGCAGCTTGCCCCCGGTCTTGGCACTATGCGCTGCAATCTCTGGCACCGTATCAAACAGCATATATTGATGGCTCATCACCATCATCGGCACCTCGCGGCCAAACATCCGGCCCACATCGCGCGCGTAATACCCCGCCGCATTGACCACATATTCGCAGCGAATTTCGCCCTTCTCGGTCACGATCACCCATTCATCCGCCTCGCGCCGCACCGCCGTCACCGGGCAAAACCGCTCCACCCGCGCGCCCATGTTGCGCGCGCCCTTGGCCAAGGCTTGGGTCAGTTGCGCCGGGTCAATGTCGCCGTCATTGGGGTCATAAAGCCCCCCGCTCAGGTCATGCGTCTCCAAAAACGGATAGCGCGCCTGAATATCCCCCGGCGCCATCACCTCCAAATCCATCCCCTGATAGCGCCCCATCCCCGCCACGCGCCGAAACTCATCCAACCGCTCTGCCGTATGGCCCAAACGCACCGACCCCGTGACATGGTAATTCATCGGGTAGTCAACCTCGGCCCCAAGGCCCCGGTACAATTCCGCCGAATAGCGCTGCATATTCATGATCGACCAAGAGCTTGAAAACGTAGGAACATTCCCCGCCGCATGCCAAGTAGACCCCGCCGTCAGCTCATTCTTCTCCAACAAAACGCAGTCCGTCCAACCCGCCTTGGCCAGATGATACAAGCACGACGCCCCAACCGCCCCGCCGCCAATAATCACCACCCGCGCGCTCGTCGGAAACTCTGCCATACCCTACCCCATCATCTGTTCTTAAATATCCAAAGCGATTTGCTTCGAAAACGCTTAGCCGTAGGCACCCCATCACGGGCGCACGCACAGCTATCCGCAAAAACTATCCACCCAATCCCCCCCACTTACAATTCGCCATTTCCCCCTCTATTAATCGAATAACCCGATTAGGAATCCGCCATGCAATCCGATCAAATCGACACCTTCCTCGACCTCGTGGAAACCCGCAGCTTCAACCGCACCGCCGAGCGTCAAGGCCTGACCCAATCCACCGTCTCCGCCCGCGTGGCCACCCTCGAAACCGCGCTTGGTGTGCGCCTGTTCACCCGCTCACGCGCAGGCACCGATCTCACCACCGAAGGCCTAAAATTCGCCCCCCACGCCCGCAGTCTTCGCCATGCTTGGGCCGAGGCGCGCCACTCCGTCACCCCAACGGGTGAGGCGGTGATCAACATCCGCCTTGGCATCCAATCCGACCTTGCCCCCACCTATTTGGGCGACTGGATGCAAAGCTTTCGCCAGCACCTGCCCGATTGCGCCTTTTATATCGAACCCGATTTTTCCGCCCAAATGTGCCGCGATCTTACCGCAGGCCTGTCCGATTTCGCGGTGCTTTACACCCCCTACGCCTCGCCCGATCTGAACTTCACCAGCTTAGGCGAAACCCGCTACCGCCTAATCTCATCGGAAACCGACCGCCGCGCAGGCCTGAAACCCACCACCTATATCCGCGCCAATTTTGCCCCGGCTTTTGACGCGCACCACCGCATGGCCTTGCCCGAACTGCAAGAATCCCCCATCGCAGCAGGCCAAAGCGCGACCATCGCAGGCCTTCTAACCAAACTGGGTGGGTCTGCCTATTTACTGGATGTGATGGCCGATGACCTTATCGCCTCGGGTAATTTTAGCGCCGTCACCGATGCGCCGATCATCCGCCAACCCGTCCATGCCGCCACGCACTTGCGCAACCGCACGTCAAAACTGCACCGCCAATTGCTGCGCGTGGTGCAAAAAACCTTTGCCAACCCGTAAAGCCGCCTAACCCCAAAAACCTAACCCAGAAAATCCGAAATCACCGCAACCCCCGGCGAGGTCGGCCCATTAAACGCCCGCAATTCGGCTGAGGCATCCGACAAGGCCACCTCACGCGCGATCAACGGCGTCATATCCACCGCCCCCCGCGTGATCATGTCCAACAGCGACGGATAGCGCCACGATGGCATGCCCCGCGTGCCAAACAGCGCCAAATTCTTCATATAAACCGCGTTCATATTGATCTGCATATGGGCCGTATGCCCCACGGGCATCCCCACCTGCACATGCCGCCCCAAGGGCCGCAAACACTCAATCGACGCATTGGTCGTGGCCTCAATCCCCAAGGCCTCCACGCTCACGCGCCCCGCCGCCCGTAATCTCCACAATCCGCGCCGCCGTGTCACCGCCACGCGCATCAATCGCGGCCTCGGCCCCCAAACCCAGCGCATGGCTTAGCTTTTCAGGCACCACATCGACCACCACAACCCGCGCACCCAAGGCCCGCGCCAGCAGCAACACCGACAGCCCAATCCCGCCGGTCCCATGCACCGCAACCCATTCACCCGCCTGCACCGCCGCACGGCCCGTAAGCGCATGCCACGCGGTTGTCACCCGGCACCCAAGGCCCGCGGCAACCACTGGTGACAGGCTTTCAGGCAGCCGCGCAAGGTTATGGGCAAACGGCACCGACACATATTCCGCAAAGGCACCCGGTTCCACAAACCCCGGCAATCGCTGCGTTTTACAGATGTTTTGGTTGCCCGACTGGCAGTCTGGGCAAGCCCCACAGGCCAGAATAAACGGGGCCACCAGCCTGTCCCCCACCCGCCATGTGGCCAAAGGCCCGGCCTCGACCACCTCGCCGCAATACTCATGGCCCTGAATTTGCCCCGGCTTTACGCGCGGATGCTCACCCACCCAGCCATGCCAATCCGACCGGCAGACCCCACACGCAAGCACCTTAAGCACCACACCATCCGCTTCACACGCGGGGTCTGGCACCTGCTCAAGGCTCAGGTCTGCATTATAAGTCCGTAAAACCGCTGCGCGCATCACCATCTCCCTGAACCGTTGCTGACATCAATCGACAAACAAAACCAAAGGTCAAGCAATCAAACCCCGCACTAAAACGATCATATTCAGGCAACAAAACAGACAAATTTGCCAAATCTTTACTAGAAACGAAACAATAAGACTCACTTTTGCCACAATTGCGCCGCAATTAGGTAAGGCACAGCGCGGCCTCGACAAAAGGAGCAGGTACCCCATGGCCACTATTTCTTTTTTTGCGCGCGGTGTGGGTAATATCGCGGCTGGCCCCAAGCCGGTGCTCGACAATTTGAACAAACCCCCATCAGGCGAGATCATCTTCACCGACAAGGGTACGGGTGATCTGAAGCTTGAGGCGAATGGCGGCCTGCCCGACCCCGACACAAATGTCATTATCAACGGCGTCGAGATGACCTTCGTTCTGGAATTTTCGGGAACCCTGCCAACCACCTCGAAATTTCAAAATCTCGGTGGCCTCGATTTGCGCGGCGCGCCGGTCGCCGTGATAACGGCCTCCAACGGCGAAACATATATTTTTCTTACCGATGGTAGCGGTTCAATCGCGGTCATGAACGCCCTGCCAACGGGACAAATAGCGCTTAATAATGTCAGCACGACCACCCCGGTTCTGGTATGCTTTCTGCGCGGCACCATGATTGAAACGCCGCAAGGCCCGCGCGCCATTGAAACCCTTCAAATCGGCGACATGATCTCAACCTATGATGGCCAAACCCTGCCCTTGCGCTGGATTGGCCGCCGCCATGTCACCGTGGCCGAGCTTTTTCTCTACCCCGAATTGTGCCCCATCGTGCTGCCCCAAGATATGTTCGGCCCCGGCTTGCCCAATCGGCGGCTTAAACTTTCGCCGTCGCACCGCGTGGCGATTGGCGGCTGGGAAACGGATCTTTTGTTTGGCTTTGACACGGCCTTGATGCGCGCCAACCACTTGCTTTTCCCCAACACGCTGCCGGGGCAAAAGGCCGAACGCGTCAATCCAAACCGCAGCATCGAGTATTTTCATCTTTTGCTTGATGAACACACCTTGGTTTTGGCAAATGGCTTGGCTTGCGAAAGTTTTCAGCTTGGCGCGCGCGGCGAACTGGCCTTGGACGACGCCGATATGGCGGCCCTTGATGCGGCCTGCCCAAACCAAGGGCTGGCCGATCTTATGGCGCGCCCCGATTGCCTGCCCACATTAAAAGCGATGCAAACCAAGGTCTTGCTGAACTGGTCCGAAACGGTCAAAGCTCCCGAAACCGTGCCGCAGCCGGAAACGGTTGCCCGCGCAGTCGCCCATTTGGCCGCCTGAAAACCGTTTGGCGTCAGCTAATCTCGACCGAGTATTTCTCAATCACCGTATTGGCCAGTAGCTTTTCGCACATCGCTTTAACCTCGGCCTCAGCCGCCGTTTTGTCGGTAGCCGCCAAGTCCAGCTCAATCACCTTGCCTTGGCGCACGCCCGTAACGCCCGCAAAACCCAAAGTCCCCAACGCATGGCGCACGGCCTCGCCTTGCGGGTCCAAAACACCGTCTTTCAGCATGATATGAACACGAGCTTTCATTTACAGGGCCTTTCAGTTGATCAGGGTCGGCTTGGTTGTATGCGTGACATTGGTGGGCAAAACCCCCAAACGCCGCGCCAATTCAGTATAGACATCGGCCAGCGGAATAGGGTCGCGCTGCTGGTTATCACGTTCCGACAGGTCCAGCCCGCGAATATCCCACAAGCGGCAGCTGTCTGGCGAAATCTCATCCGCCACGATCAGGCGCATGAAATCGCCTTCCCAAACGCGCCCAACTTCCAGCCGGAAATCGGCCAAACGGATGCCCGCGCCCAGCATGACGCCGGTCAAAAAGTCATTCACCCGCAAGGCAAGGGCGATAATATCGTCCAGATCCTGCTGGTTGGCCCAGCCAAAGGCAACGATGTGTTCCTCAGAAACCAAAGGATTGCCCAGCTTTTCGTCCTTGAAGTAATATTCCACAATCGGGCGCGGCAACGGCGTACCCAGCGGAATCCCCAGACGCTCCGTCATCGCGCCAGCTGAATAATTGCGCACCACAATTTCCAACGGCAAAATCTCTGCCATCCGCACCATCTGTTCGCGCATGTTCAGGCGTTTGATGAAATGCGTCGGCACCCCGATGCTGTTCAGCCCGGCCATAAAGAACTCGGACAAGCGGTTGTTCAACACGCCCTTGCCTTCAACAGTGGCTTGCGGCGGCGTTGCCGCCTCCAGCCCGTCGTCCTTGAAATATTGGATCAAAGTGCCAGGCTCTGGCCCTTCATAAAGGATCTTGGCCTTGCCCTCATAAACTTTCTTGCGGCGCGCCATTTGATCCTCAACTACCCTAACATCTGCGGAGCGGCCCAGTGGCCTTTCCCATTCCCCTCGCGCTATAGTATATGGCAGCCCATGTCGCAAGCCAGCGTTGGCTTTTACACCCCGCCCCCTTGCAGCACTCGCGCAGGAAGGGCATATCAATAAGCAGCAACCGTTAGGAAAGGGCCATCCATGTCCACATTCGACAATCGTGAAAAAGCTTTTGAGGCGAAATTCGCCCATGACGCCGATATGCAATTTCGTGCCGAGGCACGCTGCAACAAGCTGACAGGCCTTTGGGCCGCTGAAATTTTGGACAAAACCGGCCAAGACGCCACCGATTACGCCATGACCGTCGTCGCCGCCGATTTTGAAGAGGCCGGGAACGAAGATGTTGTGCGCAAACTGGCCGCCGACCTTAAAGGCCACGCCACCGCTGATGAAATCCGCGCGAAACTGGCAGCCAACCTGCCCCTCGCCAAATCGCAGCTGATGGCCGAACTCTGACTGCGACAGTGCGGGCGCCCTGCGTGGGCGCCCACCAGTACGCACCATAACGACTTACGCCCCCCCCCTCCCCCTGCAAATTAAATTTGCCTCCACCGGTCAGCCGTGGCAAATACATCGGAAAATAATGCGGCTCCAAGACGGGCCACCCCTTTTCGGCAGCAGGCAGGACAGATCATGACCAATGCACTCACCAAACTCTTGGACAGCCGCGAATGGCTTTTGGCCGATGGCGCGACAGGCACCAACCTGTTCAACATGGGGTTAGAGGCCGGTGAGCCGCCTGAGTTTTGGAATGTCGACAAACCCGACAACATCCGTAAACTTTATAAAGGCGCTGTCGACGCAGGCTCGGACATCTTTTTGACCAACAGCTTTGGCGGCAACGCCAGCCGCCTGAAACTGCACCAAGCCCAAGGCCGCGTGACCGAGTTGAACCGCGTCGCCGCCGAAATCGCGCGTGAGGTGGCCGATGCCTCGGGCCGCGCCATCGTGGTCGCAGGCTCTGTCGGCCCCACGGGTGAGATTTTTATACCCATGGGTACCCTCACCCACGCAGCCGCAGTGGAAATGTTCCACGAACAGGCCGAAGGGCTAAAGGCCGGCGGCGCCGATGTGCTGTGGATTGAAACCATCTCGGCCCCCGAAGAATACCGCGCCGCCGCTGAGGCCGCGCAATTGGCCGGCATGCCATGGTGCGGCACCATGAGCTTTGACACCGCAGGGCGCACCATGATGGGAACGACATCGGCCGCCATGGTCGATATGGTCGAAAAACTGGCCTACCCGCCCTTGGCTTTTGGCGCAAACTGCGGCGTCGGCGCATCCGATCTGATGCGCACCATGCTTGGCTTTGCCGCCCAAGGCTCGCCCATCCCCTTGATCGCCAAGGGCAATGCCGGCATCCCAAAATACCATGACGGCCATATCCACTATGATGGCACCCCCGAACTCATGGCCGAATATGCCGTGCTGGCCCGCGATTCAGGGGTCAAAATCATCGGCGGGTGCTGCGGCACTATGCCCGAACACCTGGCCGCCATGCGCGCCGCCCTCGAATCCCGCCCCAAAGGCCCGCGCCCAACGCTGGAACAAATCACGGCAGCGCTTGGCGGCTTCTCCTCGACGTCAGATGGTACTGGCGATGACGCAAATGCGCCCAAGCGCGAACGGCGTGGCCGCCGAGGTTAAAGCCGGGGCTAAAGCGGGGGCGAATCCCCCCCAAAAAACCGCTCAAATCGCATCCCCAAAAGGCCGCGTGTCGGCTTTCACCCAACCAATGTCGCAAACCGAAAAGTGGTCCGCCTCCTTTGGGACCATTCACCAATCAGGGCCACGCGCAGGAGCATCCGATGTCTGACGACGAAATCATCCTATCCGAACTTTCCGATGACGAACTGGTCCTGCAAATGCATGACGACCTTTACGATGGCCTCCGTGAGGAAATCGAAGAAGGGGTGAACATCCTGATCGCCCGTGGTTGGGCGCCCTATGACGCGCTGACCAAAGCGCTTGTTGCAGGTATGACCATCGTTGGCGCCGACTTCCGCGATGGCATTTTGTTTGTGCCAGAAGTGCTTTTGGCCGCCAACGCGATGAAGGGCGGCATGGCCATCCTGAAACCGCTGCTCATCGCCACAGGCGCGCCGCGCATGGGCAAAATGGTCATCGGCACCGTCAAAGGCGATATCCATGATATCGGCAAAAACCTTGTCGGCATGATGATGGAAGGTGCGGGCTTTGAAGTGCGCGACCTTGGCATCAACAATAGTGTTGAGAAATATCTTGAGGCGCTAGAGGCCGAACAGCCAGATATCCTTGGCATGTCCGCCCTGCTCACCACCACCATGCCCTACATGAAGGTCGTGATCGACACGCTGAAAGAAAAAGGCATGCGCGAAGATTACATCGTGATGGTTGGTGGCGCACCGCTGAACGAAGAATTCAGCAAGGCCATCGGCGCAGATGCCTATTGCCGTGATGCCGCCGTGGCCGTGGAAACCGCAAAAACCTTCATGGCCCGCAAGCACAACCGCGCCAACGCCTAAAACCGCCGCACATCCCAAACCAAAAGCCTCGGTGGAAACGCCGGGGCTTTTTCACACCCTGCCTCGCCATCCCACAGGCAGCGCCCCCAAATATGCCCCTCCGCCACAGCACTGCCACCCACCCAAACCCGGTTTGACACACTGGCAAAACCGCACAAATATCCCTTTGCTAAATGCAGCCCCTATAAGGATCTGCAACTTGGCCCAACAAACCTTCCTGTCCCGCCTGCGCCAACCGATGACGGCCCGCGACCCGCACGAACATCACCGCCCCGCGACCACGTTAGAGCTGCTGTTTGACCTCGTTTTCGTAATCGCCATCGGATCTGCCGCCGCAGGCCTGCACCACGCCATAACCGAGGCACATGCGGTCGAAGGCATCACCCGCTTTATCCTCGCCTTTTTTGCCATTTGGTGGGCCTGGATGAACTGCACATGGTGCGCCTCGTCTTATGATAATGACGATGCGGTTTTCCGAGTTCTCACCATGGTTATCATGGCGGGGGCTTTGGTTATGGCCGCCAGCGTGTCACGCTTGTTACTTGCCCTCGATATCACCATGACGATTGTGGGATATATCATCATGCGGCTTGCGATGATCGCGCTGTGGCTGCGCGCCATGATGCAGCACACCGCAAAACCGCGATGACCTATGCCAAAGGCATTGGCTTGGTGCAGGTGTTCTGGCTGGCCTTACTGCTGATAGAGCCGGGCAATGCTCTTGTTTTCTACGGTCTATTTCTGGTCGGCGGCATGCTGGAACTTGCGGTGCCTGCCATTGCCGAACGGCAGGGCGAAACCTCGTGGCATCGCCACCACATCATTGAACGCTACGGCCTTTTGAACATCATCGTCTTGGGCGAAAGTTTGTTGGCCGCGGTCATCGCGCTGCAAACCGCGATGGGCGATCATTTCAACGTAGCCCTTGTGCATATCGCGCTGTCGGCGCTGATCATCACCTTTATGATGTGGTGGCTCTATTTCACCCGAGAGAATCACTTGGAAACCCAAGATCTGCGCCGCTCATTGATCTGGGGTTATGGCCATTCGGTCATCTTTGCCTCCGGGGCAGCAGTTGGTGCGTGCTTTGCCGTATTGGTCGATGTTATCACCGATCATGCCAAAGTCAGCCTGCTCGTGGGTGATTACGCCGTCGCCATCCCACTCGCCTTTTATCTTGTGGCGCTATGGGCTGTCCGCGACAGATACTGCCTTGCGGGCTTGGGTCGTTTTGCCTTGCCAATCTTTGCAGTGCTCATCTTGCTGGTCCCGTTCACCCCCATCGCCCCAGAGGGCATCGCAGGCCTCATGGTGCTCTGTGTGGTCGCACGCTCCTTTGCAGCACGGGCCTCAAGCATCACGGCCTAAATCGCCACGGCCTAAATCGCGCGCGATTCAAAGGTTAAGTTCAGGTAAATATCTTTTGCAATATCGTTTTGTATCAAATACTTACCTGAAAATGCGCGCGCGATTCCCGGCGGGTTATTTCGCGATTTTATCCTGCGTCTGCGTCTCAAAATCGCCGGCATCATGCCGTTCATGAAGCTGCAATTCAGGCTCTCCAAACGCACGATTCACCATCCGGCCCCGTTTCACAGCAGGCCGCGCATCAATCGCCTCGGCCCATTTCACGACGTTTTTATAAGTCGCGACATCCAAAAATTCCGCCGCATTATAAAGCCGTCCCAAAACAAGCTGCCCATACCACGCCCAAATCGCAATATCCGCGATAGAATAGCTATCGCCCGCGATAAATTCATGGCCTGCAAGCTGGCGGTCCAAAACATCCAACTGCCGTTTCGCCTCCATCGAAAAGCGATCAATCGGGTACTGCCACTTTTCGGGCGCATAGGCATAGAAATGCCCAAATCCCCCGCCCAAATACGGGGCCGATCCCATTTGCCAAAATAGCCAGTTCAAACACTCCACCCGCCCAGCCGGATCAGTCGGAATGAAAGCCCCGAATTTCTCGGCCAGATGCAGCAAGATCGACCCGCTTTCAAACACCCGAACAGGCTCAGGCCCGGACCGGTCCATCAAAGCCGGGATCTTGGAATTGGGGTTCACTTCAACAAAGCCCGACCCAAATTGATCGCCGTCCCCGATCTTGATCAGCCAAGCATCATATTCCGCGCCCGTATACCCCGCAGCCAGCAATTCCTCCAACATCACCGTCACCTTCACCCCATTCGGCGTGGCCAGCGAGTAAAGCTGAAACGGATGCTTGCCCACGGGCAACTCTTTATCCGTCGTGGCGCCCGCAATGGGACGGTTGATGCTGGCAAACTGCCCGCCATTCTGCGCGTCCCAAGTCCAGACCTTTGGGGGGGTATAATCGGCCATACCGGCATCTCCTGTGTTCAATTGACCCCGATCTTAGACACCAGATCGCTGCAGGGAGCCAGACCCGATCACGTTTCGCGCGATCAAGCCGCCGTGTTCACCCCTTGGCTTTCCTCTCCCCCGCACTTACAATTATGTAGAGCCGTAAAGGACCCCTCATGCCCGCCCGTGTCATCATCTGGCTTATCCTGATCACCATCGCCGCCGCCGGCCTGACAATTGGCGCGGCGCAACTCTTTGGGCTGCCACTGGCCATACTGGGGTTGATCTTTGCCGCGGCTGCCCTCGCCTTCCGCCTGTGGATTGATCGCAAATGACCGCCCCCCTTGATGACACCAAATTGACCGAAACAGGCCTGCACGCCACAGGTAAAGGCCGGGTTCTGCTCATTGCCTGCGGGGCGCTGGCACATGAAATTCTGGCGCTGAAATCCTTGAACGGCTGGGACCATCTTGACCTGCAATGCCTGCCTGCCAACCTGCATCTTTGGCCTGATCGCATCCCTGCCGCCGTTGAAAAATCGGTGCTGGCCCATAGGCTGAACTACGACGATATCTTTGTCGTTTATGCCGATTGTGGCACAGGCGGGCTGTTGTTTGATATGTGCAAGAAACTGGGTGTTGAGATGGTCGCAGGACCCCATTGCTATTCGTTTTTTGAAGGCAATGACACTTTTGCGCTTAAGGCAGAAACCGAATTTACCGCCTTTTACCTGACCGATTTTCTGGTGCGCCAGTTCGATGCGTTTGTTTGGAAACCTATGGGCCTCGACCGCCACCCTGCCCTGCGCGATATGTATTTCGGCAATTACACCAAGCTGGTCTATCAAGCCCAAACCAATGATCCCGCCTTGGATGCCAAGGCCGAGGACTGCGCCGCAAGGTTGGGGCTGGCCTATGAACGCCGCTTTACCGGCTACGGCGATTTGGCGCCCGCTTTGGCTGCGCTAAAACCATAGCTTTCCCTGCGCTTGCCCATGTAATAGCGTGGCGCAAACGATGCCGGAGCCTTCATGAATCTTGACGCTGCCCTTACCGAACTTGCCCATAGGCTTGGCCCCCGCTTTAACGCAACGCCTGCCGCGCGCGCGCATTACAGCCAATCCGAAACCCATGTCCGTGGCGGGCAGCCCGACGCCGTGGTCTTTCCGCACACCAGCGAAGAGGTGGCGATGATCGCGCGGCTTTGTGCCAAAAACGGCGTGCCAATGGTGGGCTGGGGGGCTGGCACCTCGCTTGAAGGCCATGCACTGGCCTTGAAAGGCGGGGTGACGATTGATTTCACCCAAATGAACCAACTGCTTGCCGTCTATCCCGAAGATATGCTGTGCGTGGTGCAGCCCGGCATCACGCGTGAGGCGCTGAATGATGCCTTGCGCGCGACGGGGCTGTTTTTTCCGGTCGATCCCGGCGCAAATGCAACATTGGGTGGCATGGCGGCCACACGCGCCAGCGGCACCACCGCCGTGCGGTATGGCACGATGCGCGACAATGTTTTGGGACTGGAGGTGGTTCTGGCCGATGGGCGTACAATTCGGACCGGGTCATCTGCCCCGAAATCCTCGGCAGGGTATGATCTGACGGCGCTGTTTGTGGGGTCAGAAGGGACGCTGGGCCTGACGACCGAATTGACCCTGCGCCTGCACGGCCAACCCGAAGCGGTATCCGCCGCCGTTTGCGGATTTCCGACCATGACAGATGCGGTGGATTGCGTGATTGCGACGATCCAAAGCGGCATTCCCATGGCACGGATCGAGTTTTTGGATGCCACCACGGTCGAAGCCTGCAATGCCTATGCTGGGACTACCCTGACGGTTGAGCCGCAGTTGCTGGTGGAATTTCACGGATCACCTGCCGGGGTGCAAGAACAAACCGACCGCTTTGGCGAGATTGCGGATGAAATGGGAAGCCGCGGTTTCAAATTCGCCAGGGCGACGGAAGACCGCGCCAAGCTATGGCACATGCGGCACAACGCCTATCCCGCCATTTTGGCGCTGCGCCCCGATGCGACGGCCTTGGTGACGGATGTTTGCGTCCCCATTTCACGCCTTGCCGAAGCCGTGGAAGCCACGCGCGCGGATATTGAGGCAAGCCCGATAATGGGACCTATTCTGGGCCACGTCGGCGATGGTAATTTCCATGCTATCCTATTGGTTTATAAAGAAGATCCGACTGAAATGGCCGTAGCAAGCCGCCTGTCGCAGCGGATGGTAGAACGCGCCTTGCAACTGGGCGGTACAATTAGCGGCGAGCATGGTATTGGCAGCGGTAAGCTGGGCTATATGGCCGCCGAACATGGCGCGGCTTGGGATGTGATGGGGCAGATCAAGCGCGCGCTGGACCCGGCGGGCTTGATGAACCCCGGCAAGATGGTGCGGCAAAAATGATCCCGACAAAAGCCGAAGAATTTTCCCGCGCCTTTGCCTTGCGTTGGGGCGCACGCGATGCCGCAGGGCTTGCTGCGCTATTGGCCGATGATGCGGTGGTGCTCAGTTTGACCGGTGGTTGGGCCGAAGGCCGCCACGCGATCGAGGCGCTGTTTGCCAGCGAATTGGCCGGGGCGTTCAGCCAATCGCGCCTTGTTACGGGCAAAACCAACCTGCGCCCTTTGGGGCCGGGGGCTGCGGTGCTGCATCAACGCTTTGTCTTGTCCGGCTTGGTGGACGAGGCCGGCCGCGATGCAGGCCGCGTGGGGGCGATGTTGATCGCGGTTGTCGTGGCCAAGCCCCAAGGCTGGTGCGCAATTTCCTTGCAGTTCTCGGCAGTTGAAGGATGATCTTCAAGTGTCGGTAGCGCGTAAGGTGCAATCGCGTTATGCGCCAAGCAGCGCACGGGCCGCATCGCGGGCAGCGGGTGTGATGGTGTCACCGGCCAGCATACGCGCAATTTCCTCAACCCGGTGATCGGGGGTTAGGGGTGTTACGGTTGAGGTTGTCATGCCTTTTGCGACCTTCTTTTCCACCCGCCAGTGATGCGCACCAAGGGCTGCCACCTGCGGCGAATGGGTGACAACAAGCACCTGTGCGGTCGTGGCGAGGGCGGCCAAGCGGCGGCCCACGGCATCGGCGGTGGCACCACCCACGCCCCGGTCAATTTCATCGAAAATCATCGTAAGGCCGGGGGTATTTCCGGTCAAACAAACCTTAAGCGCCAGCAAAAAGCGCGAGAGTTCGCCACCAGACGCGATCTTGTTCAACGGCCCTGCAGGCGCGCCGGGGTTGGTGGCAACGGTAAAGGCCACCTCATCCACGCCGTCCGGGCCTGCATCATTTGGGCTGATTGCGGTGGAAAACACCGCGCGGTCCATTTTCAAAGGCGCAAGTTCGGCACCCATTGCCGTATCGAGCCGTTTGGCCGACGTTTTGCGCGCAGCACTCAGGGCTGTGGCATGACGATGGTAGGTTTTTTCAGCCTCGGCCAACGCAAGATCCAATGCCGCGAGGTTGCCTGCCCCGCTGTCAATCACGCCAAGGCGCGCACGCAGGTCTTGGGCAAAACCGCCCAGATCATCGGCCAAAACGTTGTGTTTGCGGGCCAAAGCGCGGATCGCAAACAGGCGTTCTTCAAGCTGTTCCAACTCTAACGGGTTGAAATCCAACGCCGACAAGCAATCCTCAACGCCCGACTGCGCCTCATCCAATTCCACCAAAACCCGGCCCAAAGCCGCAATCGCGCCTTCGAGCCGCCCTTCGGCGCGGCCTGCCGCCCCTTCCAGCCAACGCAGCGCATCGACCAGTGCGGCCTCGGCCCCTTGGTCTGACAAGGCCGTATGGGCACGGGCGATATCGGCACGGATTTTCTCGGCCCCTTGCATGGCGCGGCGGCGGGCATCAAGGGTCGCTTCTTCGCCCGGTTCGGGGTTCAGCTTATCCAATTCGGCTACGGCATGGCGCAAGAACTCTTCTTCAACCTTGGCTGCCGCAAGCGTTTCTTCGGCCCGCAGCTTGGCTTTGCGCGCAGCAGACAAGGCGGCCCAAGCGCCGCGCACCGGGGTCAGATCGACAGCGGCAAAGGCGTCCAGTATCAGGCGATGGCCACGCGGGTTTAGCAAACCACGGTCATCATGCTGGCCGTGAAGTTCGACCAGAGTGTCTGACAAAGCGCGCAACACCTCACCACTGGCGCGGCGATCATTGACCCAAGCGGTTTTGCGGCCATCTGCGGTATTGATCCGGCGCAAGATCAATTCATCTTCGGCTACGATCCCCGCCTCGGCCAGCACGGCGTGGGCGGCGTGACCCGCAGGTAGGTCGAACACCGCCGTCACCTCACCCTGATCGGCCCCGGCCCGCACCAATTCGGCGCGCCCCCGCCAGCCCAGAACAAAACCCAACGCGTCTAACAAAATGGATTTACCGGCCCCGGTTTCCCCGGTCAGCACATTCAGACCCGGTTGAAACGCCAGTTCCAGCCGATCAATGATCAACAGATCGCGAATTTCAAGCGAGCGCAGCATCAAAACCCCATGGCCGGGTGCGTGAAGACGCGCACTTTACAACCAATTGCCCTTAATCACCTGAGAATAGACCTTGCTCAACCAGCTTTGGCCTTTAGCCTCCATCGACAGGCCACGCCCGGTTAGCAAGCGGTGACTATCATCATAGAACGGGCTGGACTGATAGTTATGGCCCAAAATCGCGCCAGCAGTCTGCGCCTCATCCGTTAGGCCAAGCGCCAGATAGGCCTCAACCAAACGGTGCAACGCTTCGGCGGTATGGGTCGTGGTTTGGAAATCTTGAACAACCACACGGAAACGGTTGATCGCCGCAGTATACTGACCCTTTTTCAGGTAGTAGCGCCCGATTTCCATTTCCTTGGCAGCCAGATGATCAAAGGCCAGTTCAAATTTGAGCATGGCTGAGCGTGCATAGTCGCTGTCGGGATATTTCTCAATCACCTCACGCATGCCTTGCAGCGCTTGGAAGGTCAGGCCTTGGTCGCGGCCCACCTCATCAATCTGATCGTAATAAGACAGGGCGAGGATAAACTGCGCATAAGCGGCGTCATCCTCGGCAGGGTACAGATCAAGGTAGCGCTGCGCCGATGCACGGGCATCTTCATATTCTTGGGCTTTATGCTGGCTAAACGCCTGCATAATCAGCGACCGCTTGGCCCATTCGGAATAGGGGTACAACCGCTCTACTTCCGAGAAGTACCGAATCGCTTTTTCAGGCTTGGAACCTGTTTCCAGCTCCAGCTCGCCCTGCTTGTAAATTTGTTCTGCTGTCAGGTTCTCTAGCGAGACCTGTTCATCGCCACGGCCACCACAGCCAGAAAGGCTCGCGATGATAAGCGCTGTTCCAAAGAAACGTGCGCATGACTTAACGCCTGCCATCTTCCGCCTACCCCATATTCCTGCAAGTACCGACCTTAGTAGGCCGGGTTTCTTCTTTCCTAGCACAGAAAAATCCGGTGCGCAAAACGCCTTTCACCCTTTTTCGGGCTGCTTAGCAATGAACTGGGATATCCGAGTGCAAAACACCCATTCCGGGCAGCTTTCTACCCGCTGGAATCCCACATTCCACGATCTCCCACGCATCAGCTTGCGCAAAAAGCGCGCGCAACAGGCGATTGGTCAAGGCATGGCCCGCGCGCTGACCAACATAGCGGCCAAGAATCGGCCCCCCAGCTAGTGCAAGGTCGCCCAAAGCATCCAACATTTTGTGGCGAACAGGCTCATCCGCATAGCGAAGACCGCCGGGTGACAGCACTTGGTCGCCTTCAAACACCACAGCATTTTCCAGATTGCCGCCCAAGGCCAAGCCGTTGGCGCGCATCATATCCACATCGGCCTGACGGCAAAAGGTGCGGCTGTCACACAGTTCACGTACAAAGGCGCCGTTAGACATGTTCAACGACTTTTTCTGACGGCCAATGGCGGCATCATCAAAGTCGATACAAAAATCAATTTCCAGCATGTCAGAGGGTTCCAACCGCGCCACGGCGTCACCATCAACCACCTCAATGGTTTTCAAAATACGAATTGCGCGCACGGGAACGGCTTGCATCCGAATACCTTTGGCCAACAGCCCAGCCACAAACGGGCGGGCCGATCCATCAAGGATAGGAACCTCGGGGCCATCAATTTCGATCAAAGCGTTGTGGATTCCGCAACCCGCCAAAGCGGCCATGATATGTTCGATGGTTGACACACGGATACCCGATGCGTTTTCAACCAGGGTACACAAACGCGACGCCACAACTGTATCCCAGCGCGCCGCGATCATCGTATCGGTAGCGTCAAGGTCGGTGCGGCGGAACCAAATTCCGTAATCAGCCGAGGCAGGCTTTACAACCATACGAACCGGCATGCCACTGTGCAGCCCGGTCCCTGCAAAAACCACATTGGATTTAAGTGTATGCTGCACAGATCAAACCTTCCGGTCGGTTAGAATAAGTCTTGTCTTAGCTTGGCTTAGCCAGAGAAAACGCTCGTTTGTAAATCGCATTTGTTTAGTAAATTTTAACTAATCAATCAGAGCGCGGGCAACAACTCACTCTTTGTGACTGTCTGTTACATTGATTCGAAACCATGACGTAATACCGCCCACAAAATCATAAGCCACTGTTTTATCTAAAAAAAAGGCCCGCCGAAGCAGGCCTTTTTATGGTCAGATTTGAACAGATTAATTGGCCTGACGGCGCAAAAACGCTGGGATTTCGATACGTTCCTGGTCAGCACCCATTTCAGGCTCATCATCATAGCTGGTGACGGGCGGCGGCTGGCGGCTGGCTTGTGGCTGCGCGACGGGGCGTTCTGCAGGCGCGTCGCCGTGCCCCGCCATCCGGTTGATCAGCGACCCAATCCCAAACCGAGGGCGTGGTGCCTCAGCGGCCTGTTGGCGTGCAGCAGGCTGCGGCGCGGCCGGGCGCTGCTGGGTTGGGGTTTTGGACACGGCGGCCTGCAAACGGGCCAGCGCCTCAGGCGAAGGAGTACCTGTTGGCCGTGGCCGCGGCGCCATGAATTCGGACGCATCTGCATCAAGTGGTGCCGCCATCGCACGCTGTGGCGGGGCGTATTGTTGCGGTGCGGGCTGCGGACGATAGGCCGGTGGCGGCAAATCATCTGATGCCACATCATCTTCCTGCGCATGATACGAGGCTGCATCAAGCTCGCGGTCAAACAGTGTTGGAGCGCTTTCTTGAACCGGTGCCGGTTGCGGTGCAGCCTGCGTCATCGTTGCCGACGACACTTTCAGCGCGGCGCGCGGGGCTTCGGCTGCAGGCTCTGGCGTAGGGGCAACAAAGCTGGGCGTTTGCAGCGGTGCCATCGAGCGGCGCACGACTGGCGTTTCGCGCTGTGTGACATTCGCGTCAATCCCGGTTGCCACGACGGACACGCGCAAGCGGCCTTCCATCGTTGTATCCAAGGTAGAACCGACAATGATATTCGCCTCTGGGTCAACTTTTTCACGGATGATATTGGCAGCTTCGTCCAACTCAAACAGTGTCAGGTCATAGCCGCCGGTGATGTTGATCAGCACACCCTTGGCGCCATGCAGACTGATTTCATCCAACAGCGGGTTGGCGATGGCTTTTTCAGCGGCTTGCACAGCGCGGTCTTCGCCCTCTGCCTCGCCCGTACCCATCATCGCCTTGCCCATTTCGTCCATCACGGCGCGAACATCGGCAAAATCAAGGTTGATCAGGCCAGGACGAACCATCAGGTCGGTCACGCCTTTGACACCTTGGTACAGCACGTCATCGGCCATAGCGAAGGCTTCGGTAAAGGTGGTGCGCTCATTGGCCAAACGGAACAGGTTCTGGTTTGGAATGATGATCAGCGTATCGACAACTTTCTGAAGCGCTTCAATGCCTTCCTCGGCTTGCTTCATGCGCTTATGGCCTTCGAACTGGAACGGCTTGGTGACAACACCTACCGTCAAAACCCCCAGCTCCCGCGCGGCTTGCGCGATGATCGGTGCAGCACCTGTCCCGGTGCCGCCCCCCATACCAGCGGTAATAAAGCACATATGCGCACCCGCCAGATGGTCAACAATTTCTTCAATTGTTTCCTCGGCAGCGGCAGCACCCACGCTTGGTCGTGCGCCTGCCCCCAACCCTTCCGTGACCTTCAGGCCCATCTGGATGGTCGAGGTGGCGCGGCTTTGCTGCAAGGCCTGCGCATCGGTATTTGCCACGACAAATTCAACGCCCTCAAGCTGCTTATCAATCATGTTGTTTACGGCGTTGCCGCCTGCGCCGCCCACACCAAAAACGGTAATCCGAGGCTTAAGTTCTTCGCGCTGCGAAGTCATAATTAGATTAAGTGCCATTGCCTGTCCGCCTGCCTTTTGAGTGTCCCTGCGCCTTAAGGTGGCGCTTTCAGTCTCGCTATTCTACAAATCTTATCCACAACCAAGGCAAAGGTCACGAAAAAAACATGCTTAACCCACAAAATATGGGCGAAAACATGCCAGTTCTTCGGTTATTTCGACAAATGCGCCGTATATTGTAGTTACCAGTTGTCCTTGAACCACTTGAAAGCGCGTTTCAGCGACCGCGCCGGGTAGCGTTCGGTCGGAATATCGAAATCCCACCACTCATCTTGTGGGTTCGCAGCGAACAGGCACAGCCCTACGGATGACGAAAACGCAGGCCCTGTCGCCGCCTGCGGCAAGCCTTGAACCCGCAACGGGCGGCCAAGACGGACACGTTGCCCAAGGATACGCGCAGCCAACCCATCCAGCCCCGGAATTTGGCTTGCGCCGCCGGTCAAAACGATTTGCTGGCTGGGCAGATGATCAAAGCCTGCGGCATCCAGACGGGCGCGGGCCTCTTCCAAAATTTCTTCGACCCTTGGGCGCATAATGCCGATCACCTCGGTCCGGCTGACTTGACGGCGGTCTTTTTCCCAATCGCCGCTGTCGCCGCCAATCTCAATCATCTCACGGTCATCCATGCCTGTGGCATGAACACCGCCGAATTTGGTTTTGATCCGCTCTGCGGTCGTTAGCGGCACCTGCAGGCCTTTGGAAATGTCGGATGTCACATGGTCACCGCCCATGCGCACGCTATCGGCGTAGATCATGTGCTTTTTCATGAACACCGAAATGCCGGTGGACCCGCCCCCCATATCAATGCAGGCCGCACCCAACTCTTGCTCATCCTCAACCAAGGATGAAACGCCCGACACATAGGCCGAAGAGGCAAGGCCCGCCAGTTCCAGATCACAGCGCTTTAGGCAATAGATCAGGTTTTGCACGACGGCAGCATCGACTGTCATCATGTGCATATCACACGACAAACGGTTGCCAATTTGGCCACGCGGATCGCCCAGACCGGAGCGATGATCCAGTGCAAAATTCACAGGTTGGGCGTGCAAAACCTCACGCCCTTCTCCGATATCTGGCACGTCACAAGAGGCAAGCACGCGGGCCACATCTTGATCGCTAACCACTGAATCTTGCAACTCCCACTCACCCGCGAGACCATAGCTGCGGGGTTCGGCCCCAGAAAAACAAGCGATCACATGGTCGACCCGCACGGCTGCCATCTTTTGCGCCGATTGAATGGCGGTGCGGATAGCGCGTTCGGTTTCATTCATCACCGCAATCTCACCCAGGCGCACGCCGCGCGACCGCGTGGTCGCAGCACCGATCACTCGGAACGAAGACTGCCCGGCCATCGAGCCCACACCCTCCATCTCGCGCGCGCCATCGGCAGTCTCCAAGCGCAATATCAGGCAACCGACTTTGCTGGACCCGATATCCAAGATCGCGATGACCCCGCGTTGCATGGCCGCCCGGCGAATATTTCGCATGGCGCGCTGGGTTTGATAGAGATCCTTCATAGGTCGCTCTCCACAGGGATTATACCGCGCAGGCGGCGCATTTCAGCCAAAGAATAAGGAGCAAGCCGCAGCGATGGCCGGGCTTGCAAGCGAAGGTCGATTGCCAAGACGTCACGGTTCAGCAAATCTTGGGCTTGATCCAAGGCGATCAATCGTTCCAGCGCCAAAACGGGCTGGTTTACAGGCAAAAGGATGCGTTGATCACGATCAAGTACGATGTCCCAGCGGCGTTCCCCCATGCGCACCAACCCGCGCAGGCGCGGCAACAATGGCCCAGCCGAGGTTAGAATTTGGCGCGCCTCAGCAATTGCTTTCGCCGCCCCATCGCCTGCAATCAAAGGCAAATCGGCGCGGTCATTGCGGTCGGAGATTTCAGCAATCGGGGTGCCGATGTCGTCGATCAGCCAAATCCCTGCGCCGTCGCGCCAAACAAACGCAGGCTCGCGCTCTTGGATCGTGACTTGCAAGACGCCACCCGACTGAACCCGCACCGCTACATCGCCAACCGCACTTAGCTGCGCAATTTTTGCGCGGGCAGCTTCGAGGTCAAGGTCAAGCGAGCTTTGCGGCAAAGGCAGGGCCAAGGTGGTGCGAATGGCCGCATCCAGATCGGGCGAGGCACCGTCGATGGCCAGTAAATTGACCAAGAATTCAGGGCGGTTTTTCACCTTTTCACGCAGGTCGGTATAGGCCGTGCTGAGATTTTCGCGGCGCGCGTCATCGGCCAAATAGAGACCAAGACCGAAGGTTATAACAAAAGCAGGCAGGCCCACGCGCAGGGCAGCACGGAAAAATGGCGTCAACCAAAGCCGCTGCATGCGGTATGAAATGCGGCTGGGTGCGGGATCACGGCGCACGGTATCGCGGGGTTTCGTATCACGGCGGGGGGCGACTAACGGTTGCATGAAGCATCCTCCACAATCCAGCGGCACAGGTCAGGAAAAGAGATGCCCATTGCCGCTGCCTGCTCGGGCGCAAGCGAGGTTGGCGTCATGCCCGGTTGGGTGTTGGTTTCCAAGATAATCAGGCCATCAAGACCGCGGGAGTCGTCCCAGCGAAAATCGGTGCGCGACAGGCCGCGACAACCCAAAGCAATATGCGCGCGCAGTGCAAGGTCTTGACAAGCATCGAAAATTTCAGCCGGAATGTTGGCTGGCACCTCATGGCGCGACCCGCCAACGGAGTATTTAGCGGCATAATCATACCAGCCATCGACGATGATATCGGTGACGGTCAGCGCACGGTCGCCAAGCACGGTCGTGGTCATTTCACGCCCCGGCGCATAGGTTTCGACCATGACGATATCGGGCATGTCATCGGACAATTGCGGCGGGGTATTCGCCGCCTCATGCACGATATAAACGCCGACCGAGGAGCCTTCGTTATTCGGTTTCACCACATAGGGCGGCGGCAGAACGTGGCGGCTGCACACATCGGCCTTTGCCGCCAGAACGCTGGCCACTACAGGTAGACCCGCCGCGCGAAACGCGGCTTTGGATTTTTCCTTATCCATCGCCAAGGCCGAGGCCAAAATTCCGGAATGCGTATAGGGAATGCGCATCCATTCCAGCAAGCCTTGAACGCAACCATCTTCGCCCCAGCGACCGTGGAGCGCATTAAAGACTACATCCGGTTTAAGTTCGGTTAAGCGTGCGCAAAGATCAGACCCGGCATCCACCGTGACCACCTCATACCCCGCCTCCGTCAGAGCCGCTGCGCATTCGCGCCCAGATGACAAGGACACCTCCCGCTCTGCGGAAAGCCCACCCATCAAAACGACCACCTTGGAGGCTACCATGCTCGACATGCCAACCATTTTACTGCCTCAAGACCTATTTCGGCCCATATTATTATTCTTCAGCAAGCCTTTCGCCGACCCGCTTGATTTCCCACTCTAACGTGATTTTACTGTGCGCGAAAACCCTATTTCGTACTTCCTCACCCAATTCTTCTAAATCTGTGGCTGTGGCACCCCCAGTGTTGATCAAAAAGTTGGAATGCATCGGGCTCATTTGCGCGCCGCCACGGGTGGCACCGCGCATTCCGGCATCATCAATCACTTTCCACGCCTTCAGATCATGCGTATCGCCCGCTTGGCCGGTTGACGAAAACCCCGCCGGATTGCGGAAAGTGGAGCCTGCACTGCGGTCTTTGGTGGGTTGGCTGGCATCGCGCTTAGCGATTTGTTCAGTCATTTTAGCGTGCAATTCCTGTGGGTTGCCAGAATTTGCACGGAACGTGGCCGACAGGATGACCGCCCCTTCGGACAGGGTTGACTGGCGGTATTGCAAATCGAGCGCGTTGGCAGCCAAGGTTTGCAGCCGACCGTCACGGGTAACAATTTTAATTTCCACCAAAACATCGGCGACATATTGGCCGTAGCAACCAGCGTTCATCCGCACAGCGCCGCCGATAGACCCCGGAATGGTGCGCAAAAAGGTCAGATCAAGGCCGGCATCAGCGGCTTTGCGTGCGACATGGGCGTCAAGGGCGGCAGCGCCTGCAATGACCTTATCCCTTTGAATTTCAATGCTATTAAACCCGCGGCCCAACCGGATAACCACTGCGCGCAAGCCGCCGTCCCGCACAATGAGGTTAGAGCCGACGCCCATTGGAAACACCGCCACATTGGCGGGCAAGGCTGCCAGGAACGCCGCCAGATCATCTGCGTCGGCGGGCTGAAACAACCAATCAGCAGGGCCACCAACGCGCAGCCATGTGAGGTCTGCCAAGGGGCGATTTGGGGTCAATGTGCCGCGTACGGGGGGGAGGTTTTGTGTCATATCCACCAAATAGCCAGACACTATATATAGAGCAAGCCCTGCGTGGGGCGGACAGCGCCTTCCTGCCTTTTGCCGCAAAAACCGACGTATGTTTTGCGTATGCCACGCGTATGCCATCTGTACATACGCGCGTACATTCGGGGCGGGCAGCAATTTGACCGCGCTATTCCGCCGGATTGATGGTTTTAGATTTCAGCCAGCGCCAAAAATGGACCACTGGCCAGCGCAGCACGGACGCACCCATCGCAAAGATGATCAGACCGACGATGGGTCCGTTGACCCATGTGACCCAACCCAAAATCGGAATGCCCACCGCGATGAGAAGGTAGGCGGCGCGCCAATGGCGATCGCGGCTTGGGAAAAAGCCGGTCAGATTGGCCGCAACCAGCCAGACCAACGCAGAGGTGAGCGCGAGGCTCACGCGGCGGCCTCATTCAATTGGTCGGGCAGACCGTTGGCCCAAGCCGAGATGGTCCCTGCCCCAAGGCAAACCACCATATCGCCGGGGCGGGCCTGTTCACGGACAAGGCGGGCCAGATCATGTTCATCCAAAATCGCGCGGGCGTGGCGGTGGCCGTGGGCAATTAGCCCTGCGACCAGATCATCGCGCGAGGCGCCGGGAATGGGGTCTTCGCCGGCACCGTAGACTTCGGCGATGGCGACCACATCGGCGTCGTTAAAACAGGTGCAAAAATCATCCATCAAGGTGGACAGGCGGGAATAGCGGTGCGGTTGATGCACGGCAATCACCCGGCCTTTGGTCGCTTGGCGCGCGGCTTTTAGCACGGCGAGGATTTCGACGGGGTGGTGGCCATAGTCATCAATGATGGTCACGCCGTTCACCACACCCACGCGGGTAAAGCGGCGGTTGACGCCGCCGAAGGCTGCCAACGCCTCGCGGATTTCGGATTTTTTCATGCCAAGGAAACGGCACACGGCCACGGCAGACAGCGCGTTGGACACGTTATGATCGCCCGGCATAGGCAAAGTGCAGCCTTCGATCACAACCGGGTTGCCGTTTGCATCGGGGCTTTCGCCTTGCAGCGCGATGTCAAAATGCGCGATGCCATCCTCATACGTCAGGTTGATCGCGCGCACATCGGCTTGGGCGTTAAAGCCGAAGGTGACCACACGGCGGTCGGTGATTTTGCCGACCAAGGCTTGCACCTCGGGGTGGTCGGTGCAGCAGACGGCGAGGCCGTAAAACGGGATGTTGGAGACGAAATCGAGGAAGCCTTTGCGCAGCGCGTCAAAGGTGTGCCAATGCTCCATATGTTCGGGGTCGATGTTGGTGACAATGGCGATGGTGGCAGGCAAGCGGTTGAAAGAGCCATCAGATTCGTCAGCTTCAACCACCATCCACTCGCCGGCACCGGCGCGGGCGTTGGAGCCGTAAGCGTGGATCACGCCGCCGTTGATGACCGTCGGGTCAAACCCGCCTTTGTCCATCAAGGTGGCGACCATGGTGGTGGTGGTGGTTTTGCCATGGGTGCCTGCGATGGCGATGTTGGATTTCAGGCGCATCAGCTCGGCCAGCATTTCGGCGCGGCGCACAACGGGCAGGCCGCGCAAGCGGGCCTCTTCAAGTTCGGGATTGCCCTTTTTGATCGCGGTAGAGATGACGACGACAGCGGCATCCCCGATGTTTTCGGCGCGCTGGCCCTCGAAAATCTCGGCGCCCAAGCTGGCAAGGCGGTCGGTGATTTTAGTGGTTTTCGCGTCTGAGCCTTGGACGCGGTAGCCCAAGGTGATCAGCACCTCAGCGATGCCTGACATGCCGATACCGCCGATGCCGACAAAATGGATCGGGCCAAGTTCAATGGGAAGTTTGGTTGCGGCGTTCATTGGGTGGCCCTTTCTGTCAGGCTTTCGACAAGTTCAACAAGGCGGTCGGTGGCATCGGCGCGCCCTAGGGCCAGCGCATTGCGCGACATGGCAAGTGCGGCCTTGGGGTTTTCCAGCACCGCGGTCATTTGCGCGGACAGGCTCTCCGCGTCAAGGGCGGATTCCGGGATAAGGATTGCGGCGTCGCCCGCGACCAAGCCGCGCGCATTGGCGGTTTGGTGATCGCCCGTGGCGGCGGCATAGGGGATAAGGATAGAGGGGCGGCCGATGACCGCGATATCGGCCACCGACGAGGCACCGGAGCGGGAAATGACCAACTGCGCCTCGGACAGGCGGCGGGGGATGTCGGTGAAAAAGGGCTGCACATCAGCGTGGATTTCGGCGTTTGCGTAGGCTTGGGCCACGCGGTCAAGGTCTTCGGCGCGGGCTTGGTGGGCCACGCGCAGGTTGGCGCGGATGGCGTCGGGCAGGAGCGCCACGGCGGCTGGCACCACGTCTGAGAGGATGCGCGCGCCTTGCGAGCCACCGATGACCACAAGTGACATCGGATAATCGCCCGGTGGGATGTAGCCTGCGCCTGCACGCTCTAACACCGCGCGGCGCACGGGGTTGCCGGTGTGGGTGCCTGTAACACCGTCGGGCAGATTGGTGGGCCAAGTGCCGCAAGCCACAGCCATGACGCGGGGGGCAAAGATTTGGTTTACCCGGCCCAAGACGCCGTTTTGTTCATGTATCATCCGAGGCAAGCGCAGCAATGTGGCCGCCGAAAGCGCTGGAATGGACGGATAGCCGCCAAAGCCAATCACTACCGCAGGGCGATCCCGCAGCATGGACCAAAGCGCGCGGGTAACACCACCCAAAATGCGAAATGGCACCATGGCTTTGGCCGCAATGCCGCCGCGCGCGAAGGTGGCAGAGGCTGTTTGAACCACCGCAACCTCTCGTGGAAAGCCGCCTGCATAGCGTGCGCCGCGGGCATCGGTTGAGAGTTTCACGCGCCAGCCCCGCGCCACCATCGCCTCGGCCAGTGCTTGGGCCGGGAACATATGCCCGCCCGTGCCACCCGCCGCGATGAGGAGAAGCGGTGCCATCAGCGACCTCGCCGGAACAGAATTTCACCGATTTGCCCTTGGGGGCGTGAGCGGGTGAGTGCGAGGAGCATACCAAGCGTGATGCCCGCCGCAATTACCGAACTGCCGCCATAGCTGACGAACGGCAAGGTCAAACCTTTGGCCGGCAGCAAGCGCACGGCCACACCCATATTGACCATGGCCTGGACTGCGAAAATGCAAGCCAAGCCAGCCCCGGCCAAGCGGACAAACGGGTCACGTTCGCGCATCAAACGGAACAAGGACCGCACGACGATCATGGCATAAAGGGCTATGATGCACAGAACCAGCATCAGGCCGTATTCCTCGGCGGCGACCGCGATGATGAAATCAGTATGCGCATCGGGCAGCGACCATTTGACCTGCCCCTCGCCCACGCCAACGCCAAAAAACCCGCCTTCTTGGATCGCGTTGGTGGCGTAACCAATTTGGGTGCGCGGGTCGATTTCGGACGAGAGGAACCCGTCAATCCGGCGGGCAAAGTGTTCGGACGCATTATAGGCAAACATCGCGCCCGCGCCGACCAGCCCCAAGACCGAAGCGATCAGGATCATTGGGGCGCCTGCGATGAAATAAACCACCGACCAGCCAAAAATGATGAGGGCGGCCTGACCGAAATCAGGCTGCAAAGCCAGTAGGAGAACGATGATAAAGGTTATTAGAAACGACATGGATTTACCGCGTGGCCCATCAACGCCTTGGGCGGCGGCCATGAGCCAAGCGGTCAGCACGATGAACCCCGGCTTTAGAAACTCGGACGGTTGAATGCTGGCAAAACCAAAGCTGATCCAGCGCACAGCACCTTTGCCAAAATCAGTGCCAATGGCGGGAAGCAAGGCCATGGCGGCAAACGCGGCCAAAAATCCGATCACGCCCAGACGGCGGATCATGGCGGGGGGCAACATCGACAGGCCCAGCATCACGGCCAGCCCGATGGTGCCAAAGAAGGCTTGCCGTTTCACATAGTAAAACGCATCCAACCCGTTGCGCTGTGCCAAGGGAACCGAGGCGGCAAGCCCTAGCAAGATACCGATGCCAAACAGCGCAAAGACGGCGGCCAAAGACCACCGATCAATACTGCGCCACCAACGGGGAAGAACGGGCTCCACCACTTTGCCGGGCATAGAGCCATAGACCATCTCAGTCATGGGGTACCGCCTGATTTGCCTGTTAACTGCCTAACCGCCCAGATGTATCCCGGGATCGGTGCCAAAGCATAACAACGATCCCCCGCCATGGCTAGGGGGAAGCGTGGTTTGGCACGCCAATTCTGGGGTTTTTCAGGTCTGATACCCTTGATTTCGACGAACATTCGCAAAACATCCGTCGTGACATGCCCGGTGGCGTTACTGCGCCAATACTACCTGAACCTGCGCCGTAAAATCCTCACCGCGTTTTTCAAAGTTTGGGTATTGATCGAAAGAGGCCGCGGCCGGGGCCAAAAGCACCACCTCGCCGGGTTCAGCTTCAATCGCGGCGCGGGCAACGGCGACTGCCATCGTCTCACAAATCTCATGCGGGGTGTTGCCAAGTTCCAGCGCAAAATCGCGGGCGGAATGGCCGATGAGGTAAGCTTTGCTGACCGCGCCTAAATGCGGCAACAGGCCTTTGAGGCCACCGTCTTTGCCCAAGCCGCCGGCGATCCAACGGATGCGGGGAAAGGCCTGAAGCGCCTTGGCGGCGCTGTCAACATTGGTGGCCTTGCTGTCATTGATAAAGCGCACGCCGCCCTTTTCGCCGACCAATTGGCTGCGGTGCGGCAGGCCTGCAAAGCTGTGAAAGGCTTGTTCGATGACCTTTGGCCCAATCCCAAGGCCGCGCACGGCGCCGTAGGCGGCACAGGCATTTTGGTGGTTATGCGCGCCCGGCAGGCCCGGCACAGAGCGCAGGTCAATCGAGGCGACTTGCCGCCCCTTGCGCCATTCGGACAAAAAGCCTTTGCGCGCGAAGACTGACCAGCCAAAGCCTTCCAGCTTTTGACCCGAGGATATGCGGATCACCCGGTCATCTTGCGCGCCTTCCGCCATTTGGTTGGCCAAAAACTGGCCTTCGACCTCATCCACACCGATCACCGCGCGGTCTGGACCGCCTTCGGCAAACAGGCGGCGTTTGGCTGCGAAATAGCCGCCCATGCCGTTGTGACGGTCCAGATGGTCAGGCGAGAGGTTGGTGAACACCGCAATATCGGGGGTGAGCGCGCGGGCAAGATCTGTCTGATAGCTGGAAAGCTCTAGCACCACCACTTCGCCGTCTATGCCGGGATCAATATCAAGCACACCGCGGCCAATGTTGCCGGCCATTTGGGTCGGACGGCCTGCCACCTCAAGAATATGATGGATGAGGGCTGTGGTGGTGGATTTGCCGTTTGATCCGGTTACGGCAATGACGCGGGGCAAGGTGTCAAACCCATCCCAGTCTTGCGTGGCGTAGCTGCGGAAAAACAGGCCGATATCATTGTCGACGGGGATGCCTGCCTGCAAGGCGGCGGCGATTACACGGTTGGGCGTGGGGTAAAGATGCGGGATACCCGGAGAGACTATCAGGGCTACGATACCGTCAAACGCGCCGTTTTTGGTCAGGTCCGCGCAGGTAAAGCCTTCAGCTTCGGCTTTTGTGCGGGCATCAATGCTGTCATCCCACAAGATGGGGTCGGCGCCCCCAGCCAAAAGCGCGCGGGCGGTGGCAAGACCGGAGCGGCCAAGGCCTAGAACGGCGACTTTTTGATCTTTGAAACAGCTAACGGGAATCATGGCGCGGCCTTTCGGGGAGTTGCCGCGCGAGAATGCGGGGGGATGGTGTGGGCTGCAAGGGGTGGGAATGGGGGCGCCCTTGCCCCAAAAGCGTAAGGTGTGCTTCAGCGCACCTTCACCGCAGTTTTAGGGTGGCCAGACCGATCAGCGCGAGGATCAGCGAGATGATCCAGAACCGGATGACGATTTGCGGCTCGGCCCAGCCTTTTTTCTCAAAATGGTGGTGGATCGGGGCCATCAGGAACACACGGCGGCCGGTTTTTTTGAAGTAAAGCACTTGGATGATGACCGAGAGGGCTTCGACCACGAACAAGCCGCCGACGATGGCCAGCACGATTTCATGCTTGGTGCAGACCGCAATAGCGCCCAAAGCGCCGCCCAAGGCTAGTGACCCGGTGTCGCCCATGAACACGGCGGCGGGGGGGGCGTTGTACCACAAGAAGCCCAAGCCACCGCCAAACAAGGCTGCGGAAAAGATCAGCAGTTCACCCGTACCCGGCACGAAATGGACACCCAGATATTCAGTATAGTTATAGTTACCAACGACATAGGCGATAACGCCCAGCGTGCCGGCCGCGATCATCACCGGCATGATGGCAAGACCGTCAAGGCCATCGGTCAGGTTCACGGCATTGGCCGAGCCGACGATCACGATCATACCGAACGGTACAAAAAACCAACCAAGGTTGATCAACGTGTTTTTGAAAACCGGCAAGGCGAGTTGATAGGCCAGTGGTTCTGGATGGGCAAAGGCCGCGGCGGTGCAGGCTACGGCGGCGATGATCAGGCCAAGGATAAAGCGGAGTTTCGAGCTGACGCCTTTGGTGTTTTGTTTGGACACTTTGGCGTAATCATCGGCAAAGCCGATCAGGCCGAAGGAAAAGGTGACGCCCAGCACGATCCAGACATAGGGGTTATCGAGCCGCGCCCAAAGCAGGGTGGAGAACAAAAGGGCCGAGAGGATGAGAAGGCCGCCCATGGTGGGGGTGCCTGCCTTGACGAAATGGGTTTGCGGACCGTCATCGCGGATCGGTTGGCCCTTGCCTTGGCGGCGGCGCAAAAGATTGATGAGGGGCAGGCCAAAGATGAAACCAAAGATCAGGGCAGTGAAAAACGCCATGCCAGCCCGGAAGGTGATGTAGCGGAACAGGTTAAAAAAATCGCCACCGTCTGAAAATTCCGTAAGCCAGTAAAGCATTCACTCGGTCCCTTGATGTGATGGGGTCGGTTGCCCCAATTTGCGCAAGGCGTCAACCACTAGGCTGACTTTGATGCCTTTGGAGCCTTTGACCAGCACGATATCACCCGCATCGACGAGTTGGGAGGCGCGGGGCAAGAGATCGGCAGCGCTTTCGACCCAATGGCCGCGTTTGGATTTGGGAAGGGCGTCATGCAGCGCCTTCATGCGCGGGCCAACGCAATGGACCAGCGTTATATCGGCAAGCGCGGGATGGGTTGCGAGGGCTGCGTGCAACTCGGCCTCGGTTGGGCCGAGTTCCAGCATATCACCCAAGATTGCGATGCGCCGCCCAGTGCTGATGCGGCCCACGCGGTTGGTGGGCGCGGAGGCGGCCAGCAGGTCAAGGGCGGCGGCAGTTGAGGCAGGGTTGGCGTTGAAGGCATCATCAATCAGGCCAAAGCTGTGGCCTTCGACCGCATCGAGCATGATGGTTTCACGGGTGCCGCGCCCTGCGGGGGGCGCCCAGCGGCCCAGATCGGTGGTGGTGATCGCGCGGTCAAGGCCCAGCACATCGGAGGCGGCCAGCACCGCGAGCGCGTTGGCGGCGAAATGCTTGCCGGGCGTGGAGAGTTTGAACAGAATATCTTGCCCGGCTTGGCGGGCGCGGGCCACGGTGGCGAATTCGGTGATTTGCACCTCTGTCAGCCGGTAATCGGCTTGGGCCTTGCTGCCAAAGAGTACGGTGGTGACGCCTGCAAGCGAGGCTTTGGCGGTGAGGATCGGGGTGACATCGAGGTCAGCAGGCAAGATTGCGGTGCCGCCTTGTAGCAGCCCGTCGATGATGGAGGCCTTTTCCACTGCAATGCCTGCGATATTTTCAAACGCTTCAAGATGAGCGGCGGCGACGGTGGTGATGATGATGACATGGGGTTTGACCATGATTGACAAGGGTGCGATTTCGCCGGGGTGGTTCATGCCAATCTCTATCACCGCGATGCCGGTGTCGGCGGGCATACGCGCCAGCGTTAAGGGGACGCCCCAATGGTTATTGTAGCTCGCCTCAGCCGCGTGGAGTTTGGCTTGGCCCGAAAAGGCTGCGCGCAACATTTCCTTGGTGGAGGTTTTGCCGACCGAGCCTGTGACGCCGATGACACGGGCAGAGGTGCGCGCACGGGCGCTGCTGCCAAGGGCTTCGAGGGCTTTGAGCACATCTGGGACGATGAGGAGCGGCGCATTGGGGGCCACACCTTGCGGGATATGGGTGACAAGGGCGGCGGCGGCCCCTTTTTCAAGGGCTGTGGCGACGAAATCATGGCCATCGCGCACATCGGTGAGGGCCACGAACAAGTCGCCGGGTTGCAAGGTCCGCGTGTCGATGGAGACGCCCGTGGCGTGCCAGTCGGTGATTGGCCAATCTGTCGGTGGGTGGCCGCTGGTTGCGGCGATGGCGTCAGTTGCGGTCCAGAGCGGGGTCATCGGGCGGTCCTTAGCGTTTTGGGCTTGGTCTTGGGGCGGTGCCGGGCAATTTCGCGGCCACCGCTGCGCATGGGTCAAGCCTTTGGTGAGTATTTAGACAAAGATGAAAGCGGAAGGGGAAGGGGAAGGGGAAGGGGAAATAATTAGTAATTACGGCATTAAATCAGCCCGTCTAGGGCTGCGACGGCGATGGAGGCCTGTTCGGCATCATCGAAAGGATAGGTTTGACCTTTGATGGTTTGGCCGGATTCGTGGCCTTTGCCCGCGATAAGCAACACATCGCCGGGGCCAATCGCATCGACGCCGCGCAAGATTGCCTCGGCGCGGTCGCCTACCTCGGTGGCATCGGGACACGCGGCAAGGATGGCGGCGCGGATCAGGCCTGGGTCTTCGGACCTTGGGTTGTCATCGGTGACGATCAGGGTATCGGCGTGTTGGGCGGCGGCGGCCCCCATCAGTGGGCGTTTGGTGGTGTCACGGTCGCCCCCTGCCCCAAAGACCACGACAATCCGGCCCATCACATGCGGGCGCAGGGCTGTCAGGGCCGTGGCAAGCGCATCGGGGGTATGGGCGTAATCGACATAGACGGCGGCACCATTTTGGCGGGTTGCGACCAGTTGCATCCGGCCCCGGACGCCGACGAGCTGTGGCAAGGCATCAAAAATCTGGGCGGGGTCATCGCCGGCCCCGATGCACAGACCCGCCGCCAGTACCACGTTTTCGGCTTGGAACCCGCCGATCAGCGAGAGGCGAACCTGATGCGCCTCACCCAACCATTCGATCCGCAGATCTTGGCCTGTGGCATCAAAGCGCTGGCCTAGAATGCGCAGATCGGCTGTTGGGTCGCGGCCCACGCGCAAGACATCCTGGCCGCGATCCTCGGCCAGATTGGCCATATCGGTGCCGCGCGCGCCGTCGATGTTGATAACAGCTACGCCATCTTCGGGCAGAATGCGGGTGAACAGGCCAGCTTTGGCGTCGAAATAAGCCTCAAACGTGTGGTGATAATCGAGGTGATCTTGGGTGAAATTGGTAAAGCCTGCTGCCACCAACCGCACGCCATCAAGGCGGCGTTGGTCGAGGCCGTGCGACGAGGCCTCCATCGCGGCATGGGTGATGCCTGCCTTTTCGGCATCGGCCAAAAGACCGTGCAGGGTGATGGGTTCGGGGGTGGTGTGGGGGGACGGGGCGTGCCATGCGCCTTCGACGCCAGTGGTGCCGATGTTGATGGCGGCGTGGTTCAGCGCCATCCAGATTTGGCGGGTGAAGGTGGCGACCGAGGTTTTGCCATTGGTGCCGGTGACAGCGACGATGGTTTCGGGCTGCGTGCCAAACCAAAGCGCGCTTGCATAGGCCAGCGCTTGACGCGGGTCTTGGGCCACGATGAGGGCTGCCCCGAAGTCTGAAGCAGCTATATTTTCGCGGGCCAATGTGGCGCCCTGTGGGTCGGTTAGGATAGCGCTGGCCCCACGTGCCACGGCGGCGCGGATATATTCGGCACCGTGAATCACCGAGCCCGGTAAGGCGGCAAACAGCATGCCGGGTTTAACGGCCCGACTGTCCACGCAAAGCCCTGTGATAACAGGATTATCGCCACCGCGCGCCGTTAGGCCAAGGTCGGAAAGATGTTTGGCCTGTGTCACGATTGCCCCCGGATATGGCTTATGGTTTGGGTGCTGATACCGCGTTCAGGGGGGGATATGCAATCTGTGGCCTGAGGCCCAGAAGGGGAGCAGTGCGGCGGATCACCTCGGCTGCCACGGGAACGGCGGTCCAACCTGCGGTGCGGCGCGGTTTGGCGCCAGAATTTTCGGACGCTTCATCCAAGGTGACGACAAGCACATACTGCGGGTTAGACGCCGGGAACATGGAGGCAAAGGTATTGATATTCTTGCCTTTGTCATAACCGCCCCCTTTTTTGACCTTATCGGCGGTGCCGGTTTTGCCGCCCACTTCATAGCCCGGAACTTCGCCCAGGGACGCGGTGCCGTGTGTCACAACTTCACGCAGCATTTTCACCGAGGCCTCGGCCGTTTGCACCGACATCACGCGGGTGCCTTCGGGGATGCGGTCACGTTTTAGCAAGGTGGGGGGCAGCAGGATGCCGTCATTGGCAATGGCGGCATAGGCCACCGCCAGATGCATCGGGCTGACCGACATGCCGTGGCCGTAAGAGGTGGTGATGGTGACAATATCGGCCCAGCGTTTTGGGATCAGTGGGCCTGCGCCGGGTGCCTCGGTCAGCTCAATCGGGACCGGGTCAAACAGGCCGAGGGATTTGAAGAACACTTGTTGCCGTTCGCCGCCTATTTTAAGGGCAAGATGGGCGGTGCCGACGTTGGAGGACTTGACGATTACATCGGTGACAGACAGCAAGGGGCCGTAATTTTTGCCCTCAAACTCACCGATTTTATGCTTGCCCCAGCGCATTGGCGCGTTGGCATCGACCATTGTATCGGGGTTCACGAGGCCAATATCTAGCGCCTGTGCGGAGGTAAAGATTTTGGCGGTGGAGCCAAGTTCATAAACACCTTGCAGCGAGCGGTTGAACAGCGGGCTGTCGCCGGGATCACCCTTGAGCAGCGCTTGTGGCCGGTTGTTGGGATCAAAATCGGGCAAGGACACCATAGAGATGACCTCGCCTGTATGCACATCCAACAGAATACCTGCGGCACCTTTGGCGTTCATCATGACCATGCCGGCCTCTAGCACCTCGGCCATGGTGGATTGCACGGTGAGATCAATGGACAGGGCCAGCGGGGTTGCGGCTTGGGCCGGGTCGCGCAAGCGGGCATCCATGGCGCGTTCAACGCCTGCGGTGCCAATCACCTCAGCAGAATGCACCCCTTCGGCGCCAAAGGAAGCGCCGCCAAGAACATGGGACGCGAGGTGGCCATTGGGATAAAGGCGCATGTCGCGCGGTCCAAACAGCAGGCCCGGATCGCCGATATCATGCACGGCTTGCATCTGTTCGGGGCTGAGTTTCTTGCGCAGCCACATGAACGAGCGGCCATCGGTAAAGCGGCGCTGAAGGTCTTCGGCGTTCATGTCGGGGAAGAGTTTGACCAGCGAGGTTGCCACATGTTCGGGGTCAACCATTTGTTTTGGTTGGGCATAAAGCGAGAAGGTTGAAAAGTTAGTCGCCAAAATCCGGCCATTGCGGTCGGTGATATCGGCGCGCCCACCACTGATTTCAGTGCCGGTCGAGGCAGAGCGCGGCTCTTCTGGAACGGAGGCTGCAAGCGTTCCCATGCGAACGCCAACCACGCAGAAGGCGAGAAAGAAGGCGGCGCCCAGCAAAAGCAAGCGGCCTTCGGCACGGTTGAGCGCGTTGGCACGGGTTTCCTCGGCGCGCAGGCGGATGTTTTCACGTTCGATATGATCGGGGTTCTCGCCCTTTTCACGGGCAGACAACACGCGGGCCAGCGGGCGAAGGGGGGTGCGGATCATAGCGGTTCCTCGGAGGTTGGCGCGCCTGCGGGTGGGTTTTCGACATGGCCTTCGCCGTCGGTTTCAATGTCACCAATCGTGTCGATCGGGGTACCGAGTTCGGGGAGGGCTGCGGGCGGTTGCGGAAAGGCGACCTGATCAACAGGGCTGAACTGGCCCGGATCCATCGGCAACAGGCCAAGGCTGTCGAAGTTCAGCGCCACCAGATCGCGCAGGCGCGACGGGCGGTTTAGGTAGGCCCATTCCGCGCGCTGCTGCGAGAGCGACAAGCGCAGGTCAGCGATTTCGCGGTTTAGGTTGGACACATCTTTGAGCGCGCGCTGGGTCGCATAGTTTTCGCGATAGGCCCAAAAGGCCAGTGACATCAGAACCATAGCGGAAAGAATGAACAAGATCGGGCGCATCAGCGGTGTCCTTTTTTGGCAGAGCGGGACTTGTAGGAAGGTGTGTTGGGCAGCATCGGCACGCCCAAGGCTGCCGGATCAACTGGACCTGCAGGCGCATCGGTGCGGCGGCCCACGCGCAGCTTGGAGGAGCGCGCGCGCGGGTTTTGGGCGATTTCCGCAGCATCAGGGGCCACGACGCCCTTGGTCACAAGGGTAAAGCGGGCGGTATCCTCAACCCGTTGGGGGGCGTAGCGGTTGGTTTGCGCGTCATTGCCGGAGCGGTTTTGGAAAAAGCGTTTGACGATACGGTCTTCTAGGCTGTGGAAGGTGACTACGGCCAGTATACCGCCGGGTTTAAGCGCGCGTTCGGCGGCCATAAGGCCTTCGATTAGCTCATTAAATTCGGTATTCACCGCGATGCGGATGGCCTGAAAGCTGCGGGTTGCGGGGTGGGATTGGCCGGGTTTGGGGCGCGGCAGATTGGCGCTGATGATCGCGGCCAGTTGCAGCGTGGTGGTGATGGGCGCGGTTTCGCGGGCGGCCACAATGGCGCGGGCGATGCGGCGCGAGGCCCGCTCTTCGCCGAAATAGAACAGAATGTCGGCGAGGGTTTCTTCGGGCGCTGAGTTGACCAGATCGGCGGCGCTGTTACCCGATTGGGCCATGCGCATATCCAAGGGGCCATCCTTGGCAAAGGAAAAGCCACGCGCGGCTTGGTCCAATTGCATCGAGGATACGCCGAGGTCGAGGACGATACCGTCCAATGGTTCGGTTGTGTGTTGGTCCAATTGGGAAAAATTGCCCGCAACAAGGCGCAGGCGATTGCCGTATTCGGGCGCCCAAACGGCGGCCATTTCCAGCGCCAGCGGGTCACGGTCTACGCCGGTCACGGTTTGCGCGCCAGCGTCCAGCAAGGCGCGGGCATAGCCCCCTGCCCCAAAGGTGCCATCCAGCCAATGGCCCGACACCGGGCCAACGGCGGCCAGAATCGAACCGATTAAAACCGGGATATGGGGGCGATCAGAGGTTGGATCGCTGTGTTCCAAGGCCTAAACCCCCGGAGTTGAAGCGGGTGGGACGCGGCTGAGCAGCGACAAGACGTCGATGCCCTCGGGCAACTCGTCTTCTTCGTCATCAAGACTGCCATTCACGGCGTCATAAGTGTCGCGCTTCCAGATTTGAAAGCGGTCGAGCGTGCCTGCAAAGGCGGTCTCATCGCCGTCATCAAATTCGATTTTGTCGCGCACTTTTTGCGGCAAGACGATGCGGCCGTTTTCATCAATTTCGATGGTGAGGGAGCGGGTGATCAGGTCACGTTCCGCAATTTGCCGGGCTTTGGTGCCGATGGGCAGGTCGCGCACGCGGGCGGCCAAAGCATCGGCATCGCGCACGGTATAGCATTCAACATATTGGCGGGATTTGCCGCCGTAGACCATGACAATGCGCGTGCGGGGAAAGTCAGTGCTGGGCGGATCACCGGCATCGAGGACACGGCGAAAAGCCGCAGGGATGGACACCCGCGCCTTACTATCTACCTTTTGGTAGTATTCGCCTCTGAAGTCTTCCGACACGGTTTGATCGTCCCTTTTAGTCCTTTTTTTCGGTTGCTGTCCGCTTTGGGGCTGCCCCTAAAACGGACAACCGCTAGAGCGTCCGTAAAACGGACAACGGCGGATTGAGCTGCTGCCACTGCCCAATCCGCCGCCCTGTCCCGTTTCCGGGGTTACCGACTGCGCGCGCCACCTGGGGGGATGTCTGCTCGCTCGCGCGCCGGATTTTTGTGTTCGTCGGAAGCAAAAAAGCGGTTGCCTGTATGAGCCTGCTATTTTCGCCTTTTCGGGGTCTTTGATCGCCCCTGTTTGTCGTGGCCGTCCCTCGCTTCCGTTCAATAGGGATGCCATGGGAAATGATGGGATGCAATAAAAATATTTGAGGTGTGAGGCCTATATGTTGTTCTCAACACGGTTGCAGAACAGCATTTAGTAGGATGATTTGCCCATTTTTGACTAATTGTATTGCAAATGGATTAATAACACACAACATATAGTCACCACTTAAGCCGTCCAGCTATTCCCAAAAAATCCCAATTTTTTTGGCACATTTGTGAATGACCCCGATATGGACCCAGAAACACCAAGATTCAATTGGATTTTGACCGTTCTACAGTGATTCACGGCGAAGTGATTCGGGGATTAAGGGCATTTTCGACCGCTCATCCCAAGAAATCCCACCCAATGGCCGCGCTGGGGCGGGTGCAATGCAAGTGCAGCCCCTACCAGCCCAAATGCAAAATGCCGCCCCCAAACAGATGGGCGCGGCCTTGAGGGCGGTTTGGGCGTTTGGGCCTCAGGCCATGCCGCCATCAATCAAACGGCGGGCAAGGGTGGCATAGGCCGCAGCGGCGGGGCCATCGCCCAGCGCAATCGGGGTGCCTGCATCGCCTGCGATCCGGGTTTCCAATTCCAGCGGCAATTCACCCAAGAACGGCACGCCGATCTTTTCCGCCTCAGCCGCGACACCGCCATGGCCGAACAAATGCGCCTCATGCCCGCATTGAGGGCAATGATAGGTAGACATGTTTTCAATCAGCCCCAGCACTGGGGTTTTCAGCTTGGAGAACATATCGAGCGCGCGGCGGGCATCGAGCATCGCCACATCTTGCGGGGTAGACACCACAATCGCGCCGGTAAGCTGTGTGCGCTGGCACAAGGTTAGCTGAATGTCACCCGTCCCCGGAGGCAGGTCGATGATCAAGATATCAAGCTTGCCCCATTCGACCTGGGTCAGCAATTGTTGCAACGCGCCCATAATCATCGGGCCGCGCCAGACCACGGCATCACCCTCGTTCAGCATCAGGCCAATCGACATTACGGTCACGCCATGCGCCTGAAGCGGGATGATGGTTTTGCCATCGGGCGAGCCGGGGCGCTTGGACACCCCCATCATGCGCGGCTGGCTGGGGCCGTAAATATCGGCATCCAGCAGGCCCACGCGGCGGCCTTGCTTGGCCAAGGCCACAGCGAGGTTAGATGAAACAGTGGATTTGCCAACCCCACCCTTGCCCGAGCCGATTGCGATGATCCGGTTAATACCGTTAATGGGTGCAGGGCCGCCTTGCTGCGGGGTGGGGTGTTGGCCGATTTTCAGGCTGGGCGGGTTTGCCGGTTTGGCCGCCGGACCGTGGGCTGTCATCACCGCTTGCACGGCCGTGACACCGGGAAGCGCACGCACGGCGGCCTGGGCCTGCGCCTGCGCGGGGGCAAGCGCGCGGGCTTCATCGGGGGTCGCGGCCTCGATGACAAAGCGAACCTGCCCCCCATCAATCACCAGCGCGCGAATTAAATCGCGCGACACCAATGTACCGCCGCCTGCCAAGGGAATACCTGCCAAGGCTGTCATCACTATGTCATTTGTCAGGGCCATGCTTCGCTCTCCGCTTAAATCTGGTGCATAGGGTGTCATTTTGCGGGCAAAGGGCAAGGGCATGTTTACCAAATGCTAAAAATTAAGGCGAAGACACTGTTTACCTTGGGTAATTTAACCAATTTAGGCATTCCGTAGCTGCATAGCTGCATTGCAGCATTGATCTATTGTGCATGTGCAGCAAGTACCCCATGTTATCCCTAACAGCGCAAGTGAAAGCGCTTTGGATAGAAGAAATGAGGCAAAACATGGCATATTTGAATATCACTTCGGCAATGGGCCTCGGTCTGATGGACCGCGTGGCGAATGCTTTGAAATCAGCTAAAACCGCACTGCACCGCCGCCGGGTTTACAACCAGACGGTTGCGGAATTGCGCGGCCTGTCGAACCGCGAATTGACGGATCTGGGCATCTCCCGGTCCATGATTACCCGCATTGCCCTTGAAGCGGCCTACGGGAAGTAACATCTCACTTGCAACGGCCTAATCCTCCTCCCTAGGCCCGATGCGACAACGGCGACACAACTCCTCCCTCCCCTCGTGTCGCCGTATTTTACAAGGAAGCCGTTGGATACAATCGGTTTTCAGCGTTTTCATCGGGCTCTTTCCTCCTCCCTAGAGCCGGATGAGATTAGCGGTGGCCCCTATCCTCCTCCCGGGGGTCACCGCACAAGGTTTCAGGGTGCTGGTCCACGTGATCACCCCAATCAGACGCCCGGTCTTCACCTCCTCCCGAGGACCGGACGGCAGTCGCAGCGGCCCCTATCCTCCTCCCGGGGGTCGCTGCACCAAGGTTTCGGACTGGCCCACAAGGGCTGGTCCAACCAGACACCAAGGCCTGATCCTCCCCTTTGAGGCCTTTGGTGAGTTGGCGCGGCAGCGCTTTTCCTCCCGATAGCGCTGCCGCTGCCCCACTTTTCGACTTGAAGCAGGACGCCTTGGCGCGGATAGTCCGCCTCTGTTGGCTCCTTGGGCAAAAGGCGAAGTGATGCGGGCGTCTTTGATTTCTTCGGCAATTGTCGCGTCACTTGTAGGCTATGGCAGCACGATTGCACTGCTGTTGTCGGCGGCGGCAGCGCTTGGCGCCACCCCGGCGCAAGCGGCGTCTTGGGTCTTTGCGATTTGCATGGCCAAAGGGCTAACCAGCGGATTTCTAAGCTATTATACGCGGGTGCCTATGGTGCTGGCATGGTCCACGCCGGGGCTGGCCTTGCTGGCCGCCAGCGATGAGATAAGCATGGCGCAAGGCGTGGGGGCGTTTTTGCTGGCGGCAGGGTTGATCGTGCTGACGGGGGCTTGGGGGCCGCTAGGCCGCTTGGTGCAGCGCATTCCAGAAGGAATTGCTGCGGGGATGCTGGCCGGCGTGCTGCTGCCGTTTTGCCTGCCCTTGACCCGCGCAATTGAAACATTGCCCTTGATCGTACTGCCAATGGTTGCGGTCTTTGCACTGGTGCGGTTGCGCAATCCGGCTTTGGCGGTTCTGGCGGCTTTGGCCACCGGTGTGGGGCTTGCCTTCGCTTTAGACCAAGCCGCCCTGCCCGCGCTGATCCTGGGCCTGCCGCAGGTCACGCTGATCATGCCTGAATTTGACACCACAACCCTGATTGGTCTTGGGCTGCCGCTCTATTTGGTCACCATGGCATCCCAAAACCTGCCGGGATTTGCGGTGCTGCGCGCAGCCGGATACACGCCGCCTGTGCGGCCAGCGCTGATCGCCACCGGCGGCACATCGTTTCTATCTGCCTTTGCGGGGGCGCATACCATCAGCATGGCGGCGATTACGGCGGCGATTTGCTTGGGCGATGATACGCACCCCGACCGCACCGAACGCTGGAAAGTGGGCATCGCCTACGGCGGCGTATGGCTGCTGCTGGCGCTGTTCAGCCCACTGATCATCCCGATTATCGCCGCCTTGCCGCCTGCGCTGATCGCAGCTTTGGTGGCCCTCGCACTGTTAGGTCCGTTGATGGGGGCCGCCACCGGGGCGTTTACCCATGCTGATCAACGCTTTGCGGCCTTGGTCACCTTGGTCACCACCGTCTCATCCGTGTCTTTTTTTGGCATAGGGGCTGCGTTCTGGGGGCTGCTCGCGGGGCTGGTGGTCTATGCCTTGGAACGGCTGGCAAAAAGACCTGCGCCCTGATTTCATCTTGGCCTAAATACCTAAAACCCTGTCAGCCCTCAAAACGGCAGATCATGCGCCTGATCGGCGGACATCACAAACCCTGCCACCACCTTTTTCGACCCGGCCTTGTCAAACGCCACATCCAGCTTGTCGCCTTCAATCGCGTCAATCGTGCCATAGCCGAATTTCTGGTGAAACACCCGGTCACCCCGCGTAAAAGACGACACCGCCGCAAGGTCGATCACGGTGTTTTTCGCCTCGCGCGGTTGACTTGTGCCGCGCCCTGCGCTGCGCTCTTGCATCCGCCGCCAGCCGGGGGAGTTATAGACATCGGCACTGGCCACGCGTTCCTCTAACCGTGGGTTGGGGGCCGCCGCGCCAAAACCACTGCCATGAAAGCTGGGAGGCGTAACGATCTCAACATGAGCAACGGGAAGTTCATCAATAAAGCGGCTGGCAAGTTGGCTTTGCCATTGACCATAAATGCGACGGCTCATTGCATAGGAAATAGTACAAATTTTCTCAGCGCGGGTAATGCCGACATAAGCGAGGCGGCGCTCTTCCTCCAGCCCTTTGGTGCCGCTTTCGTCCATGCTGCGCTGGCTGGGGAACAGGCCATCCTCCCACCCCGGCAGGAATACGGCGGGGAATTCAAGGCCTTTGGCGGCGTGCAGCGTCATAATTGACACTTTCGCACCTTGCTCCTCGGTTTGGTTGTCCATGATCAGGCTGACATGTTCCAAAAATCCTTGCAGGTTTTCAAAGTTATCAAGGGCTTTGACCAATTCCTTAAGGTTCTCAAGCCGTCCCGGCCCTTCGGGGGTTTTGTCATTTTGCCACATCGCGGTGTAGCCGCTTTCTTCCAAAATGATCTCGGCCAGTTCAATGTGGTTATAATTGGGTGCCAAGGTCGCCTTATGCCAGCGGTCCATGCCATCGACAAAGGCGCGCAACTGCCCGGCGCCTTTGCCGCCAATCCCGCCTTCGGCCAAAAGCTGGCGGGCGCCGTCCAGCAAGGTCATGCCGCCGGCCCGCGCCATGCGTTGGATGTTTTGCACGGCTTTATCACCTAAGCCCCGTTTGGGCGTGTTGATGATACGTTCAAAGGCAAGATCGTCTTCGGGCGATATCGCGAGGCGGAAATAGGCCATCGCGTCGCGGATTTCCAACCGCTCATAGAATCGCGGGCCGCCGATGACGCGGTAGGGCAAACCGATGGTCAAAAACCGGTCTTCAAAGGCGCGCATTTGGTGCGAGGCGCGGACCAAAATGGCCATATCATCAAGGCTGTGCGGTTCCATATGGCGGGTGCCGCGTTGCAGCGCCTCCACCTCATCACCGATCCAGCGGGCCTCTTCCTCGCCGTCCCAATGGCCGATCAGGCGCAGCTTTTCGCCCTCGGTTTCTTCGGTCCAGAGCGTCTTGCCAAGCCGCCCGGTGTTGCCAGCGATCACCGCCGAGGCAGCAGCGAGGATATGAGGGGTGGAGCGGTAGTTTTGTTCCAAGCGCACGACATGCGAGCCGGGAAAATCCTTCTCAAACCGCAAGATATTACCCACTTCGGCCCCACGCCAGCCATAGATCGACTGGTCATCATCGCCCACGCAGCAGATGTTTTTATGGGCTTGGGCCAGCAAGCGCAGCCAAAGGTATTGGGCGACGTTGGTATCTTGGTATTCATCGACAAGGATATATTTGAACCAACGTTGGTACTGTTCCAAAATATCGGCGTGGGTTTGAAAGATCGTGACGGTGTGCAGCAACAGATCGCCGAAATCGGTGGCGTTCAGGGAGCGCAGACGGTCTTGGTACTGCTGATAAAGCTCGGTTCCGCGATTATTATAGGCCCCCGCCTCGGACGCCGGCACCTTTTCGGGGGTCAATGCGCGGTTTTTCCAAGTTTCAATGATTGCCGCTAGCATCTTTGGTGGCCATCGTTTTTCGTCAACATTGTTGGCGACGATGAGCTGTTTAAGGAGGCGAAGTTGATCATCAGTGTCGAGAATCGTGAAGTTAGACTTCAGGCCAACCAATTCAGCATGGTTGCGTAGAATTTTTACCGAGACGGAATGGAACGTACCCATCCACTTAATCGGTGCCTTAATCTCAAAAGGCGTTACCTGAAGCCTGCTCTTCATTTCAAGAGCGGCCTTATTCGTGAATGTTACGGCTAGAATTTCATGCTCACGCGCCAGCCTTAACGTTATCAAATGGGCAATACGCGCCATTAAGGCTTTGGTTTTGCCTGTACCGGCCCCTGCGAGCATAAGAACCGGACCTTCGGTAGCCTTCACCGCTGCAAGCTGCGCTGGATTCAATTCGTTCAAATAGTTAGAGGCCCGCGCTGGCATCGCGCGTTGCGAGAGAGGCACGTCGTTTTGCGGCCCGTCCTGTCTGGGCGCGGGGTTGCCTGCGGCGGCCTCATAAGCGTCATGTTCATCAAAACCATTCATTCTGAAAGTTTAACGCGGAAAATCGGCAAGGGAAAGCCCTGTTCTTCTAATGTTCCAATCCCTCTTTGGACCCGCGCGGGATATGGCGCATCACAAAACATTGATGGGATCAGACCTGTGTCACGCCCTATTATACACATCATCGCGACTTGCCAGAAAGGCTTGCCGCGCAATGGATCAGGAGGATCTCATATGTTCGGTAAACTTGCACTTTCCACCGCTTTGGTGATGTCGATGGCCTCTGTCGGGTTTGCAGAAACCATCAACTGGACTGCGACCCTCGACCAAGCCCAAGAAGTAGATCAGGGAACACCTGCGACAGGCGCGATGGGCATGGCCACGGGTACGCTGGACACGGAAACAGGCAAAATGACCTATTCCATCACCTATGAGGGCCTGTCAGGTGATCCGGCTGCAGCGCATTTCCACGGCCCCGCTGCCAAGGGTGCAGATGCCAAGCCCGTTCTGACCTTGGGCGCCGATGGCATGCTTGCGTCGCCAATGGAAGGTGAAGCCATGGTGACACCAGATCAGGTGAAGGATATCGAGGCGGGGATGTGGTACATCAACATCCATACGGCAGCGAACCCGAAGGGCGAAATTCGCGGTCAGGTTGAAAAGGCGATGTGACCTTTGGTCACTCGGTAAGACTTGATTACGAAATGGGGCGGCCCTTAAATGGTGCCGCCCCGATCCTTTCTAAATTGTTTCAAGCAAAACCCAAAGAATGTGTTGCGCTGCATTGCAGCGTGAATAGAGTGCGCACAACCGTTTTCTTTGGGAGTGACCGACATGGCCGAATTCCGCAAAATTCTTATTGCCAACCGAGGTGAGATTGCCATCCGCGTGATGCGCGCCGCCAATGAGATGGGCAAAAAGACGGTCGCCGTGTATGCCGAAGAGGACAAGCTGGGCCTGCACCGTTTTAAGGCCGATGAGGCCTACCGGATTGGCGAAGGCCTGTCGCCTGTCGGTGCGTACCTAAGCATCCCCGAGATTATCCGTGTGGCCAAGATGTCGGGGGCGGATGCCATTCATCCCGGCTATGGCCTGCTATCGGAAAACCCTGATTTTGTTGAGGCCTGCGATGCAGCGGGGATTACCTTTATTGGCCCAAAGGCCGAAACGATGCGCGCTTTGGGCGATAAGGCCTCGGCTCGGCGGGTGGCCGTTGAGGCAGGTGTTCCGGTCATTCCGGCAACGGATGTGCTGGGCGATGATATGGATTTAATCAAGAAGCAAGCGGCCAAGGTGGGCTATCCGTTGATGCTTAAGGCGTCTTGGGGGGGCGGTGGCCGGGGGATGCGGCCGATCAATTCCGAGGCCGAGCTGGCCGATAAGGTCCGCGAAGGGCGGCGTGAGGCCGAAGCCGCTTTTGGCAATGGCGAGGGGTTCTTGGAAAAGATGATCACCCGCGCGCGCCATGTAGAAGTGCAGATCCTTGGCGACAAGCATGGTGAGATTTACCATTTGTATGAGCGCGACTGTTCGGTGCAGCGCCGCAACCAAAAGGTGGTGGAACGCGCCCCGGCCCCCTATTTGACTGAGGCGCAGCGGACTGAGGTCTGCGAATTGGGCCGCAAGATCTGTGCGCATGTGGGCTATGAATGTGCAGGCACTGTTGAGTTTTTGATGGATATGAACGACGACAAGTTCTATTTCATCGAGGTCAACCCGCGTGTGCAGGTTGAGCATACGGTGACCGAAGAGGTGACCGGGATTGACATTGTGCAAGCCCAAATTCGGATTTCCGAAGGCAAAACGCTGGCCGAGGCGACGGGGGCTGCGACCCAAGCCGATGTCACCCTATCAGGCCATGCGCTGCAATGCCGGGTGACAACGGAGGACCCGCAGAATAACTTTATCCCCGATTATGGCCGCTTAACGGCGTATCGGTCGGCCACCGGCATGGGCATCCGTTTGGATGGTGGCACAGCCTATGCGGGGGGCGTGATCACGCGGTATTATGACTCACTTTTGGTCAAAGTGACGGCCTGGGCGCAGACCCCCGAAAAGGCGATTGCGCGGATGGACCGGGCGCTGCGCGAGTTTCGCATTCGTGGGGTTTCAACCAACATCGCCTTTGTCGAGAACCTGCTGAAGCATCCGACATTCTTGGATAACACCTATACCACCCAGTTTATCGACACGACGCCAGAGCTGATGGATTTTAAAAAACGGCGCGACCGGGCGACCAAAATCCTGACCTATATCGCGGATATCACGGTGAACGGGCATCCGGAAACCGCTGGCCGGCCGTTGCCTGCCACGGGCATTCGGGTACCCAAGCCCCCTGCCCTGCGCAGCGATCCGCAGATGGGCACGCGCAACCTGCTGGAGCAAAAAGGCCCGCAGGCCGTGGCCGATTGGATGCGCGCGCAGACCAAGCTGCTGATCACCGACACCACCATGCGCGATGGCCACCAGTCGCTGTTGGCCACACGGATGCGGTCGATTGATATGATCCGGGTGACGCCTGCCTATGCCGCGAATTTGGGCGGGTTGTTCTCGGTCGAATGTTGGGGTGGGGCCACGTTTGATGTGGCGTATCGGTTCTTGCAGGAATGTCCGTGGCAGCGCCTGCGCGATATTCGCGCGGCCATGCCCAATGTGATGACGCAAATGCTGCTACGCGCCAGCAATGGGGTTGGCTATACCAATTACCCCGACAACGTGGTGCAGGCCTTTGTGAAACAGGCGGCGGAAACCGGGGTTGACGTGTTTCGGGTGTTTGACAGCCTTAATTGGGTGGAAAACATGCGCGTGGCGATGGACGCGGTGGTTGAGGCGAACAAGCTGTGCGAAGGCACGATTTGCTATACCGGCGATATGCTGAACCCGGACCGCGCCAAGTATGACCTGAAATACTATGTCGCGATGGGCAAAGAGTTGAAAGCTGGCGGCGCGCATGTGCTGGGCCTGAAGGATATGGCGGGTTTGCTGAAACCCGCCGCCGCCCGCGTGCTGATCAAGGCGTTGAAGGAAGAGGTAGGTTTGCCGATCCATTTCCACACGCATGACACGGCAGGGATTGCTTGTGCGACCATTCTGGCTGCTGCCGAGGCGGGCGTGGATGCGGTGGATTGCGCGATGGATGCGCTATCGGGCAACACCTCACAGGCAACGCTTGGCACGATTGTTGAGGCGCTGGCCCGCACCGACCGTGACACGGGGCTGGATATTAGGGCGATCCGTGAGATTTCGAATTACTGGGAAGGCGTGCGCGCCCATTACGCGGCGTTCGAATCTGGGCTGCAAGCACCTGCGTCCGAGGTTTACTTGCACGAAATGCCGGGTGGTCAGTTCACCAACCTGAAAGCGCAAGCGCGCTCGCTGGGGCTAGAGGAACGCTGGCACGAGGTGGCGCAGACCTATGCCGATGTGAACCAGATGTTTGGCGATATCGTCAAGGTCACGCCATCCTCCAAAGTGGTGGGCGATATGGCCTTGATGATGGTGGCCCAAGGGCTGAACCGCGCGCAGGTCGAAGATCCGAGCGTCGAGGTGGTGTTCCCCGATTCCGTGGTCGATATGTTGAAGGGCAATCTGGGGCAACCGCATGGTGGCTGGCCCGAGGGGATTTTGAAGAAAGTGCTGAAAGGCGAGGCGCCAAATTCAGCCCGCCCCGGCGCGCATTTGGCCCCGGTGGACTTTGACGAGGTTCGGACCAAACTTGCCGCCGATCTGGCGCAAGGGTCGGAAGAGCCCGATGAAGAAACCGTGGATGATGAAGATCTGAACGGCTATCTGATGTATCCAAAAGTGTTCATGGACTACCGCGCTCGCCACCGCACCTATGGCCCGGTGCGCGCTTTGCCGACGCGGACGTTCTTCTATGGCATGGAGTCAGGTGAGGAAATCACCGCCGAAATTGACCCCGGCAAAACGCTGGAAATCCGGCTGCAAGCGGTGGGGGAAACCACCGACGATGGCGATGTGAAGGTGTTTTTTGAGCTGAACGGCCAACCCCGCGTGATCCGCGTGCCAAACCGCGCGATTAAGGCCAAAACCGCCGCCAAACCCAAGGCCGAAGACGGCAACGCAAACCATATCGGCGCACCAATGCCGGGGTCGATTGCCAGCGTGGGTGTGACAGTGGGCCAAAAGGTCAACGCAGGTGATTTACTGCTGACGATTGAGGCGATGAAGATGGAAACCGGCCTGCACGCCGACCGCGCGGCGGTGGTCAAAGCCGTTCACATCACCCCCGGCATGCAAATCGACGCCAAGGATTTGCTTGTCGAATTGGAATAGGCTTGTTCCAAAAGCCAAAACACACACCCGGCAGGCTCGCGTGCGTGTTTCACTCGGCCTAAAGCGTTTTGCGTTTGATCTGAGCCATCAGACAAAACGCAAAACGCAATATGACCAAGCCCCGTGTATGTCTTGGTTTGCAATCAATCTGATTTGAGATTAATTGCAAACCGCTTTAATGGAATAAGCCCTACTAAATTCGCACGCATCACCCCACGGCCGTGCGCCTTAGACCTTTTCGCAAACGTGCCCAATCTAACACCAAACGCATTTCATCTTGGCACAAATACCTCCGGGGGTGCGGGGGCGGCGCCCCCGTTCTTGCCCCCTCGGCATAAATACAAAAGCCGCCGCAAAAAGCGACGGCCCTAAACCCAATACGACAGGTTTTACAGCGTTAGATCATGTTGGGAACGTACCGTTTCCCACGGCCGCAGCCAATTCCTTCATATCAATCGCACGGTCGCCATTGGTATCGGCGGCCACAAAATCCCGATCGGTCAGCGCCGGAAAGGTAGCTTGCAGCTCTTCCAAGGAATAAACACCATCGCCATCGCTATCCGAAATCATCTGGGCATAGGCGGGCAAAGCCCCAAATGCCGCGGCGGTACAGAAGGCCAGCAAGGTTATTCTCATCGCTCAACTCCAAAGACTGGGGGGCAGAATGGTTGGCCTGTGGCTTCAACGTGGCGCGGTCCATTTGGCTTGCGATGGCTTATACCGATAAACGCAGCGGTACTCCAGCAATTTCACCCCACCAATGTTTGGGGCCTAATTTTTGGCCTGCAATCCGCCGGCGTTTTGCCCCACAGCCGCGCAGCACCTTACTTCTTCTTTACAAACTCGGTCAGGATCACGATGCGCTGGCCATCCACGCGCCCTTCAATATGGGCAGCATTATCCGCAACCAAGGTGATAGAGCGTACGGCGGTGCCCCGTTTGGCAGTTATGCTGGTGCCTTTGACAGGCAGATCCTTGATCAGCACCACAGTGTCGCCTTGGGCCAGCAAGATCCCATTGCTGTCACGATGTTCGACCACATCCGGTGCATCGACCACGGCTTGCACTTCTGGCAGCAAGATCATGGCCGCGCGCGTCTCGGTCGCCCAAGCCTCATCCAACGATCGCAGTCGGCGCCAAACGGCGTATTGCACGGCAGGCTCGGCCGACCACGCGGCCCCCTCAAGGCACCGCCAATGACCTGCGCTGTCCTGGCGATCACCACGACAGACCGCACACAGCACGATAGGACCAAGCGGCGCAACCTCAACCCCGCCCAAGCGCAGATCGCCGCCGCAAAATTCACACACACCGCCGCTGCGGGCCAAAAGCTCGTCCAATGTCATCGGATTTTTCCTTGTTTGCTGCCCATGGCTTTAGGGAGTGTGGCCTTGCTTGGCAATGCTTGTGGCGTTGTGGTGCGGTTCCTGCGCGAAGGCAGGCTTGCATGGCGCGATTTCAAAGGTTTACTTTATGCGCCCCCAAACGGATCGCGCCAAATTTTGGTCAAAATCACGAAAAAGATGGCGCTGACGCATTTTCCCCCTTGCAGCCGCCGCACGGTCTTTATACATCCTGCCTCACCGAAACGGAATGCGGGCGTAGCTCAGGGGTAGAGCATAACCTTGCCAAGGTTAGGGTCGAGAGTTCGAATCTCTTCGCCCGCTCCATTTCGGTTAGTCTTTTCAAAGACTTACAAGAGGCCGCCTTCGGGCGGCTTTTTTGTTGTTGCCATTTATTGCCAAATTCATTTCGTCTCCTCTGCCAAAACATGAAGGTCCAGCACCGCAGCCCGCACGGATTCAGTCGGCATGTATTGATGTCGTTATCACGCATTAAACGACCTATGCGTCCCCTCTCGGCAGATTGCCTTGCAATCGCCTGCCGGGCAATGAGTGCCCGACCTCCAGTCCCAGCTCCTGCAACTCTTCGGGCGTCGGTAATCTCCCTCGAAAGTAAGGGGCTGCATAAGTAGCATTTTCTCGGCAAGATGCATGAGGAGATTCAGATGAAGATGACGAGATATAGCGAACCCCAGATCCTTGCGATCCTGCGCCAAGCTGAAAGAGGTGGTCCTAGGTTTTCGACCAGTTTGCAGCCTTGTTAAGATGGATCAGGATTTCATTTCAGGCTGCTAATCTCAATGGTTCTACTTTGCTGGCATATGCCTCGTCAGGGGTCAAGATTCCGTGAGTCGAGTGCGGGCGTTCGCCGTTGTAATAGGCCAGCCAATTTCTGATGCCCGCTTTTGTCTCTGAGCCACTTTCGAAGGCATGCAGGTAGACGCATTCGTATTTCAATGACCGCCACAGCCGTTCGATCATGCGATTGTCGCGCCATGCGCCTTTGCCATCTATTACCGGCAGGGCATTGCATAGCAATGTCCCGAGAGGCATGCTTATTTTGACCTTTGCGTCAGTCAGCACATCGATCCAGTCCCCACTGGTAAATTGGCTTCCTTGATCGGTGTTGAATATTTCCGGTGCGCCGTATTTGGCTAAAGCCTCTTTCAGGGCCTCAATGCAGAATCCTGCATCCATGCTGTTCGATAAGCGCCAGCTCAGAACCTTGCGACTATGCCAATCCATGCCTTATGGCGATTGAAGGCAATCGCCGACCGGCCTATGGATCGCCACCAGATACAGGAAGCCACGCTGCATCCATTGCCCGGCAGGCGATTTGCACGGCAAATCTGCCGGGAGGGGGGATGTATGTAATGTCAGCGCACCAGACCTGGTTCGGGCGGTCGATCACCAAATTGCGCAACAAATATGGCCAAATCTTATGCTTCGGATGCTTTTTACTGGTGTTGGGTTCCTGGCAAATCGGAACCAAACGCATAAGGCGCATCAACCGCCGGACACCCCTCTCGTGGTTTGCAAACAAACCACTGCCGGGCAATGGATGACGGCCACATTGGTGATTATTGCGCTTCATGTATCGAGCCATCTGGCGTGACCCATACCATGGCGTTTCCAAGAACTGCTTATCAATGATCCCCATGAACCGCAGGTTCTCGGCACTCTCGCCCTTTGGCTCATAGTAAAGGTTGGACCGCGTCAGTGTTAGCAGGGAACATTGGCGGCGGACGCTCAGCTTGTGGTCTTTGCTCACCATTTTTTGCCTCGCGTCCCGAGAAGTTGACGCGAGGCATGCACTGCCGACAGTGCATGCTTGCATGCACGAGTATCCGTATTGATCAAGCGGGATATTCATTCCATTTTCGCCCATCCCGCAGTAATGCGTTTGCCATGACGATGAGCTTGCGCATGACTGCTGTGATGGCCAGTTTCTTGCACTTCCCGGTCGAT
>Ga0209390_10000282_pt1 | contig 96211 bp, 80 predicted proteins | sample BON01_FD_187212 | JGI IMG/M metagenome (GOLD analysis project Ga0209390, IMG submission 187212) | Freshwater microbial communities from Lake Bonney liftoff mats and glacier meltwater in Antarctica - BON-01 (SPAdes) (version 2) | ecosystem: Environmental > Aquatic > Freshwater > Ice > Glacier... | reverse complement strand
AGTATTGCTAATATGAACAACCAAATAATGCCATTGACTTTTGATCTAATACGTTTAAACGCTAATGGAACGATTGATAAAGCATTTGGGGATAATGGAATTTGCAAAATTATGAAAGGCAGTAGTTTCGAAAGTGATAATTACGTTCGTAATGAAGAATTAATACTAACACCAAATGGTAATATTTTATGTTCTGCAACAATTGGTTATCACTCTGGTTTAATAAAAGTATTTCCCAATGGTACAATTGATAAAAAATTTGGAACAAATGGATTTTTTGAAATATATGTACGCAATCCTTTCCCTTTCACTCAAAACTCGACTCCTTGTTTGTTGCTAGATAATAATTCAAGCATTTATTTAGCAGGCTCTAGTTCTACAGCAGATAGATGTGATTCGTTAGGGTGTTATGATGTATCGAACCCTCACCCTACTATTATTAAACTTAAATATGATGATGCAAAAATGAATTTATCAATCGCAAATAATAAAATAGAAAATTACAACATTTACCCTAATCCTGCTCATAATACTTTGAAAATTAGCAGTAATGCGCCAATTAATACAATTGAAATAATAAACAACCTTGGGCAGGTTTGCATAAATTCTACAGAAAGTGAAATTGATATTTACAATTTAGCGTGCGGTATTTACACCATTAAAATTATAAACAGTGAAGGAATGGTTTATTATGATAAATTTATTAAGGAATAGAATATCCAATTTGAAGCCTAATTGTTATCATTAATATTTTATAATAATTTTAGTTTAATTTTTAAAAATTTAATTTTTTTGGATAATTGAAAATTTTTGATAGATTTATATCTCAATTAAAGAAACTTAATTTGAAAAAAAACATACTCTCCTATTTATTAATTTTGATTTCAAGCATGGTTCAAAGTCAAAATTGTTCAGTAAACGCTGGTGTTAATAGCAGCCATTGCGCCAATAGCGCAATTAGTATAGTCGCATTTACATCTGGACCTTTAGCTGCAACTAGCAATATTTTATGGACGAAACTGAGCGGTCCATCGCTAACCATTAATAATCCCACAAGCCTTAATACCCTCTTGTCTGGATTTGCTAGAATTGGAGGAGTTTTCACTTTTGAAATTGGCGTTAATTGTGCTCTTGGCGGCAGAGCTTTTGACACTGTAACAATAACAATATTAGCTACGCCCAATAAGCCAAATGCTGGAAATGATACCTCTTTTTGCGCAGGCACAAAAAACTTGAATGCAACAGCACCTTCTGTTGGAGAGACAGGCAATTGGAGATTGGTGAGCGCTAATTGGATAGGTAATAATGCAAATAGCCCTTCGCTGAGCAATAGCACAATTACGAGTTTTGATTTTGGCCACACCAATTTTTTATCTTGGACTTTAACTAATACGAGTACGAGTTGTAGTGATGCAGATTCTATTTCTATAACTTTTTGTGGCGGTGATGCCAATGTAAATGCAGGCCCAGATAGAACCATTGACAATTGCTATGTGAGCGCACCTGCTTCTTATAGAACTGGAGTTGTAAACAGTTTAATCAATGCTATTCCATCAAATATGGGGCGATTTTGCAATCAAAGTGGAACTTGGAGTTTAGTAAGTAAACCTGCCACAGCACCCGACCCAAATTACAGCTCAATTTTTGATAACCAAAATTGCCAGATAGGGAATCTTTATCCTGGTATATATCGGTTTGCATGGACAGTTAGCGGAAACTGCGCTAGTGGCAGCGATACCGTTCAAATTACAGTACCAAACCCTATTGGTGTAGCTAGGCCTTGGGCAAGCAATACAATAGTGTATCTTTGCGGTGATAGCATTGCTGCATTGCAGGGACCTAATTTGATGCCGGGTCAAACTTTTTCTGGATGGACAAAAACATCTGGCTTACCTGGCGATTCTATTGGCTCACCTGCTAGTTTAAACACCACAGCATTTAAGCTAAAAATGCCTACAAGTGGACAAAGTAGCAATTTTTATCAATACTCTTATGAGGTATGTGCAGGGGCATGTTGTGAACGATCTTTTGTAACGATATATGTAGAAAGAACGCCAAGTTTAGATATTATTCCAAGTATTATTGATTTACCATGTAATCAATCTTCTGCAATAATTCCATTTAAGTTTAAAAACTTAGGATTTGGATTTCAAATTTTTCAAACCACTTTGCTAATAAACCCCATTATTAGCTACTCTTTAGTAGACACAATTAATGGGAATATAAATTTAAGTAATTTACAGGTTGGGAAATACAATTTTAGAATTAGGAGCACACAAGTAGGCTGCGCATCAACTATTACAGACGATGTAGAAGTAAATAGATATGCCACTCCTACCCTCTCTAATGCAGGCAGTAATCAAAGGTTACAATGTGGCGTAGATAGCAGTAGTCTTGTTGGCAATATCCCATTAATTGGCAGCGGTGCATGGTCGCAAGTATCTGGACCTAGTTCGGTTTCTTTTTTACCCAATAACCTTATTAACGTAGTCAAAATAAAAAATTTGAGTGTTGGAGCATATAGATTTAGATGGAGCATCAATAGTGGCACCTGCCCATCAAATTTTAATGATGTATGGGTATATGTGGCAAACGTATTGCCAAGTAATGTAAGTGCTGGTAGCAATAGGTCTATCTGTTTTGCTGCACCAATTAGACTAAAGGGCAGCAGCCCAAAAGACAATGAATTTGGCACTTGGACAGTGAGCCCATCTGGCCCAACATTTAGCAATCGCAATGATTCTGGAAGCATGCTATCCGGTTTTAGTGCATCCACAAATTATAAATTAATATGGACAATAACAAATGCATGCGGGAGTATTAGAGATTCTATTGACATTACCACATCTGCAACAGCTGGGCCAAATGCAACAAGTGCTGGACCTAATCAGTGCTTAAGTGCTGGCACCACAAGCATAAATCTGAGTGCAGCCGCTGCATCGCCTGTGGTTGCTATAGGCACATGGCGCAAGGTTGGCTCTTTTTCAGGCACAATAAGCAACCCAAACAGCAATACAAGCACGGTTACTGGCATGTCAAATGGTCATTATCGTTTTTCATGGACAGTTGCTATGACTGGCTGCGACAGCACAAGTGATACGATTAGTGTATCCATAATATCAGCTGCAAGTGTTGCAAATGCTGGCAAAGACACTATTATTTGTGCTACAGTTACCAATCTGAATGCCATAACGCCAACTGTTGGAGTTGGAGAATGGATAAGTGTTTCTGGCCCAACCATACCTGCCATAAATAATAAATTTAGCAATACTGCAACATTGTCTAATTTAGTTCCAGGAACATACGTCATGCAATGGCTAATTAAAAATGGAGTTTGCCCAGCTACTTCTGCAAATATAAGCATATTGGTTCAAGCCCCAGCAAGCGTGGCAGTAGCAATGGCAGATACCACACTCTGTAATAATTCCCACAATGGCAATGCCATAGCATTAAGAGCCAATAGGCCTAGCAGTGGCAATGGAAAATGGTCTGCTAAATCTGGTCCTCAAGCGATAAATGTTTTTCCAGACACAGCGATAATTACAAATTCTTTTTTTATGAGCTTTAGTGGCACTTATGTTTTTAATTGGCAAGTATCTTCTGGCTCTTCTTGTCCTATTTATATTGATACTGTAAATATACATCATGTAACATTGTCCAATGCTGGGGCAGATATCAAATTATGCAATAAAAATTCTCAAGCCTTAATAGGGAATTTTGGGTCGAATGGTACATGGACACAAATAGGCACAAGCCCTAATATTGCTGTATTGAGCAAGGTAAATGGGTGGACCGCTACTGCAACTAACCTAATCACAGGTGCTTATACTTTTGAATATGCGATATCTGCTGGCTCTTGTACTAGAAAAGACACCATGAAATTAGAAGTATTTTCTCCAATATCTCCCTTTAGTTTAGGCAATGACACAACATTTTGTCTGAGAGATACCAATAATATTTTTTTAAAAGGTGCGGCCAAGCCCGCAGGCATAAAAGCAAAATGGAGTTTATTGTCACGGCCATTTGGATATAATGTTTCTTTTAGAAATAACATTGACTCCATACCAAATGCTGTGCTAAACAACACAAACTTAAAAGGAGAATATTTATTACGCTATACCTTGGATAATGGAGGCTGCATAGAACAAAGAATAATTAAATATACTATTAATGATGGATTTATAGCTAATGCAGGGCCAGATATTGGCAGATGTAGCGGCAATGACACCTTTATCTTTAATGGTATGCAAAAACTAAATGGCAAGTATAACTGGAGCAGAATGGCTGGTCTTGGCTCATTGCCCTTTAGCCCTGATTCTTTTGCAACTAAAGTAACTATTACTACCGCACAAAATTATGGTGATTATCTTTACAAGGTAAGAGATACTGTTTCTGGCTGTATATTTGAAGATACGCTAAAAGCAGCAAACTCAATAACGCCATATGGTTATGCAACTCCATCAATACAAAATATTTGTGGAAATAGAACTATAAACCCAATTATTTTTAGAGACAGTGCTAATCTGGCCTTTGTAATCTACAGTTGGACTAGAAATAATACAGTTAATGTTACTGGTATGCCAAATAATGGCAGTGGAAATACTATATCTAATTACTTATTGTCTAACACTACTAATGCTATCCAAACTGTAATAATAACTATAAATTGTATTTCGAGACCACCATCAAATTGTATTGGCAATATCTTTTATGATACTATTATAGTAAAACCAAATCCAGATAAAATTTTAAAATTTGTATTTGACGAAAAAACCTATTGTTTGGGAGACACGCTAACATTAAAATGGGCAAACCTACCCCCACTAAATGATTATTGCATTAGCACTGAATATGACTGTCTAGGTGATATTATTTATCAAGGCACAGATACTACATTAGCAATACTATTAAACTCTTCAAATGGAAAAGGAGTCCAATACTACATTACTGCTTTAGATACAAATGGTTGCGAGCATGATGACAACATGTTTATTTACATTGAACCACCTACTGATAATCCCAAACTTGACGTAAAATATTACGGAAATTGTTACAGAGACTCAATGTATGTTTACGATGGTAATTCTGGCAATGGAATAAACTTTACATTTAGCAGTAAATTTAATGGAGAAGGCAAAATTTATTCAACTGGTAAATATTATAGTTTTATTTATATACCAGATACCTTTGATGGAATAGACCCGGTGTATCGCAGAATATATGTAAAAGTAAATTATGGGAAAGGATGTCCTGCATTTGATTCCATAGACGTAGAAATTTTTCCAAACACCAATTACATGTGGTAAAAGACAGCATTTGTTTGGGCAACGAATTTGAATTTTATATAACCCGAAGCATTCAGCAGCAGTTTGACGGAGTACTATTTATAAATGATCAAGAGTGGATTAATGGAAATAACTACCTTCAGGAACCTGACACTTTTGGTTTGGTAAACGCTACAGACATATATAATAACACTGGATATACTCCTGGTAAGCCATTTAAAATCTTTAGTTATGTGATAAATAATATCTCTGGCTGCGCAGATACTTCTTCATTAGAAATAACTTATGCTGCAGTGCCTACTTGCAATGCTGGTGGAAATGTGGACACATTATGGCTTGGCGACTCTGCAATGCTAGGAGGCTCACCAACAGGTGATTGCCCCGACTGTATTGGAAACCTTTTATATAGCTGGACACCAAATTACAAACTTAGCAATTATAAATCGGCAAACCCTTATACAAAAACAGATAATATTGCTACTTATAGTGTAGATGTAACAGACAGTGTAACAGGCTGTGTTTGCTCTAGCAGCATGAATGTTTTAAATGCATTGCCAGTGAATTGGCTTTACTTTAGGGCAAAATGGCAAGAAAAATATGCCAAACTAAATTGGGCCACTGCCGCAGAATTAAATAACATGGGCTTTTCTATTCAACGTAGTTTTGATGGTATTAATTTTTCTGAAATCGCATTTATCAAACCACAAAAAATATTTAGTTATGAGCTTTCCACCTATCAATATTTTGATCAAGAAGCAATTATAAAATTATACCCTGTAGTGTTTTACAAAATTATTCAAATAGACATTAATCAAAGTAAAAATGAAACAGAAATCGCAGTCTTAGAGAATAATCTTACCCAAATTAAATTATTATCTATTGCACCAAACCCTGCAAGAGATTTTATCAATATTAACATTTATACCCTTAAAGAAAAAACTGAACTAACATTACTGGGTAGTGATGGCAAGTTAATTTCAAAATATAGCCTGCATACGCCAACTAAAGGACAAAATTTTATTCAAATAAATGACTTGGCAAATTGGGCCAAAGGTGTATACTTTATTGGTTATATAGATGAGCAAGGAATTGCAAAAAAAGAAAAATTCGTAATAGAATAAGTTTATTTTACAAATAGTTGTAAATTTGTTGCATGAGTATTAGAAAACCTTTTAACCTGAAAAAGTGGATTGATGACAACAGAAATTTACTAAAACCGCCTGTTGGCAACAAAAACTTATATGCTGATGCGGGAGATTATATCGTGATGATTGTTGGGGGGCCTAATGCAAGAAAAGATTTTCATTACAATGAAACAGAAGAACTTTTTTATCAAATAGAAGGAAATATAAAAGTAATTATTCAAGAAGACGGAAAAGCAATAGAAATAGCGATTAATGAGGGTGATATGTTTTTATTGCCAGCCAAAATACCCCACTCTCCTATTAGAAGCGAAGGCAGTGTGGGACTGGTAATAGAGTGTAAAAGGCAAAAAAATGATACTGATGGGTTAATGTGGTTTTGCGAAAAATGCAACCACGCTTTGCACAGCGATTATTTTCATTTAGACAATATTGAAAAAGATTTTTTACCTAGATTTAAAGATTTTTATACAAGTAAAGAAAAGAGAACTTGCAAAATCTGCAACCATGTTATGGAAGCTGATGCACGGTTTTCATAAAAAAAGTTTCATTTCATTATAAAAAAACTTGTTTTAATTCAAATTACGAATTAAGCACAATGTTAGTCAAAAATGCAATAAAGACAAGTGGGATTGCAAGATTTTAATTTGCGAGAATGGTAATCTATTTTACGAATGAAAATCAATTACGCGCTTGTGTTTAAATTAATTTTGGCTGTAAGCAGAATCTCTAATGCATTTTATGGGTTTAATTAGGTATTTTTTAATTTCAATTTTCGTGCACCATAAAGATATATAGTGCATTGGTAAACTATTGCAGCTAAAAATTTTTAAAATATAAAGTTTATTAAAACTGAAAGTTTAATGTAGCTGCAAAATTTCTACCTGCCTCTGGAAAACCCTCTGAGAGCGTATAGTTTTTGTCCATTATATTATTAATGCCAAACGAAATATTAAATTCCTTTCTCAATTGGTAATTAAATTTCATATTTATAATTTCAAAAGCTTTTGAAACTACTCCATAAGATGAGCTAAAACTATTGGATTGATAGACTAGATTCACATTTAGCCAAAGTTTTTCTTTCAGCATATATCTTAAATTAAAGTTTGCATTGTGTTTTGGCACATTTACAAATAATATTTGCGGGCTATCTAATTGTTTTCTTTCGATAAATGTATAGCTAACAGATGCAAACAAGTATTTTTTTAATTGACAATCAATATTCCACTCTGTGCCCATAAATCTTGCATTGCCCGTATTTTGCAGCTGCGATAAAAACTTATTTCTCTGAGGATTTATAGCTGCATTATTTACTGTTTGTATAGCATCACTTAATGCGTTATAAAAAATTGCACCATATATTTTAAGATTATTTGCAAGCCCAATTGTAGTATTTAATTCTGCATTATAGGCTTCTTCTGCAAGCAAATTTGGATTTGGAATTGCGGTGCCCAATCTTTGTGAATACCTATCTTTCATTGTGGCAAAGCGCGATGTATTGGAAACAATAATACCAAAGTGGTTTTTTGCACCTTTTCCAAAGTTTTTATACAGTTTAATATTCCCATTCAATTTTGCATTTTTATTGGGCAAAAATGTTTTTATTGTGGAATCTCTGGTATCATAAAAACTTGCACTAAGGCTATTTCTAAAATTATATGCAACACCAGTAATTAAAGAAAAACCATGCCCAAAGGTATATAAATCTTCTATGCCAATAGAGCCTGTATAATCTCTTATTTCTGTGGCAGGTGTTTTATTATCTTGCTCCTGATGATAATCATATTTATAGTGAAAAGCAGCCCTTAAATCATGCTTTTTAAATTTACTAAAACGCAATTCTGTACTATTGCCCCATACCTGATCAAAATAGTTGCTGGTAAAAGCGAAACTTTTGTTTTGCGATGAAAATGTAGAGTCATCATAACTTTTTAATTCATTAACAAATTGATCATAAAACACCCTGGTTTTTAAAATTAAATAGGAACTTATCTTGTAATTTCCTATATAGTATAAGCTGTATTTATTCCATTCTGGCCATTGCCAATACCTCATGTTTTTAAATCTAGGGTTTAGGCTATCTAATCCAGCATAAGGAGGGTTGCCTTTTTTGCCATTTTGAAGAATAAAATTAAGGGTATGTTCAATATTATTATTCTGCAAAAAACCTACCCTTAAGTTCAATTTATTATCTGCATTAAAAGCGTTGTTCCTAAATACACCATCCTCTGCTTTGACAGGTACATATTTTGCAGAAAGTGGGTAAGAGTTTCTCGATAATTGCGAAATATCTGCTTGATAGTAAAATTTTTTATGTTTTCCACCAATATAGGCATTGAAAGCATACCCTCTGCTTATTAAGCCAAAACTGCCTCCATACGCTATTGGCTTAATTGGTTTTTTGCTTACCAAATTTATTGCCCCACCCATGGTATTGGCACCATAGATTACAGATGCACCCGTTTTTTCTATTTCTATTTGAGCAATATCAGCATGGGTAAAGCGTGCCAAATCTACATACCCATCAAATGGAACGTAAACCGGTATACCATCAATAAAAACTGGTACTTGTTTTAGATTAAATCCCCGCATATAAACCACACTTTCGTTTCTATCTCCAAAATTTGCAATTTGAATACCGGGCATTAACGACAATGCCTCTGCTACAGTAAATTTATTATGAAAGTTTAATGTGCTTTGGTTTATTTTTTTTATACTATCTATTTGCAAGGTTTGCGGCCTAATAATCACTTTGCCTAAATCAAATACTTGAAAGCTACTGTCTGATTGGGCTGCACAATACAGTGTAAAAAAAATAAAGGAAAATAGAATTGCTGTTTTTTCCAGAGGAAACATAAGGGAGCAAAGCTAATTAAAAGTATTTAACTTAACTATGCTTTGAAAACCATAAAATATAAAATGATTATTCGTACTTGTACCTAAATTCATTTTTGTAGGTTACAGAAGCAACCAACAGTCATTTAAATAGGGCTTCACCAAAGTATCTGCGGTTAAATTTATAGCAGAATTCATCTAAATAGTTTTGAAGGAATTCTGGCTTGATACTATGGTAGCTGATAGGTAATTGTAATTTAGCATTGCTAATGGCAATATGAACCCATGGCAAAACTTCACCTACTTTTTCTTTAGGTATCACCTGTGTGATGTGTTTGGGGATGTAATCTTTCAGTTCCACAAAAGAGGTAGAATGATTTGTATCTACTGATGTTGCATTAGATGCCAATTCCTATATGTGCATATTTATAGATTCCTTTCTAAGATTATCTATTACCCTCATCTTTAAATAGCCTACCCTACTGGGCTTTTGACCTTTCTTGGGTGATGCTACTACTTCACTTCCTGCCATTACCAACACTTTAGATTTTTTCTTTACAATTATTACTGCCTTGGTTTTCCGTTATTGTGATTAAAAATCAATCGTAAGATTATTAACGCACAACTGCTCTAAAAACCAATGTTGTAATTTGGGAAAAACCTCTATATTTCTTACTTGAGAAAACTTACCAAAAAACCGACTATAAGTACATTGAATAGGCATTTGTTCCCATCTAAATATGTTTTGAAGAACTTTGTCATACCTTAGCCAGTCACTATGAATATAACGACTTGCCCCTGTCCATATTCCTAACCAAAAAGATTAAATAATATGGGTAGGATTAAACCCTCGGTGAGAACCTGGAAATGGCAAATTTAGATCCGATAAAAACACTCGGATGCCTGTCTGATCTATAAAGCGTTCTATTAAACTCATACCACCAAAGGGAGTAACTTGCTTATCTGAATATTCTATTGGTAAATTAACCATTTGGTTTTTTTTATTTTGTCTCCAAATCTAATGATACCAACGCTTTAGATATTAAGAACTTTTCCTATTGTATAGTGCAGGTTGAAGCCACCAATTTCCATGCTTTCAAAGACATATAATTATTCCATTATCGAATCAGAGACTCGTTTCTATAGTTCATCGGTAGAACGCTTTGATAACTCTACCGATAGGGATTAACCCAAAATTGCTGAACCTATCATTAAATATGAAACGAAGGAAATGGATTAAACGAATTTGAACCAATACTCAAGATTTTAACTGGCCTTTTGCACTAACTTAAAATCCCTAATGACAATTTTGGGTTTATGAAGTTGGGGCGCTTTTTTAGAAACATGAATTCATCCAACCTAATATTGACTATGGTAAGAAATTTTTTTATAAGTTTGTTGATTCAACTAATTATTGACAGCAGTTTTTAGCAAAAAAACCATTTATTAACCAGTAATTGCTGCCACACCTGGCAAGGTTTTACCCTCAAAATATTTTAGCAATGCTCCACCACCTGTAGATACATAAGAAACCCTATTTGTATAATTAAACTTCGCAATAGCAGCTGCGCTATCTCCACCACCGATTAAGCTAAAAGAACCTTTTTCTGTAGCGGATACAACAGCATCTGCTACTGCTTTTGTTCCTTGGGCAAAAGATTTCATTTCAAATACGCCCATTGGTCCATTCCACAATATCGTTTTACTCTCTGCCAATAAGTTGGCACAATCTTTTTGCGCGACAGGACCTATATCTAATCCCATCCAATTAGGTGGTATGTTATTACTATCTGACAGCAGTGTATTTGCATCTGCGCTATACTTATCTGCTATTATACTGTCCTTTGGCAACAAAATTTTAACCCCTTTTTTTGCTGCCTTTGCTAATATTTCTAGAGTAAGTTCTAGGCGCTCATCTTCACACAAGGAATTGCCTATACTACCCCCTAGGGCTTTAATAAAAGTATAGGCCATGCCACCACCAATAATAATGTTGTCTGCAAAATCTAGCAAATGATCTATTATTAGTATTTTATCTGATACCTTAGCACCACCAATAATTGCAGTCATTGGATGAATTGGGTTTAAAAGGATTTTTTGTGCATTGGCAAGTTCTGACTCCATAAGATAGCCAAAACATTTTTGATTATCAAAAAACTTAGCCATAATGGCAGTGCTTGCATGTGCCCTATGTGCTGCGCCAAAAGCATCATTTACATAAAAGTCGCCCAAGGATGCTAATTTTGCTGCAAAATCTATATCTCCCTGCATCTCTTGTTCATAAAATCTTAAATTCTCTAAAAGGAGTATTTCTCCTGCTTGCAAAGTATCGGCCATTTTTTTGGTCTCAATACTTATTGCATCATCGGCAAACTTTACAGGTTTTTTGAGCAATTGGCTTAAATGTTTCAGGATATGCTTTAAACTATATTTTTCTGATGGCTTGCCTTTGGGTCTCCCTAAATGCGACATTAAGATTACCGCACCGCCATCAGCCATTATTTTCTGAATAGTTGGAATTGCTTTTCTAATTCTGTTGTCATCGGTAATATTATAATCAGCATCAAAAGGCACATTAAAATCTACTCTCACGCAAACTTTTTTGCCATTAAAGTTAAAATCTTCAATCGTTTTCATTCGGGATGCAAATATAGTTTTTTTAAATAATTGCAGCAAAGCGTGGTATATTTATTTTTGTTCCCGTAACCATTATAAAAAAAGTAAAATTTTTTAGATGAGTGATACCAAAAAAAAACATCTTATTCTAATGGTTAGAATAAATAGTATGCAAAACAAATTAAGAGGAATAAAAGATTCCCTGATTAAATTGCCAAGTAGATTTTGCAGTAGTAAAATCAAATTAAGTCCATGATTAAGACTAGAAAAAAGTTTAACCAAAAAAGGATTAATTTTATAAATTAGTATAATTCTTTTATACAAAAGACGTGGTTTAGACAAAAAAACTATCATCAAAAACTAGAACCAAGTTAATATAAAACTTACTTCAATTCTAATTTCAGAAACTTTCCTGTTTCACTATTTGGGTTTTTCACAATTTCTTCTGGAGTGCCTTCTGCTATAAGTAAACCGCCACCAGAACCACCCTCTGGACCCATATCTATAATATAATCTGCAAGTTTTATCACGTCCATATTGTGTTCTATCACCAAAACTGTATTGCCTTTATCAACCAAATCTTGTATTACTTTCATCAACACAGCTACATCCTCAAAATGGAGACCGGTTGTGGGTTCGTCTAACAAATAAAATGTATTTCCAGTATCACGCTTGCTTAATTCTGTAGCTAGTTTCACCCTTTGAGCTTCGCCCCCAGAAATGGTGGTAGAAGATTGCCCTAACTTGACATATCCTAAGCCCACACTTTGCAAAGTAGCAATCTTTCGTTGAATATTTGGAATATTCTCAAAAAAAGCAACGGCTTGGTCTATGCTCATGTCCAAAATCTCAAAAATTGATTTTCCACGGTAACGTATTTCTAATGTTTCCCTATTGTATCTTTTGCCCAAACATTGATCACAAATTACCTCTACATCGGGTAAAAAATTCATCTCTATCACCTTGTTTCCTCCGCCCCTGCAGGTTTCGCAACGCCCCCCTTTTACATTAAAAGAAAATCGCCCAGGTTTATATCCCCTAATCTTAGCCTCTGGCATTTCTGTAAATATGGCACGGATATCACTAAAAACACCTGTGTATGTAGCAGGATTTGAGCGCGGTGTGCGACCTATAGGTGATTGGTCTATTCTTATAACCTTGTCTATTTTTTCAAGACCTTTTACAGCCTTGTAGGCCAATGGCTTATAGTATGAATTGTAAACATGGTGGCTAAGTATAGGGAAAAGCGTTTCGTTAATTAAGGTTGATTTACCACTGCCACTCACTCCAGTGACACATATCAATACCCCAAGCGGAAAAGAAACAGTTACATTTTTAAGATTATTGCCTTCGCAGCCAATTAATTGGAGCTTATTTTTGCCAATCTTACGTCTCTTTTTTGGCACAGCAATTTGCCTTCTACCACTAATATAATCTGCGGTTATGCTATCACCATTTAAGAAAGTCTTTGCATCTCCCATTGCGGCAATCTGCCCGCCACCTTCGCCCGCTTTAGGGCCAATATCCACCACATAGTCTGCCTGCTCTATCATTTCTTTATCGTGCTCTACTACAATAATACTATTTCCCATATCTCGCAGGGCTTTCAATGATCTAATAAGTTTTATATTATCACGTTGATGCAAACCGATGCTAGGCTCATCAAGAATATAGAGTACATTTACCAATTTAGAACCTATTTGGGTAGCCAACCTAATGCGTTGAGCTTCTCCACCGCTTAGTGTGCGCGCAGGACTATTGAGGCTTAAATAACCAAGCCCAATCCCCTCTAAAAAACCTATTCTTGTGCGTATCTCTTTTAAAATTTCTTTGGCTATAATGTTTTCTTTTTCACCCAATGATTTTTCGACATCATTAAACCAAGTACTCAATTTATCGATACTCATATTAGATAAGTCTGCAATATTTTGAGTATTAATTTTATAATGCAATGCTTGCTTATTAACTCTACCCCCAAGGCAAATCTCGCATTTATTCAATTCCATAAACTCTTCTGCCCAACGGTACATTTTCTCATCTTCTTTGTTATAAAATTGATCTTCGATGCGCTGCACAACCCCTTTATAATTGGTATTAAAAGCACCATAATTTCCAGTGCCCACCACTTTTAATGGTTCTTCATATCCATAAAGAATAGCCTGCAACTGTGTATCAGATAATTTATTAATAGGGTCTGCTAAGCTAAATTTAAGTGTTTTAGCCAAAGCCCTCAACTGGGTAAAAATCCAATTATCTCTAAGTTCGCCAATGGGTATAATCCCACCTTTGTTAATACTAAGGGTATAATCAGGAATTATAGATTCAATAGCAATTTTTGACACTTCGCCCATGCCTTGGCAATGTGTGCACCAGCCATAAGGTGAGTTAAAAGAAAAAGAGTTTGGTTGAGGCTCATCATAGCTTAAACCTGTTTCGGCATCCATTAATGTTTTAGAAAAATGTGCAGTTTCAGAATACTCGCCATTTGGCAAATCAGAATAGACCAAAGTAATCAACCCTTTTCCAATTTTTAATCCAGTGCTAACAGATGCTTTTATTCTTTGTACACTTGCATCAGAGGGCGATATACGGTCTACCACCAAATCTATATCATGAATTTTATACCTATCTAATTGCAACGTAGGTGTGATATCTACCATTTTACCATCTATTCGCATTTTGGTAAATCCTTTTCTTGCATATTGCACAAATAATTCTTTATAATGCCCTTTTCTGCCCTTTATGAGTGGCGCCAGAATAGCAAATTTCTTTAATTCAAATTGCTTTAAGGTTTGCTGTATAATTTGCTCTTCAGAAAATTTTTGCATTACCTTGCCGGTATCATAACTGTATGCAGTACCTGCCCTAGCAAATAGCAGACGCAAAAAATCATAAATTTCTGTAATGGTGCCCACAGTTGACCTAGGATTTTTACTAACAGTTTTTTGCTCAATCGATATCACAGGGCTCAACCCCTCTATTTTATCTACATCAGGCCTTTTCATATCGCCAATAAACTGTCGTGCATAAGCACTAAAACTTTCAAGATACCTGCGCTGCCCTTCTGCAAAAATAGTATCAAATGCCAATGAAGATTTTCCGCTACCGCTTAATCCAGTAAATACTACCAACTGATTGCGAGGTATGCTTATAGAAATATTTTTAAGATTATGTTCTCTCGCACCAATAACCTCAATATTTTTCTGCAATAAATTTTTTCTACTCAAGATGATTGATTATCTCTCCACTCATATACCCAAGAACTCTGAATCATTTCTAAATGTCCTTCATTACATTCCTCTTTCTTGCCTTCAAAATTTGGCAAGGTCAAAACCCATTCCATTAACTCTGTAAACCGAATACGGTAGATTTTTTTTTCGTCAAAATCATCCCCAAAACGCTCATATAAACCCATGGCTATATCTTCATAATCTCTCCAATTGATTGGCAAATTAAATTCTTTTGTCATTTTTACTTATTATTAATGGCCAATAATATTAGATTGGTCGGGAATGATTACTTCTATGTCACCCTCTGCAGCCAATTTACATTGGCAAGCCAATCTGCTATTAAATCTTGGATTTCTTGCACGATCTATAAAATCTTCTTCTGCATCAGATATTTCAGCCAAAATATCTCCACCCATTTCTACATATACTTGACAGGTGCTACAGGCACAAACTGCGCCACAATTATGATTGAGACTAATATCGTTATCAAGTGCTACATCCAAGATACTCTCTCCTGTAGCTATCTCAAATACCTGCGGAAACTTTTCTCCTTTCTCGAATCTAAATGTTATTTTACCCATTTTTATTATTTCGGTGCAAAAATACGACAAAAAAGACAAATTATTGTTCAGAAACTTAGATTAAAAACAGAAATATACAATACATTTGCAAACAAATATGCCAAAGGTAAATGTGATTTTAAGCCCTGGTTTTTGGGACGAAAAAATTGCCGAAAATAAACAAATTGTGGTGATAGATATTTTTAGAGCCACTTCTACTATTTGTGCAGCATTGCACTACGGAGCAACATCAGTATTGCCCGTTATAGATGCAAGCAACACGATGTTGTATGCAAAAAAAAACTATATTACGGCAGGCGAACGCGAGGGAAAAACTTTGCCAGGGTTTGATTTTGGAAACTCCCCTGTATTAATTCAAGACCCAAAAATTTTAGGAAAAAAAATAGCACTAACTACTACTAATGGCACTAAATGTCTTAGCTTAGCAAAAAATGCAGCAAAAAGCAAGATCTTTTCTGGGTCGTTTTTAAATATTGCAGCAACTGCTAGAATATTGTCTAAAAATTATGATGATGTTATCTTGTTCTGTTCAGGCTGGAAAAATGAGTTTAATCTTGAAGACACCCTTTATGCGGGTGCTTTAGTAAACTTGCTATCCAAAGATTTTGAAATAGAATCTGATGCCGCATTTATGGCAGCTAACTTGTATCAAAACGCTGCAAAAATTGGGTTAGAAAAATTCATAACCAATAGCAGCCATTTAAAAAGATTGAGCAAATATGATGCTGAAGGTGATATAAAACTATGCCTAAGCAAGGACATTTGCCATAAAGTGGTGGTATTAGAAAATGATGAACTTGTTTTATTAAAAGAATAATTTGCAAAAATATTAAACCAATATAATTTGTCATTTTGTTACACGTTAATAATTTATGCAATTTATATTATTATTAAACTATAAATGTTTTAGTTTTGAACCTGTGAAAAAAGCTAAGCTCTTATTTATTTTTATATTTCTTTATTTTATATCTTTTGCATTGTTTGCGCAAAATAGGAACTATTTGAAAGCCCAAAAATCTTACGAAACCAAAAAATATGAGACAGCACTAAAACAAATAAATAAAGCAAGAAAGGATAAATCTTTAAATAAGGATCCAGAAAGCTATATGCTAGAATCTAAAATATGGTTAGGTATATATGAACAAAACCACACTGAAATATCGAGTAAAAATGCGGTAAAACTTGCAATAAAAGCGCAAGAAAAATCAGAAAGCTCGGGATTTATTGATAAACACAAAAATCATTTTATTGCTATTTCTAAATTAAATAATGCAGAGGCAATGTCCAATTTCAATGAAGGCAGATATAGTAAATCTATTCCACTGTTTAAAAGAAGTATAGCATTAAATAATGATTCGTTTATGGAATTTATGCTTGCAAAATCGTATTTAAAAAACAATGATCCTAAAACAGGAATGCCTTTGATAGAAAAATTATTGATAAATCAGTTCCAGCATTTTTCTTACAATCAAAGTTTTGCAACATTTAGCAGAGAAGGTTTTAATATTTACACGCAATATTTATTTGAAAATAGCTATATGGATTCTACAGAATTATTTTTGTCAATGGGTTTAAGCATGTTTCCAAACGATAAAGAGATGTTAATCATTCAAAAACAAATTTGGTATAAACAAATTAATGATTTTCCATTGAGCGATGATTTATTCTATTTTCTAGAACAAGCAACAGATATTTACCCTTTTGATTCTTTATTTACTTTTAAAAAAAATGGTGTTTATTTAGTTTTTATTAACAATCATATAAAGGCTAAAAATATAATGTTGGCAGACTCTTGGTTCAATAAATTTGCAAATGAAAAAATAAAACTTGCCAAACTATCGCCAACAAAAAAACAAAAGCAAGAGGATTATTTTTTAGAACTTGATAAGAAAATTATTTTAAAAAAATTGATTTTTTACTTTGGAAATTACAACCAAATTCAAGCTCAAAATTATTTTTTTGAACATTACGTAACAAATTATTTTAAAACCGGGGGCTATGATATTGCAATAGATAGCCTAAAAAATATTTTTCCTGCAAATATTGTAGCCAATATTTATCAATACACCATTGACAAAACTAAAAACTTAGCCTTGATTAAAGCCCGACAAGCATGGTATAAAAGTCTATTACTAGAACCGAATAAGCGTGCAAGTACATTTGAAGCATTGCTAAACCTAAATGAAAACATTGCGAGTATAGACATAAAAAATACTGAAAAAAAACTAATTTTAAGCCAATATTGGCAACAACAAATTAATGAAAATAATTTTGCAAAGGCATATCAATTGGGAAAGCAGTTTGATAAAGCCTTTCCAAATCAGGAAATTGCAGATAGTTTTTGGAAATTAACAATGAAAAAAGATTTTGATATTTCATATTACAATACTAGGGTATTGATGAAAACGTCAGAAAACCTCCCTTACGGGTTTACTTGGAATGGAAACGTATCTTCTTGCTATCCAGGCTATTTACCAGATAGTATTTTAGGCAATGTGGCAGAAAGGCTAAATTACTTTAGAAGAATGGCAGGATTAGAAAACCCAATTGTATTGGCAGGAAACTTAAACAGTGCTTGCCAAAAAGCGGCACTATTTTATTCCGCTAATAAAAACTTAACCCATGACCTAAATCAGAATTTAACTTGTTATACCCAAGAAGGAGCTGATGCTGCAAAATATGGACTACTTACACAAGGTGTGCATACCACCATATCCATTACAGAATTTATGAATGATAATAGCAATTCTGTAGGTAATAGAAGGTGGTTTTTATACCCACCTACTCAATACATGGGCTTTGGCTGCACAGATTTTAACAGTGTACTTTGGTGTGCCGAAGAAAAAAAACAATGGGATACCAACTTTTATAAGTCCAACTTCGTTGCTTGGCCTCCTATCGGATATATCCCAAAAATATTTGCTTTTAAAAATTGGTCTTTTTCTGGTTTTTATGATTTTGATAAGGCAACTGTAAAAATGACTAATGTATTGGATAACAAAGATATACCTTGCTCTGTTTTAACAAACATTAACGGATATGGAATGCCAACACTTGTATGGCAACCAACTATTAACTATAGAAATATTATGGGTGATGAAACTATCAAAGTATTTATAAAACTAAAAAACGGCAAAACATTTAGCTATACCACAAAGTTGATTGACTACAAAAAATAGTTTTACTGAACTGCTTGTATTTTTTTGGACACAAATGAAAATAAATTGATAAAGAAAAATAGTTTATTTTTACAAGAAAAAATCCCATAGTAAACCAAGCCTAAATGCCGTGGGCTGATTAGGAAAAAGTGGAGTAGTATAATCTGAATTAGGCATGAAATTATAAGTTATATTTTCCAGCTTAAAAAAGAAAACAACTGTTTTAACCTCACCACTAATATAAAAATCTAAAAGAGGATTATTGCCAATACTGCCATTATTTTGAAGCGCAAATTGTCTTAAAACTGGCATATATGTCATGTTATTAGATTTGCCATTTACAAATACATCTATCCCTGTTTTTAAATGTAGCGCGCTGTCAAATATCATTTTTTGAAAAAACAAGTCCGCTTTAAACCCCCAATTAGGCAATGGAATTACTGCCATATTGGAACTAGATTGAATAAAACCATCAAAAGCCAAATTTAAACTGCGGTAATTAAAATGCTTACTCAAACTAAATTTCACAAACTGAATATTTGATTGAAACTGCCTTGCTTGATATTGCTCGTCAAAATAAAGATGATTATTAATATTTTTTAGCATTATTCCCAATGTATATGGCTTGTTTTTTCTAATAATAACCTTTCCTCCAATCGAATTTGTTAGCGTTTGATTAAAATTATTAAAATGGGCAAAGTATGGGCTATTAAAAGAGGCAAATACAGGTGCAGGCATTTTTAATTGGCTGTTTATAAAACCAATAATTTTAAAATCTGATTTCATAAAACTTGCGAATGCATTAAAATCATAATCGCCAAGATTATAGCCTGAAAAATAAAATACTGCATTGCTTTTTAGCATAATATTTTCTTTTAGAATGGTTGTTAAATTGCCTTGAAAAAAGCTATTTACACCGCTAAAACGGATAAAATTATTATGATTGTAACTATAATTTTCAAATCCAATATTTGTATTAAAAACAATTCCATTGATTTGAGATTTTAATTTACCCAGCCCAATAATGGCAGTATATTTTTTAAGGGTTTGGCTATCTCTATTATTTGCCCTTGCGTAACTCAATCGGGGATAATATACACTGTCTCCAAAATTATCTGCATAGAGCCATTGTTCTTTTTCAAAGGCCAATTGAACATTAATTGCAAAAAGAGGCAATATTTTTCTAAAACTATCAAGTGTGTCATTATATTTTTTTCCTAAATAATATTGAAAATATACATTATGGTTGCTTGATTTTAAGGTGTCATACGCATTTTTTAAACCAACAGGCAATGTATTGCGCTCCAATCCGCTTGTGACAGGAAATAATTCCAAGGCTGTTTTTTTTATACCACTCAAATCATTAATATTTACTAAAGAATCTGTGCTGCTAAGCCCACCATTTTCTTGATTTATTCTGCGCAACCAACTAAAACCAGCCACTATCCTTAGCCTATTATTAGGCAATGTGAAATGAGAGGTTATAAAAGGTGCCCTATGAAAGCTAGATTGTCGCAGGCCAAACCCCTGATTTGTAAAGCTTTGAATGCCAGCAGTAAAATTCCAGGTTTTAATAATGTTTTGGGTGTGAAGCGCATCAAACTGTATATATGACTTTCCCCCTTGGGCATATTTAAAAGAAGTAAGAGGCATGCTTGCATTATAAAAGGGCAAATCTTTTAGGCTTTTTTGATAATATCCCACCCATTGATTGCCAGTATTAAATCCATTTGACTGACTTTGTATTCCATCTAAAATCCGAATGGGAGAAAAATGTGTACCTAAATCTTGATAACTTATCAAATCTCTTCGTGTAAAAATTTGCCTTTGTGCCTCCATCAACTTAGCATTTTTATCTACTACTAAAGTATCATCCTCAAAACTAACAAGGGCGTCATAAAAAGTTTGTTGAGGAAATTTTTTGGGTATAGTTAATAAAGAGTCTTGGTTATTATCTTGGGCATTTGCATTTGCAGCCCACAGCATCAAAATACAAAAAAGACCCTTAATCATTAATGCAAATGTAATTTATAAACCTTAAAAATAGCAAAATTGATTTTTGATTGCTAAACTAACTGAGCATTTTTATGGCAGTAACAGCCGCTTCAATTCCTTTATTTCCCATTTTTCCACCTGCGCGGTCTAGGGCTTGCTGCATAGTATCAGTGGTTAATACCCCAAATATTATTGGCTTTTGGGTAGATAAGCTTACTTGCATAATCCCATTTGCAGCTGCCTGACAAATAAAATCAAAATGACGCGTTTCTCCTTGAATTACACAACCCAAACAAATAACAGCATCTATGTCGTTATTATGTGCTAGTTTTTGTGCGCCTAGTGGAAGCTCAAATGTTCCAGGAACCGCTATAATTTTAAGTTCCTTTTTAGAAACTCCAATCCCTAACAAACAGTTTATTGCTCCATCTAAGAGCGCTTTTGTAATTTTCTCATTCCATTCGCTATATACAATGCCAAATTTTTTATTAGCCACAGTTGGCAATAGTTTATTATCAAATTCAGACAAATTCTTTAATATTGTTGCCATTGCTTTATTAAAAATTATTTTGCTTTGAACTCACCATTTCGGGCTTTTGCGTAATTGATATATTTATCTATCTGTTTAGTATTTGCAGCATCTTTACAATTTTTTTTCAAAAATTCATAACAATCTACTGCATCGTCCCATTTATCTAATTTTTCATAGGCTGCCCCAGCTTTAAATAACCAATGTGTGGTGGTAAGATTATTAATATTTTTTTTACCTGCTTTGGCAAAATATTTAGCCGCTTTGGCATACTCTTTTTTAGCCGCATGACAATCACCAATTAGTCCAATACTATTTGGCCCCAAAAATGGATCACTGGCATTAAAATCTTCAAAATAATCAATTGCTTTGTCATATTCACTTTTTGTAAAAAGAGCCACACCTGCCATATAATTAGCAAGGTTACCTGCTTTTGTGCCGCTATACTCTTCTGCAATTTCAATGGCACCCATATTTCCTTGACTGCCTTTTAATACTGCATCAAAACTATCTTTCTCAAAAGCTTTTTCTACTGAATACAGTAAATTTGCAGCTTCTTTTTCTAAGGGTTCTTTATAAAAATAGTTATAAGCCCAAAAAAGCGCTATCAAACCTACAATACCTGCACCGACATAGGAAATTAATTTTTGATTTTGGTTAAACCAACGCTGTAATTTTGAAATTAAATCCTGCTTTTGAGCAACTTCATTTTCAATTATTTCTGACATATTTTTTTTATTTACTTATTCTATGATAAAAGGATAATCTTCAACATATACATCTGTGTATAATTCTGAAGGATCTGGATAGGCTGAATTTTCTGCAAACTCAACGCTGTCGCTTATTTGTATGGCTATTTTATCTTCTAAATCTTCAAAATACTTTTCATTAGCATATTTGAGTTTTAGTATGGTTTGTTTTGTAGTTTCAATTGGATCAATATTTTTATATTGTTCCAATTCTTCTTTTGACCTATAAGTAGCAGGGTCACTCATAGAATGTCCTCTAAATCGGTAGGTTTTTATTTCTAAAAAAGTAGGACCATCACCTTTTCTAGCCCTAGCGACAGCCTTTATCATTGCCTCATGCACTAATTCACATTTCATGCCATCTACACGCTCACTAGGCATATCATATCCTGAGCCCATTCTGTAAATTTCTAACATGTTTGTGGTTCGCTCAACAGAGGTTCCCATAGCATATTCATTATTTTCTACCACAAAAATTACTGGTAATTTCCACAACATTGCCATATTAAAAGTTTCATGCAATGCACCTTGACGCACTGCCCCATCTCCCATATAGCAAATATTCACATTTTTTGTTCCTCTATATTTTTCGGCAAAAGCAATGCCAGCACCTAATGGTATTTGCCCTCCAACAATACCATGCCCTCCATAAAAATTATGCTCTTTACTAAACATGTGCATGCTGCCGCCTTTTCCTTTACTACATCCGGTAATTTTTCCAAATAATTCTGCCATTACAGCTTCTGGAGTAATGCCACAGGCCAAGGCATGCCCATGGTCGCGGTATGCCGTAATCAGACTATCTTGTGGGGTAATGGCACTCATCGTGCCAGCTAACACAGCCTCTTGCCCAATGTATAAATGACAGAAGCCTTTTATTTTTTGCTGACCGTAAAGTTGTGCACATTTTTCTTCAAATCTACGTATAAATAACATCATTTCATGCCACCTTAGGTAAGTTTGTTTTTCAATTTGTATTTTTGCCATCGGATTATAAGGGCTGCAAAAATAGTTTTTTTATTTATACATTACAACAACATCATGCATTTAAAGAATTTATGGCTATATCAATTTAAAAATCATCAACAACAAAGCTTTGATTTTATTGATGGAATCAACGCCATATATGGCAAAAATGGAGTAGGAAAAACCAATATACTAGATTCAATTTACTATCTATGTAATGGAAAAAGTTATTTCACAAATACCGACTCTAAGGTAGTAAGTATAGGAGCGGACGAGCTTTCTGTGAGGGGGATTTTTAGTTTTGACAATAATGCTGAGGATGATGTGTTGATAAAATTTAATTCACAAAAAAAGAAAATTATTCAAAAAAATCAAAAAACCTATAAAAGGCTCATAGATCATGTAGGCAATTTTCCTGTGGTAATGGTAACCCCTACTGATATTGCGCTTATTTATGATGGCAGTGAAGAGAGAAGAAGATTTATGGATTTGGTGCTCTGCCAAACCAATAAAAATTATATGTTGGCATTACAACAATATAAAAAAATTTTAGAAGCAAGAAATGCTGTGTTAAAAAACATGTATGATAAAAATATCAAAGATTTTACGCTTTTAGAGGGATATAATATTAAAATATTGCCAAATGCACTATTTATAGCAGAAGAGCGCAAGAAATTTATCACCATTTTTGCCCCTATTTTTTCAGAAATTTATCAAAAAATAGCCCAGCAAAAAGATAACATTAGTTTTATGTATGAAACAAACAGTCCGTTTTTTGAACAACATATCAATGAGCAAATGGAGAAAGATTATTATGCCGGCAGAACTACAAAAGGTGTGCATAAAGATGATTTACTATTTTTGTTAGATGATGAGCCAATAAAAAAATTCGCATCACAAGGACAAATAAAATCTTTTCTTATAGCACTAAAAATAGCACAATTTGATTATATAAAAATTATCACAAACAAAAAACCAATTTTATTATTGGATGATATTTTTGAAAAAATAGACGAAGATAGGGCACAAGCCCTTATAAATTTGGTAAGTGAACTGCATTTTGGACAAATATTTATAAGCGACACCCATAAAAGCCGATTAGAAAAACATATTTTTGGATTAAATACTAGCATAAATATTATACCTTTGTAGCGTGCACCATTTTACTATGAATGAACTCAAATACAAAATCAATACAAGAATTACTAGAGGCCTTTAAAAGAAAAGGCAAATTGCGATCTAAATTAGCTGCTGCAAACTTGCACAGTGAGTGGCCAAAAATTGTAGGTAGCCATGTAGCAAAATTAACCGATAAAATATGGGTTTCGCAACAAGTATTACACATTGTAGTAAATAGTTCAGTTTTAAAAAACGAATTGCAATTTCATAAAGAAAAAATCGTTCTTAGGGTGAATCAAGTTTTAAACCATAATTTAATTAAAGAAGTAGAAATACATTAAAAATATATGAAACATATTATAGCACCTAGCATCCTTTCTGCAAATTTTCTTAATTTGGAGAAAGACATATCAATGATTAATAACAGTGATGCTCAATGGCTTCATGTAGATATTATGGATGGCGTATTTGTGCCCAACATTTCTTTTGGAATGAACATAGTTAGCCAAATAAAAGAAGCTTGCGAAAAGCCATTAGACGTTCATTTAATGATTGTAAACCCTGATAAATTTCTATTAGATTTCAAAAAAGCAGGCGCAAATATACTTACAGTGCATCAAGAAGCATGCCCTCACCTGCACCGCACAATAAGCGCTATTAGAAACTTCGATATGAAACCCGGAGTGGCTATTAACCCTCACACCCCAGTTTCATTGCTAGAGGATATTATTTCTGAAATAGATTTGGTGTGTATTATGAGTGTAAACCCAGGCTTTGGTGGACAAAATTTTATAGAAAACACCTTTCATAAAGTAGCCAAACTAAAAGAATTAATTCTCAGAAAAAATGCTGACACATTGATAGAAATAGATGGTGGAGTAAATTTAAATAATTATAAAAGATTGATACAAAACGGTGCAGATGTCTTGGTTGCAGGAAACACAGTCTTTGGCGCACTAAACCCTCAAGAAACTATTAACGAATTGGCTAAACCAGTTGTAAAATAAGTTACTATCTGAAAAGTAATTTTAAAATATGGCTTATTGTTTTTTGTCTATTTTTTATTCAAAAAATTAGTACTGGACAAAGCACTTATCCTGTTTGCGTGATCACCACAGATCAAGCCAAAAAACCAATGATAAAGCAACTTATCAAGATTGATAGTTTATTTTATATAACTGATAACAGCGGAATGGTGTGCACAAATTTAGAAATTGGCAGGCATCATACCTCCATTTTGATTGATAGTTTTGAACAAAACAGAACCTATTTTCCTATTGTTGGTGTGCAAGGCGACACTGTAAAAGTTTATCTTACAGCATCTATAACTCAATACAATGCCATAAAACTAAGTGGTGAACAAAACCTACTCTTTAATAAAATTACGTTAAAATTTATTCCATCATTTGGCAATGGAACGGATTTTGTAAAATTAATGCCTGGTGTTTTTTCTCAATCAGAACTTACTTCTCAATACAATGTGAGAGGTGGCAACTATGATGAAAACTTAGTATATGTAAATGATATAGAAATATATAGACCACAATTAGTGCGCACAGGACAACAAGAAGGATTGAGCTTTATCAATCCAGATTTAATTAACAATATAAAGTTTTATCCTGGAGGTTTTGAGGCCATTTATGGTGATAAGTTAAGCTCGGTATTAGATGTTAAATATTTGCAGCCTGATAGTTTTACTGCCGGTTTTTCTGCTGGTCTGATGGGTGTAAATGCATTTATTGCAGATAAACCAAGCGAAAAAGTTAGCTACCTTTTTGGAGCGAGGTATCGTGCCAATAATTATTTATTAAACAGTTTAGATGTGAAAGGGCAATATAATCCAAGGTTTTATGATTTACAGGGTGTTTTTACATACAAACCTAATTTTAGATGGACTCTCTCCTATTTAGGAAACCTAGGGTTAAACCTTTTTTCTTTTGTACCTGTCTCACAAACCACTAGATTTGGGACTATAAACCGTGCTTTACAATTATCTGTTGCTTATGCGGGTTTAGAACAAATGAATTATATTAATGGTACAAATGCCATTTCTATTAGCTTTAAGCCAGATATAAATACTGAGATAAAATATGTAGGTAGCTTATTTAATTCATTAGAAAACGAATATTATACAGTTAGAGGAGCCTATGACTTAGGTGAATTAGATAATAACTTAGGCTCTGATAACTTTGGTAAAAAAGCACTTACCATAGGTGCAGGATATTTTATTAATCATGCAAGAAATGATTTGCAAAGTTATGTTGTTAACAATGGCATAATTGGAAAACATTTTAATCAACTTACCAAAGTTAAAACAGAATGGAGAATTGATTATAAAAGAGAAGCATTTGAAGATAGGGTGTTGGAGTGGAAATATAATGACTCTGCAGAGGTAAATATTGCACCATTTGCACCAAATGATGATAGTCTTAATTTGAGTCAATATCAAAACAGCAGTGCCAATTTACTTAATAATCAATGGAGTGCAGCACTGCAAAAGATTATTCCTTTTATTAAAAAATATGAAGGGGCACTAAATATAGGCATCAGGGGTACCTATCGCAGTTTGGGCAATCATTATTTTTTTAGTCCTCGGTTTAGATTTACTTGCAATCCTTGGGCTAATAGAATACTTGACAGCAGCAATACGCATAAAAAACTACAGCTTAACATCAATGGTGGATACTACTATCAACCTGCCTATTATAGAGAAATGAGAAACCTAGCAGGAGTTTTGAACACAGATATTTTGCCACAAAAATCTATCCATCTTACTTTAGGTGTTGAATATTTTTTCCATATCTGGGGACGAAAATTCAAATATACAGGCGATATTTATGGAAAATATTTAGATGATATTATACCTTATGCTATTGAAAATGTAAGAATTAGATATTTTGCTATCAATAATGGTAGAGGCTATGCAGCAGGTTTTGACAATAGAATTTACGGTGAATTTATTAAAAATTTAGAAAGTTGGTTTAACCTTGCATTTTTAACAACAAAAGAACAATTTACATATACTAAAGATGGAATAATTACCACCACACCTTGGCTGCGCAGGCCAACAGATGCTAGAGTTGTTGGTAGTATATTTTTTCAAGATGATTTGCCAAACAACAAAACTTTCAGGATGTCTATGATGCTCACATTTGCCTCGTCTGTGCCTTTTTATTTTATTGAAGCCAATAGGTATACCGCCACCACTAATAAAATACCAAGCTACCAAAGGGTGGATATTGGTTTTCAAAAACTAATATTTACTGCAGAAAAAAGACCTAAGGCCAAATGGTTATCGCAGGTTGAAAATGCTTTTATTTCGCTTGATGTATTTAATCTTTTAGGAAACAATAACATAATTTCCTATAATATTTTTAAAGATTATGCAAATAATTATTATGGAGTGCCCAATTATTTAACAGGCAGAAGATTAAATTTAAGGCTGTTTATCGGCTTTTAATCACAACAGCTGTTTCTTATAAGATATTCCAAAAAAAAAATGGCATAATTATTTAAAATAATTTATTCTGAATTTTAATTTTACAATTATATTGCGCCCTATTATAAGCACCAAAATTTATTTTAATCATGAATAAGCCTAGAGTAGTAAAAGACTATGATAAATTAGACAAAGATACACAAGAACAGATAAAATTGTATTACCCTCACGGGTTTGAATCTGAATTAATCTCTTTTAAAAATGCCGAAGGTAAAAATGTCTCAGCACTTCCATTTGAGGCCGAAGAAAAATATTATTTGGTTCGCATGACTATAGGTGAGGCTCAAGATATTATAGAAGATGATGATGATTATGATGATGAAGGTGAGCTAAAAGCTGAGGTAAAAGAAGCATACGAAGAGAAGTATGATGATATTATAGAAGATGATGATATTGCGCAAGATGATGATGATGATGAATCAGATGATTATTCAACAGATAGGCCAACTGATGATGAAGATGAGGACTAAATAAGAATTTTTTTTAAACTTATTTTAATAAGTCTTTTAATTGATGATAAACTTTAGACAACCTATTTTGTTGCAACACCTCAGAGATAGAGTGTACTAAAAAATCCAACGTAATTTTTCTTTCTGCAGCATTTATGCCAATTTTATCAATATTAATAAGCGAAGTTTCGCAACATATTAATATTGTTTGATTAAAGATTTTTAAATTTTCAGAAGCTTGAATAGCTGTATTTTGGTTAGATTCTGATTGGTATATTGAGGGCAAAAAACCTGTAATCTCTAAAAAATTAACTGTAAAATGTAATGCAATATTGGTAAAACTAGGCTTAATAGATTCCACCAATTTAATATAATTCGAAACAAAATGAAATAATGGCACATCTTGATGAAAAGGAGGTGAAAATTGTGCAATTAGGGCAGCTAAATAAGTCGTTACAAAATTACCAAAAGGCGATGAATTTAAATACGCTATTGGTGGAACGTTTCTAATTTCTTTTCCATAAAAAATATCTGCATTTAATTTATAAGAAAGCACCAACTCGCATGGAGAGAGTAATTGATATAAACCAATGGTATTATTTTTTTTAAGATTATTTTTTCTTACTCCTTTAGTAAGCACGGTAATTAACCCTTGTTCTTGTGTAAAAAATTGAGAAATTAAATCTGTATCACCATACTTAGTATTTTTAAGTAAAATGCCATTAAAATGAGCAATCACATTATTATTTCAAAAAAAGTATTTTTGCGACATTGGTTTCTAATCCGTCTGTGCTTGCTACTAAAACTAAATACACACCAGAAGAAACCCTTTCATTATTCAAATTATTGCCGTCCCAAGTAAAAGAACCTCCATTGCTCCTGCCCTCAGAAACCAACTGCCCATTGATATCGGTAATCTTTATGAGCGAATTTTCCATTATATTTATAATATTAATATTACCCTTATAGCCTGAGCGCACAGGATTAGGAAATACTTTAATTTGTTCAAGATTATCTTTTGGTGAAGTGGCAAAACCTCTATAAGAAACTATACCCGAATTACTTGCAAAAAAAACCTCACCTGTGCTTGGATCTATTCCAATAGATTGAACAACATTATCTAATAAAGGACTATTTAACTTATCAAATTTTTGCAATATACTGTCTCCATTTTGTGAAACTAAAAACACACCTCTATTAGTGGCAATCCATTTTCTATTGCCCCCATCTACCACAATATCATTAATTTTTTCATCCCCTAGCAAATAGTTGGTATTATTTTCTTGAGTAATGATTAATCTATCTGCATCAAAACTTCCGGGAGCATCAAATACTTTTTTTGTATTTCTTATCACACAAATGCCTTGGGTGGTGCCTATCCACATTTCTCCATCTCTGTCTAAAGCCAAGGATACCACATTATTATTAATCAATTTTCCTTCTTTTTCTAGGGAGCTTAGCCCAACAATTTTATCATCTAAAGCATTTAGGGGAGTTTTATTATCGTCTAATACCAATATACCTGCTGTATTATTAATTGCTAGAATTATCCATTTGTAATTATTTTTATCTACCACTATTTTTCCTAGCCCTCCAATTGGGGTAGAAAAGGCTTTCCACTCATTATTGGCATTTCTTACCAAAAGCTGACTATCTCTATTACTAGGGTTACTCACCCATAAATTATTTGAGTTGTCAAAGGCCAAACCATTGCAAATTAAAAAATTATTGCCTTGGTTTCTTCTCATCGGAGAATTTGCTGTGGTATAGCTGCCAATTAAGTCTCCATTACCATTAAATTGAATTATGCCTGATGATTGGGTGCCTATTAAAACTTGATTTAATGGTTTGTTATATGCAAAATGGCTAAAATCTCTAATTGAATCCAATAAGCTATTTGGTGGCCTGTTGCGCCAATTGCCATTTTCAAAAATTCCATAACCATCATTAGAAAAAAGCGGATCATAGCCTGTATTGTATCCACCCCCCAAACCCCACATTGCATTTTCAGTATTTCCAAAAGCATAGGACAAATGAAAATTTGGACCATTGGGACTAATATACTCCTCATTATTATTATCCAGTTTTTTAATTAATCCAAAACCACGCACCACAAACCAAGTTTGATTCTTTGCATCTACTATTGCTTTATCAATAAAACTTACATTAAATGTTTTCTCTATCCCAGTTTGATTAAAAATTAAAATTTTACCAATTTTTGCAGCCACTAATTTCCCATTTCCAACATACAAACTTTTTAAAGTATCTTTTCCATTATTTTCAATGTCTTGCCATCCATTGGCATAGACAGAAAAATTTGAGTCTGGATCAGCATATAGTTTTCCTGCAAAAGATTGAATATGCCTGGCGGTCTTTGCTGGCCCTAATAATCCCCAATTGAGGTATGAATTCAAATTTACATTTCCACTATTTAAAGCTGAAAAAATACCCACATTGGTAGCAACGTAAATACTATCGCCTAAGGTGGTGCAAGAGTTAATACCTATACTTGATCCTCCTGGTCCTATATTAAGATAAGATTCTTTTATCTCATTCTTCTCTACATCCAATGCCAGCAAGCCAAAAGTAGTGCTCAAAAAAGCATATTGCTGGTAAAAATGAATATGATTGATTTTTTTTTCACCGCCAATACTTGACCTTAATATTTCAGGAATATTTATTATTTGATTGCCTTTTACTAAATCTAAATTACCTGATTGATAGGCTATAAGAAGAATATTTAAGTCAAAATTATATGCCGCAGTTTGCATTGCTGCTTCTGCATAGCCTTGCACTTTAGACAACCTAGTAACACTGCCATCTTTTTTATTAAGTGTAAAAGACCCGTATTGAGCAATGGCCAATAATTCATTTGGGGTTTCTGTTAATTCAAATGTAGATTGATAAGGCAAATGCACGCGCCATTGACCCGTAGGGATATTTACCTGAGCCTGCGCCCAAAAGGCAATAAATACTGATAGGCAAACAAAGAAAATTATTTTCACTCCACAAATTTAATTTTTTTATATGAATAATTAGGCTATTCCTAAAAAAAACAGACAATAATTTAACAATTGATAGGTGGTTTGCTTAGTATATGCCCAAGCCAGCTTATTGGCTAAATTTATTTTGAATTTATTTTACAATGTTTGCCAATACTTGGCTTAAAACCAAACATGCTAGATAAAGATTAAAAAATAAATTTGCATATATATATTTGCAAAATGAATTTACAAAATTCTATTTACAAAAATGCTTTTAAAGTTTTAAGCATGGGTTTATGCATTTTAAACTATTGTCAGAAAAAAATACGCCCCATTCATGTTTCAATTTTTATGATTAAGAAATACAATTTATAAGAGCAAACTCACATCTTACAAAATTATAAAATAGTTTATCATTAAATTGCACATTTTTTAAATACTAGAAAGCAAACCAAGCATGCATTTCTAAAAAAACCCATCTAACTATTTTATACCCTAAAAGAGTTAATCTAACTATTTTTACCAATAACAATGCTAATCTGTAGGTTTGCACTTTTATAAAAGAACTTGGTGTAATAAGTTTTTGATTTATGTTAATGATAATGCAAAGAACCCCTCACTTTTTAACTATCAAAACGGGTAAAATTATCAGGGGAGTGATTTAATTCAGCATGGAAAGTAACTAATTTACTAAACTATTTATTTATCAATGCTTTATACAAGCCTTGTTTGTTTAAGGTACAAATAAGGCACAAATCTATGCAGGAAATGTATAAATGGGTTGTTTAAATTAATCCATTTACATCGCCTAAAGCTGTTACCAATCATTAGCACCGCTATCGGATGAAGTATTATCCTTTGATTTTTTCAAATAATGAAAAAGTGATAAACTTAAGCCATTGTATAACCCAGCCAATTCGCTAGGATAGCTTTGGAATCTATTAATTAACTCATACTCTTTTGTTTTTTTATTTAGTTTGTAGAAGTTACTTCCTGTATTTAAAGCAAAAGCCTCCCACCCCCCAATAACATATTGGCTTGGTGGAACATAGACATAAAGGACAATTGGGTCAATTTTAATTCTGCCATTTTTAAACCGAAATTCAATGGTATATTTCAAATCAAATTTGGAAGTCATTAAAGAGGTTTTAAGGGTTAAGGCACTTTTATCAACGCCTTCTATTCTAATCATTTCCCCTTCTATTGAACTTTGAATAACTTTATCTGGCATTTTATAGGTTTCCCTAATCCAATTTAGGGTTAATTTGTATAAATCCTCATTGCTTATTATCGTGTCAAGTTTCCCAGTAATGTAGTCTGTTAACCCTTCTAAGCCCCAACTAAAGGTACCTATTGAATCTATAAGATTAACGGGTTCTGTTTTTATTGTATCTTTAGAGGTTGAATCTTGTTGCCCAAAAACTGTTGAGGAAATGGTAAATACTGCTATTAAAACTATTATTCTCATAATACAAAAATAAATGTTTTTTTACTTTAAACAAGTATCTAAAAAAATAGGTCGTTCTATTTTATACCCTAAAAGAGTTAATCTAACTATTTTTACCCATCACAATGCTAATCTGTAGGTTTGCACTTTTATAAAAGAACTTGGTGTAATAAGTTTTTGATTTATGGTAATGATGTTGCAAAGAACCACTCACTTTTTAACTATCAAGACGGGTAAATTATAAGGGGAGTGATTTAATGCAACATGGAACACCAGCAACATTTCCCCAACCGATGAAATATGTTTCAAATTTCACAGGCGCTATTTATTTTTAAAATATTTTTTAAAGTAATGTATAAACTTATCACTTATTTCTTCTAAATCTATTGTAGTATTTAATTCTTTTTGCATGGAAGTAACACCTTTATCAATTATTCCGCAAGGGATAATATGATTAAAATAGCTCAAATCTGTATTAATATTAAAAGCCAAACCATGCATGGTTAAAAATCGGCTACATTTAATACCAATGGCAGCAATTTTTCGCTGATTAGATGTGCCTTCATCTAGCCAAATGCCTGTCACTCCTTTTGATCTGCTAGTCATAATTTTATACTCAGCTAAAATATCGATTACAATTTGCTCTAAAAAAAATACATAATCTCTTACCCCAAATGCATAAGTTTGCAAATCTAGCAAGGGATATACAACCAATTGTCCTGGGCCATGATAAGTAATATCTCCACCCCTGTCTATTTTATATGAATTGGCATTGATACTTGCAAGAAAATCTTGGTTTACCAAAAGATTATTGGCATTGGCACTTTTGCCTAAGGTATATACATGAGGGTGAGAAAGCATTAAAAGTTCTTCTGATATTGCTAAGTTATTGGCTTTTTTCATTATGCCATCAGCCATCCAATCTTGTTGATATTTCCAAGTCTGCATATATTCTGCAATACCCAGTTTTTTTATAGTAATCAAAAGATTTTCTTAATTTAAAACATTTTATAAGACTCGCAATCCCTTAACCATTTTATTGCATATTTTTCTTACGATTTGCTTCAAACTCTTTAACCAAATCCTCAGGAGACTTATTACTATTAATATTTTGAATGCTAATTTTTACATCTTCTATCAAAGCACTTTTGGGATATAAAACTACGTATTGCTCATAAATAGTTAATGCTTCAGCAGGCTGCCCATTATTTTCATAAACCATGGCTAAACTCAGTAAAGCTTGTTCTCCCTCTTTGGTTTCAATATTTTTTTCATGGGCTAATCTTAACCAATGGCATTGGTCTCCAATATTTTTTTGCACAGAAGCATACATTAGCATTGATTTTTGAGTCAATTTATGAGTTGAGAAACTTTTAAAAATAGTTTGATAATAATGCGCTGCACTGTCTAACATATTGTTGTTCATAAAACTTTCTGCAACAAAAAACAGGTGTTTAACATTTAAAGTATCTTGTGGAAAAGCGTTGTAATACTCTAGATAAAGCTTAGATAATGCATTATTTCTGTTACTATCAGCACTTTTTTGTTCTAATGCCGTTATTTGCTTTAAAAGATTATTCTTAGGATTATTGCTATTGCAGGCCATTATAAACCATAAAAAAACGACAGTAAACTTACAAATATTTTTCATATTAAATTTTTCTTATTTAGATGTTAATAATTGAGCAGTATGCGCCTTAGTATCTACCTTTTCTATGATTTCTTCAATTATACCTTGCTCGTCAATTACAAAGCTAGTTCTAGCTATGCCCATATATTTTCTTCCATACATGCTCTTTTCTACCCAAACGCCAAAATCTGTAGCCACTTTATTATCTGTATCAGCAATTAGATGAAAAGGCAATTCGTATTTTTCAATAAACTTGATGTGCTTTTTTGCATCATCAGGGCTTACACCCAATACCTCATATCCTTGGTCTAAAAATTGATTATAATTATCGCGTAAGTTACAAGACTCTGCAGTGCAGCCAGGTGTATCATCTTTTGGGTAAAAATATAAAACTAATTTTTTTCCTTTAAAGTCAGCATTTGTTACAAGCTGCTCTGTCTCAATCATTGCGCTAAAATGTGGGGCGCTATCGCCTATTTTTAATGTTGTCATTTTTATTTAAAATTTAATATTGTATGCTATGCTTGGCAAAATCGGTAATTGATTGATTCTTTTATAATTAATTCTATCAAAATAGAAAATATTTTCCCTATTATACACATTTGTTACGCTTAGAATAAGTTCTGTTTTGTATTTTGCAGCTGTCAAAAACTCCCATTTTTGGCTAAAATCTAACCTGTGAAATTGAGGTAATCTACCACCATTTATCTGACCATATAAGACACCCAAATTTCCATTCTGAGAAATATAGTCTGATGAAACACCATTTGCTACAAAATCTGGTTTTTCATAAAAACCTTGTGTTTGAGTGAATGGAAAACCTGAGCCATAATTCCACCTAAAACCTGTAGTATGATTCTTTTTCTTACCAAAACGATAACTAAAAATAACATTAATATTATGTCGCCTATCAAAAACGGGTTTATAAGTTTGTATTCCATCAAATCTATCTACATAATTTAGAGAATATACTGTCCAAATATAAATTTTGTCTTTGCTAAATCTATATTTAAAATCGCCACCATAAGCTTTTCCTGATTCTATAATATAGTCTTGTTTCAACCTTTCAGGCTGATTTGCAAAAGCATTATTATCATCAAATAACTTATCTCTATTAATATTAGTTAATTGGGTAAAATCTTTTAGATATCCTTCTATCCCCATATCGCTAAATTTATTGATGATATAATCGAAACCCGCAACAAAATGATTTGCTTTTTGAAGACTATGTGTTACTGGATTACCATTAAAATTTCTGGACAGATTGTCTGGCCCCGATAAAAATCCATAAAAAAGATTTACCACATCTCTATCAGAAGAGGCCGAGAGTAAATTTTGGGAATACCTTCCTATCGCGCCTTTTAAATAAAATTTATTTTGCTTAACTGTGTATCTGTATTGCAAACGTGGCTCAAGATTGGCATCACCAAGGCTGGCATAGTATTGCACTCTAAACCCCGCCTCTAAACTGCTGCGCTTAGTTTGCAATGAATATTGACCAAAAGTACCTAATTGTGTTGTAAACTCTTGTTGTTCTATACGCCTGTCATTTGAATTAAATATTTCAAAATTAGTTTGTATCCAATTGGTTTCTATCCCAAAAGTAAAAATACCTGTAGGCAATTGATTTACAAAATTAATGCCCAAATCAAATGCATTTACATCACTTCTTCTGGGTTTATTATCTGTTTCCTGCTGCAAAATATTATAATTAGAATACGAAACAAGACCTTCAATTTTTATCTTACTTGCATCTGGTATGACCAAAAACCGTGAGCCAAAGCCTGTACTTCGCCAAGAATAACTTGTGGTACCAGGAAATTTGACATCATCTCTAAAATGAAACCCAAATAATTTTGCAAAACTACCACTTGGCGAATTAAAACTCAATTTTCCATAATAATCGCTAAAAGTATAAGGTAAAACATTTTTATCAATATAGCGATAAAAAACAGGAGCACTCTGCCTAAGGTAAGATGTTTTATAAGAAAACATATATGAACTATTAGACTCTCCAAACTTATACTTTTTTAGAGGTCCTTCAATATTAAATTTTGTCATAAAAGGCGAAATGCTTAATCTTTTTTTAACCCCTCGCAAGCTGCCTCCCCTTGTCTTTACATCTACTACCGCAGAAATCCTGCCTCCATGTTCTGCTCCAAATCCAGCAGTATATACATCGGCACTTCCCATAAATTCAGCATCAAAAACAGAAAATAGACCAATTGAGTGAAAAGGGTTATAAATTATCATCCCATCTAGCATCACTTTATTCATAACGGGAGAGCCACCTCTTAAATACAATTGTCCACCTTGATCGCCTGTAAAAACCGCGCCTGGAATTATTTGAAGATATTGCAAAATATCAGGTTCTCCGCCTATTGTTGGCATATTTGCCATTTCGCGTGGTGTTATTTTCACTAAACCCACATCTGGAGTAGTCTCTATTTTTCGTGCTTCTCCTTTCAGCACCACTGTGCCTAACTCTCTTACTTTCTTATTTAGTTGTATATTAAGTTTAGTTATTTTTGAATCTTCAACTTTTGCAATTTGAACAGAAGTATCGTATCCAAAGTAGGTAAAAATAAGGGTGTAACTTCCTGCTGATAAGTTTGTTATTAAATAAATACCGTTTACATCTACTGCAAATCTTTTGTTTAATTCTTTCACATTTACGTAACCAAGTGAAAGTGCACTTCCTTCATCAGCATCAGTAATTAAACCTCTTATGCTGCCAGTTTGAGAGAATGATGATTGAGAAACCGCAAGAGCCAAGAAAAAAAGAAATGTTTTAAACAGCTTCATTAATCTTCATTGATATTGTGGTAAACATTCGTAATGTCATCATCATCTTCAAGTTTTTCTATCAATTTCATATTCCATTCTATGTGCTCTTTTTCAACAGTTTTATAAACATTTACTATCCTAGTTAATGATGCCTCTATAGGCTCTATCCCTTTGTCTTCCAAAGCTTTTTGCAAATTGCCAAAAGTGGTAAACGAGCCATATAGGTGCAAATAATCATCTTCTAAATACAAATCTTCTAATCCAAAATCAATCATCTCTAATTCAAACTCTTCTGGATCTATTTTAGTGGCATCTATTTTAAAATATGATTTTCGCTCAAATGTAAAGTCGTGCGATCCATTAGTGCTTAAAGATCCATTGGTTTTATTAAAACATGTTCTAATATTGGCCACTGTTCTTGTAGGATTATCTGTGGCCGCTTCTATAAAAATGGCTACTCCACCAGAACCAAAGCCTTCATAGCTTATCTCTTCATAATTTTCTGTAGATTTACTATTAGCCCGCTCTATTGCAGCATCTATATTGGCTTTTGGCACATTTGCAGCTTTGGCATTACTTATAATAGCACGCAATTTTGCATTATTATCAGGGTCAGGGCCACCTTCTTTTACCGCCATGGTAATTTCTTTGCCAAACTTGGTGAAAGTTTTACTCATTTTTGCATTTCTTGCAAAAATTTTGTGCTTTCTTTTTTCAAACATTCTACCCATAGATACAATACGTTTTCGTGTGTGTGATAAATTTTATTTTATTGGACTGCGAATTTAGGTTTATTTTCAACAATATATATACCCTTCAATAAATTTAGATAAAAAATATACCATTGGCAATTGTTGCGATACCAATTGCCTGTTTATCAAACCATCGAACAATAAATTCTTCTCGCAACCAGTAAATATTCCAAAAATCATTTTGCATTAAATGTTTATTATAATTAATAAAGTATTTTCTATTGCTTGAGCATGGCTAAAAAAGCGATTTCTTTGCAAAAGGACATAGTATTATTTTTATCGAAATTATTTAAATCATTTTCATATTTTATTTTACCTTTGACCAAATTTAAATAAACATGAAAAAAGGATTAATTATTTTAGGAATTTTTGCAGTTCTAGGCTTTTTTATCGTTGGAAAATATAATAATATTGTTAAAAGTGATGAAGAGGTAAAGAAAGCATGGAGCTTTGTTCAAACCCAATATCAAAGAAGAGCCGATGTATTTGCAAGTCAATTAGATGTGGTTAAAGGTGCTGCAAATAATGAAAAAGAAATCTTATTAGGCATTACAAAAGCAAGAAGTGGGATTGTGGATGCACAAGAAAACATGAAAAATGCCACTACACCTGCCCAATTAGACCAATACCTGCAACAAGCACAGCAAGCCGCCTTATCTATAAAAGTGCAAATAGAAGCCTATCCAACCATCGGTTCAACACAAGCATTCTTAAAATTTCAGGACGAAATATCTGGAACAGAAAATAGAATAGCAACCGTTAGAGATGATTACAATGTTGTTGTAACCACTTTTAACAAATCTGTGAGAACTTTTCCAAATAACTTATTTGCAGGTATGTTTGGTTTTGGTATCAAAGAACAATTTAAAAGTGAAGTAGGCGCAGATAAAAGGCCTGATATATCATTTTAAATACTGCCTAATTTTGAACATTTTCTCTACCCAAAAACCCTTTTTAAGCAAGAAGGAGTCTAAACAGATAGTAACAGCAATTGCCGAGGCAGAAATGCAAACCTCTGGCGAAATACGCGTTCACATAGATTTAGAAATTATAGAAAATATTCCCAAACATGCAGAAAGTGTATTTTACCTTTTAGGAATGCATGAAACCAAAGCGCAAAATGGCGTTTTAATTTATATTAATCCTAAAATTAAACAATACCTTGTTTTGGGAGATCGTGCAATGCATGATAAAGTAGGTCAAGTATTTTGGGACAAAGTGAGTCAAGAATTAGGTGTTTATTTCAAAAATAAGCAATTTGAGCAGGGATTGGTGCAAACAATTCATCAAATTGGCCAAGCACTAAAGCTATATTTTCCGTACAGTAGAAAAACAGATACTAACGAATTAAACGATGATATCAGCTATTAGATTTTCTTTTTTACTGCTTTTTGTGCTCATTCAATTAAATACGCAAGCTGTATATAGAAAGCCTGTACCTGCAAATGTTGGTTATATCAATGATTTTGCTAAAATACTTAGCATAGATGAAAACGCAAAATTAGAAAATTATCTAAAAGATTATTACGACACCACATCTACACAAATAGCAGTGGTAATTGAACAAACCCTAAATGGAAGAGATGTATTTGACCGTGCTATGGATTTTTCTAGGGCTTGGGGAGTGGGAACCGCAGGAAAAAACAATGGTGTAGTATTATATATCGCCATAGATGATAGAAAAATACATATCCTAACCACAAACGAAACAGAAGACTACATTTCAGATGGCGATTTGGGCGAGATAATCAGAAATGATATTACACCCTATTTTAAAACTAAAAATTATGCAGGTGGCATTTTTAGCGGAATAGTAAAAATACAGTCATTGCTTAATGGAACATACACAAATGATGGCAAAGTAGCTAGCAAAAATAGTTTGACAACCATAATAATTATTTTTGTGCTTTTTGTATTGCTAAGTATATTTTTTAGAAAAAATGGCAATCAAGGAGGTGGAGGCTACAAGCGTGGAGGAACATATTGGTTTCCATCTACAGGCGGAGGTTCTTGGTCTGGTGGCAGCGGGGGTGGCGGTGGATGGGGCGGATTTGGAGGTGGTGGAGGATTTAGTGGCGGTGGCGCAGGTGGCAGTTGGTAATATTAACTTAACTCTTCTGCTTCCATTTGTTCTACTTCGCTATAATCTAGTCCATCTACATCTTTCTCAATATTAAGATTATCAATAATAAAATCTTGTCTTTCTTGGGTATTTTTACCCATATAATAGGTCAATAAATCATTGATAGAAGTATTTTTACTCAATACCACAGGCTCTAATTTAATCTCTTCTCCTATAAAATTTTCGAATTCTTCAGGAGATATTTCACCCAACCCTTTAAACCTTGTAATCTCTGGCTTGCCTCCTAATAGCGAAATAGCAGCATATTTTTCTTCAATTGAATAACAGTATTTTGTTATTTTTTTATTCCGTACCCTAAAAAGCGGTGTTTGCAAAATGTATAAGTGATTATTGCGCACTAAATCTGGAAAAAACTGTAAAAAGAAAGTCATTAACAGCAGCCTAATATGCATTCCATCTACATCTGCATCCGTAGCAACTACCACTTTATTGTACCTTAATTCATCTATAGACTCTTCAATATTTAATGCATGCTGAAGTAAGTTAAACTCATCATTTTCATACACCACTTTCTTTTTCAAGCCAAAGCAATTAAGGGGTTTGCCACGTAAACTAAATACGGCTTGGGTTTCTACATTTCTAGATTTTGTTATTGAACCACTTGCGCTATCCCCTTCTGTTATAAAAAGGGTGCTTAGCAATGCTTTTTCATGCCCATTATCTGTTCTGTGAACCCTGCAATCACGCAATTTTTTATTATGAATATTGGCTTTTTTAGCTTTTTGTTTTGCTAAATTTCGAACGCCCGCCATATCTTTTCGCTCACGCTCACTCTGCAATATTCTTTTTAATAATGCATCTGCAATTTCAGGATTTTTGTGTAAATAATTATCAAGCTCTTTGCTCAAAAAATCATTAATAAATGTCCTTATGGTTGGCCCATCTGGCCCCACATCAGAAGAGCCAAGCTTGGTTTTAGTTTGCGACTCAAAAACAGGCTCTTGCACCCTCACACTTATTGCAGCCAAAACACTGCCTCTAATATCGCCACTATCGAAATCCTTTTTATAAAAATCTCTAATAGTTTTTACCAAAGATTCTCTAAATGCCACCAAATGTGTGCCACCTTGTGTTGTATTTTGTCCATTTACAAAAGAGTAATACTCCTCGCCATAAGAATTGGTATGTGATATTGCTATTTCTATATCTTCACCTTTAAAATGGCAAATTGGATAGCGCAGTTCGTCTTCTTTTACCTTCGATTCCAATAAATCTAACAACCCATTTTTACTAAAATACCGCTCTTTGTTAAAATGAATGGTTAAGCCTGAATTCAAATAGGCATAATTCCATATTTGATTTAACAAGTAATCATTAATGTATCTAAAATTTTTAAAAATAGAGCCGTCTGCTATAAATTCTATTAAGGTACCATTGGGTTCGTTTGTTTTTTCTATCGGTGGGTCAGCTTCTAAAATACCTTTTAAAAATGTAGCACGTTTTTGCTCGCCATCTCTATAAGAATAGATAGAAAAGTGAGCTGATAAGGCATTTACCGCTTTTGTTCCTACCCCGTTTAATCCTACACTTTTTTGAAATGCCTTACTATCATATTTACCTCCAGTATTTATTTTCGAAACACAATCTATTACTTTGCCAAGGGGTATGCCTCTGCCATAATCTCTAATGCTCACTTTACCTTCTACTATAGCAATTTCTATTTTTTTACCGTAGCCCATCACATGTTCGTCTATGCAATTGTCTAAAACTTCTTTTACCATCACATAGATTCCATCGTCTGCACTTGTGCCATCGCCCAGTTTCCCAATATACATGCCTGGACGAAGTCTTATATGTTCACGCCAATCTAGCGACTTAATGCTGTCTTCGTTATAATTATGTGGTGGAGTTATATTATCGCTCATAGAAAATTTTATATTTGCGAATATAATTAAAAAAGAATTAGGCTATTCAACGAGATATAAACAGTTGCTTTTAGCTTTTTTTAAAAAGATAGAAAAATTTTTAAGCAATCCTTTTTTAGAGGTTAAAAAAAAATAAATTAAAAATTGGGTTAAAAATTATTCCACCAATAACTTCGTTTTTGCAATTTTAAGCTTTGCAAAGCCGAAGCCTCCGGGCTAATTCTAAACATAAACATTCTGCGGCTGCCAACAGGTGTCCAATCAAATTGTAGCGTCCAGCAATGCAAATTTCTGGCAAGACCAATGGTAGTGGTTTCTGAAATACTTTTTTGTATAACGTCAAAACCCGAATTAAATGTTATTTTCCACAACTGTGTTAAACTCACATTGCCATCAAAACTTGGAACAAAAGCCACCTTTCCATTTTTTATTTGGCTAAATGGGTTGTAAGTTGCAGTGGCATTTATATTTAAACTCCAAGGAATGGCAAAATCTAATAATTGTCGCTGCAAAACATCATAAAGCAGATATTGACCATTGCTAAGGGCATCAATTTGTTGATTACGCTTTTCTGCAGCTCTGGGATTCAAATTGGCTGATAAACCTGCCGTCAAAAAAGTAAGTGATGCAAAACCATCCTTGTTTGTTGCCTTTAGTTCTTTGCTCATTTGCCCCAAATTATTTATTTGATATGGAGTAAAGCTGGCAGCCATATTAAAACTAACCCTCTCTCCTATTCGTGTGGCCACGTTTGCAGCAATATTGCTCCAGTTAAAACTATCAGCCAATGCATTATAGTTTGCAGAAAAATTTAATTGATCCAAAATATTAAATCGCTTTAAAGTTTTTAAAGAGTCTTTAAGCTGTTTTTTTGCACTAAAAACATTTGCAATGCTAAATGCAATATTGCCATTGCGCCCAAATGCAAATGGACTACCTGTAAAAACATTATAGACATTCAAACGCATGGTATCTGAATAAGATTGTGCGAATCCAAAATTGGGGCGGCTAAAATCTGGTGTATAACTAAAAACAACAGAAGGTGTCATTGCATGTCTAATTGCCTTAATTCTAGCTTTAGGAAAATTATATGTTCCAAAAATATTGGTGCGCAGCTCCCCACCAAATTTATAATTATACACTCTTCCAAATGCAGATACAATTCTAGCGGTATCTAATTCTTTATTCAAAAAATCAAAATCAAATTGATACCGATCTGTTAAAAACCAATCTTCGCTAAAGTTAAAAAATGGGGTAAAATTAAAAAAATTCTTATAAAATGACATCGGCATATCAGCATTGATGCTGTGGTTGATACTTCGCCTTGCATTGGCTAGGGGCTGTGTCCAAGTATTAAGGTCAAAAAAGCCTGTGTCGGCCCTTTTAATTTCATTGCTAAATCTGCCCGTATAGTTTATTCCAAAATTGTCATAAAATTTCTTTTTTAACCGTTTTTCATTCTTAAATGGTGTTAAGCGCTGCATGGTTAGTGCTAATGTAGGGGCGTTTACTGATACTTGGCGCAAACTTGTGTTTTGGTCAATAGAGGTATTGGCATTTAGATTTAACCTATTTTTTATCAATACCTTAGAATAATTAATGGTACTGTTAAATTGAGTATTTCCAAAAGTTTGAGTGTTGTTATTAAAATTTTGATTGTAATTACCCCCATTAAAATTTACCCTAGCAGAGAAAGATCGGCCTGGATGATTTTTACCGTCTTCTCTATGCTCCCAAGATATGCGATAATCTCTAGAGGCTACCAAATTATTTTCTTCTTTGGAGCCTTGATTGATGTTATAGGCAAAAGAAACACTGTACAATCCATCGTATTTATATCTTTTTGCATACATGCTCGATAATCCTATGCGATAAGAGCCACCAAAAAATATATCACCATCAAACACAAGGTTCATTTTGTCTGAAACATGTAAATGGTATCCTAAATTTGTGATTCCAAAACCTCTTAATGCCCCCATTTGAGGCTGAGGAAAAATAATTCCATTTTTTCTATCCTTTTTTATTGGAAAAAGGCCAAATGGAATAAATAATGGCGTGGGAACATCTTCTATCCATAAATTTGCAGGGCCAAAAGCAATTTTTTTATCGGGAATAATTTTTAGCTTGTTGGCTCTAAAATAAAAATGTGGATGTTCTAAATTGCATGTGGTTACTTTACCTACATCTGTAATAATACTTCCGTCTTCATTTCTAAACACTTTATTGCAAATAATATAATTCTCTTCTTCTACTAGCCTTAGTCCATTTAATTTAGCCCGTTTGGATTCAAAATTATAATATAAGCTATCTGTGTCAAACTCATTATCGCCTTGCTTAAAATGCGGCACACCCGCTATTTTATATGCACTGTCTAACAATCCTTTTGCGAAAAGCTGTTTAGTGCTAAAATCTATTCTAATATAGTTAGCTGTGAGCTCAATATCCGTGTAATGAACACGCGCATTGCCGTATAAATGAGCTACTTTTTGCTCCATATCCAATATAATGGAATCATCTGCTTGATAATCTACCAAATCTTCTATTCCGCCTGCACCCTTCCTTAGTGTATCAACACCTAGTCTAATACTGTCTATTTTATTAGACTGTCCATATACATTAGAAAAACTACTTATACCAAGGCCTAAAAATAGCGCAACATGCAGTATCCACAAATGACTTAGCCCACAATCTAGGCGTAAACATTGTTTTATAAATAAAAAAGGTCTTATTTTTGAACTCAACTTAAACATGGCAAAAGTACCAAAAATATTGTGGATACCTATTATCGCAGTAATTAGTTTTTTAACATTAATTGCAGCAAATAATAAAACAAAAGCTGGCAAAAGCATTAATACAATTGTAATAGATGCAGGACACGGTGGACATGACCCTGGATGCAAAGGAGGCACAGAATTTGAAAAAAATATTACGCTAAAAGTTGCCCTCAAATTAGGAAAACTCATTGAAGATAGCCTCAAAGATGTAAAAGTAATATATACTAGAAAAAGTGACAAATTTATTGAATTAAGTGAGCGTTCTAACATTGCTAACAAAAACAATGCCGACCTATTTATAAGCATACATTGTAATGCAAACGATAACACAAGCGCCAAAGGTTCCGAAACATTTATAATGGGATTGCACAAATCAGAGGGTAATTTAGCCGTTAGTAAACGGGAAAATGCATCTATTATACTAGAAGAAAACTATAAAAGCAATACTGCTTATGGTGGCTTTGACCCCAATTCTCCGATTGGACACATTATATTTAGCTTGCTGCAAAATGCTTATTTAGAACAAAGTGCATCACTTGCAGAAAAAATAGAAAAAGAATTTAAAGACAGCGGAAAACTAAATAGCCGAGGAGTAAAACAAGCTGGTTTTTTAGTCCTTTGGAAAACAAGTATGCCGAGTATGCTTGTAGAAATAGGTTTTTTAACCAATAGCACTGATAGAAAAGAATTGGCGAGTGATACTGGCCAAAATAGAATTGCTGGATGCATGTTTACTGCTATTTGCAAAAGAAAAGCTGAACTAGACAAAGCGATTCAAACACAAAATAATAAATAATTAATATTTTTGAAAGATTTACTAAGTCAGTTTAAAAAATAATTGTACTTTTGTTTGCTTAATATATAAAGTATTGAAAATAAATAATGAAACTAAAGTAGGCGCGCTTGCAGCAGTAGCCATAACTATTTTAGTGCTAGGATACAATTTTTTATCGGGTAGGGATTCTTTGTGGTCTAATGGAAAAACCTATTACGTAAAATTTTATGATTTAAAAGGATTGACAAAAGCAAATCCTGTAATTTACAAAGGCTATAGAATAGGCCAAGTAAGCAAACTTAAATGGGATAAAAATGAACAATCATTTGTTGCAGAATTAGATATCCAAAAAGATATTATCATTTCTGAAGGCAGTATAGCAACAATTGCAGATAATGACCTGTTTGGCACTAAGGCCATATTAATCACTTTGGGTGAGAGCAAAACTGAAGCAAAAGATAACACTTTTTTAAAAGGTGAGATTAAGGTTGGTATGGCAGAAAGTATTGGCAACTCCCTTGGTCCTATTAGTGAACACTTAGATTCTTTAATTTCAAATTTAAATGCAACACTATCGGGCAGTGCGCTCAAAGGTACTTTAGCAAACTTAGAGGCAACTACCAGTAATTTAAAAGGTACGAGTCTAAAAATTGATCAAATACTGCTGGACAATCAAGTAAAACTAAATGCTATTTTTGCTAATGTAGAATCTATTACAGGAAACTTAAAAAACAACAATGCGATTATTACAAATGTAATAAAAAATGCAGATTCATTTAGCAATCAGCTAAAAGCGCTAGAAATAAATAAAACCATAAATGCAGCAAATATGGCATTGAATGAATTTAACACCCTTTTACAAAATGTAAACAATGGCAATGGCAGTTTATCTCTATTGCTCAAAGACCCCAAGCTATATAATAATCTAGAAAAAGTTTCTAAAGATTTAGATGCTTTGATAATCGATATTAATAAATATCCAAAAAGATACTTTAGCATAGGCAGCGGCAAAAAAGCTGATAAAGCGAGAGATGCCGACTTAAAAAATGGCACTTATAATATTACAACCCCTGAGCCACAATAGAAAAAATACATTAAAAATGAAAATACATCAATTAAAAGTAAGCAAAAAAATAGGCCTAGTACTAATATTAGCAAGCATTTTTGGATTTAATTCATTTGGGCAAAAGCGCTATTTCTATAATGCAGAGGATAAGAAATGTAAAGCAAATGAAGCTACCTATTACAGAGACGTGGTAAAAAGTGGGTCTAAATATAAAATAAAAGAATATTATGCAGCAAATGATCAGCTAAAATCATCGGGAAGTTATAGCGGTGATAGAGGTACAAATGAAGAACGTGAAGGCAACTTTGAATTTTATCATAAAAATGGAACAAAAAAAGCAGAAATAAGATTCAAAAATGGCAAGGAAGAAGGGGAATATATAGAAAATCATGATAATGGAAAAATTGCTGCAAAAGGACAATTTGCTGGAGGAAATAGAAATGGACAATGGGAAACCTATTATGACAATGGGCAAATAAAAAGTAAAGGAAGGTATTTTATAGGTGTATTTGACAGTGATTGGATATGGTATTATGAAGATGGTACTTTGAAACAACAAACAAGGTACAAGCAAGGAAAAAAAGATGGATTTTATCAAACTTTTTACAAAAATGGCAAAAAAGATGAAGATGCAAACTATGATGGCGATAGCTTAGTTGGCAATTATTTAAGCTACTGGGAAAGTGGAGTTTTATCTGCAGAAGGCAAGTATTTTAAAAATAAACGCGACAGCGTCTGGGTTTGGTATCATGCAAACGGAAAAATGTCTTGCAAAGCCAATTTTACAAGAGGTGACTTCGAAAATGCCACATTCTATGATGAAGAAGAAGTAGAATTAGACAAAAAAATTCGCAATGTTTCTAATCTAGTATCATTGCCTAAGTTTGAAGGAGGTGTTGATGCCATTTGGGAGTTAATAAATACTAGTTTGCGCGAAAATGTAGATATGAAAGCTGCCAAGAAAGCAAAGTATCAATGCACTGTTATGATGCTTATAACCATAGATAATAAAGGCAATATTAGCGAAAGTATAATGATTATACCTAATGAAAAAGAACTATTTAGCGACCCATTCAATGCAATAAGCGCTATACAAAAAGGAATGCTTAATACAAATAAATACACTCCAAAAAAAGCATACAATAGAAATATTGAACACACAATTAGCCTTTATGCAACATACGATGCATTAAATAAGATATTGAGTTTAGAACCTTTTGGGCTTGATTAATATGATAAAAAGTAGAAATGAATTGCTTTTTTCTCTGTATGATTGATTATCAATCATACACTGTCACATACCTAAGAGGTTATATTATGGTAATGTGTGTGATAATATTTGATGCTTAAATAATCTTTATTTAACTTAGTAATAAAGATTGTAATTTAAGCAATCGTAAAACCGAAGTAGACTCATTTTTCTTATCCAAAAGTTTAAAATCTTCAACAATTTCTGCAAAATTTACAAAATGCATGTTAAGAAATGAAAAGTTGTTTTTAATTTCGTTTTTAACTTCAATTATATTTAGGCTATTGATTAACATAATGATTAATTATTATTCCACAAATGTATAACTAATATTGATAAAAACAAAACAATAAATTAATTTATAATTATTGATGAAACAGTTAGCTGAACTAATCTTTGCCCTTCTTTTTGGGTTAACTTATTAACAAACTCTAAAGGTATCGCTCTGCTAATTTGTCTGATTCTAAGTTCTATTTCATCAATCATTTTGATATTTGTACAGTCGGTAAATGCGATGTTTTCTAATTTTACTTCCATGATTATAGGTACAAATATAAAAATATAATTTGATGATAGATAAAACAAATTTATTAAATTATTAACATAATAAACCAAAAGTAATTTTAAAAGCCAAATTTCGCATTAGAGTTCTCTATGTCTGTCAAAAAATGCAATAAAGAAAAATGGGCTTGCAAGATTTTAATTTGCGTGAGCAGTAGTTCTAATTTAAGAATGAAAATCGAGTACACGCTTGCGTTTAAAATAGTTTTTGCTTAATAAGAATCTCGAATGTGTAATCAGGGTTAAATCAACAAAAATCAAAGTTTGAAAGTAATGATACTAATTTGTGTAACTATTGCAAAACAAATTTACTTTCTAGAATTGATAAGAGAAACTACTTTTTTGGTATCAAAAAATGGAGATTTAAAATAACCAGAAAGTGCCATTTGCTTCACCTTCATTTTTTTATGAATAGACTTAAACGTTTTTATTTCTTCGTTAATTTCACCTCCTTTTAAATAATGCACTCCATCATGAGATTCTTTGAGCAAGTGCTTGGTCATGTTATAAAATGGTGCCAATTGACTTACAGCTCTGCTTACAATAGCATCTGCTTTCATTTTCAAATCTTCTGATCGGGTAACCAGTGCATTTATATTATCTAATTGCAAATGACTACACACTTCTTTTACCACAGTAATTTTTTTTGCAATAGAGTCGCAAAGTATAAACTGTGTATTGGGAAACATAATGGCTAAAGGAACCCCAGGAAAACCCCCTCCTGTTCCTACATCTATAACCAAATCATTGCTGCTAAAAGATTTTATTATACTAATGCCTAAAGAATGCAATACATGCCGCTCATAAAAATTATCCATGTCTTTTCGCGATATCACATTAATTTTATTATTCCACTCTAAATAAATGGTGTACAATTCACTATACTTTGCCTTCTGTATATCAGAAAGATTAGGAAAATATTGAAAAATAATATCTGCTTTTACCATCCTTTTTTCTTTGTAAAAAATACGTATATGCCAAACCCTATCCAGTATACTTGTATTAAAAAATCAAGTAAAGGATAAAAGATTATTGTAGAAGTATCGGCCAATTTTTTTGAGCAAAGGCTAAAAATCGTGCCATTTATTAAATACCGTGCAATAACAATGGCCACAATCATTTGCCATAAACTGGTCAAAAATATTAATAATAGTATTGCAATAGGCAAAAATATCAGGTTAGAAAACATAAATACACCTACAAACCATTTTGCATCACTTTGGTAAAATTTTCCAACTTGCAAATGCCTCCTCTTCTGCTCCGCCCATTGATCAAAATTTGGTTTGGCATGAGAGTATACAAAACTATTGGGTGATAAAACAATATTGGCTTTAAAAATTTGGGCTAAATTTTGGACATGAAGGTCATCATCACCCGAAATAATGTGGTGGTGATTGGCAAAGCCTTTTACATCAAAAAAAGATTTTTTTGTATAGGTCATATTTCGTCCCACACCCATGTATGGCTTACCCTTTTTAGCTTTAGATAAGTATAGCATTGCCGTTATTTGTGTTTCGAACCTTATAAATAAATTGAGCAATCCCTTTGCTTTATAATATGGACTGTAGCCTAATGCAAGCGGCCTTGTAGGCGCAATAGATTTTTGCATCAGGCTAAGCCAATCTTTTGATGCTGGCATGCAGTCTGCATCTATTAACTGAATAATATCGTATTTTGCTGCTTTTATGCCTAAAGTAATGGCAAGTTTTTTTCCTGAAAAAAGTTTTTTTTCTGGATCTAAGTATAAAGTAATTAGGTGAGGATAGTTTTTTTTAAAAGCCTCAAGTATCATGTGCGAATCATCCCAACTGCCATCATTTACTATAATAACCTCATAGCAAGGGTGATTTTGTGAGCATAAAATAGGCACTAACTTTTCTAAGTTGGCAGCTTCATTTTTAGCACAAACAATAATACTCACAGGTTCATCCGCAGTGGAGGTTTTACTCTTTGATTTAATCAGCAGCGTTGAAAAATAGCCAATGAAATAAACCCACTGTATCAATAATGGAATACAAAGCAATAAAAGCCAAGGCCAGTGCGTAAAAAAACTGCTCATTGCCAATCCCTTTTTAGCTCCTTTTGAAACCTATACCAGATTTGGAAGTAGGTATGCTGCTCACATCAAACTCTTTTACATCATCAAGCACAAGGGTATTCACCATTTTTTGGGTACGCTTTGCTTTTGTTATTTCGCTTAGGCGCAAATGCTGATTTCTTACCGCTTCTTCTATCACCTTTCTTACTGAGCGTCCGTTGCCAAAATACTTGTCTTTTTTTTCATACATATAAGAGATATAAGTTTTTAGATGCTCCTCTGCAGCCTTATCGGGCTTAATGTTATTTTCTAACAATTGATTAAATGCGATTTCTGACAATTCTAATGGCTTAAAATCTTCAAACTTAGTTACCCTATCAAACCTAGATTTTAAGCCAGGGTTTGATTCCATAAATTTTTCCATATTCATGGTGTATCCTGCTGCAATAACAATAAACTTGCCCCTTTGGTCTTCCATTCTTTTAAGCAATGTCTCTATTGCCTCTCTGCCATAGTCACTGCTTTGTCCTTCTGTTAGAGCGTATGCTTCGTCTATAAACAAAACACCTCCCATAGATTTATCTATTAACTCTGTAGTTTTTATGGCTGTTTGCCCTACATAAGCCCCAACCAAGGATTGCCTATCACATTCTACCAAATGCCCTCGTTCTAAAACACCTAGTGCTTTATAAATTTGGGCTAAAATACGCGCTACTGTAGTTTTTCCAGTACCAGGATTTCCCGTAAAAACAGTGTGCATAGAAAATGTGTCTCTTACATCTTTGCCTATTTCTTTGTAATAACGCACTAATTTTACAAGTTCTTCTATATCGTGTTTTACATTCTCTAAGCCAATTAACCCTTTTAGTTTAGTTAAACTTTCTTTTAATAAATCTTCATCTATCGGAATATCAGCAATTTTATTTTTATGCTTTCCAAAGGTTTTAACCAAGTCGGGGAAGGTGATTGTGGAAAGTTCTTCGTTGGCTAATTTTTCTGGATTTTTGGCTTGCATAATTCTTAATCCAAGGTTCATTTTACTTTCATCTATTAATGAATTCACCATTCTTGCATTGCCAAAAAAACGATCTCTGTCTCTATATGCATTTACTAATTTTTTATATAAAAAATCTAAAGCCTCCAAAGCAAGTTTAACACCTTTTTTGTCAGCAGAATATTTGGCAATCTCAATTAACTCCTGAGGCACATAATCAGGAAAATCATAGGTCATATTAAACCTGGATTTTAAACCTGGATTTGCTTCCATAAAATTGGTCATTTCGTCAGGATAACCGGCTACAATAACAGCAAAATCATTACTATCATTCATTTCTTTTAAGATGGCCTCTATGGCTTCTTTGCCAAAATCTTTGCTGTCATCGTCTTTTCTTGCAAGGGCATAAGCCTCATCTATGAAAAGCACTCCATCTTTTGCTTTTTTTATCGCTTCTTTAGTTTTTGGTGCAGTTTGACCTATAAATTCAGCCACCAAATCTGCCCTATCCACCTCATGCACATGCCCTTTTTTTAGCAAGCCCAAATCTTTGTATATTTTACCCAACAATCGGGCAACCGTTGTTTTACCTGTCCCGGGATTTCCTTTAAAAACGGCATGCAAATTAATGGTTTCGCTGTCTGCTAATCCTTTCTTTTGCCTTAGTTTTATAAACTCTAAATATTTGGTATACTCGGCAATTTTTTCTTTTATTTTTTCTAGTCCTATCAAGCTATTAAGCTCTTCTGCAATATTCTCTTTTGCACTTTCTATTTTTGGCAAATCTTTTTCTATAATCAAGCTATCTTCTGCATCAGGATAAAACTCTAATTGCATCATGGGTAAAAAATCTTCCTCTTCTGCATCAATATAATCATCTCCTACTTCAAAAGGCATCGAAGCAATTAATTTATCCATAAAAATAATTTCGACATGATAATCTCCTCTACCCCATGTGCCTACCATATCGCTGCCCCAGCCAATTGTTGTATCGAAAAAATCATCCTTTGGTTTTACAAAAAATAATTTAGAAATACTGCCTTTTAAAAAACCATTTTCTGTTCTAAAGTTAAAAATCATTTCACATGGCCAATCCTCGCTTTTACGCACTAAATTTTTCATGTTTACCTCTACCCAAATATAACGTGTGCTTAATGCATTAAACCCAGTGTAGTATTTTCTTTGTTCTATTTTGATATTCGCATCCGGCCCTTCATATAATTTTATAGATTCTAACTTAAAATAAGGATTTAGCCCATTGCGCATTAATCCTTGTTTCTCTATAAAAAAAATTTGTGTAGCCACCAGCTCATTGCCTATCCATGCTTCCCACTTATACTGCCCAGATTTCCAATATGTGCCAGGGTTTTTTACCCCCCACCCTTCTCTTACAAAGATGATATGGTCTTTTTTATCTACTGAACGATCACAATTTAAGTCGCAAATCTCGTCACCTGTGTGGCTAAAACATTTTAAACGCATTTTAACATCCCAATTTGACTCATCAAATTTCTTATTGTAGAAAGAAAATTCGCAATAAACATAGGCTGCCTCTGCCTCATCATATACTGCTCGGTATCTTTTAGTATTATTTGCCAGCCATTCGGTGCTGCTATACGTTTTTATGTCTCGGTATTTCCAATGTTTAGTGTTAGCCATAATAAAGGTTCAATATTAAGGCAAAAATTATTATCGTGAAAGAAAACCCGTGATTTTTTAGCTAAAACTACCATAAATTAATAATGAAATGTTTTTTTTATTATTATTGTTGCTAAAATTGATTATTTAACTATTTTTGCATCCCTTTTTATAGTTCCAAAAATTAACATTGGTGAGATGCCTGAGTGGCCGAAAGGAACAGTTTGCTAAACTGTCGTACTCGTAAGGGTACCGAGGGTTCGAATCCCTCTCTCACCGCAAAAGGAAACTTCGCCCAACTTTTGGGAAATTAATCACATAATCCACTAGAAAATTTATCTGAATAGATGATTAAGTGATTAATTTAAGAACATTTTAAACATTTGATATTTTATGCTTGATTTTGTTAATAAGGTAAGGTTCATTTTTTGTCACAATGTTTTTAAAAGTATAAGCGAGCGAGCGCAAGGCTTCACACCGCCTGCTCGGTTGTTTATTGTTGTATATTTTTAAAGGTATAAGCGAGCGAGTTCGCGCAAATCCACCGCACCACCTACTCGGTTCATATTGCTTATGGCCTCTTGTTTGCATAAATGCTAAGTTGTTTTGCAAATTATACACTAGCTAGGGATATATTTTGTATACTGCCATTTTTGTTTTCATAATTTTTTTGATGTTATTACTATAATTTGTATTCTATTTCAACAACTTACTTTTACAAACACAAGTCGGAGACTTGCGCCAGCCTAGGAAGTAACTATTTCAAAGATTGAAACTTTTGTTTTCATGGTTTTTATGATGTTATTTTTGATATCCATAAATTTTAAGTATTTCTTCATTGCTTTACTTTCTTACTTTTTTTTAAATTCAAAGGTTAGTAACATTAAGGCGTGGTACAAAATACCAATCCCAGTGTTGATAGTTTAAACAGTGATGCAGTGCAGGTGCAAATGAAATATAGCATAAAGAAAAACTTTAAATTGGGCATAAAAGCTTCTTACCTAAGTTTTAAATCCGGAGGCTTTAAACACGAAAGTGGGTTGAATGCTGATTGGGTAATTAACAATCATAATTCGCTAAGGGCAGAAATTAATGTTGGCAAAATTTATCATATTTGGGGTATAGATAATGCTAATCTCTTCAACGGAATGCTGAGTTGGTTGGTTAGTTTTTGAGGAATAAAGTATTTAAATTTTTTTGGTATAACAAATTGCCTATTTATAAATCAATTTCGTTTTCATTGTGAACGCCTTTTTTTAATTGCAAAATGGTCTTATAAATGCACCCTAATAAAAACACCCATTGTGTAACATTTGCAATTTTTGCAGCACCCAATGCCTTAAATTGAGGAATAACATATAAATTGAGTCCTAAATTTAATAAGAAACAAAAAATGGCTAAAGCAATTAAGTAATTCATCTTGCCCAAAGCGGTAAGATAGGTGCCAAAAATATAAATAAGACTCATTGGAACATAAATGATAACCACAAACTTAAATACCTGAAAACCGTAGTTTAAATCCAATCCACTTGCCGTGCTATAAAGTTTTAAATAAAAATACTCACCAAAAAAATGCAGCCCAAGCAATAATAATACTATAGAGGAAATAATTACCATCAAACTAGATTTTATAATCATCATTGGGTTATTTTTTTGACTAATAATGTGGGTAAATATCGGCAGTAACATCGTGCCTATTAGTGCTGCAAAAATATTTAAAGCATCCAAAATCCTAAATCCTTGGGCATAAATACCAATTTGAAAATTCCCTTCTTTTAATAAAAGATTGAGTAAAACAACATCTAAACGTGCATAAGCTGCCATAAAAAAAGCTAAAAACGTAAAAGGCAAACATGATTTTAAAATCGTTTTAAAACTATTTTTAAACACCAGCTCTTCTGAATCGCTATTAAAAAAAGGAATTTGCCACAGTGTAATAATAATAGCAATTGCAAAACCCATTGTTTGCACCCCTAAAAAAACATATAATAACAAACCTTGCGGCATCTGAAATAAAAAAAATATCCCTGCCCATAACAAAATAGCTACTACCCTATCTATAACGCTCAACAAAGCCTCTTTTACAAAAAACTTATTTACATTAAACCATACCCTCAACCATTGATTTAAAGATAAAAGCACCTGATTAGCGCCAACCCAAATAATTAGAATTATGTCCAAATTTCTTGATAGACCAATACTTATTAAAACGGTTAAATACAGAATACTCAAAATTAATTTTAGCCCACCACTCAAGTTTAGCAAAGCATTTGACCTCAAATTATTGGCAACTAAATATTTTGTCATAAAATTATTGAGCCCTAAATCTGTAATGATAAAAAACACCGTAGCCAAACTAAAAATCAAATGATATTGCCCATAGTTTTCTAAACCAATTTGGTTTTGCACAAAGCGATCTATGGCAATAATCCAGATTGGTTTTGCAATAAAATTAATGAGTTGAACCCAAAATATATTTTTTAAAAAAAGTTTTGTTTGCACTAATTTTTTGATAAAAACGAAAGTGCAATAATAATTAAGAAACCAATTAAATAAACAGATTAACAAATAAAAAAAACAAGCCACTTCTTAACACAAGCATAATACTTAGATAATATTAAGAAAAAATTACAAGGCGAAGTTTGCAGCACTTAAAAATCAATAAAAATAAGAAAATGAAAAAAACATTACTATCTATCATCGCCATGGCAAGTTATTTCGCAGTAAGTGCACAATTGCCATTTAAATTTGACTCTACAGACTATGTAGGCGCATTTGGAAAAGTAAATTGGGCACAAGGTTGGTCTAATTTTGACCCAGACAACACGGTCTATCCAGCTACCAATGCAACACTTAGTGGAGAAATTACTACAAACACTACATTAGATGCAAGCAAGGTATATTTATTAAACGGCTTTGTATATGTAAAAAACAATGCCACTTTAACCATACCAGCTGGCACCATTATTAGAGGAGATAGGGGAAGTAAAGCAACACTTATTATTACTAAAGGAGCTAAAATTTCAGCTCAAGGAACAGTAACTCAACCTATTGTTTTTACAAGTAATCAAGCAGCGGGGAGCAGAGATTATGGCGATTGGGGTGGTATAATTATATTGGGAAATGCTAAAGTAAACCCAACTGGAGGAACAGCAACAATAGAAGGTGGTGTAAACAATGCAAATAGTGATGGAGCATATGGCGGTACAGATGACAATGACAACAGTGGAATAATTAGCTTTATTCGTGTTGAGTTTCCAGGTATTGCTTTTCAACCAAATAACGAAATTAATGGCATAACACTAGGTGGAGTTGGAAAAGGCACTAAAATGGACCATGTTCAGGTTAGCTATTCTGGAGACGATGCTATTGAGTGGTTTGGTGGTAGTGTTGATTCAAAATACCTTATTACCCTTAGAGCTTGGGATGATGATTATGATTGCGATTTTGGTTTTACAGGTAGAATACAATATTGTTTTACAATGAGAGATCCTGCCATTGCTGATATTTCTGGTTCTAATGGTTTTGAAATTGACAATGACGGAACAGGTTCTGCCAATACACCATTTACTGCCCCTATATTTAGTAATGTTACTATTCTAGGACCTAAAGTTTTTAGTGCTTCAATCTCATCACAATATACGAGAGCGGTTCATCAAAGAAGAAATTCTAGAATTAGTATTTTCAACAGTGTATTGGCTGGATACCCAGTTGGTTGGTTTGTAGATGCTTTAACAACTTATAACGAAGTGATATCAGGCAATGCTGAATTTAAAAACAATATATTAGCATGTATGACTAAAACTTGGGATACTATAGGATTAAGGGGTGCAGCATGGGATCAAGCAACATTTGCAACTAATACTACAAATAATAATGTTTTAAACACTAATTGCTCTGTGGGTTTCACTTCAACTTCTATCACCAATCCAGGCCTTTTGCCATTAGCAAATAGCATCGTTTGGAACAAACAAAGTTTTGCTTCTACCAAATTTGGTACGGTTGGTGCAAATGTTAGTATTAGCTACATTGATAATAAAATCGCTGTGAAAATATACCCAAACCCTGCCAATAATACGTTAAATGTAAAATTATATGGTGATATGGATTTTGTTTCAACCATTTTAGACCTAAACGGTAAAGTGCTCGCAATTGGCACCAATCAATTTGATATTTCTAATCTCGCCAATGGCATATATTTAATAAACATAGTAACTGCAGAAGGCAGCACAACTGCAAAATTTACTGTTAGTCATTAACAATTAATAGAAAAAATAATAATAAAAGCCTGCTATTTCAATATAGTAGGCTTTTATTGTTGTTGTACCTAAATAAATTTAACTCCCTAACCAACATTAATTACTGTTAAAATAACTGTTGATAATTCCTTAGAAAACAACCTATAATAAGTCTTGTATTATTATTGGCTTACAATACCTTTGCACACCGGAGACCACATTAATAAAAACCAAAAAACATGAGCAATTGTAAATATATTTTTGTAACCGGTGGCGTTACTTCATCATTGGGAAAAGGCATTATTAGTGCTTCTTTGGCAAAACTACTTCAAACCCGTGGTTTTAACGTAACAATACAAAAATTAGACCCATACATTAATGTAGACCCCGGAACACTAAATCCTTATGAACATGGCGAATGTTATGTAACAGAAGATGGGGCAGAAACAGATTTAGATTTAGGCCATTATGAGCGGTTTTTAAATATTTTTACCTCTCAGGCTAATAATGTAACTACTGGCAAAATATATCAAACTGTAATAGATAATGAGAGAAAAGGGGTTTATCTAGGCAAAACCGTGCAAGTTGTTCCACACATTACCGATGAAATAAAATCGCGTATTAAAAGACTTGAAGAAACTGGAAAATACGATATTGTAATTACTGAACTTGGCGGAACAGTGGGCGATATAGAATCATTGCCCTATGTAGAGGCAGTGCGTCAGTTTATGTGGGAGCGCCCAAAACAAGATTGTATCAATATTCACCTAACACTTGTGCCATACTTGGCAGCAGCAGGTGAATTAAAAACTAAACCAACACAGCACTCAGTAAAAATGCTTTTAGAGCTCGGTATACAGCCAGATATTTTGGTTTGTAGAACCGAACACAGCCTAAATAATGAATTGAGAAATAAAATTGCGCTTTTTTGTAATGTTAAGCCAAATGCAGTTATAGAGTGTATTGATGTAGATACTATCTATGATGTGCCTTTGGTAATGCAAAAAGAAAAACTTGATAAGGTGGTAATGAGCAAGTTAAAGCTTAGCAGTAAAAATGAACCAGACTTAACAAAATGGAAAGAATTTTTATATAAGTTAAAACAACCAAGCGATGAGATAAAAATAGCACTTGTTGGTAAATATGTTGAATTGCCTGATGCATATAAATCAATTTCAGAAGCCTTTATTCATGCTGGAGCTGCTAATGAATGTAAGGTAAGATTGCATTATGTGCATTCAGAATTAATAGACCAACAAACTGCAAAAGAAATGCTAAAAGAATTTCATGGCATTTTAGTAGCTCCTGGTTTTGGCAGCAGAGGCATAGAAGGAAAACTTGCTGCAATTCAATATGCTAGAGAAAATCAAGTACCCTTTTTTGGAATTTGTTTAGGTATGCAATGCGCTGTAATAGAATTTGCGCGTAATGTTTTGGGTTTAAAAACAGCAAATAGCGCAGAGATTGACCCAAAAACCAAATATAAGGTAATAGATATGATGGAAAGCCAAAAGAAAATTTCGAATAAAGGCGGAACGATGCGATTGGGTGCTTATGAATGTCTGCTAGAAAAAGGTTCAAAATCTGCTAAGGCTTATGGTAAATTAAAAATTTCAGAGCGGCACCGCCACCGGTTTGAGTTTAATGACCAATTTAAAGATGATTTTATAAAAGCGGGTATGAGTATTGTTGGCACTAATCCAGGCACTAATTTGGCAGAGGTAATAGAAATAGACAATCACCCCTATTTTATTGGTGTGCAATACCACCCAGAGTTAAAAAGCACTGTAGAAAACCCACATCCTTTATTTGTAAGTTTTGTTAAGGCTGCCATGCAAGCAAAAAATGCTTAAACTGCTGTAAAGGTGCTTGACGGTTTATTTTGTGTAAAATTAAGCCAATCTTGATATTTTTCATCGCTTAATACGCGCGGAAATTTATATTGTGACCCAATTTTTTCTTCTTTCTCCATCCAAGCTAAAAAAATATTTGAAGGTAATAATGTAACTTTTATTTTTGACAGTGCATGCTTTCGCTCTGTTGTATAATCATCATTTAGGCTGCATAAGAAACCATCTAATAATGTGGCGATATCATTATTATTTGCTACCTCATCAGAACCAATATACCAATGATGCTCAAATCCTTGTAAACTTTTTATACCTTTAACAGTAAATTCAACAATATTAATATTTAGTTGCTCAGATAACAACAATATAGCATCATTCATATTTTCTACACACAAATGTTCTCCACAAAAGTTCAAAAAATGTTTAGTTCTGCCTGTGATGATTATTTCACATTGATCTATATCTGTAAACCTGATTGTATCGCCAAGCAAATATCGCCAAGCTCCACTGCAAGTAGTAATCAATATGGCATAGTCAATATGCTCATTTACCATCTCTAATCCTACCGCTTTAGCATGAGGCAATATATTTCCATCAGAACTAAAATTTTGCTTGTTGAAGGGAACAAATTCATAATAAATTCCATTTTTAAAAACCAACCTCATCCCCAGGCTATTTTCTTTTATTTGAAAAGCAATAAAACCCTCAGAGGCTAGGTAAGTTTCAAAATATTTTATAGGTTTGCCAAGCAGTTTTTCAAAACTCTTTAAATAAGGTTTAAAAGACACACCACCATGTGCATACAATGTTAGATTTGGCCAAATATCATGGATACTTGCTAAATTATACCTTTCTATTATTTTTTCAAAAAGAATAAGAATCCAAGCAGGCACTCCAGCAATCATGGCAATATCCCAGTTTGGAGCATTTTCTACCATCATTTCTATTTTATCCAACCATACTTTTTGCTCCTTAATAAAAGGCTCTGGCTTGGAAAAGCGCTGCACCCAAATTGGTAAATTGCCCGTTGTAATTCCACTCAAATCTCCTGAATAATTATTTCCGTTGTATTCTAAATCTGTGCTACCGCCTACAAATAAGTAATCTTTGGTCAAAAAATCTTTTGGAAAATCTGTTTTGGCAATTTGAATCAATTGCCTTCTGCCCGCCTTTTTTATTGCGCTCAGCATTTCTAATGTTACAGGTATATACTTGCTGCCACTATCTGTTGTGCCGCTGCTTAGTGCAAAGTATGACACCACTCCTGGCCAAGCAACATCTGCATCTCCTTTAAAAGATTGCTGCCAATAGGGTTTCATAATCAAATAATCTGTTATTGGCAATGTTGCAAATGCTTCTACAATATTGTCTGAAGCCAAAATATTTTCAAAATTGTGGGCACGCCCATATATTGTATTTTGCGCTTTGCTTAATAATTTTATAAGTGTTTTTTGTTGAAAAATATTGGCCTTTGCATTATTAAAAGTAAGTATTTTAACCAATGTGACGCTCTTAAGCAAATGACCTAAGTTAAATTTTCGGCCATTTAATTGATTGTTTTTTTTCACTAATAAAATGCAAATATAGTTTATTATTCCTTTACTTCAATCCGAGATACATTCATATTTATCCCCGCAGTGCTAAGTTGTTTCATCAGCTCTTCTAAGTGTTTTGTATCATAAATATACAAAGCTATTTTTCCTTCAAAAGTGCCCTTATTACTTTCTACCGTGATACTTTTCATGTTCACTTGCAGTTGTTTACTAATAATATCAGTAATTTTAGAAATAATACCTACATCATCAAAACCAGATAATTTTATGCCTGCCAAAAATTGCTTTTGCCCTTCATGTGGTTTCCATCGCCAATCTGCTTTTATAATTCTATAACCATAGTTACTCATCAGTGTTACAGAATTTGGGCAGCTAGTACGGTGTATTTTCACACCCTCATTTATGGTAATAAAACCAAAAATACTGTCCCCAGGTATAGGATTACAACATTTTGCAAATTCGTAGTCAAAGGCATCATCCTCTCCTAAAATAATTTCTTTACTTTCTTTGAGTGTTTGAATTTGTGTGCGCTTTGTTAGCACTCCACGCTTATGCCTGCTAAGGGATGCAATATTTTTGTGGTCAAAAATTGCTTTAAGTTTTAGCGCTTCCTTTTCAATTTTCCCAATCGCTATGTCGTAAAAAAGTTCAAGAGAGGTATTGCGTTTAAAATGTTTGAGCAAAATATTAATTTTTTCTTTGTCAGACTTTATTTTTTCATTCCTAAACTTTCTAGTTAGTATTGCTTCTCCCTCTTCTGCTACTTTTCTAACCTCTTCTTTAAGCGCACTTTTTATCCTGTTAAGCGCTCTACTAGTTACTACAATATTTTTCCACTCTTCTCTTGGTTTTTGTTTTTCTGATGTAATAACTTCTACTTGGTCTCCATTGGTTAATTTGTGACCAAGTGGCAGTAGCTTTCCCCCTATTTTTCCTCCAATGCATTTATTTCCAATATTGGTATGCACTTCATAAGCAAAATCTAACAGTGTAGACCCTTTTTGTAACCGTTTTAAATCTCCATTTGGGGTAAAAACATATATTTCTTGGCTTTCTAGGTTATACTTAAATTCGTCTAAAAACACAATTGTGCTCGGGTCTGGATTTTCCAACACCTCTTTTATAGAACTCAACCACCTATCAAAACCATTGTCTTCTTGATTTTTTATATTGTCTTTATCGTTTTTATATTTCCAATGGGCTGCGTATCCCCGCTCTGCTATTTCATCCATTCGTGCACTCCTAATCTGCACTTCTACCCATTTTCCCTCGGGGCCCATAACAGTCGTGTGCACAGATTCGTATCCGTTACTTTTTGGTGTAGTTATCCAATCTCTATACCGCTGTTGATTGGAGTAGTAAATATCTGTAACCGTACTGTAAACTTGCCAGCATAGCAGTTTTTCTTGAGATAGGGTAAGATTTGGGTTTGTAATAACAATTCTAACCGCCAATAAATCGTAAACCTGCGAAATATCTAAGCCTTGTTTCTGCATTTTTTTAAATATGCTGTAAATAGACTTTGGCCTTCCTTTGATGGTATATTCTATGTTTCCTAAAGATTTTAATTGCTCATTTAATGGCTCTATAAAGCGGGTTATTAATTTCGTTCGTTGCGCTTTTTTACTTTGTAATCCTGATGATATAGCATGGTATTGTTCTGGTTGAGTATATTTTAATGATAAATCTTCAAGCTCTGTTTTTATAGTATTCAATCCTAGTCTGTGCGCCAATGGAGCATATAAATAGATAGTTTCTGAGGCTATTTTCATTTGGTTTTTCTTGCTCATACTGCTCAATGTCCTAAGATTATGCAGTCTATCACATAACTTTATTAATATCACCCTTACATCTTCAGACATGGTGAGCAATAATTTTCTAAAATTCTCTGCTTGCATGCTGTCTTTGCCTACAATTACTCCATCTATTTTAGTTAAGCCCCCAATTATTTTAGAAACATTTGTACCAAACTTTGCGTCTATTTCTGCGAGAGTCCACTCACTGTCTTCTACCACATCATGCAGCAATGCACAAATAATAGAGGTTACCCCAAGCCCAATTTCACCTGCCGCTATTCTTGCCACTGCTATAGGATGTAAAATATAAGGTTCGCCAGATTTTCTGCGCATGTTTTTATGCGCATCAAGTGCTATATCAAAGGCTAATCTAAGACTTTTCTTATCCTCTGTGTTTATTTTTGCAGAAATATTGCGTAAAAGAGCCCTATATTGCTTTAATATTTCTCGCTTTTCAGCTTGTTCTTGATTGCCTTCTATTTTTTTGAGCATGATTAAAACTATATCCCTAACACATCAGACATTGTATAGACACCGCGCTTATCAATAAGCCATTCTGCTGCAATTACTGCACCCACCGCAAATCCTGTGCGGTTTTTTGCCCGATGAGAAATAGTTATTTCATCTATTTCTGAAACATAATTAATGGTATGTGTGCCTGGCACTTCTACTGCTCTTTTTGACAATATTGACAGACAATTGTTTGAAATTGAAAAAATATCGCCCTCCAAATATCCATCATACCTAGTTATCTTATCCATATTTTGCACAATACTATTTGCAAGCGTGATGGCTGTGCCGCTAGGATGATCTAGTTTTTGTAGGTGATGTATTTCTTCCATTTCTGGTTGATATTCATCAAATTTATTCATCACCTTGCTCAAATAATCATTTATTTTAAATAAAATATTTACCCCAATACTAAAATTTGTGGCACTAAGCATGGCGCCATTATTGGCAATTACTGCCTGTTTAATTGTTTCATATTGCCCATACCATCCTGTGGTGCCAACTACAATTGGTATATTGTGTTCGACTGCAAATAAAATATTTTCCTCACATGCATCGGGTATAGTAAACTCTATTGCACAATCTGCATCTGCAATCTTTGGCAAATCTTCTTTTTTGTCTACTTTTGTTAAAATAGTGTGCCCTCTTTTTATAGCTTCTATTTCAATCGCTTTGCCCATTTTTCCGTATCCTATCAATGCTATTTTCATTTATTTTTTTCTGATTATCATTAATCCATCCCTAATTGGGAATAAAACATTTTCTACCCTATCATCATTCGTAATAGCTTCATTAAACTGATGCAATGACTTTGTTTCTAAATCATTATTAATCTGCTGATTATCCAAAACTTTGCCACTCCACAGTACATTATCAGCTATAATGATTGCTCCACTTGGCAGGCTATCAATAAGCAAATGGTAATAGTTAAGATAATTTTCTTTATCTGCATCAATAAACACCAAATCTGGATTGATATTTAGTGCAGGTATAATTTTAAGCGCATCTCCAATATAGAGTTTTAATTGATTTTTGAAAGGTGATTGATCAAAAAAGCCTTGAATTCTTTCTGCCAACTCTTCATTAATATCGATAGTATGTAGCACTCCCTCTGGGCTTAACCCCTCAGCCATGCACAAGGCAGCATAGCCAGTATAAGTACCAATCTCTAAAATTGTTTTGGGCTTTATCATTTTACTAAGCATGCTTAGCACCCTGCCTTGCAAATGCCCGCTTAGCATGCGTGGTTGCAACACATTTAAATGAGTATCTCTGTTTAGTTGTGCTAATAATGTCGGCTCTGCTTGGCTATATTTTTCAGCATACAAACTTATTTCTTCTGGTAAAAACTCCATTGTTATTGATTTTGCAGCAAATTTAGTTTAATTTGCAAGTAAAATAACAATTTCAATTATGCTTCATTTTTTTTGGTTGGGTTTATCTCACTTTTTTAAAGCTGGGCGCTTTATTCGAAAACGAAATTTGCTTTTTTTTTATATTCTTCCATTGGTATTTAATGTCATTGCTTTTTATTTTTTATTTGATTGGCTGGCTGTTCAAATAAATTTACTTGTGTCCCTTCTAGAACAAAAACTCAATATTTCTCAACTTAAAATTAGTAAAACTGGGCATCAGTCTATAAATATATTGAGCAAAATATTGTCCTTTTTAACAAAAATTATAGTTTTCTATTTCAGTTACACCATAGTTAAATATATAATTTTAGCCCTGCTATCCCCATGGTTTGGATATATTTCTGAAAAAACAGCGGAAATAATTTCTGATAAGGCGTACCCCTTTCGCTTAATGAAAATTTTTTCGGATGCTAAAAGAGGTATTTTGCTAAGCATGCGAAATTTGATTGCTGAAATATTTTTTACCCTCTTTTTTTTAATAACTTCCTTGCTTTTTCCCCCATTTGCTCCTTTTGCAATAATACTTAACGTTTATATTAGCAGTTATTATTTTGGCTTTGCCATGTATGATTATGTTTATGAAAGACAATCACTTAGCATTTTAGAAAGCCTTAATCAAGCCAATAAGGATAAAGGTGCTTTATTAGGCTTAGGTTTTTGCATGTTTCTATGTCAGTTAATTCCGGTTATAGGCATCACAATTGCAAATGCAAATGGGGCTGTGGCAGCAAGTTTGCACAAAGGGCAAAACACCTAAACTAATCTTAGAAATGAAAATTTGATGATCATCTTAAAGGCGATTGGACATAATTAACTCTTGATGTTAAAAAACTTTTCTAACACTTTTAAATAAATAAATATTGGCAGGATGGCAATTTTACCTTTCCAGTTAGTTGTTTTTCTTTTTGTGTTCACAAATTGAGTAAGGGAGGTTCTTTGCGCAATATAGCTATTCATCATGTTGATGTGATTAAGCCCATTGCCCCAGAGAAGTAATTCACTTTGTATGCGGTATTTTTCTTTTATCAGTAAAATATTTTTATCTAAAAAATTTTGCCTTTTTGCACGCTCCTTTTCTGCATAGGGCGTTTTATAAACAGATGTCACCCTAGGCAACAATCTAAAATCACTATTTATTCCATACCTATACCATAAATCCCAGTCTTCTAGATATTCTAATGCCAAATCAAATCCACCATATTTTTGATACAAAGTCTTTTTGAATAAAATGGCTTGGATTGGAATAAAATTCATCGTGCTGAGCGTAATTCTTGAAAATTCTTGAAAAATAGGCATTTCAAATTGCTTGATTTTATAATTAATCTGATTTTTGGGGTCAATAACACACTTAGCTTCGATAGCAAGCGCATAAACTGCATCAGCATGGGTGTTTTGTATGTGATAAACCAGTTTTTCGATATGATCATGAAACAGAAAATCATCATCATCCAAAAAATTAAAATATTCGCCACTTGCTATTTTTAAACCCTTATTTCCTATTTCGCATCTTCCAACACTTTCTATTTCATTGACATAAATAATCCTGTCATCACCAAAATTTTCGCACATAGCTTTAGCAGTTTCTCCCCCATCTTCTGCCACTATTAATTCCCAATTGGTATAGGTTTGAAAAAGCACGCTCTGTATTGCTTCTTTTAGCACATCAGGCCTTTGATACGTTCTTATTATGATACTCACCAAAGGTTGATGCTCAAAAACCAATTCCTTATTCACTAAATCATCGCCATACTTATGATATTCAAACTCCCAATAATAAAATTGGCGTCCAGGAAAATTAACCCTAGACGACAAAAAATAAGGAATTTTACTAAAATGATTAAAAAATACTCCCCAAACTTTTAGGCGATTACCTTTTAATTGAAAACGCATCCCTTTTAGTAATTGAAAATACCCTTTAATTATTGTTTTAACATCTCCATATCTGTAGCGCAATAAGATATTATTAATGAGTGCATTTACAATTTTTATGCTGCTACCATAATGATTGGTATAGGAGTGATGGATAACTTTTGCAAAAGGCAAATATTTTAACTGATACCCCAATGCCCTAAAACGCCAAGAAATATCCAAATCTTCGCAATACATAAATATTTGGTTGTCAAAACCGTTCACTTTTTCGAAAACTACCCTATCATAAATAATTGCTGCAGCGCTGCTCCATGAAACATTTAACGTAGCTGGGTTATAAATTTTTGGATGAGAATAGGGCTGCTGAGCCATCTCCCAAGATGCGGTTAATGTTTGTTCGAAAGTTTTGGTGTAATTTAACCATTGTTTTAAACAATCAGGATAAATTTCAGTATCTACATTTAGGCAAAAAATATAAGGCGCCTCTCCTTTTTTAGCAGCAAAATTATTTGCAGCCCCAAAACCTATATTTTTTTTTGAAGAGATTATTTCGAATGCTAGACTGCAATTTGCAAGCAATTTTTCTGCATTTTCAATCGTATAATCATTTGACCCGTTATCATAAATTAAAACTTTAATTTTATCTTTTGGATAATCTAATTTTGATATAGAAAGTAAGCAATTATCTATCCACTTTATAGAGTTATAGGTAACAATTACAAAATCTATTTTTGGTGCATTTTCCATTAAAGTCTAATATTCAAAAATCTTTGATGTTTTAGAAAGATTTACATTATAGAAAGGATCATTTTTGACATATTTATTCCATTTATCAATAAAATAATCCTTTTCTATTTGCTGCCTAACTATACTTCTCTTGCTAAGCATTGGATTTCCTCTTGTCAAGCATTCGTAATGAATCATTTTTACAAATGGCACATACAGGTTATATAAACCGACATCTAATAACTTGCAGCAAAGCTCCACATCATTGCAATCTACAGCCAATGATTCATCAAAGCCCTCAATGTTTTCAAACTTTTCTTTACTAATCATCATGCATGCGCCTGTAACTGCGCTATAATTTGTCAAACAATTGGTATTGTTAAAATAGCCTGCCGTATCTTTATAAGCACCAGAATAAATATGTGCACCTGTGTCATCAATGCTCAAAATAATGCCCGCATGTTGTATGGTATTATTGGGATACAATAATTTTGGACCAACCATTCCTATTTGATCAAGTTGTGCATATTGCAAAAGATTAGGTAGCAAATCTGGACTAATTAATTCTGTGTCATTGTTTAAAAAAAGTATATACTCCCCATTTGCAAACTTTACTGCCCTGTTATTGAGCGTAGAATAATTAAACGGAATATCTAGGTGATAACACCTTACCCGATTGGGATAATTATACTCCCAAAGCGCTACGGTGCTAAAAAAACTCTTTTCATTACTTCCATTATCAATTATAATTACTTCAAAATTTTTGTAAATACTTTTTTCAAAAATAGAATTTAAACAGGTATCTAATACTTGACCTTTATTTTTGCAAGGTATAATAATGGAAATAAGAGGCTCTTGAATAGGCAATGGAAATACAGGTTCAAAACATCCAGCAGACTCGGATGACAAATTGGCAAACGCGCCACTGCTAATGGTGCTCAAATGATTATTAATGGCTAAGTGATTTGCTTTTATTTCATCAGCATTTACTTTTTCTGCATACTGATGAAAAAGAATTTTTGCTACATGGCATATATCTTTTGCTTGATGGGTTAATTTTAAAATTAAATCATAAAAGTTTGGTTTACTGCAAAAATTAATTTTACCAATAAGTGAGGTATGAACAATAAAGTTTTTTCCAATATAATTTCTAGACCACAAAGTTTGCGGACTAAAATCGGGTTTAAAATAAGGATTAAATGTTATCCCAAGTCCATCTTGATCAAAATAGTCATTGTCGCTATAAATTATTTCACATTTTTTATGGGTATTTAGCTTAGCTACCATTTGGTAAATGGCATCAGGCGTTGGTATTGCATTAATATCGGTAAAGTAGCAATATTCGGCCTTAGCCTTAGACGCATTTTTTATAAATTCACTATAGTTATAAATATTATAAACTTCATCGCCCCCAATTACCTTATTGAGCGTGTAATTTATCTTTTCATTAATTTGATCTTCAAGTATAAAGCTTACCCTCAATTTATCATAGACCTGTGCTTCTATTGCCATCAGAAAAGGATTTAGATTTTTAAAATTATTTTCATTTACAAAAGCTAAAATTTCGATGCTTGGCCTTACAGAAAAATTTTTAATATTTTCTTTCATGGCTATTAAATCTGCTTCTCTAGGAAAATGTGCTTCTTTAAACCTTTGGTATGGCGAAATAGCAACTGTTTTTTTGATAAATATATTTTTTACTTTACCCAATGTTAATGCAAAAAATTGACTTATAAACTTCCTCATTAGCATAATGCCTGGCCGAGAAATCAGAAATCTAATTCTTTGAAAAAATCTCCATTTATCGCTTTTTAGATAACTATCGCTTGTTAGTATTAATTTTGTTTTAGTAAAAAACTGATAGGTGCGCCAATAAATACTCCCTTCTATTTCTTTTATTCTTTGCTCATAATTTTTAACAGCATTGATTAAAACATCGTAATCTTTTGCGCTTATTTTTTCTGTTTCTTCGGGTAGTTTTTTATTCATATCTTAGTTTTTTTCATCAAATAAGGCCTGGTATTTTAGGCCCACCTCATCTACAGTTCCTATGCATACTATTTTGCCCTCATCTACCAATACTGCTCTGTTGCACATTTTTTTAATCTCTTCAAAATCGTGTGAAACAAATATAACTGTTGCTCCAGCAAGCATTATTTCACGCACTTTCTTCAAGCATTTTCGCTGAAAACCAATATCACCCACAGATAATACCTCATCAATAAGCAATATTTCAGGATTTTTCATAATTGCAATGCTAAAGGATAATCTGCTCATCATACCTGTGCTATATCTTTTTACTTGCCAATCTATGGCCTCTCCTATTTCAGAAAACTCGATAATGGGTTGTAGCAAATTATTTGTTTCTTTTTTTCCCATACCCATCAATGAGCATAATAATTTTATATTCTCTCTGCCGGTTAGCTCCCTTTCTAATCCTACCCCAAGGCCAAGCAGTGGAGCTACCCTGCCAAAGAGTTCAATTTTTCCACTCTCTGGCTCTATAATACCGCTTAATGTGCGAAGCAGCGTGCTTTTTCCACATCCATTTTTCCCTATCAAACCTATACACTCTCCTTTAAAAACTTCTAAATTTAAGTCATTTAAAACAAAACGCTTTTTTAAAAACGCATATTTACCTATGTTTAAAAAGTAATCTTTTAGCGATATAAAACCGTTTTCTTGTATATAAAAACAGATATTAACATCTGTTAGCCTTATCATTACTTGTGGTGATATCATATATTGCTTATAAAACCTTTTCTTAGTTGCTTAAAAACAAAATAACCTAAACTAAAAGTGAATAATGCATAAAAAGACATGATGCAAAAACTTGTAAATGTGGGAAACCTACTGTCATAAAAAATTTTATGCACGGCATCAATAAAATGATAAAAAGGATTTAGCCTTACCAACCAATGAAACCGCTCGGGAACCAAGTCTATTGAATATGCAATAGGTGTAAAATAAAAAAAAGCAGGTGTAATGGTAGACCAAAGCAACTGAATATCCCTAAAATAAACATTAATTGTACCCAACAGCATACCTAAACCTGCGACAAAAATTGCCGTTATAAAAAGATATGGAAACAAGGCTATAATACTTATATGCAATTGATAATCTAAAAAAAATAGCACAATTGTAAATGGAATTAAGCTTAAAAGAAGGTTAAAAATAGCTGCTAACATAGCAGATAATGGAAAACTTAAGGGATGCAAGTTGATAGATTTTAGAATATCAGCATTGTCTATAAAAGAAGTGAGCACTTGTAAAATAGCACCCGAAATAAAATTCCAAAAAATTAGCCCGCTTAAGGCATACAAAGCAAAACGCTCCATGCTATTAACCTGACCAAAAACTATGTAAATTATTACCATAAAGAACAATGGATTGAGCATGCTCCAAAACACACCTAAAACACTGTTTTTGTAGCGCAATTTAATAGTTTTTATTGCTAAACTAAACACTGCATTATAAAAACCAGCTTTATTGATACCTGTTAATGCCATCTATTTGACTTTATTTTTGCAGCGGCAAAAATACTTTTTAATTTTGATTATACCATTCTTGCATTTTGTAAAGTAAGTTTTATATTTATTAAACCCTATTTTTTCAAAGCCTCTTGAAGAAATTATATGAATTCATCTTTTGTTTTTAAGCTAGCTTCGTATGAATGTCTAATAATTTCCAGTTGATTTTGATACATAATGTTAACTCCCTTATTGCCAGAATTGTTGTAAAAATTATTTATTATTGAATCTTTAATATCATCTTCTTTGTTAAGCAATGTTAAAATATCAACTTTTAGAATTTTTGCAATAGATTCTAGTCTAGAAATGGTAATGTCAGATTTTCCGTTTTCTATATGGCTAAGGGATGTAGCAGATATATTAAGCTCTGAAGCTATATGGCTTTGCGAAAAGTTGCTCAATTTTTCTCTATAAAATTTTATATTTGAACCAATAATTCTAAGTAATTCTGATTTATTCATATTAAATTCAAATTAATATCAAATTAAGTTAAAATACAAATCAATTTGCAAAATAATAGTTAAATTTATGAATAAAAGGATGAGATTCGTTTTAAGTTAATACAACTTGTTTAAAAACTTTTTAAAAAACAAAATAAAACCAAGCCGGTTAGGCAGAAAAAAGATGACAATTGATTTAACTAAAAACAACTTAAAAACAACTTAAAAACTATGAAAACAAAATTATTAACCCTTATCAAATCCATCGGCTTTTTAATGGCTTTTGGAATTTTTAACACTATTTATGGGCAGACTGCTTGCCCAACTTTGTGTAATCCGCCTTGTGAAAGAGTAAAAATTGATTTACGCGCTTGCAATTTTTCTGTTGCCGGTTTAACCCTAAGCTGGAGCACGCCTTGTGGCAATGTTTTTGCAATCGCATTGAATCCTGCTTTAATGACATGCCAAAGCCCAGTAGCTCCATGCTACTGCTATACGATTGAAGCACCATGTCTGAAATGTGGTGATAATGCCACTTGTGCATGCCCTACTGGCCTTATTTTAGGCAACGGCACAAGCACCCCTCCTATAATAACAGGAGGGATACTATATCCTCCGCAAACCGGCATTTTCCTGGCAACAAACCCTTTAACATTAAATGTTTATGACCCAGTAACTGGAGCAAATTTTAACATTATAATGGGATATGATGCTTGCGGATTTTGGACACTTCGATTTTGTTAATTAATTTAAATTTTTTATACCCTACAAATTCTTTATATTTGTAGGGTATAATTTTTTTACCACACAATGTAACTTAATAATAGCATGAAAAATATCATTTTATTTGCTTGTATTCTCTTCATTACAAAATTAAATTGTTTTGCCCAAGCCGCTGAATCGTTTTATTCTTCTCGAGGTCACTTAATGCAGGTTTCTAAAAACCAAATATTAGAAAAAGAAATGAAGCTAGAGCGAGCAGCAAATTTCTTATGTTATTTTAGACCAAATGACACAATATTGCCGCAAGCTTGCGGACAGCTTGCAATACCAACCCGTTGGAATTGGAACGATGGCGAAATTGGAATTTCTTGTTCTTTTGATTCAATTTTTTTTAATAATATGGCCATACCAATATTACCCAAATATCATTTATTATTTGATAATGATTTAATGGTTAATAATGGTTATCATTTAGAATACAATACCCATGTTATTGCACTTATAAATGATACGTTATCCATTTTAGGTATTCCAGCCTATGCGCAAAGAAGTTCTAATTTTAACGGATTGGTGCCAGTTCTGCATCAATTTAAAATTGATTCATCAAACAAAAAAATCAATTACATAGACATCACTTTTCCAAATATTAATGTAAATTTTGGTAGTATTACAGCATTTTATGACAACAACGAATCAAAAATAGCAATATTAGATATGCAAGCAGACTCGCTCTATTTAATGACATATAATAATAAAATCATTTCCAAAACGATGAATACAGCAATTAGTATAAAAACTAAGCTACTAAATCAATCTTTAATTTTTTCACCAGATGGAAAAAGTATGGCAATCACCATTTCAAATGATAGTTTGACTAGTTTAAATAATGTTATTTTTATTTACAATACCCAAAATTATCAACAAGTTCAACTAAAAAAAATAATAAAAGGAGTAGAAAAAATAGATACTATTAATGAATTACATCTTAGTTTTTCCTTTGAATCTGCATTTTCTTCAAATTCTAAATATTTTTATTGCAGTGTGCGGGGCAAGAATCCCCAAAACCTCTGCCAAAATAGAATATATCAAATACCCATAAACGCTTTGGACTCAATTGTTGACATTAGTACTTTAAATAATATTTGTAATCATAATAATAATTCTTTTTTTGCTGGAGGAGAAGGGTACGAAAACAGTTCTACAAAATTACTAAAAAATGGCAAAATATACTTATATCAATACCAATCTAGAAGGTTATCTTTTGTTACAATAGAAAATCCAAACGATCCTTTTGAAGATTTAGAAATAAAAATATATCCAAAAAATATTGTTTCAGATCACGGCTTTATGACCGGTATGTTCCAACGTGGATTTTTTCCTAACAATCTTGTAACCAAAACATTAATTGAAATAATAAAGCACGGTAACTGCGTGAATGCTAATATAGAATTTGAAATTAATTCTGGTTATAAACATCATTTTTGGAACTTTGGTGATGGAAAACAAGACAGTTCTTTAACCAACAGCGCAAAACACTTTTATCAAAAATCAGGAAACTATAAGGTAGTCTGCATGTTTAAAACCGAAAACGGTTGGGATAGTGTGGTACAAATCATCAATATAAAATCAGCACCCCCGCTATACCTGCCTAGTGACACCTTGATTTTTAGTACAGATAGCCTAATAGTTAAGCAAATAAATTACCCTGCAATAAAATACAGATGGAATGATGGAGATTCAGGTGTTTTTAAGATAATTAAAAATGTAGGAAAATATATAGTTACCGCAGCAGATTCTTTGTGCATTGCAAAAGATAGTTTTGTGATGCAAAAAGTTGGTTTTTCTATTCCAGACATAAGTTTATGCACCAACCAAAATGGAATTTTTTCTATTGCTACCAATGCAGACTCTATTTGGCACCTGCCTTTGAATAATAATATAAAAGATACCCTTCATGTTTTTAATATGCAAAGCATTCCGCTCAGGATATTCAAAAATGGATTGTTTGCTGATACTATGCTCTATCCAAAAATTACACCCTTGCCAGTTTTTAGTTTAGGTAATGATACTTTACTTTGCTCCTCAACATCTCACAACCTTAGTGTTTTTGCAAGAGCTGATAGTGTAAAATGGTCTGATGGCTATAACACTCCTACACGCCCAATATTAAAAACAGATTCGTATATCGCTCAAGCTTTTTCTGAAGGGTGTGCTTTTTCTGACACTGCCAATATTGCAGTATTAAATTGCAGCCCTACTTTCAAAATAGATTGCCTAGATTCTATTGCTACGTTTAATTTTGATACGCAGTTTACAGGTTTGCAGTTAAACATCAATGGCAATTTTGATACCAGTGTTGGTATGCATTTTATTGCCTTTAAATTTAAGGCAGCAGGTATACAAACTTTAAACTGGCAATTGTTAAAAGATAGTTTTAGAGCCCAACATCAAATGGAACTGGATATAAAACCTTGTCAATGCACTATCTTAATCCCCAATGCCTTTAGCCCCAATGGAGACCATATAAACGATTTCTTTGAAATATTTTCTAATTGTAGTTTATCAAACTTGCAAATGGAGGTTTATAACGCTTGGGGTCAAAAACTATACGAAAACAAAACAGGTGCTGCATGGAACGGCACCTATAACAATACAATGGTGCAAGAGGGAAACTACCTTTACTTTATTCAATTTAAAGACCCTGTAAGTGGAAGAGATAGGGCTCTGCAAGGAAGATTGCTGTTATTGAAATAAACTTGGTGCTTAGTTTTTTAACTATTTTACTTTAAAAAATAAACTTGCTGGTAATGAAATTATATAAATTAAAATAAATATTAACCTTGAGCCGCATGCATATTACTCCAAATTCCATGGGTTGGTATTTCGCAAGATATCGTTAATCTTTTCCCACTCACAGGATGATTAAATGAAATATCTTTTGCTAATAATGCAATACTTTTATCTTTCATATTTCTTCGATACCCATATTTTACATCGCCCACAATAGGCATATTTTCATAACCCAATTGAACCCTAATTTGGTGTGTTTTGCCAGTATGAGGCAATAGCTTTATTAAGCTAAATATGCCAAAATCTGAAACTTTTTCTACCGTTAGCATTACCTCCTCTGCATTTTCAAAAGATTTAACATCTATTACCGATCGTTTGATATTGGGTTGAAAACGAAGATAATGGTGCAATATTTTAGGGCCAATCAAATCCACATGGCGCACCACTGCTAAATATGTTTTGTCGATAGTTTTTGCTTTAAACTGTTCTGTAATATGGGTAAAACTTGTCTTATCCTTTACAAAAACTATTACGCCTTCTATAGGTTTATCAAGCCGATGAACAGGCTGTAGAAATGGGATTTTTAATTTTTCTTCAAGAACTTCTAAAAGACTTAATCCATGTGTTAAATCCTTTGTAGAACTTATGCCTGCTGGCTTATACACAGCAAGTATTGAATCGTCTTCGTAACAGATATTATATTCCATCTATTTATTTTCTTTATTTGATAATGTGAATAGATAATCTAATTTATCTGCTAATTCATAATCTTTTGGCCCAACTTTATTTCCAATATCGTGCGTAGAAAGCACAATTTCTATTTTATTGTAAGTATTTGTCCATTTTGGATGATGATCTAAAGCTATTATTATACTCGAAGCCTCTTGCATAAATTGCATTGCTTGCTCAAAGCCGCTAAAAACATATGTCTTTGTTATTGTGTTATTTATATTTTTCCAATGCATAAAAATTATTTGCTGCAAAATAAGGGAATTATCTAAATATTTATTACTTTTGAGGACAATAAAACAAAAATATGGTATGAAAACAAAATTTAAACACATTTTAGTGCCTTATGTGCCCTCTAATCCAAGTAAAGCTGCGCTGGTAAATGCCAAAGATATTGCACAACGACATGGGTCAAAATTAACCATTTTGAATGTTAACCCCGATAAATCTCCCAAAGGGCAAGTTAGAGAAGATATAAAATCTATTATGGACAATTGCCAAATTGACTATCAACTTATAGAAAAAGCAGGAACCCCCTACAAAGAAATACTCGCCTTAGAAAAAACTATTCCAGCAGATTTAATACTAATGGGCACGCATGGTAGTAAAGAGCGAGACCCAAGCTGGATTGGCGGAAATGCCTATAAGGTTTTATCGGGCTCATCGTGCCCCGTAATTACCTTTACAGGAAAAGATCTAAAAATAGGTTTTAAAAACATCATTTTGCCTATTGCAGATGCCAGCGAAACTAGGCAAAAAGTGCCTTTAACAGTCACTATAGCTAAAGCTTATAACGCCACTGTACACATTGCTATTGTAAACAAACAAAAAGATCAATCCGTGCTCAATACCCTAAAAATATATGCCGCCCAAGCAGAAGGATTTTGTTTAGAAAACGGTGTTGCATTTACATATTGCGAAATATATGAAAAAAATATAGCGAATGCTTGCATTGATTATGCCATTGAAAAAAATGCTGACTTAATTGCAATAATGAGCGAAAGAGAAGCCAATACAGGTTTTTTTATAGGACATTACGCACAAAAAATTATTAATTCAACAGATTGCTCTGTACTAACAATTCATATAAAAGACACCTCAGTTGTAGGCGGTTCTGGCTACTAAAAAAGTAAAATAAGAGCTCATTATTAAAGATTAAGAATATTAAACAAAATTGCAAAATTTCCAATTTTGTCTAATATTATAGTCAATTTGTTACTGTTGTTTAATAATAACCGATTGTAAATGTGCTAAGTATATATTATTTTGTCTTGATTTGCCGGATATTAATATTATAATAAATGAAAAAATCTGTACTTATAATTGAAGACAATCCCTTGGATGCTATGCTGCTAGAAAGAACAATGGAAATAAATGGCTATAAAGGGGAAATTAGCACTGTATCTAATATAAATGATGCCATACTCTTTACTCAAGATAAAATTAATTCTAAAAAAAAATTACCTGATTTAATATGCTTAGACATGCATTTCGGTGATGAAACAGGATTAGTTTTTTTGTCTTTTTTTAATAAATTAGAATCTAGAATAAGAAAAAAAGTAAAAATTATAATCATTACGGCTACAAAATTACTTTTTGAACCTGAGGATTTAATAATAAATAAAAGAGTATCAAAAGTGATAGATAAACCAATAAGTTTCCATCAAATTTCTGCTTTTTTGTAATTAATCGATAGAAAAATAATTTTGAGGCTTTTTATGGCTAAGTAAGTACATTATTCTATCTGTAAAACAATCCTAATCCTCAAAAACATTAAAATCTGGTTCAGGGTCAAAAATAACACCTGGGCCACCCACGGTTTCGCATTTAGTAATCACAGATTCTTCTCCTTCAAATTTATCAAAGGGTTCTACAGAAACTCCTGATTTGCTATCTGCCAAAACCTTTTGCATAAAATAGCCATAAATAGGCATAGCCATTCTTGCTCCTTGCCCATAGCCAGTGCTTCTAAATCTAACAGCCCTATCTGTTGCTCCCACCCATGTTGCTGTTACTAAATTTCTTGTCACACCCATAAACCATGCATCTGCATTCTGATCTGTGGTTCCCGTTTTACCTGCAAATTCTCCAGTCAAATTAAACCTTGATTTAAAACTTTTAGCCGTGCCAAATAAAACAGGTCCTTTTAATAAATCTATCATTACAGAGGCTTTCTCTTCTGTTAATACCTGATTGATTACATTTGGATGAAAATCTGCAATCACATTGCCAGACTTATCCTCTATCCTAGAAATAAATGTTGGCTCTATCCAAAAACCTTTATTTGCAAATGTAGTATATGCGCTTGCCATCTCTAGTGGAGATACATCTTCTGTGCCCAAACACATTGCTAAATTTGGTGTTAACCCGCGTCCTTTAACACCCATTTTATGAATAAAATTTACAAGATTCTTTGTTGTGTTTTGCCCCATCATCAGCATTAAATGAACAACAACTAAATTTACCGAATGGCCCAATCCTCTATACATATTCATTGCCCCTCCAGCCTTGCCACCAGAATTTTTGGGATTCCACCGCTTGCCATTGCCCATTGGTAAAGAAATAGGATTATTAGAAATTTGAGTACAAGGTGATATGCCATTATCTATTGCAAGAGCATATACAAATGGTTTGAATGTAGACCCAGATTGACGCGTATTAGAAACATGATCATATTTAAATACATTGTGATTTATGCCTCCCACCCAAAATTTAACTTGCCCTGTTGTGGGCTCTACTCCTACAAATCCTGCATGTAAAAATTTTCTGTAATATTTTAGAGAATCTATTGGTGTCATCATGGTATCAATATCGCCATTCCAACCAAAAAGAGTCATTTCTTGCTTTTTAATATGTAAATAATAATGAATAGAATCAGTGTTTTTATTAAAATAAGATTTAAGATTCTTATACCTAGGTGTTTGCAAAATTCTTCGTTCTGCAAAAGAGTCTATCACGCGCCATTCATCATCTCTCCAAGGGGCCGTGTTGCCTATGGTGCTGTAAAATAATTTTTGATAATCTTTTATATGTTTTACAACAGATTCTTCAGCATATCTTTGCAATTTACTATCTACAGTAGTGTATATTTTTAACCCATCTTTAAATATATTGTATGCATCACCATTAGGTTTTTTGTGGGTTTTGCACCATTCTTTTAGTTTATTACCTATTACATCTTTTAGGTAACTTGCCATCAAATCAGTATTCATAAATCCTTGATAATCAAGCTTAGTTTCTTTTAACTTCAATTCATCAAATTGCACTTCTGTCAAATATTTACTTCTTACCATTTGCCCTAAAACCACATTCCTTCTTTCTTTAGAAAAAACTGGATTTCTTTTGGGATTATATCTGCTTGTGGCTTGCAATAATCCTATAAGTGTGGCACTTTCTAAATACCCTAATTCTTTTGGCTCTTTATTAAAAAACTCTTTTGCAGCAGCCTTAATACCAAAGGAGTGACCGCTAAACTCTACAGTATTAAGGTACATCACTATTATTTCGTCTTTTGTATACCGTCTTTCTAACTGTATTGCAATAATCCATTCTTTAAATTTTTGAAATACCCTGCCTATTTTGCTAGAAGGGCGCCTGTCCTCCACATGAAAAAGATTTTTTGCTAATTGCTGTGTTATTGTGCTGCCACCGCCATCGCTTCCTGCGCCTTTAATTGCTCTTGCAATGCTTCGCCAATCTATTCCGCTATGTTCTCTAAATCGTTCATCTTCTGTAGCTATCAATGCATTTGTGGTAGATTCACTCAATTGGTCATACGAAATATTAGTTCGATTTTGCAAATAGTATTTACCCAACACTTCACCGTCTTGCGATATTAGTTCGCTTGCCAGTTTACTTTTAGGGTTTTCTAATTCGTCTATATCAGGCAATCTGCCAAACAAACCAACTTTTATTAAACAAAAAAACACTATCACTCCTAACAACATCAAGAAATAAAATTTCCAAAATTTACCAGATTTATCTGCTTTTTTCATTAAATTATTGCTACAAAGGTAAATGAAATCAGATGAAATTCATACATTTTATACGTTATATTTTAGCTAATATTCCCCCCCAAAAAAACTATGGATATTGTTTTTTTGCAAATAAATTATAAGAATAAAGGTCTTTTTCTTGAAGTAATATCTGCAAATTTTGTTGATGTATTAACATTATTTGGGCGTTGGAATTTAGATTTTTTAATGCCCCTTTTGATAATAGCACATTTCTATAATTAATATTTTCTTTTAAATCGCCAATTCCTTTTACCAAAATAAGTTTTTCGTTTATAAAAGTAAATTCGGCTAATTCAAAACTTTTTAAGCTGTAATTTTGATTGTTATAATCTGCTATACCTCCTTTTAATTGCTCTGAAGATTCTGATGCAGGTATGCTGATTAAAATAAAATGTGGTAAATTTTTGTTGCTCAAAAACATTGCAGTATTTGATTTACTATTGGTATCTTCAATAATTATTTTTTGTCCAATATAAAAAAGATTTTGAGAGGCTAATTCTGCAATACTTGTGTTAGGATAATCTGCAATAATAGATTTTAATCGGGTTTCATAGCGCACCAAATCCTTTGTTTTTGCATAGCACAGTGCTTCTAAGTAATCAAAATTTGCTTGCAATGGATTGCCAGCATATTTTAAATCATGTGCACTCTTTTGTGCCAATGTTTCAGCATAATTTCCGTTTTTATAGAGAGAATAAGCTTCAGCATACATTTCTTGAACCTTGCTTGAAGTATTATTTCTATTGGCATCATTGTCCTTTATAAGTTCGTTTTTGAGCACTTTTAAATAAGCAGAGTTTGGAAATTCATCTTTAAGTTTATTAAAATATTTTTGATATTCATCCATATTTTGATCTGCCTTGGCTGATTTTGCAAGCTCGTAATATGCAGGTGCTTTATACGCACTCTTTGGATATTTTGACAAAAGTTTTAACAAATAACTTTTTCCTTCTGTTGCATTATTTAACTCTAAAAGGTAGATTTTTCCCAATTCAAATAATGCTAATTCATTTTCATCATTCAATTTTTGTTTATCGGCATCTGTGTAAGGAATTTGGGTATAGTATTTTTTTCTTGGCCCTTCTTCAATTTTCGGGGCTTTATCATCTTTATTTTCCTTCTTCACATCAGATGTATCTGTGATTACTTTTGGATCGTCATCTAGGTTATCTGTTGCCATTCTGCCCAATGATTTAACACGCCAATTATCTGTATTTTTTCTATCTCCCCATACTATTCTAAAATCATTCATCCCCTTGCCTTTTTGAGCTATATCATAAAATGGAAACCCTCCAGCAGCTGCAGCTACCGGCACATTTAAATTTCCTCCAAACGGATTTGGATTAAAAACAGTGCTGTTTCCAGAACTGCTGCTATTGTCCTGTTTACTTTTTTGTATAGCTAAAATTCTCTTCTCTCTCTCCTCTTCATCAATTTTTCTGTCAATTATTTTTTCTAATATATTGGGATTTGCAGCTAAGAATAGCAGAGAATCATTGGTTTGCAATGTTACTAAGTGCTTTAATTGTGCTTCTTGAGCACTTCTTCTTTTAGATAGTTTTTCAAATGAAGGATGTTGCTCTGTTAATGACAAATTTGAGCTATCATAATAATTTTTTGCATTAATAAAATCTTTGCTCTTGTAGTAGATATCGCCAATTGCCATATAAGCATTTGTTTTAATAATATCGTCTGCTCCCTTTTCTCTAGTACTTATGCTAAAATCTCTAATTGCAGCAATATTTTGATTTGCTGAGGATTCTACTTTTCCTAATTCAAAATAAATCCGGCTGTAATAATCAATGTTTTTATCATCCCTCAGCATTCTTTTCAATACACGCTTGGCTGATTTATAATTCTTATTTTTTCCTGCAGCAAGTGTCGAAGCCATATTTATTTGTGCATTAAAATTGAAATCATAAGGTGGATTTAGTTTTATTACACGCCTGTAATGTAGTGTGGATTGATCAAAACTATCTAAACTTTGATATAACTGGCCTAAAATAAAATGGTACCGAATTTTTTCTATCTTTTTAGAGATGAGAGGCATTGCTTTATTGAGATTTTCTAAGGCAATTGTTGGTTTATTCTGCCTAACAGCTATTTCTGCTGCGCTAAGATATATGCCTTTTTTGAACTCTTTTGGATACGTCTTATCATTGATTAACTTATTGATAATCGCTAAACTCTCACTTTGTTTATCCATTAAAACATAGCAATACAAGGTCCACAAATTTGCTTTATATGCAATTTTAGTTCCTTTATATCTTGTAGATATGTATTCAAAATTTTCTATTGCTGCAAAAAAATCACCCCTATAAAAATAAGATTGCCCCATCAAAAACCAAGCATCATCAGACCATTTACTTTTAGGATGTTTCTCAATTACATGCGATGATTTCTTTAGCACTTCATCCATAACGCCTCCATTACCTTTTAAAGAGTTCTCATCTCCTAAGTTAATTACAGGCAATATCATGTTAAAATTATCGATATAATTGATTTTTATACCTTCATCTGTTGCGGTTATCTTTTCTTTTGCTAAGTAGATACGATTATATCTAGTAACCGTATTTACATATTGTCTGCCTAACCAAGTGCTGCAACCACTCAACAAAATAGGCAATATTAGACAGATAAATATATACTTATATTTTTTTAACACAATTTAATTCTAAATAAATAACTTTGAAACTTTAAAAATATTGTAAACTTGCAGAACATTTGCAAATGTAAATATGGCACTCCAAAATAAAAAACTTTTTAGAAAATTAAAAAAACCCTATCGCTTATCCATTCTTAATGAAAATACTTTAGAGGAAAAAATATCTATTGTATTGACGCCCTTAAACATATTACTGCTGTTTAGCACATTCATAGTTGTATTCTTTTTTTTAACTTATGCGTTAATAAATTATAGCAGCATAGGAAACTACATACCAAGTGGAAATACAGCGAATAGTAAATCTACACTTATAAATATGCAAAAAGAACTTGACGAAATTGCAAATTCTCATAAAATTGAACTAAAAAGGCGTAATGATATTATTAAAATACTTTCTGGCAAAACATCAGAGCTTGATACTATAGACGCAAAAGAATTTGACAAAAATGCCAATGTTGAAGAAATAAATCAGAAATCGCCTGTAATAAAACAAAGTATTAGGCAAGAAAGCAGCACTATCTATGTACAAAATGATTTGAATTTTGAATCACTACTATTTTTTACACCTATTAAAGGTAAAATAAGTCAAGGATTTGACCCTGCAAAACATCCTGCTGTTGATATAACACCAATTATTAAAGATGAAGCTGTGCGCGCAACACTCGAGGGCACTATTATATTTACTTCTTGGACCTCTGATTTTGGTCATGTTATCCAAATACAGCATAGCAATAACTTAATTAGCATTTATAAACACAATAGTTATTTGCTAAAAAAAATGGGTGATTTTGTAAAAACGGGCGAGGTAATTGCTTTTGCGGGCAATACCGGAGAGCTTTCTGATGGCGTGCACTTGCATTTTGAACTTTGGTTTAACGGCAGACCATTAGACCCTCAAAAATTTATTAGTTTTTAATTTACCATGATACACCTTCAAAAATTTACTTTTAATCCTTTTCAAGAAAACACTTTCATTGTGCACAATAGCACTTTAGATGCCATAATTATAGATCCGGGAAACAGTAGCCCTGCAGAAAATAATATTTTAATGGAATTTATAAATTCTAAAAAACTAAAAATTAAAGAAGTATGGCTTACACATGCTCATATTGACCATATATTAGGTCTCTCTTATTGTCTCGACACATTTAATATTGGCTTTGCAATGCACTCACTAGAGTTAGAAAACCTAAATATGACTCCCAAAGTTGCAAAAAACTATGGATTGCAATATCTAGAAAATAAAAAAACACTAACCCCAAACTTGTTAGATTCAAAAACTGAACTGATGCTAGGCAATGAAAAGGTAAAAATTATAAATACCCCTGGCCATAGCCCTGGCAGCGTTTGTTTTTATTTTTCAGACTATAACAAAATTATTTCTGGTGATGTCCTATTTCTGCAAAGCATAGGTAGAACAGATTTGCCAGGTGGAAATTATGATAATTTAGAAAAAAGTATAAGAGAAAAACTCTATGTTTTGCCAGATCAAACAATAATATACAACGGACATGGAGCAGAAACTTCGATTGGTTATGAAAAAAAATACAATCAATTTATTAGAAATACCTAATTTTAATAAAAATAATAAATTAATAATAAATTAATTTGAACTAAAAACTTCGCTACACACACACTTATTCGGACGTTTACAAAATAAATGAATGCATTTAAAAAGATTTTTAAGCCATTTATGAATCAAAAACAAAATTTGATTTTGTAGCTACATTTATTTCCTTATTTTTGCGAACTAAGAAACACAACAATTTATAATACTCAAATGAAAAGAAAAATTTTCGCAATCTCGTTTGCAATTATGACAATTTTTAGCCCTTTAGCTAATTTTGCGCAAACCGCCAATGACTCTACTCCAAAAATTGACAGCAATGCAACAGTAGAAGCCAATGCCGCTGCTACTGAAGAAACCCCTGTTTTGCCGCCAGATGAAAGTTCTCATCAAGTTATCAAAACCAAATTTATAGAAGGTGGAGTACTTTGGATGACGCCAGTATTATTATGTCTTATCTTAGGATTAGCTGTTGCGATAGAAAGAATTATTAGCTTATTTATGGCTAGTACAAACACCAATAAATTTAAAGATAATATTGAAGCATATCTAAAAAGTGGCGATGTAGAATCAGCTAAAGAAGAATGCCGAAAAACTGCAGGTCCAGTAGCAAGCATATATTATCAAGGATTAGACAGGCACAAAGAAGGTTTAGATGTGGTAGAAGGTTCTGTTAACGCATACGGGTCTGTGCAGATTTCTAAACTAGAAAGTGGATTGGTTTGGTTGAGCTTATTTATTGCACTTGCACCTATGCTTGGTTTCTTAGGAACTGTAATTGGTATGATTCAAGCTTTTGATGATATTCAAAAAGAAGGTGATATTTCGCCTACTGTTGTTGCAGGTGGTATCAAAGTAGCACTTCTTACTACGGTTGCGGGATTAATTGTTGCAATTATTCTGCAAATATTTTATAATTTTATAACGTCAAAAATTGACTCTATAGTTGGTGATATGGAAAATTCTTCTATTGATTTAGTAGATATGATGTTAAAAAATGACATTGTAAAAAAATAATCTTTAAAAAATAAAAAAATGAGTAAACAAGCAAGAAACATTTATTATATTGTAGTAGGTGCGCTGGTTTTAATTATACTAGGCATCATTTTTGGAAAAGAAAATCTAAAAGACATCCAAACATTCAATAAATCTATAGGCGTCAATTTAGGATTAATTCTAATGTATTTGATGCTTGGAATAAGCACAATAGGTGCATTAGCTCTTGCCATTAAAGGATTAGTAAACTATCCTAAAAATGCAATTCGATCAATAATTGGAGTAGGGTCAATATTATTACTCTTTATTATTGGTTATTTACTAGATGGCGGAGTTATAAAAGTAGGTTGGGATAAATTTGGTATTTTATCTAATGGAGTATCAAAAGCTGTTGGAGGTTCTTTAATTATGATGTACCTAATGATTTTGCTAGCAATAATTGTTGCAATTGGAGGCCCATTTTTACACTTATTAAGAAAAAAATAAAAATCAATAATGGCTAAGTCTAAAAGAAGTATTCCGGAAATTAATGCAGGTTCTATGGCAGATATAGCTTTTTTGTTGTTAATATTTTTTCTAATAACAACAACTATGGCCAATGATCAAGGTATATTAAATATTCTTCCTCCAAAAATTGTAGGAGAGCCACCAGTTATTAAAGAGAGAAATGTTTTAAAAATATTAGTAAACGCCAATGATCAAATATTAGTGGAAGATAAAATCTACATGAATCTTGATGATTTAGCAGAATATACCGAAAAATTTATCATGAACAACGGTGTTGATGAAAATTTATCAGTTAGTCCAGCTGCAGCGGTTATTTCGCTTAAAAATGATAGAGGAACTTCTTACAATGCCTACATAAAAGTACAAAACGAATTAAGGAAAGCGTTTAATAAATTAAGAAACCAATTATCGCAAGATAGGTATGGTGCAAATTTTGATGCTTTGCCAGAGAGTAAACAAGATAAAATAATAGAGGCTTTGCCACAGAGAATTTCTGAGGCAGAACCAGATAATGTAGGAGGAGATTTATAATATGTCAAAATTCAAATCAAGAAAAGGAAAAGAAATGCCAGGTATATCTACCGCATCACTGCCAGATATAGTATTTATGTTGTTATTCTTTTTTATGACTGTGACTAAAATGAGGTCCACAGAAGTAATGGTGAAGCTTAAAGTACCAAAAGCATCAGAGGTTACTAAAATAACAGATAAAAAGCTTGTGCATTATATATACCTAGGCGAGCCAACAGATAGACTAAAAGCTACTTATGGAACTGGCACCCGAATACAAGTAAATGATGCATTTATACTTAAATCTGATATACCCGCTTTTATAGAAACAGAACGTGCTAAAATGCCGGAATACAAAAAAAATCAAATTATTACTGCATTAAAATCTGATGCCAAAGTAAAAATGGGAATAATATCAGATATAAAAAAACAATTGAGGGAAGCAAATCAATTAAAACTAATGTACTACACCAATAAAAAGACGTCTAAAAATTAGTTGTTTTAGAAACTAAAAAAAAACCAAATTGTAAACTCAATTTGGTTTTTTTTTAGCCATATTTTATGCAACTTTGCATGGATAAAAACAAATGTCTAAAATAAGCCAAATAAAAGAAAGATACAGCAAAGAATTGGCTATTTTTGAACAGCAATTTAAAGCAAGTACCAAAACCAATGTCCCATTATTAGATACCATTATGGGCTATGTGATAAAAAGAAAGGGAAAACAAATGCGCCCACTTTTTGTACTACTATCAGCTTCTATTTTTGGCGAAATAAATACTAAAACTTATAGGGCTGCCGCCATGGTAGAGCTGCTGCATACTGCCACCTTAGCCCACGATGATGTAGTAGACGACTCTTATAAAAGAAGAGGTTTTTTTAGCATAAATGCGCTTTGGAAAAATAAAATTGCTGTATTAGTAGGCGATTACCTCTTATCTAGAGGTTTATTATTGGCAGTTGAAAATAAAGATTTTGATTTACTGACCATTGTCTCTTCTTCTGTTAAAGCAATGAGCGAAGGAGAACTTTTGCAACTAGAAAAAGCAAGAAGACTTGATATAAATGAGCAAGTATATTTTGAAATCATTAAAGGAAAAACAGCCTCTTTGATTGCATCTTGCTGTGCACTTGGCGCTTCTGCAATGCAAGAAAACCAAAAAATTATTGATGATTTTTATGCTTTTGGATTAAATGTGGGTATTGCTTTTCAATTAAAAGACGACATTTTTGATTATGGCACAAAAAACATAGGGAAACCACTAAGTATAGATATTAAAGAAAAAAAAATGACTTTGCCGCTCATTATTGCATTGAATAAATGTAGTAAACAAGAAAAAAATAAGATCATTAATATTTTTAAAAGTAAGCAAATTGAAAAAAAAGACATCGAATTTATTACAGAACAAGTGATAAAATATGATGGCATTGCTTATGCAGAAGAGCAAATGAAAAAATATATTTTTCAGGCAAAGGAAATTATCAAACCATACATCGCCAGCAATACAGATAAAAATTACTTAATCAATTTAGTAGATTTCGTTATAGAACGTACCACTTAAATTAGTATAATGCTATTGGTTGCGCTCTTTTTTATATGCTGTTTCAATTACACTAGATTAAATCCAAAATTAGCATTCTAACCATATTATAAGCAGTGTTGCTGCTTCTTTCAACTATTTTGAGTCTATCACCAAAGAACTGGTATTTTTTTACAATAACTTTTTTTTCATTTGCCACACCTATATAAACAGTCCCCACTGGCTTATCTGGCATGCCACCATCTGGCCCAGCTATTCCACTTATAGCAACACCAATGTCTGATTTAAACTTTACCCTCACATTCTTGCACATCATATACACGGTTTCCTCACTCACTGCGCCACTAGCCTCCAAAATAACTTTGGGCACGTTAAGTTCTGTTGTCTTGATATCATAATCATAAGCCACTATACTACCTTTAAAAACAGCACTTGCACCAGGGAAAGCTATTATCTGATGTGCCACAAAACCTCCAGAGCAACTTTCGGCCATTGTAATAGTTAGCTTATGCTGTTTTAACATTTCAAAAACATGTTCACTTGGAGATTGTCCGCTATTGGATAACACAATTTTAGGACCCAAATGAGCGATAATTTGCGCCATTTTTTCATCCATTATTATTTTTAAGCTTCCATTTTCTGCAGCAGATAATCTTAGCCGAACAATATTAAGATTTGGCAAATAGGCAGGCTTTATTTCTGCTGGCAAAGTACATAAAATATCATTTAATTTTACGGCTAAAAGACTTTCAGGTATATCAATAGTTGTAATTGTATGATGGTACAATTTGCCTAAATTAAAATGACTTTGAATTTTAGGTAACAGCACTTCTTCAATAATATACTGCATTTCATAAGGCACACCGGGCATTGAAACTAACCATTTACCATTTTTTTGGAACAACATTCCTGGAGCAGTACCTAGTTTATTAAAAAGCACTTCACAAGCTTCAGGCAACATCGCTTGCATTTTATTAATTTCAAGCAAATTTTTATTTCTTAATTCAAAAATAGCCTTTAAATGAGCTAAAACTTCTGCACTTTCTTTAAAATCGCAGTTAAAATACTTTGCTAATGTTTGCTTAGTGATATCATCTTGCGTTGGGCCCAAACCACCCGTCATTAAAATTAAATCTGAACGCTCAAAAGCTAAATCGAGTGCACTAAAAATGGCCGATTCTTCATCGGCAATAGATTGAATATTTTTTATGGCAATACCTTCTTGATTTAATTTTTTAGCTATCCAAGCCGAATTGGTATCAATAATTTGTCCAATTAAAATTTCATCCCCTATAGTAATTATTTCTGCTTTCAATTGTATATTTGCTTCTAATTTAATAAAGAGCAAAATAACACTAAATTATAGACACATACATGATAAAACATATACAAATACACAAAAATATTAAAACCCTGATTGTTATTCTCTTAACTTCACTACTTTCAAGTTGCGAAGAATTTGATTTAAAATCCACTTCTGATTTATCTGATGAAGAAATAGCCACAGGTTTAAAAAGTGCTTTAAATGTTGGAACAGATACTGCAGTTAAAATATTAAATAGCCCCGATGGATATTACAAGGATAATTTAGTAAAAATACTTTTGCCAGATGAGGCTGCCATTATCGTAAACAATATTGCACTCATACCAGGTGGCAATTTATTAATAGAAGAAACCATTACTGCTATTAATAGAAGTGCTGAGGATGCAGCAAAAGAAGCGTCTCCGATTTTTTTAAACGCCATTAATAGCATTACATTTGCTGATGCTAAAGTAATACTAAGTGGCGCCAATGATGCAGCTACAATTTATCTAAAATCTAACACAAAAGATGCCCTTTTTAATGTCTTTCAGCCGAAAATAAACTTAAGTTTAAGTAAAGAGTTTTTACCCGGCATAAGCGCACAATCTAGTTATGCTAGCCTAGTTAGCAAATACAATGTTGTGGCAAATAGCAGTTTAGGTTTATTAAAACCTATAAGCGGCAACTCTCTTAGCGCCCATACAACAGAAAAAGCGCTTAATGGGATTTTCCTAAAAGTGGCTTTTGAAGAAGGCAGAATTAGAACAAATATCAATCATAGGGTAAATGATATTTTGAGAAAAGTATTTGAGAAAAAATAGTTTTTACTATTTTCGATCCTTTTTATATTTTTCACCATAGAAGCCTGCATTTTTAAGACTGTCAATTAATTTTATATTTTCTTGAGTTCTAGGCTTTACACTATTAGGGTCAACAGCTTTATTGCCTTTTAAGAAGATAAGATACATCATAAAAGCACCTCCAAAAAGAAAGAAAAGAAAGGAAATAAAGATAATGAGTTTTATTTTTTTATTTTTCATGAATAAATGTGGTTTTTAGTGATTTGGCAAGGACTTTAAGATCTGCGATTACTTCTGTATGCAAAGGGATACCATTTTTTAAACGATTGATTTGCTGATTATGTTCTAATTCTCCTGGAATAATAACAGGTTCGTGAGTATCTATTGGTGTACTTTCTTTAAATCTTTTGATCCAATGATCCATGCGCGCTTTAAAAGTTTTTGGCTCCATAAATCCATCAATTGCCCAAGCACCTACAAAATGACCCAAACCCTTTCCCGGCTGATTGGCAATAGGATTTAAGAATGAAACAAATGGAGGCACCCAAGGCCCATAATTTGCACCAGAAAGCACACCAGAAAAAATATCTACCCAAGCGCTTAGGCCGTATCCTTTATGCACACCCCCATCTTTATCTGAACCCAATGGGAGTAAATTGCCTTTATTTTTTAGCTCATTTGGATTTACTGATGCATGACCATTTTGATCCATTAACCATCCCAAAGGTATTTCTTGTTTTTTTCTGCTTGCTATTTCTAATTTGCCATTTGCTGCCGTAGAGGTAGCCATATCAAGTACAAATGGTATTTGCAGATTGGCAGGCACCGCCAAACAAATTGGATTTGTGCCTAGCATCCTTTCCTTACCTCTAGCAGGACTAACAAGTGGACTTGCATTTGTCATACTAAAACCTATGGCATCAAATGAAAGTGCTTTCATGGCATGATATGCCGCAATGCCAAAATGATTGCTGTTACAAATTGTGGTAAAACCACCGCCCATTATTTCTAATTTATCTAATGCAATATCCATTGCAAAAGGAGCTGACACCAAGCCTATAGCAGCATCTGCATCGATGCTACAATTTATACCTTTGTTTCTTAAAACTTTAATATTTGGTTTAGGATTTATTCGCCCAATATCAATTAATCTGCAATAGCCCGACAACCGAGCAACACCATGACTATCTATTCCTCTTAAATCTGCAGCTATCAGCACCTGAGAGCAAAGAAGCGCATCAGATTTACCAAATCCTTTCTCGCAAAAAATCCGGCTTACAAAATCATTCAATTCATTGGCATCAAAATGCCGATATTCATTTGCTATTTCCATAAGTAACTATTAAATCTGCCCAATGCATTAACTCAACCCTAAAATCAAAGTTTTTATGCTTGATAGCTTCTGCAAATCTTGCCCTACAAAAATCATCCTCAAAAACAAATAATTTAACACCATTTATATTGAGTATCGCTGACTCAATCAATGAAAAAATTAAATCATTATAATCTAATTTTAATGCTGTATCTAAGTTATTGGCTCCACAGCAAAAACCAAAATTTTGAAAATGCAAACTTAAACCCTCAGTATGAAGAAAAATCTGCTTTAAAAAATCTACACCAAAACAAGAAGATACTGCATTTACCTTAATATTATTGAAAGCAAAAAACTTTGAAATATTAAAATTAATCAATTTAGCGCTTACGTATGTGGTTTTTATCTCATTTTGCTTATTATCTATTAAGGGCTCTTGATATGCACCAAAACACCGCTGTTCTAAAAAATATAAATCTAACCCTGCTTGAGATAATTGTGATGCTATTGCCTGATGTGCATTTAAAGATTCATTAAAATTACCAGTGCAATTATACACCCAGCCACAGCAAAGCTGCTCTTCTAAAAAGATTTGCTGAAATCCAATAGCTTGCATTGTCAGCACAATATTGTTTTTTGTTTCTGGATAATATTGTGCCGTAACACAATTAATAAATAATCTTAAATTTCCTTTGCTCAATAGAGTGCAAAAGTAATTTCAGCATTGTCCAAAACCTAAGAATAAATAAATAATTTAATTTTTATATTCCTTAAGCAACATTTTTAATTTTTATTGTGTTTATGTATTGAGAATAAATAAAAATGCAGTATTTTCGATGCTTTGCTAAAATAAATGACAGACGAAGAAATAGTAAATGGTTGCTCAGCAGAAAAAAAGCAATTTCAAGAAATATTGTATTATAAATTTAATAAAAAGATGTTTTCCGTTTGTTTAAGATATGCAAAAGATAGAGATCAGGCACTTGATATGCTTCAAGAAGGTTTTATCAAAGTATTTAATCATATAAAAAATTTTACCTTCAAAGGATCACTAGAAGGGTGGATTAGGCGTATAATGATTAATACTGCAATAAATATTTTGAGGAAAGAAAAATTTACAATCGATATTGATGATGTACATTATCACCCAAGTTTTGAAGAAAAAAATACCGTTATTGATCAATTGAGCGCTGCAGAGATTCACAAACTTATTCAAAAATTACCTACAGGCTATAGAACAGTATTTAATATGTTTGCTGTTGAGGGCTATAGCCATAAAGAGATTGCTCAAGCACTAGAAATTCAAGAATCCACCTCAAGAACACAGTTCTTAAAAGCAAAAAATTCACTAAGAATACTTATAGAAAATATAAATAAAAGTACAAGAAATGTTTAAAAAAGAAATTATATCAGAACTAATAAATATGGAGATAGACCCCTCTGATAAAAATTTATTTAACAATATAATAAACACCAGAAAAAGCAGATTAAATAAAAATAAATTTTTTATGCTTAGCGCTATCGGATTAATGTTAGTAGTTTTTGGCACCACAGCTTTTCAAAAATTTTGGGGAGAATTGCCAGATGGAGTAACTGAAAAAGAATTGGCAGCAATAAATGCTAAAAAAGAAGAATTGGCAAATACAAATATTATTGCATTTAATAATACTGTCAAAAAAACAATAAAAAGCGAAACCCAAAATAACTCAAAAACTGAAAGCAAATTAGAAACTAAAGCTAAAATATCTGAAAACTTGATTAAAAGCAATCCCATAAAAATAAAAAAACAGCATATAAACCTATTAAAAAGTTTTGAGCCTGCTAAAAATAATATTGATTTAAAAGATTTTAAAAACTCATTGGCTACTGCGCAAGAAGCGGATTATAAAGGCACCAACAACTTAGAAAGCCCCTTAGTTATTAAAAATAAAAGACTCAGCAATAGAAGCCTTTACCCACAATATAAAAAAATAAATGTAGCAATAAATAACCTTGCTTTGTTGCCAGAGCTAAAGACATCCGGACCAAACAAACCGCTAAAATATTTTTTAATTCCTAACGAAATAAATGTCTTTACTGGCGTATATGATATCTATAGAAAAACTACAGGAAATTTACGATTAAGCAATAAGATAAACCAAAGAGAAGATGCTTTGTATAGCATAGGTTATGGGTTTAATGTTCAGTATAACTTATTAAAAAATGGATATATTGGATTAGGACTTGGCAATATAAATTATGTTACACAGCGGCAAGATTTTATACAAAGTTTTGTAAACCATAAAATTGGCTACATAATAGATCCAGGAAGTCAGCCTCAAAGAATCGATATTTATGACACTGCTTTTTCTACAATCAAAGGAGGTAGAGGGCAACATCAGTTTATTGACATACCATTAACAATAGGGATGCGATGGCAGCATGGCAAACACTATTTTCAACCGCAAATGGGGTTAGCTGCCAATATTTATACAAAGAGTAAGGGTGCTGTTTTAAATGAAAATGCAGATGCTTTAAACGGAAGAATCAAATTATCACAGCTAAAAAACGTGAATCTATATGGAACTTTTGGTTTAGAATATGGATTCTTTATTAAACCCCAATATGCTATATTTATAAACCCAGTGATAAGAACAAGCATGACAAATATTTATAAAAACGATATTAATCAATTTCAAAATATTTTTGGAGCTAATTTTGGAATCAAGTATTTAATGCATTAGATTTGAGGCTTTAATAAACTTTTCGATGAAATTGAGACTTTATAACAGATTTATTATTTTATTCCTACTAGGATTAAGCCATAGAGCTGTTTTATCTCAATCTTTATCTATAAGTAATGCAAGCATTAAGCTAAATCAAAATACAAGTAATGCCTATAACTACCTCTCTGCAAGTAATTTAAATAATAATAATTTTAATTTTTTAGACAACATTGGTATTTGGGTATTAACCATAAAAAACGCAGATACCTTTATGTGCATTCAAAATGGACCAGGCTATAACGATTTTTCTATCGGACCTATTTCATTTAATCAGAAAGATTCTCATTTTTTAAAGATTAATAAAATTACACAACAACAGATAAAATCCCATAAAAACAATCTTACAAATATAAGTGCAGAAATAAAAAACTGGCCTGCTAGCACAAATAATCAAGTATTTGCTTCGTTTATAGACTTTAATAGCAATACTATGTATGAGCCCCAATTGGGCGAACTCCCAAACATTAGAGGCGAGGAAACAATGGTAAGTATACATAATGATTTACAGAATCATAAAAACAATTTTAATGCAGTAAATATAGAAAGTATTAATTATTTTTATGTTTTTCCTTCATCAGGAGACCTATTATTTGAAAACACAATCGGATTTAGATTTGTATTAAAAAATAAAAGTGATAAAAACTACGATAGCATAAAAATCGGGATAAATTTTCATGCCTTTTTTGATACCTCTTTACAAAATTATATAGCCACAGATGTGCTCAATAATGCTATGATAGGCTATCCAAAAAATAATATTGAAGGCAACTATTTATCTGTTATCCTTTTGAATAAAACACTAAAAAATACCCATTACTACACTCAAAAAACAAACGACCAAAATGGATTGCCAATCAATAAATATGATTACTTAAATTACATGAATGGAAAGTGGAAAGGTGGAAATAAAATGGTTTTAGGCAATTTAGGAATAGATGGAACTAAGACTATCGATTATGCTTTTCCAAACAAAACAGCAGGTGATTCTAATTTTTGGAAAGAAGATACAGAGCAAAATATCCCAGGAGATAGAAATGGACTTATGATTTTTGAGCAAAACTATTGGCCTAAAGAAAATTTTATAGTAATAGATGGTGCAATTGTTTTGCACCATAATCTAGATTCTTTAGAAGCTACTTATCCAAAACATGACGTAATAGCAAATGCATATAGGTTCAATCAATTTAAAACAAATAAAACTACACTATCTGTGCAAGATAAGATTGAAATTTATCCAAATCCTTTTTCTAGTTTTACATCAATTAATTCATCATCCATTATTACTCAATACGAGCTTTATGATATGAATGGAACGCTTATAAAAAATGAAATTATTGAACCAAGCCTACATTTTGCACTCAATTTAGCCAACTATTCAAATGGCATATATTTACTTAAAATAAAACATAAATTATTCAAAATCTTAAAAACATAAATTGGCTAAGCAACAAAACCTTAAAAAAATTTGTTTTTTTAATATAAGGATACTAAATAATTAAAACATGATGAAAAAATTACATAAAACCACAATTATAATATTGAGTACAATTTGTTTATTAATGCTCAATCCCACAAAACTAAGTGCCACACACGTAGCAGGAAGTGATATTTCATATGCATGTTTAGGCAAAAAAAAATATAAAATCACCTTTAATATTTATAGATATTGTGGTTGTAGTTCCGCAGGCCTTGGCGCAACTGCCAGTGTAATAATTTCACCAGCCGCAGGTGGGTGCAGTTCCATAACACTTTCAGCCTCACGTGTTTCTATTATTGATGTTACACCTGTATGTCTTACCGCTGCAGGTATATGCTCAGGCGGATGTGGAAAAGGGATAGAAGAGCATAAATATGAAATTATCGTAAATTTAGATTCAGCACCTTACAAAACATGGGCGGCAAGCGGATGTTGTCAAATTAACTTTACTTACAACCTTTGCTGCAGAAACAGCAACATCACTACAGGCTTGAATGATAGAAATTTTTTTAGTTATGCAATGTTAGATATTTGCAATCTTGCCAAAACTAAAGATTCATTATGTAATAATTCTCCCAAATTAACCAATCCGCCTGTAGCTTTTGCATGCTGTAATCAGCCTTATACCTATAACAGTGGTGCAAGTGATGAGGATTTAGATTCACTTTCTTATGCATTGGTTTGTCCATTAGGTTCAATGACGAACGATTTAGTTCCAACTTCGCCATTAGACTGCATAAACCCTTTAGGAAGCTATTGCCCTCCAAGCAGTCCCAATCCTTGCACTCCAGTTCCTACTGCCGATCCGCCAATTGGATTTTTTATAGATAAAATAAACGGAGACATCATTTTTACTCCTGTTACTTGCGGAGAAATTGGTGTTTTGGCTGTTCAAGTTAATGAATTTAGAAAAGATACCAACGGTGTTATGCGTTTAATTGGGGTAATAAGAAGAGATATACAAATGTGGGTAGAAACTTGTGGAAACAATAATCCACCACAAGTTTTGGGACCATATTCTGCTTCTGTTTGCGAAGGAGACAATATTTGTATGGATATAAAGAGCAAAGATGACCCTGTGATAGTGCCCCCTCCTGGCATATCACAAACACCTGATACAACTACGTTAACATGGAATAAAGGAATTGTTGGCGCTTCTTTTAGCATCATCAACCCAACAGCTAGGCTAAGAACTGCTAGAGTTTGCTGGACGCCAAAAATAGGTCAGGCCAGTACATTGCCCTACAACTTTACGATTACTGCAAAAGATCAGGCTTGCCCAAGACCTGCAATCACTATCAGAGGATATTCTATTATTGTAAAAAAACGCGCTCAGGCTGCCAGAAAATATGATACTTTTCCATGCGGAAAATTACGATATGAGGCCATTTTACCCACTGATTTTGAAGGACTGCCTAGATATATTTGGACAATAAAAACTTTGGATCAAACACAAATCATAAATACATCTTCTAAGCAAAAAGATTCTTTTAGGTTTAGAAAAGGAGGTACTTATATTATGGAATTATTAATCAATAATACCGCAAGCTGCCCATCACTTTATTTAGATACCATTATTATTCCTAAATTTATAGAAGTAGAATTGGCCGTAAAAGATACTTTTGTTTGTGAGTTTGATTCCATTTCTCTTATTCCTCGCATTGGCTATGGCACACGCCCTATAATATTCGATTGGCGCTATGCATCTACTAACCAACAAATATCTA